>Ga0073934_10000898_pt1 | contig 78081 bp, 64 predicted proteins | sample LarsenN4metaG_FD_76834 | JGI IMG/M metagenome (GOLD analysis project Ga0073934, IMG submission 76834) | Hot spring sediment bacterial and archeal communities from British Columbia, Canada, to study Microbial Dark Matter (Phase II) - Larsen... ...
GGTCTCCTCATACGACGGTTCTCCTTTCATTCGCAGTGAAATTGCCCAGAAACCTATCACGTTCTGGGTGGAGAACCGTCGTTGCCAGAACTCAAATTTCAACAATTTTCCGGACATCCTCCGCCAATGCCCTCCTCCTCGTTTGGCTTACATACCACGTCCTGCTGGTGGGATTGGGTCCCGTCATCGGCACCGCTTTAGTCGCGGCTGCGGCTATAGGATTGGGTAGCCGGCTGCTTCCTGAACGAGCGCCATGTCGACTGCCGCTTGCTTTAACTATTGGATTGGGGATCATTGCAGGAATACTAGGTTGGTTGCTGGCATTTTCGATTCACACACGCGTGGTTTACCTTTCGGCGGCTCTCGCTATCTGCGGGGGCCGCTGGGGAACGATCGCAAAACTCCTGCTCGAACAATTCGACGCATGGAAGGAGCGGGTCGCCGCATGTCCCCGGCTGTCCGCGGTCACAGTCATGGTCATTGGACTGGCATCCACGAACGCCTGGGTCCCAACTGTCCACTTCGACGACCTCGTCTACCACATGGGTCTGCCGGCGGAGCTTCGGATCCACGGCTACTACAGCATGGATGCTTCGACGCAGGTCTGGGCTCTTGCTCCTTGGTTGGGAGACGTAGTCCAGGCCGTGGCGCAGGTCATCGGGGGCGAGGCGGCCCGGTCGTCGGTGAATTTGTTGTGGTGGGCCGCTGCAGTACTTCTGATACTTGAGCTGAATCGCCGCCTCGGCGGTACGCCTCAAACAGGATGGCTCGCGGCCGGCTCGGCTGGAAGTCTGCCTATAGTCTTTCTGCTGCTTGGCACGATGCAAACGGAGTTGCCGTCCATTGCGTTGTATGCCGCCGGTGCTCTCGTGGTTGTCACTGCGGGCAGAAAGCCGGCTCCCCGCCGGCTGCTGCTCCTGGCGGCGTGCATTGGGATGGGCTTCGGGTTGAAATTGTCGCAGGGTCTTGCCATGGCGCCACTAGCGATATGGCTTCTCTGGCGTTGGCGGGCCAGGCTCTTGTGGCGGGAGCTGCCTTCCGCCGCAATCCTCATTGTAGTTATCGCCGGTTCGAGCTACACGTATGCAGCCTTGTTAACCGGCAACCCCGTATTGCCATTGTTCAATGACTGGTTTCGCTCCGAATACTATCCTGCCGAAGCCTTCAGAGACGAGAGGTGGTTAACGCCGTGGAGGATGGACCTCCTGTGGCAACTGACATTTGCGACAGGCAACTATTTTGAAAGCTGGCCGGGCGCCGCGGGATTTCACTGGCTGGCTCTTGCGGGCGCAATATCGGTTGCACTCGTCCGCCCGCGCTCACGCGGCATTACAATTTGCGCACTGGCGGGCGCCGTCATGCTATTCAGCCAGATGCGCTACCTTCGGTACGTCCTCCCAATGCTTGTCGTACTGCTCCCTGTCTTTTCGGCAACGTTGCGCAAGGCGGTGTCGGTACGTCTACTCACATGCATTTTCCTCTGTTTGATTGTGCTGAACGTCCTCTATGCGCCGAACAGCTCATGGATCTTGCGCGCAGGCGCAGTGAAGACGGCATGCTGCAAGCCTGAAGGCCGCGAGCAGGTGCTTCGATCCATCGCGCCGGAACGTTTGGCGGCCGATTATGTTCTGTCCCATCATGGGAAAGAAGTACGTGTCTTGCTCGCCGACCCGAGCCGGCCTTATGCGGCCCCTTTCGCGGGCCTTGCCTTTGGGACCGCCTGGTACGATCCGGCCGTCAACCGGGCATTGTTTGGCAACGGCGGGGAACCTCAGGCGGCTCAGTGGCGTGACACGTTCGATCGGCTTGGCGTCACTCACGTTCTCGTTACGGATTCATGGCAAAATGCAGAACTACTGGAGGCCCTCAAGGCTGCCGAAGCGGAAAGCGAACTGCGCACCGGTGACTTGACTCTGTACCGGCTTGGCGGATTTGTTGCTGCACGCAACGGCGATGAGCCGCAGTTTGCGACATGGTCAAAGCAACATGACTACCGAGGCCCAGCGATCTCCGATGCGAGCGCCAGCCTCCAATGCGTGAAGCCCGATGCGTTTCCTTATTTGGCCATTCGCGCATACGATGATGCGGGAAAGGTAACGGCCAGGGAAATGCTGAGCACGACTTGTCCAAGGACGGGCGATGTAACGCTCGCAACATCGCTCTTCACCGACGCGGCGCCGTCTCGAGTGGAATTCGAGACACAAGGGGGCTCCGTCCGAATCACCAGCGCTAAGGTTCGTGTGCGCAAGGACGCCGTGAGATCGCGCAGCCTTTCAATGCGCCTCCGCGAGTGGAAGTTCTAGCGTGAACGTTCCGAACCCGTTACGCGGCCTGGGCGTGAAGGCGCTGCTGCAGCCCGGCGTGGACGATCATGCTCGTCGGTGTCCGCAGGCAAGTCGACCCCGACGAATCGGGTGAGCCGCTTCTATCCGCAGACCGTCGGCGGCGTACTTGACGACGGACGCGCCCCTACGACTCGCGAAGCCTCATTGTGCTGCCTTCCGGAGCCCCTCTAATCCGCACGTGTCTTCAAACGCATACTCGATCGCTCGGATGAAAGAGAGAGCGCGCCCTTCGGACAAAGCGGTTTGGAACCTCCAAGGTCGTATGGAACCATGAGCCTCTCTCCCGACGAACGCTACCTGGCCATCGTCATCGCTGATCCCAGGATGATCTGTGGGTTCAGGATTTCGAGCGGGGCGCTCTGACTCGGCGCACATTCGGGGTGGCGGGGCAGGTGACCTGGCCCCCCGATGGCGAGCGCATTGGCTCTGGCTCGCGCGGCGACGGAACACGCAACGCCTTCTGGATCCCCGGGGGCGGCTGCAGCGAACCTCAACCGTTTGTCGCAGTTGACAGAGAAGCCGGCTTCGGCTCGTTCTCTCCTGACGGCCAAAGCGTGGCAACATTCAAGCAGGACCCCGCCACAGGCCTGGATCTCTGGGTGTTGCCCCTGAAGGAGAGCCGGCGTCGCAGCCATTCCCGCGTACGCGGTTTAGCGAGGTTGGGCCAAAGTTTTCTCCAGACGGGCGCTGGTGTCTATGTCTCTGATGAATCCGGTCAGTATGAAGTCTACATACGCCCTTATCCTGTCGGGGAAGGAAAGTGGCAGGTATCGGTGAATGGTGGTGAAGAGCCGATCTGGTCGCACGACGGCAAAGAGCTCTTCTATCGAAACGGGAGGGAGTGAGTGGATGGTCGTTTCGGTGAAGCTCAAATCGGAGTTCACGGCGGAGAAGCCAACACTGCTTTTCGAAGGACCCTACGCCAATGTTGGAGGCATCTCCTATGACGTCACAAACGACGGGTCAGCGCTTTCTGCTGCTCCAACCCACCGAGAACGAACTGGCGCCGGTGACCCACCCGAACGTAGTACTGAACTGGCTTGAAGACGTGAAGCAGAAGTCCAGATCAGCAGCAGTTCAAAGCTAACAGTGAGAACGTCATGAGCGCGCCGGCGCGTCTGGGTTATGACGTCCTGGCCGCGTAGCTGTTGCGTCGCTCGCGGCTCGACGGCTGGCCGTTATCCAGACGCCCAGCAACCGTGAGCATCCGAGAGGCGCGCTATAATCCTTCTCGGCAGGAGATTCAATGTGGGAAAAACTGTTGCTGACATGACCGCCACTGAGTTGCGGCAACTCGTAAGCTCTGTGGTCGAAGAAAAGCTTATCCAGCTGTTGGGTGATCCGGATGAAGGGCTCGTTCTCCGTGAGAATGTGCGCAAGCGACTATTGCGGCAGAAGCGAATCGTTTCCAAGGGTGAGCGCGGAGAGCCGTTAGAAACTCTCGCACGACGCCTCAAACTTGTGTGAACGCGTTTACTCCTCGCGTCCTCAAGAATGCGAGTCGGCAACTCAAGAAGCTCGATCCGCCTGTCGCTAAGCGAATCGTCGAACAGATCGCATGGTTGGCACAACACTTCGACAGCATCAAACCAGAACCGTTGAAGGGGAATCTAAGTGGACTTTTCAAGCACAGAGAAGGAGACTACCGCATCATTTACCAGCCGCTTTACAAGGAAAAGGTTATCGTAATTCACGAAATTGGCCACCGCAGCGAAATTTACAAGAAGGCGCAGCCGTGAAAGGCTGGCTAAATGTTGCAGCGGCAAGCCGCGCGCAGAGGAAAGTCCGAATCGCCGTGAGTTGCTCGCGCGGCTCGCGGTGGTAGGTTGAACATTCGGTCTCAGGCCCGGGCCGGCTTGGCGCGGCCGAGCGCAGTTTTTCGGTGTTGCCGCCGAGTTGGTTGGGCCGCATCCTCGTCGATCATGCCCGCCAACACGCCGCGGTCCCGCGGCCGATCTCCTGGATCGGCTCGTCCGCGTGAACGGGGGTTCCGCCTTCCGGCGAGGGCGGCACAAGGGTGCACCGGCGCAAATTGTACATCGGAGAGCCTACCGGGTTGCAGTCGAACGCGAGGGCGCTCGCCTCGAGGTGGATCGATGATGTCAGGAGGGTGGAGTCCATATCCGAGTTGTCGCAACTGACAAGCCAAAGACTGACGGCCGCGCTCCACCCAACAAGAATCTATGTCTGGCGCCAGGACTAGCCGAACCCTCTTGCCGACCGCGCATGCTGACGCCGCCGGACTTTCCCTCCGGTGAACGCTGGTTTGTGTGGCTCGAACAACACGGCGCAGCGACGCCTGTGTCGCGCAGGGCGGGAACCGGTCTCTCGGGTGAAGATCGCCGATGGTTTACTACGTACGGAATTTCGCTGATCGTTCCGATGATGGACGCAGGCGATATCTGGTGGGAGCGCTGCTGCTCGCCGCAAAAAAGTTCGAAGCCGTATAGCGCTGGGATCTGCGGCTGTTGCATGCCTGCCTAAGGACTTCACGACGCTTTCGAGCCGGCAATCCGCCAAATCTGACTAACTCTGACTAATTGGTTTCCGCTCTAACGTCTTTTACTATGAGGATGAGAGTGAGCGCCCCAGCCTGTTTCTCCGTGATCATCGTGGGAACTTTGAGGCCGCCAAAATCCGTGTAGTCGCGGTAATAGACTTCGACAAGTACATCCGCGTTGTCACCAATCCAGGTTTCCACTTTTTCGATAAGATCCTTATCGTTGATGTACCCGACGACCCTGTGATTGCCCGGCGCTGTAAACGTCACCGCCCGATACGCCACGCCGTAAACGGTCTTTGGTTCGACTTTTGCGTTATACGTTTGGGCCCCTTTCAAAAATCCGTAGGGCGTGATCCAGAATTCATACTGCGCCGACCACGGCGAGTCGGCGTCGACAACGCGCCTCACAGTCTGATGCTCGGGCGGCGTCCCCGTTGTGCGAACCAGTTCCATGCGGGACGTCATCCTTTGAAGATCCAAATCCCGCACATACGATTTCATGACGCTATGCGGCCACCCGCCTGGCGGAACGGGACCTTCCCCAACGACATAGCTGGAGCCGCTGCCGGCGTAGCGCAGCGTCTTCAATTTGGCTGCCCCCAAGGCATTCTCCAACTTGTTCAGGACCGCTCCTGCTTCTTCTTGGGGAAAGCCCATTGCTGGAACTGCGGCCAGCTGCATCAGCAACAAGAATCGAATTGCTTTATTGTTGACCACGTTGAGCTGCGTAACTTGTCTCCGCATACAGGGTTTTGTCCAAAGGTACGTCCAGTTCCGTGGCGGCCACGATCGAGGTTCCCTCGGAGATCACGGCGCCGACGCTTGCGCCGGAGGGCGATCCGATTGCTTCGAGCACGGTATAGACAGGCAGATTGACACCCGTTCGTGTGCGCACCGAACTGACATAGATTCCAAGGCGCCCGGCGCCCCAAATCCGGCCAGGCCTCGCTTCGCTCACGAATCCCTCGCCCTTGCTGCCTTTGGGTATCACGAGAACATCGTCGACTTTTACGTCCTCAATGACCTCGAAGGTCACGCGGTCGCCGACGTTTGCAGTCTCCGATGAGATCGGCTCAACCACACGCAGCTTTACGGGCGTCCCCTTGGGTACAAAGAATCTTCCCGGCGAAACGGTCTGGAGATCGATGGATGACTCTTGAGCGCCCGCGTAGGCGACGCTCGCCATCAATAACAGAATCGTCAGCATTCAAAACCTCCGAGTACCTTGCTGTGGTCCGGCGCCCGCTTGCGCGGGTTAGCGTCCTATTCTCGCTGCCGCGTCTCTCGCCCACCACGCTAAGTTCCGCATGTGCTCCAGCTCTTCGCGCGAGAGCTTCACGCTCGCAACGTCTTGCGAATCGGCCGGACGCTTCAACGCCTGGTCGACGATGCCTATGAGACAGTCGAGGTTGTTATAAGCCCGCAGACGCCACCGCGCACTCTCGTCGGCAAATTCCGGCTCGGTTGTGCTGCAAACCTGCGGTCTCAAGAGGGCGACGTTGGCTGTCTCCTGAGCGCTTGCGTCGCTTTCTGCAAGAACCCAGATTCCGACGGCTACAGCCCCCAGCAAGAGTCCGCATCGTATGGCCGCGCTCATTACAGGCTTCCTCCTTCGGACTCTCGTTTCGGCAAAGCGCCGAGGCTCCGCGGCTGCCGGAGCCCCGGCGTTGAGATTACGCGGCCGCGGCGATCTGAATCCTCTTGGGTTTTACGGATTCAGCCTTCGGCAGGGAAATGCTGAGAACTCCATCTTTGTAACTGGCGCGAATCCTGTCGGAATCGACGACGGTCGAAAGCGTGAACGAACGCGAGAACGCCCCGTAGGAGCGCTCGACCCTATGGAAGTTTTCCTTTCCCACTTTCTGCTCGAACTGACGCTCCCCACGAATCGTGAGGACGTTGTTCTCCACTCGCACATCGATCTTCTTTGGATCAACGCCAGGGAGGTCCGTCGTGACTACGAGCTCGTTGTCCGTTTCATAGATGTCAGCCAGCGGCGCCCAGGCATTTGTGGCATTCGAGTCCGTGGGCCAGCCGTGAAGGGCGCTTTCGAAGAGCCGATTTATTTGGTTCTGAAGAAGTGACATTTCTTGAAATGGGTTCCAACGAACGAGATTCATCGATCTTCCTCCAAATAAAGTGTTTTAACCGCATTATAGAACTTCTAAAACATCTGTCAAGCGAAATTTCACGCGCAATTCTATAGACGAGATACGATTTAAAATGTTATAAAACAGTTTTAATAGTTGCTTAATTGACGTATCATGGTGTTAGGCAGCCCTATGACAAACAAAGAGGAAATCTTCGAGCTCATTCAGGATCATCCGGAGGGATTGGACGACGACGACATATTGAGGATGACGGGCATTCAACCGCGGCAGCAGGTGCAGCAATTGTGCAACCAGCTCGCTAACTCGAAAAGAATTCGCCGCGTCTCTGTAGAAAAAGCCGGGAAGCGCCGGAAGATCCACAATTTTCCAGTCGACGAGGCGGATACAGTGGGCGCTCCGGTTGGCAACGATGCAGCGAACTGGCGACGGCGACTTGCAGCGCTCGTGGCCGCGACGGGACGCTCTGAAGGCGATTTGCTGGAAGAATCACTTCAGTTGCTGGCCATGAAGGTTCTTCAGCAGAGCAGTGCGGATAACGGAGCTTGACGAGTGGGCCATGTTTGTGCGAAGCCTCCTCTTGGGAATGGTGCTCTTCATCGCCACGATGGCGTTGATGCTGCTGGTTAGCGTTTGGGCGCATCGATATTAGTGAAACGTCAGGCAGGGCCATGAACTACTACGCGATCCTGCAAATTCCGATGAATGCAGATAAAGAGACGACCCGGCGGGCCTTCCGAACGCTCGCACGACGCTATCATCCTGATGCTGGTCCTGGGTCCTCACCGGAGAAGTTTCGGCAGATTGTCGAGGCATACGAGGTCCTCAGCGACCCCGCTCGGCGTGCGGCATACGACAGTTCCTTGCGACCACAATACGTTCCGCAAACGCCTGTGGAGCCGCTTCGCCCGGAACCCACTCGCGCTCAGTGGGGGCCTCGCCGCGGCGCCGGGGCGGCAATGTTTGCTCGCGAGGGAGACCTCATCGAGGAGCTTTTCGATGAATTATTCCGGAGCGCTTTCGACGACTTCTTCTTAAGTCGTCCGTTCATCCGCTGGTGAAGTAGACACCCCTTCCTGGAAGTCGCAGATCAACGTTGCCGATACAGGCCCAAGCAATCGGGCGCCTACGGCGTTACGGTTACTTTCACGTAACCATTCGTCCAGCAGCACTGGTTTCCGGGAGAAGTGTCGAGCCTGCCGAAGTTGTCAGCCCGGACGCGGAGCACGTACTCGCCTGGCGTCTTGAAGGTCGCCAACGTGGTCGCGACGGCGGTTAACTGTGTGATGGGTTCTCTCGAACGGCTGAAGACAACCGGGCCTGGGCCGGAGTGCTTGTACCACGTCACGGTCATTGCCGGCCTCCCCTGACGTTGCTTGACGACGACCGGTTCTTCCTCCCGCACACTATCGTCGGCGATCCAGATCGACAGGGACAGAGGCGCGCCAACAGAAGCTGTCATTGGGTCTGCCTGGATTCCTGCAGGGCCGCGGCCGGCCGGGCCTTCAGGACTGAATCGGAGGAGAGGTGGAACGGATCCCATGGCCATGGGCCAGCGGAGCTGGTAGGCTGCGCTCTTTGTATTGGCTGGGACTTTGTACGTTTGCCCGCCGACATTCAATGTCCAGACGACGCTGTCCTGAAAGCCCGCCGGCACAGTGACAGTAAATACGCCCCGCTCTCGTCCGCGACGATCCGCGCCGGCGCCGCTGCTGATCTCCGTTCCTGGCGTAGCGGGCAGGAAAGAAGTCGGTTGCTTCCCGTCAAATTGTTTCGGCTGGATGAAGTTGTCCGGACCCAGGGGAATTTCGATCTCTTCTTGATTGAGGTTGGAGTAACCGAACGAAAATGTGATCGTGCCGTCCGCATTCGCGTACCAGCCATCAAAGAAAGGAGCAACCCTGAGGCCCGTGCGCGGCAGCGGCGCAAGCGGCCGTTGATTCTGTCCCTCGAACTGCGATGCGCCGAACAGCACGGCCGCTGCGAGGCCGGCGACGAGCCATCTTCTGCACACGGATGCATCCTCCATTCAGGACGAGCGCCTCAGGTTCTATTTCGCGGCAGCGGCCTGCGCCTTTGCCTTCTTGCGCTCTTCACGCCGGGCCAATTGTCCCTGGTAGCCCTCATCGTCCAAATGCGTCACTGCGATCCATGCATGCGACATCTCGTCGGCCGTACGGCTTCCGAGCCCCACCCACTGATTCGGATCGGGATTCTGCTTGTTCGCGGCGGTGTTGTCGTAGTAGCCGGTAATCACAAGGACGGCGCCCTTTGGCACGAGCGGCGCTGCATCGTCTGCGAAGATGTGGCTGGTGTGCCAGTTGTTGGTCCAGTTGGAAATTGAACTAATCAACTCCAGCTTGCCGGTTTCCGGGTAGAAGATCTCGAGCGTCTTTCCCACGAGCCGAAAGTGACCGTGCGGCTGAAAGCTGTCGATTCGCACCGGCGTCTTAAAGGAGTGGAAGCCCTGAGTCACAGCCGTTCCGTGCGGCGGGATCTCGAGCTCGCCCCCCTTCATCAGAAGGGAGTACAGCTTGAGATCCTGCTTGTAGGGCGCGCGATGACCCTCGGGATAAAGCCACACGCCCATCTCGATCACGTCGTTCTCGAGTTTCTGGCCGATTGGATAGTAATGAACGTCCCACCGGACCATCGAGTTGGCCGGAAGCGTCCGGCAGGCGTCCGGAGGAACGATCTCCCCAACCTTGCCGAGCGCGTATTCTGTGAGCCGCTGGCTTTCCACGTACTGGCCGCTTTTTTCATCGAAAACGAGCAAGTCGCTGTTGGCGTGATGTGCTGCGGCGCGGCCCTTCATCGACGGTTTGACGGAGATCGCCTTGATGCACCGATCCTGCGTCAAACCCGTTGGTACGGTCGGCCGCCACCATACGTCCTGCCCTTTGGCCTCCAGCGTGAATGGCTTGGTGCGGATCACCAGGTCTGGCGGTCCAAACTGCTCCGCGAAAGCCCACTTGTTGGGATCCGGGAACGAGACCGGCGGGGGAAGATCGGCGGGATCGCCAAGAGGGGCGCCGCTGTCAGCCCAGCGAGCGATCGTCTGGATCTCAGCCTCGCTCAGCCGGAGATCGTACTTAAGATCTTGGATGCCGATGCCGCGGTCATACCGGTACGGCGGCATCTCGCCCTGGACGACCTTTTGCTTGATAGCCCGAGCCCACGGGCGTACTTCTTGGTACGTCGTGAGCGGCATTGGCCCGATAGCGCCGGATTGGTGGCACTGCTGGCAGTTCTTTTGGAAAATCGGCGCGATGTCCTTCGCATAGGTGACGCCGCCCGAATCGGCGCCGGTCTGCTGCCCCAAAGTGTGGAGCGAAAACAGGGCGACCCAGACGGCAAGAGCGCCTAGCCGGATGCCCCAAGACGTGTGACGAAAGCGCATGATCGACATATCAGCCACCTCGTGATTTCGATCATAGTTTTGGAATCGCGCTCTGCAAAGCGATTTCGCGCCGCTGATTTCAAGGGTCACAAGAGACCCAACGGTCAGTGCCGCATCTGCGTGCTGACCTCGTCCAGTTCGCTATCCGTGCAGCTTCCTCGCTCTGGGATGATCGTATTGCTGTTGGAGAGCCGCAGCGTCCGTGGAGGCATGACCCATGGCTCCACCAACACCACCGGGTCCTCGACCGTCACTTCATAGAGCATCTGGTTCCCGGTCCTGGTGAACTTCTCCACGACCCGCATCTGGTCGGAATGGAAAAAGCCGCCGCGCCCCAGCCAGGTCTCGTCGGAAAAACCGATGGAATCGAGGACAAGCGTGTCGCCTTCCCAGCGGCCGACCGTGTAACCCATGTAGGTGTACTGCAGCGCCCGCTGTGGATCGTGCGGACGGCCGTCGATGGGAATCATGCGGAACTCTGCATACCCGCCTCCGCCGTCGACGCCGCCCCTGTAGATCATCGTGATGTCGTTTTCGGTGTGGAAGATTCGCGCGGGCGGTCCCTGCCTGGGAATTCCGAGCGGGAGGCAGGTCATGACTGGATCGTACTTGTTCGTCCACTGGTCGAGCTCGATGATCTTGTCCCAGTGCTCGGGCTTGTACAGCGGCTGACGCTGATCCAGCCGGGCCGCCGACATGAACACCCAGTCCTGGCTCTGATTGGTCCACTCCATGCATTCTTTCGACTGGAACGGAGTGCACCGCCGGAACATATTGCCGCCGGAGCCTTGGAGACCGCCGCCGGCCGCTTGCCAGGAGCCTGTCAGGTCAGGCTTCCCGTTGCGCAGCCTGGGCGTCTCCGCCGCCGCCGGATTCGCCTCCCCGCCCCCGCCCCGCTGCGCTTCCAGCAGCGCGACGGTGAAACAGAGGAGCATCGCGATGGCCGCCACGAGCCGCGTCCCAATGACTTTCTGTGTCATGAGCCTAATCCCTCTACTTGAACCGCCCGGCGCCATGCCTCAAGGCGCCGAACGCCGTTTCAGAAATTGCGTCACTTTCTTGCCGCGCCTGCCTTCCGCACACTCTCCGGAACCGGCACGACGACGTACACCTGGCCGATTTCGGTCACCTTCGTCTTCAGGTCGCGAACGACCACGCCGTTTCGGCGTTCGACGATGGTTCCGGCGTACAGAGCCTCGATCTTGAACAGAGGATTGTTCCAGTCCTGGAAATCGCCGTAGACGAACTCCGTCGTGTTGGTTCCATGCCGCACGACGACGCGCTCCGGCAGGAAGCCTTCATTGAGCGTGGCCGTCGCCGTCGCTCCAGGGACTCCTGGGATCGGATACGTGATGACGGCCCGATTCCCTTGCCACGACAGCGTCGTCAACGGCTTCGCTCCCGCGGCTGCCTGGCGGTCGAGCAGGGTGGCCGGGTTTTGGCCGAAGGACTCGGACGCGGGCAACCCCGCCGCGCCGGCAATGGCGGCCTTGGGCGCGCCGTGAGGACTGGCCCACAGGCGGATCCGTCGCTCCTCAAGCGCAGCAGGCCGCGGCGTGGCCTTGCCCTTGCCGGGAACGATTTCCGCGCCCGGAATGTCTTCGTCCCACGCGTAGTCGCCGCTCATCGTTTCAACGTTCGAATAAGTCTGTTTGTTGGGGAGAGTGCACTCGATTTGGGTGCGGTATCCTGGGATTTGGTAATTGGCAGTGATGCGATACTTCGTCAGCGCGCAGGGCTGACCGTTCACCTGGATCACGCCCCCCTCGGCCTCATACACGAGCGTCTTGATGAGCTCGGACTCATTCCCGCTCCGCAGCATCCCCATGTGCCACGTCCAGTTGAAGAGGACCGACTTCAGGTCCCTGGCCCCGGGTTCGGGCGTAAACGGCCCCCCTCGGCCGCCGCCGCCCTGCCCACCGGCCGCGGCGCCGCGGCCGCCGCCGGCGCCCTGCCCTTTTGCGGTTACGCCGCTCATCGCGACAAGAAGAGCGAGCACACCTATCGCGAGACGTGGATTGACCATGCTAACTCCCAGTGTCCTTAGTTAGGCCCGTCCTCGAAGTAGAGCTGGATGCTCTTGTCTCCGAGCTGGAGATTCCTGATGAATCCCGCCGGGTTCCCGTTCCGTGCCGGAAGGATCGTGACCTTGAGGAGCTCGCCAGGTTTGATCGAGGTCTTGTTGACCCCCTGCCGCGTTAGGATTTGTACGGACGCAGTGGTCAGCACCCAATCTGTGAACGTGCCATCTTTGTTCGGAACTGTAAGCTCGATGCTCGCGTGGGGATTCGTGAAGTTCAACTTCTTGAGCCGGCCCTCGAGGACCATCTCCTTATTCAGGTCGTATATACCCGCCACGGCATGATGAGCCTGCAACGCGGCGTCGACCATCACTAATCCGCCCAGCGCCGCCAACCCCATGACCCACCGTTTCATCATCGCCCTCCTTGTAGTCGCGGATGTCGGCCGAATTGCGCCCTCCTTGTAGACGTGAACATCTGGCCGATTGTCGACCTTCCTGGAAAAACGTGCTGCGGATGTTAGCAAGCGAAAGTTGCAGGCGTCAAGTTCCGCCGATTAGGGCGCCGGCTCCATCAGCGGCGTCGTGCTGCCGCGGTGGCAGGTGTAGCAAGTCACGTGTTGCTGTCCGTCCGGGAACGTGCCATTGATTGCACGCACCATGGTGATCATTCTGCGGGCGACGACCTTCGGCCTCTTTTCGTCGGAGGACCGGTCCTCGGCATGGCAGTAACTGCACGTTCCTTTCTCCAAGAGACCCAATGCTTGCACAAAAGACTGCATAGTCTCCGGGATGGTAGCTGGATTGAGCACCTGAACGTTTTTGAAGGCGGGTCCTCCTCCTCTCGGCGCGCCTCCTCCTCTACCGCCGCGCTGGCCGCCTCCTCTTGCGCCGGCCGCGCCGGGAGCGCCTTGGTCGCCTCCGCCCTGAGGTTCCTGGGCGAACAGCGCAAGGCACATCACCCCGACTAGACCGGGAATCAGCAACACCTTGAACCTTTTCATGACGCCCCCTTCAGTTCCTGCGGATATTTTTGTGCTCGATAGTATGAATGCCGGCGCCCAAAAGCAATCTCCGTCTTGCTATAAGTCGCGGGGCGAGTATATCCGACTATATCCGTAGACAAACGGCCAGTATGGGTGTAATTGTCATTCGTCGTTTGCAGGAGGTCGACATATGAGTAGATTCCTCTGTCTGGTCGCCGCCATGCTCGCTGTCATTGCCATGCCGCTGGCCGCCCAACGGGAAGTGCCGATGCGCGGCAATACGCCTGTTGCGCCGCAGGGCATCAAGACGCCGCCGCTGCCCGAGGCGCCAATCTTTTATGAGACAGCGGAAGGACAGAACATCCGCGTGGTGGTTTACGCCCGCGGTTTTGTGAATGCGTGGAGCATGGCGCCGGTGTCGGAAGACACGATCCTCGTTGCAGAGCGCGCCGGCCGGATACTCGTCGTGCGAAACGGAGCGCCCGATCCCGAGCCCGTCTCCGGCGGGCCGACGGTCCGCGCGCAGGGTCTGTCAGGCATGGACCTGGCGCTGCATCCCGACTTCGATCGCAACCAATACGTCTACATCAGCTACACCAAACCGCTCGATGAAAAGCGAACGACGCTGGCGGTAGCGCGCGCCGTCTGGGATGGTCGCGCCCTCAACGGCTTGACCGACGTCTTCGTTGGCGAGGGCGGCGGCGGCGGCCCAATCGCGTTCGGCGGCGACGGCATGCTGTATATCGCGTCAGGGGGAGGCGGCCAGAACGCCACCCAAACTGCGAGCAGCCTCGGCGGCAAGATTCTGCGGCTCACCGACGCCGGCGCAGTGCCGCCGGACAACCCGTTCGTCGGTCGCGCCGATGCGCGACCTGAGGTCTTCACGATGGGCCACCGCAACACGCTGCGCCTGGCGATGCATCCTGGCACCGGCGCGATCTGGCAGGTCGAGATGGGACCGAACGGCGGCGACGAAGTGAACATTCTCGAGCCGGGCGCCAACTACGGCTGGCCTCTCGTCAGCCTCGGGCGCACCTATGCCGGCCCGTGGCAGGCCGTGTTTACGAAGGAAGGCTTCCGCGACCCGGTCATTTTCTGGATGCCGTCGATCGCGACATCGAGCATCGCTTTCTACACGGGCGACCGGCTGCCCAAATGGAAGGGCGACATCTTCGTCGGCGGGATGCGCTACGGGGAGATTCCCGGCACGGGACGAATCGAGCGAATCCTGATCAACAAGAATCTCGAAGAACTGCGGCGGGAGCCGCTGCTGGTCGATCTGCGTCGCCGGATTCGCGACGTGAAGCAGGGCCGGGACGGCCTGTTGTACCTGCTTACCGACGGTGAAGAAGGGGTGATACTCCGGATCGAGCCGGCGGAATGAGCGCGTCCTGCCCCTGGAACCGCGTCATTGAACTGCGGATGCGGGAGGCAGCCAGAACGATGTTCCTTCTTCCCATTTGTTGTGCGTGACGCGAATCGTTCTTCCGTCGCTGAGCCTCTGGATGAAGATTTCTCCATACATCTGCGGCCCGAAGAGAACTTCCTGCACCAGAGGTTCTTCGTCGTTGATCCCCGCGCGTTCGCTCGAAAAACTGACCCAGTTCCCGTCCGGTGAAAAGTAAGGGTGAGAGTCCTGGCCGGGGTCGGTGGTTAATCGATGAAGCGAGCCCGGCGCGCCGTCCGGATTCAAGTGGAGGATGTAGTTGTCGAACGTCCGGTTGCCGCGAACATCCTTCGGGCCATCGCGATCCGACGAAAACGCGATAGCGTTTCCGTCCGGCGAGAATACCGGAAAGTTGTCGCGCCATGGCCCGTTCGTCAACTGACGGACATTCTTTCCGTCGACGTCCATCAGGTAGAGATTCATGTTTCCGTTGCGAGAACTTCGGAACACGATTCGCTTTCCATCCGGCGAGAACGTCGACATTCCTTCGTTCACTTTCGCTCCGACTCCAGAGGCCTCGCTGAGATTCACGCGATCTCCTGCATCGGGCCGCATCCTCCAGACGCTGGCCTGATCGGTCAGCCCTCCAGCAAAGACGCCCTGCGTGTACGTCACGAGACTGCCGTCGTTGGAAAACTTGATGTCGAACAGACGCGTCCGGCCATCCACTGCGGCGACAATGCCGATGCCTGGAACAAAAAAGAGGTCCGATTCTGCAGAGCCGTCGAAGTTGGCGCGAACGAGCCGGCTGCCCTTTTCATTCTCAACAGTGACGACGACTTCGTTCTTGAGCGGATGCGGAGCAAGACCCGTCGTGTGGCGCATCGGATAGAGGGCGAGTGAACCGCCGGGTATATCCGCGCCGGCGAGTTCGACAGGAAAACCCGGCGACAGCAAGGGACCAGGGCCCAGGATCGCCTCCACCGCTTGTGTCTGAACCTCGGTTGGTCCTGGGCCGTGACAGAGCACCGCCCCTGTTTTCGGATCGGCCGCGGGGTTCCAGTAACTCGTCTTCCCATCCGTCTCGGGACGCATGTCCGATCCATCGAAGTTCACCGATGCGAGGCGCCAGTCCTTGTAGGTATCGCGTGTCGCAAACAGGATCCGGCCGCCGGCCGATACGGACGGCGACAATGCTTCCACGCCCTTCGGCGTAATCCGTCTTTGATTCGCGCCGCTCGCCTCCATCGCCCAGATTTCGAATCCGCCTTCCTGCCCGAGAATCGGGCTGGTGGGCAGGCCGATCGCGTGATTGCGTCCGGAATAGAAAAAGATGGTTTTCCCGTCCGGAGACCATGCCGGCGAGCCGTCCCAGTTGGGGGCATTTGTGAGCCGCCGGAGATTGCCTCCGTCGCGATCCATGACGTAGATCTCGCCTTCACGATGACGCGTGAAGGCAAAGATCGGATGACCCGCTGCGGGCGTATCGCGGTCGGAGGAGAAGGCGATCTGCTTTCCATCCGGCGAGAACGCCGGTCTGAAATCGCCGCCGGGGTGCGCTGTCAGATTTGTCGCCTTGTCGAGCAACTGCGTCGATGCAGGGTCGAAAGCAAGAGTGTAGATGTCCGCGTTTCCATCCCGGCTGCTCATGAAGGCGATGGTTTTGCCGTCGGGCGAGATCGCGGCCTGATCTTCCATCGCTGGACTGTCGATCAGCAGCCTCGGAGTCCCGCCCGCCTGAAGATCCAGCGCATAGAGATCCGGGTTTCCGCGGCGTTCGGAGGTAAAAACGACCCAGCGGCCATCGGGAGAGAACACCGCGTCGTAATCCGGTCCGGGATCGTCCGTAAGACGCCGCGGCGCCGCCTGCGGTCCGGAAATGTAATACACATCCCAGTTCGCCGGCTTAAGCGCCTGCCACACGAGGCGCTGGCGCCCGCCGGAATTCTGCGCCGAAAGTGGACGGACATTCGGATCTGGGTTTGCACAAGCGCCGATCGTCACGCTCAGCGTCATGAATGCCAGAACGCGTCGCAGTTTCATGGATGCCTCAGTTTGTGAGAGGGATTATATTGCTTTAGCGGCGGTCGACAGGCGGAAAAGGAGGGCCCCATGTCAAGCATGTCAGAGCATGAGCAAGTTATTGGAGTCTTGACCACAAAGAACGCGGCGCCCCTTGAACTCGATCCGGCGCGCACGGCTCTGATCATTGTGGATATGCAACGCTACTTCACTCAGCCGTCATTTCCCTTCACGGATTTCTTTGAAAGAATGTCGCCGGGCGTCTGCGCGGGATACCTGAAGCGCGTGCGGGAAAACGTCATACCGAATATCCGTCGGCTGCTCGATCACTTCCGTAAGAGCGGCTCGCTCGTCGTTTTTACGGCAGTCGGCGCCAACGCGCCCGACGGCAGCGATCTCGCGTGCTGGGCGAGAGCGCTGGATGAAGCCGGGTTGACTCTTCTTGGGACTCGAATCCACCCGCAGGTCGGCGATCCAAGCTGGCAGATCGATCCCGCGCTGGAACCGGGAAAAGAAGAGATTGTGATCAACAAGCTATCCGCGGGAACTTTTGCAACAACCGAGCTTGCGGAACTATTACGCAGGCGAGGCGTCGACCGCGTTGTGATCACAGGCGTCCTTACCGACGTCTGCGTCAGCACCACGGCTCGCGAAGCTGCCGATCGGAATTTCAAGGTGGTTGTTGTGAGCGACGCGTGTACGACATTCAGCGAGAGGCTTCATCAGGCCAATCTGGAAACGCTTCACGTTTTCGGCTGGGTGCGACAGACGGACGAAGTGATCCGCATGACGCAAAAGGCGCACGCCGCAGTCTAGAAACCAAGGACGCCTCGCCTCTTTTCTTTTCTTCCATGGGTGACTTGCCAACGATAGGGTCCAGTGTTGTCCGCGCGAGATGGAAAGACTCGTCGTTCCAAGCCCCGAGCTTCTCGCCAAGAGTATGTTCTAGTGCTCGAACCGCTGGGCTCACGATCTCGACAGGCTGATCGAGTGGATTGAGGGAACTCGCTGACGTCTCGTGAGGCTGGGCCGGATTCACGACCTTCGGTGTCCCTAATTTTGGGAAACGCCCAATCTTGGGAGGGCGGCTTCTGCTGAAAGTCAGCACCCGGGAGTACGCAGGTCCCTGTCAAACTGCTGGGCTGCAGCTGCGCGGTGCGGCTGTACTGGGCTGCGCTGTAATAGTCATGGCTGCCCCTCGCCTCGCGGCAGGCTTCGAATGTGGAGCCATACCTGGAACCGCGCCGCCAGGCGTCGCCGAGGATGGATTCAATTGGACGCCTTTACTTCAAAAGTTCGAGCGCGCGGGCTACGACGTTGTCGACGCTGAATCCGAGTTTCTCCATGACAAGCTCGCCCGGAGCGGACGCGCCGAAACGGTCGAGCCCGATCACGTCGCCGTCGTCCCCGACGTAGTCACGCCATTCGCGCGAGACGCCGGCTTCAACGGCAAGCTTAGGAACATCGAGCGGAAGGACGGACTGGCGGTATTCGGCCGGTTGGGCGTCAAATAACTCGAGCGACGGCATCGAGACGACGCGTGCGCGAACGTTGCGGTCCAGCAGTCTTTGCCGCGCGGCAAGGACCAGATGCACTTCTGAACCGGTCGCAATGAGAATAATCTGAGGCTCACCGCCGTCCGCTTCCACGAGAATGTAACCTCCACGGGGCGCGCCGGCGGCAATGGGGCGACTGCGTGAGTCGAGCACAGGCAATTTCTGTCGGCTCAAAACAAGAGCGCACGGCCGCTTGAGAGCGATCGCTGTGCGCCATACCGACGTGGTTTCATTGGCGTCCGCCGGGCGGAAAACGAGCAGGCCTGGAATCGCCCGCAGCGTCATCAATTGCTCGACGGGTTGGTGCGTCGGCCCGTCTTCGCCCAGTCCGATGCTGTCATGCGTGAAGACGAACACTGCGCGCGTTTGCATGAGAGCGGCGAGACGCAGCGGCGGACGCATGTAGTCGGAAAACACGAGAAACGTTGCGCCGTAGGACGCCAGATCGTGGAGAGCCATGCCGTTGACGATGGCGCCCATCGCGTGCTCGCGCACCCCAAAGTGGATGTTCCGCCCGCAGTATTCACCGAAACCAAAATCGCCATACCCGATGAGCGTCGTCTTCGTGGATGGATTCAGATCCGCAGACCCGCCCATGAATTCGTCCAGACGCGACGCCAGAACGTTCATGACTCTGCCGGATGCATCGCGCGTCGCCACGGCGCCGGCATTCGCATCGAAGACCGGAAGCTCGCGATCCCAGTCCGGCGGCAGTTCTTGACGCGTGATGCGTTCGAAATCAGCCGCCAATTGCGCGTGACGCCGTCTGTAGTCTTCAAAGGTTTTCCGCCACTGAGCTTCGCTCCCGGCGCCGCGCTCGACTGCCGATCCCAGGTGTGCGCGCGCTTCCTCAGGAATGAGAAACGCTGGTTCCACCGGCCAGCCCAAAGCTCTTTTTGTCTCGCGAACGCCGTCCGGCCCGAGCGGTTCTCCGTGCACGGCGGCGGAATCTTGTCTGGGACTTCCGAAGCCGATGTGCGTGCGAATCGAAATCAGCGACGGACGGCGTGTTTCGGCTCTCGCGTCTCGAATGGCGGATTCGATCGCGTCGAGATTATTGCCGTCATCGACCGAGAGGACTTGCCAGCCATACGCTTCAAATCGTCGCTGCACGCTCTCGGTGAACGCCGCGTCGGTTCCGCCTTCAAGCGAGATGTGATTGTTATCGTAGAGATAGATGAGCTTGCCCAGGCCCACCGTACCGGCGAAGGACGCCGCTTCAGATGAGATCCCTTCCATGAGATCGCCGTCGGAGACGATGGCGTACGTGTAGTGGTCGACGATTGGAAATCCGGGCCTGTTGAAGCAACCGGCCAGATGATTTTCCGCGAGGGCCATTCCGACGCCCATCGCGAAACCCTGGCCCAAGGGGCCGGTCGTCGCTTCGACTCCAGGCGTGCGGCCGTATTCGGGGTGACCAGGCGTTTTAGACCCCCACTGCCGAAAGCGCTGCAGTTCTTCGAGCGGCAGGTCATAACCTGTCAGATGCAGCAGCGCATAAAGCAGCGCAGAGCCATGTCCCGCCGACAATAAAAACCGATCGCGATCCGGCCACTTCGGATTTCGTGGGTTGTGCTTGAGGAAGCGATCCCATAGGACGTATGCCATGGGAGCTGCGCCGAGCGGCAGGCCGGGATGGCCCGATCGGGCCTTCTCAACTTGGTCCACCGCGAGAAAACGCAGCGTGTTGATGCAAAGCTCGTCCCGACTCTCCATCTCGGTTCCAATCAAGTGTGGACGAGCATCTCGTTGCGACGCTATCCGTAAAACTGCCGGGTGATCGGCAGAGGCTTGACATCTGCTGTTCCGCGTGTCCTAATTCGGCGCACCACACGCTGGCACTACAAATAAGGGGGGACGACCTATGCGAAGGTCCGGCATTGCCGTATTTTTCTCTCTTGTCCTTTGTGCGCATGTCTTGGCTCAATCCACAAGCGCGACAGTCAGCGGAACGGTGCAGGATCCTACAGGCGCCGTGCTTCCCGGCGTAGAAATTACGGCAAAGAACAATGCGACCGGCGTTACGACGACTGCGTTGACCAATGAATCCGGCGCATACAGCTTTACGACGCTTCCGCCGGGAGTCTACACCGTCAGCGCCGCCCTGGCCGGGTTTCAATCGAGAAACTACACGGACGTTCAGCTTGGAAACGCCGCGAGCTTGCGGCTGAACTTCACGATGAATGTCGCCGGAGTCAACACAGTGGTCGAGGTCAACGTAGCAGCGGACAGCTTGCTTGCGGCGTCGACTCAGTCCATTGGCGAGGTGCTAACGCAGCAAAGGATTGCGGAACTGCCGACCGTTGCGAATAACGTCATGGACTTCTATCGGGTGGTTCCGGGCGTATACATGCAAGACAATGGCGTCCGCGGGAGCTTCGCGGGCCTTGAAGGTTTTGGCACCACGAACATCACCCGAGACGGCGTCGACGCGTCTGGCGGAGCACGCTGGACCGCAAATGCGTTGACCGCAACTCATATGAATCCTGATCTGATCGGCGAGGTGAAGATCGTGGTGGCGCCGGTCGATGCCGAACTCGGCCGCGGCAACGCGCAGATTCAGTTCCTGACGCGGTCGGGAACGAATCAATTTCGCGGCAGCGCGGTGTGGAACGTCCGAAATAGCAGTCTGGACGCCAACACATGGAGCAATAACCGTCAGGTTGATGCGCGCACCGGCGCATGGGATCCGATCCCGCCGGACTGGCATAACGTCCACAACTTCGTCGGCAGCTATGGCGGCCCGATCGTCCGGAATAGGACATTCTTCTTTGTGTTGTGGGATCAGTCTCTGGTCAATCAGCGGACGACCCAGAATCCTTTGGTGCTGACCCCCTGCGCCCGCAACGGCGTCTTCCGGTACTTCGACAATTGGAACAACGGAAATGCGACTCAAGTGACGCAGGCGTCCGGCTCGACGCCGATCACCGCCGTCGTGGACGCGCTCGGAAACCCCGTGACGCCTGCGACCAATCCCAACGGATCGAACTTTACTGGGCAGCTGCGATACGCGAGCGTGTTCGGCCCCCTCGCCAATACTCCGACCCAACCCGATTGTTCCGACGCAATCATTCAAGGCAACCCTTGGGACGTCAATCGCCGCGGCGTCGACGCGACCGGCTTCATATCGAGGTTCCTCAACGCCATGCCGCCCGCCAACAACTACGAAGTCGGCGACGGTCTGAATACGGCCGGCCATCGCTGGGTCCGCAGCGAGCGGGACGGCGTGGAGACCATATTCGCCCTCGACGACGCGGGGCTCAGCCGTCCGAATCAGCTCGCGCGGAAGCAGATTAATGGAAAGCTCGACCACAACTTCAATGAGAAACACAAGCTGAGCGGCAGCTATACGTACGAGTATTCGAGAGGCGCGAGCACTTACGAAGCGTGGCCTACCGGTTTTCGCGGCTCCCGCTTCCGCCGGCCGCAAGTTCTGTCGGCGAACTTTGTGTCGACGTTGTCGCCGAGCATTGTGAATGAGTTTCGCGTCGGCTTTCGGCGCACTGGCGGAAATTCTTTCCCGGCAATCCTCGATCCTGTGAACGGCGCTGCGGTTCAGGCGTTTTTCCCAAACTACAATGGATATCCTGTCTTCATCGGCCCGGGATCCAACACGGCGGGGAGCCAGATCAGCTATCAGGGCAACCAGATTTCAGGCGGCGGCACGGCGCAATACAACGACACGACGCAGCAAGTGACGTGGGCGGACTCGCTGAGCTGGAACAAGGGCGTCCATACGTTCAAGTTTGGCGGAGAAATCCGCCGGTCTTTTTCCAGAGGCTTCGACGCCGGCGTCGCCAACACGTCGTTGCCGAGAGTTATCGGCGGCGACGCTCCGAACGCGCCGATACCGGCGGGGGCGATCAGCAGCGCCAACATGCCGGGACTGGCGGGCACGACCACCGGCGGGAACAACCAGAGAATGCGTCAACTGCTGACGTTTCTCTCCGGCTCCGTAAATCAGATAACGCAGTTCTATTACATGCAGGATCCAAACAAGCTGGATCGATTCGAGGATTTCAAAACGTTTCCGCAGCGGCTGCGCGAAACCCATCGAAACGAATTCAGCGCCTTCGTAAAGGATGATTGGAAGATCCTGGAAAATCTGACGCTGAACGTCGGCATGCGGTGGGATTGGTATGGATCGATTTACGACCAGGCCGGCATGATGCCGCTCCCCACCGAAGGCCCGGCGGCGATCTTCGGAATTTCAGGGCGCAGCTTCGAGGAAGCCTGGTTCCGGCCGGGAGGACCGCGCGCCGCTCCCACGGTCTTCGAGTACGTCGGAAAGAACTCGCCCAATCCGGATAAGAGCTATTTCCCGAATGACTGGAACAATTTTGGTCCAGCCGTAGGGTTTGCCTGGCAGGTTCCGTGGTTTGGACAAGGCAAAACGACGGTGCGAGGCGGTTATCAAGTCACCTACAATGGCCTGCCTTCGTTCAATTCCCTCACCCAAACGCAAGTCGCGCCGGGCAGCACGCTTGCCGCCAGCTACATGGGCGACAGCTCCAATCCATATCTCGACCTGACCGACGTACCATCTCTGATTCCCGTGCCAACGATTGTGAAGCCCATGGAAGCTGTTCCAATAACAGACGGCACACAGTCCGTCTATATCCCGCAGCCGAACCTTGTGAATCCGTACGTTCAAAATCTGACGCTGTCTGTGACTCGGAGCATCGGAACGAGCATGGCCGTGGATCTACGCTACCTGGCCACGTTGGGTCGGAAACAATGGAACGTTCAATTTCAGACGAATAATCCAAACTTCCTGACAAACGGTCTGAAAGAAGCCTTTGACGCCATTCGCGCAGGCGGCGAGTCTGAGCTGCTGGAGCGAATGTTTAACGGAATCAACATTGCAGGCGCCGGATTCGGGCCGGTCGGACGGACGACTGACGGCGTTCCGCAAACTGCGGCGTTGCATATGCGCAATGACACGCGCTTCCGCGGCAACCTCGCTAACGGAAACTATCAGGCGCTTGCCGCGACGCTGGCCACGTTGAACTACACGACGACGGCGCCCGGCAACAGCGGGCTGCCGCCCATTCCAGCCGGCGAGACCGGCGCCGTGCTGCGCTTCAACGGTTTTCCAGCGAACTTTATCCGGACCAATCCCCAGTTTGCGAACACCTACATGATCTCGAATCTGAACACCAACAATTACCACTCTCTTCAAGCCACATTCACGCTGCGGCCGGTGCGCGGCATCAGCATGCAAAACACGTACACCTGGAGCAAGAATCTCGGTCTGTTCGGGGAGGTGGGCGTCAACTATCAGGACCCATTAAACAGAGATGATGAATACGCGATTCTCCGGGACTCCCGCAGCCATGACTTCCGGAGCAATGGAACGTTTACATTGCCGCTGGGTCCAGGCCGACTCCTGTTTGGAGACGCCGCCGGCATCTTGGGGCGACTATTGGAGGACTGGTCGATGAGCTGGGTCGTCAATCTGACCAGCGGAGCGCCAATGACCATCGCCGGGCAAAGCGGCCTCTATACCTACAGCGCCGGCTCGCCGGGCACGGCGGATCTCGTGGGGCCATTCGATTCCAAAGGCGCCGTCAAATTCGAAGGAGCAGGGAGCGCCGCGGGAAGTTACTTCGATCCGGCAAAAATTCGCACCGTTCCCGATCCGCAGTGCGCCGGAGTGACGACCTTGAATAACCTGAGGGACGCGTGCACGCTGAACGCTGTTGCCGATGCAACGAACGGTCAGGTCCTCCTGCAGAACGCCCGCGCCGGCGTCCGCGGCAATCTCAGCTTGAACACGGTCGAAGGCCCCGGACGTTGGCGCTTCGACGCCAGTCTCAGCAAGAAAATTCGTCTCGCGGAGACCAAGAGCTTACAGTTTCGTTTGGATGCGACGAACGTTTTCAATCATCCTGAGCCGAACACCGCCGCCGCCAATTTCAACATGAACATCAACAACTCGAACTTCGGGTTGTTCACAGGGACGAGCGCAAAGACGGACTTGCGGCGCCAGTTTCAGGCGCAACTCCGCTTCGATTTCTGAGGTTGACCACCCGGTTGCTTAGCCGGGATATTTCAGCGCCGCTATCCGGATTACACCGGGTAGAAGCAGGTTGCGAAGAAGTTTCATCATGCCCTGGAAGGAGGCGCTCCATGAAGAAACAAAATCCCAGCAACAGCTTCAAGAGCGGCGCACAGCCTCGCCTGGGCCAACGCGGGCAGGAAATTCAGCGTTACGGGACAGTCAAGTACATGTTGCCGCTCGAGCTGGAAGAGCCGGTCCGATTGGAGATGACGGAACAGCTCAACCGCTTGCTTGCCGATACGATGACGCTTCGGGATCTGTATAAGAAGTCGCACTGGCAAACCAGCGGTCCAACGTTCTATCAACTCCACCTTCTCTTTGACAAACACTACAATGAGCAGGCGAAGCTTGTGGACGCCATTGCTGAACGGATTCAGATCCTCGGAGGCGTCAGTATCGCGATGGCCGCGGACGTGGCCGAGACAACCGATATTGCTCGCCCGCCGCGTGGTCGTGAAGAGGTTCCCGTACAGATCTCCAGACTGTTGGAAGCCCACAGGGTGGTCATCGGAAAAACGCGGAAGCTGGCGCAGCGGGCAGACCAGCTCGGCGACGACGGAACCAACGATCTGCTTGTAAGCGAAGTTCTGCGTACGAGCGAAATGCACGTCTGGTTCTTGAGCGAACATCTTGTGGACGTCGCCTTGGTCGAAGCGAAGCCGAAAGCAGGGCGCGCGGCGTAGCTGCAGGAATGGCGTATCAACCGATCGAAAACTATGGAGTCATCGGCGACTTGCACTCTGTTGCGCTTGTCGGGATAAATGGATCGATAGATTGGTACTGCTATCCTCACTTCGACTCTCCGAGCGTTTTCGGACGCATTCTCGATGACAGAAAGGGAGGCTACTTTCAGATTGCCGCCGCCAGGACCGCTCGCCGGAAGCAACTATACTGGCCCGCAACGAATATCCTTATTACGCGGTTCTTGAATCCTGACGGAGTCGGCGAAGTCACAGACTACATGCCCGTCGGCGCCGCCCGCGCCAGCGACGATTTTCACCGCCTGATTCGCCGCGTGAGCGCGGTTCGGGGATCGCTCAGCTTCCGCGTAGAGTGCCAGCCTGCCTTCAACTTTGCGAGAGATCCGCATCGTACGGACGTCGAGAGCGGAGGCGCATGCTTTCGATCGCGGAATCTCCAGTTTGGGCTCGCATCCAAAATACCTCTGGAGCGATATGAAAATGGGATCCGAGCCGAGTTCACTTTGAACGAAGGGGAAGCGACTGTTTTTGTCTTGCGCGAGGTCTCCGAGGGTTGCGGCTGCGGTCTTGTCATCGACGAACAGGAAGAGAAGACGCTGTTCAAAGAGACAGTGCGTTACTGGAGGGACTGGCTGTCCCAGTCCACCTATACCGGACGTTGGCGCGAAATGGTAGAGCGCTCGGCGCTGGCGATGAAGCTTCTGACTTTTGAGCCGACCGGCGCGTTTGTGGCTGCGCCTACTTGCAGTCTTCCGGAGCACATCGGCGGCGAGCGGAATTGGGATTACCGATATACATGGATCCGGGATGCTGCTTTCACCATCTACGGCTTCGCGCGCATCGGCCTGGCCGAGGAGGCCGGCCGCTTCATGGATTGGCTGATCCAGCGCATTCACGACCCGAATCCGGACGGATCTCTTCAGACCGTCTACGGAATCGATGGGCGCAAGGACCTGGAGGACGAAGTTCTCGACCATCTCGACGGATATCGGGGCTCCCGGCCCGTGCGCATTGGGAATGGAGCGTACAAGCAACTGCAACTGGACATCTACGGCGAGCTGATGGACGCCGTTTATCTGTACAACAAACACGGGACTCCGATTTCCTACAACCTCTGGGTCGGGCTTAGACGGCTGATCGATTGGCTCTGCGACAATTGGCGGCAACCCGACGAGGGCATCTGGGAAGTAAGATCTGGACGGCGGCATTTTCTGTATTCGAAGGTCATGTGTTGGGTCGCGCTGGATCGCGCGATCCGACTCGCCGACAAGCGGTCTTTTCCGGCAGATCGCGACCGCTGGCTGAACGTCCGTGACGCAATTTACGAAGAGATTCTGACCAAGGGGTGGAATGAAGAAAAGCAGGCGTTTGTCCAACACTACGACAGCGACGCGCTCGACGCCTCGAGTCTGATCATGCCGCTTGTCTTCTTCATGGCCCCGACCGACCCAAGGATGCTTTCGACCATCGACGCGATATATCGGTCTCCGGGAAGCGGAGGTCTGACGTCCAGCGGGTTGGTCCATCGATACGACGTCCGGCTCGGACTGGACGGCCTCGCCGGCGAAGAAGGCACGTTCAACATATGCTCGTTTTGGCTTGTCGAGGCGCTGACGCGCGCCGGTCAAAGGGATCGCCGGCGGCTGGAAGAAGCGCGGCTTCTTTTTGAGAAGATGCTGACGTACGCCAATCATCTGGGATTGTACTCGGAAGAAACGGGCCCGAGCGGTGAAGCGCTTGGCAACTTTCCTCAGGCATTCACGCATTTGTCGCTGATCAGCGCGGCGTTCAATCTGGACCGGGCCCTCACCGGGAGGAAATAGGGACCCATGAACAACCGGCAGGACTCGGATGCGCTGGTTTTCTTTGAGGCGACGGGCGATCTGGCCGCCAAGAAGATCTTCCCTGCACTGCAAGCCATGGCCAAGCGAGGCGCCCTGCGCGTACCTGTCATTGGCATTGGGAGGTCGGCCAAAAATCTTGACGAGTTGCGAGCTCGCGCACGCGAGAGCCTGGAAAGGCATGGAGGCGTCGACCGCGCCGCTTTTGAAGAGCTATCTCGACGACTGCGATACGTTCGGGGCGACTACAACGATCCGGCCACGTTTCAATCCGTTCGTAAAGAACTCGGCGCCGCGGAAAGGCCGACTTACTATCTCGCGATTCCGCCTGCGCTATTCCGTCCAGTAGTGGAAGAATTGACCAGGTCGCGATGCTCTCAAGGCGCCCGCGTTATCATCGAAAAGCCATTCGGCACGGATCTCGCGTCAGCGCAAAAGCTGAACCACGTCCTCTTAAGCGCTTTTCCTGAGACATCGATCTTCCGCATCGATCACTACCTGGGAAAGAGACCGGTTCAAAACGTGCTCTACTTCAGGTTCGCCAATTTCCTACTCGATCCGTTCTGGAACCGCAACTATGTCGAAAGCGTGCAGATCACAATGGCGGAGAAATTCGGCGTTCAGGGCCGGGGCGCCTTCTACGAACAGACAGGCGCGATCCGCGACGTTGTTCAGAACCATCTGTTTCAGATCCTGTCCAACCTTGCGATGGAGCCTCCCGCCAGAACCGACAGCGAGTCTCTCCGGGACGAGAAAGTGAAAGTCCTGAAAGCCATCCAGCCGTTAGATCCGAAAGACGTCGTCCGCGGTCAGTATCGGGGCTATCGGACGGAGGCCGGCGTAGCTCCAAACTCGGAAGTAGAGACCTTCGCGGCCTTGCGTCTGGAGATCCATTCGTGGCGTTGGGAAGGAGTTCAATTTTACATTCGCGCCGGCAAGTGCTTGCCCGCAACGTCAACTGAAATCTTTGTCCGGTTTCGAAAACCGCCTTCCGTGTTTCCTTCCTCGGACCTCACGCCAAACCACGTGCGGTTGCGAATCAGTCCTGAAGTGACCATCGCCATTGGAGTGATGACGCTGAGCCCTGACGAGGAAATGCGGGGAGAACCGGTGGAGATGGTGGCAAGCCACTGTCCGCCTGAGGATGAAATGGAAGCGTACGAACGCTTGCTAGGCGAAGCTTTGGCCGGAGACGCCACGCAGTTTGCGCGCGAAGACTATGTGGAAGAAGCGTGGCGCATTGTCGATCCCGTTGTTAAAGCCGGCGCGCCGGTCTATGAATACGAGCCAAACACGTGGGGCCCCAGCATCGATAAGACAGTTTCGCCGCCCGGGGGATGGCGCGACATCGCTTCGAACGGGTCGCCCTGCGAGTGAGCGGCTTTCACTAATAGGCGGCAACCGATATGAGCAACCAAACGTGCGCCCACATTGGCGAAGTGCATTCTGTGAAAACTCCCAACAAGCTGGAGTGTGAAGAGTGCGTGAAGATAGGTTCTCGATGGGTGCATTTGCGCACGTGTCAGACCTGCGGCGGAACGCGCTGCTGTGACAGCTCTCCAAACCGGCACGCAAGCAAGCATGCTCGCGCGGCGTCTCATCCGGTGATTGCATCCGCTGAACCGGGTGAACGCTGGCTGTACTGTTTTCCCGACGACGCTTTCGCGACGTATTGACTGGATCTCTGATTTGAATGCGAAGAACGCCTCGCGGAGCGACACTCTTGAATTTGTGACCATATCTGGTCACAATGAGCCCATGAGATCGGCGAAAGTATCCGAACTAAAAGCAAGGTTGAGTTCCTATTTGGCCGAGGTGCGCACTGGTGGAACAGTTGTGGTCTACGACCGGTCCACTCCGATAGCCCGGATTGTGCCGTTCAAGGAGGAAGCCGACGATTTGTCGATTATTGAAGCGACGGCGCCTCCTGCGGACTTGAGAAAGATCAAAGGCGTGCGACCGAAAGGACCGGTGGACGTGGATAAGTTGCTTTCCGAACTCCGGGCGGATCGATGATCGTCTATCTGGATTCGAGTGTGGTGCTCCGCCCGCTGCTCGATCAGCCCCGCCAGTTGAAGTCCTGGGGGCGATGGCAGGCCGCTTATTCCAGCGAATTGGTTGGCGTGGAATGCCGCAGAGCTATCGACCGTCTACGGCTCCTGTCTCTCTACGACGACACGCAGGTCGGCCTTGCGATGGAGCGACTCGGGAAGATCGAGAAAACCATCAAGCGCATTCGATTGAGTAAATCGATTGTGTTCGCCGCCTCGAAAACGATGCCTACGATGGTCAAGACCCTCGACGCCCTGCACCTCGTCAGCGCAGTTGCGATTCGCGAGCGCCGCGGAATCGAATTGATGTTTGCGACCCATGACGAACAACAGGCGATAGCAGCTCGCGCGCTCGGGTTCACCTGCCTGGAGTCATGAAGGGGCCATGCGTCAGTCGCCAGAGACCTCAACCTGGAGCTCATTCCGAACATCGAACAGACCCGGAACGCCGCGAGCTGCAGTGTAGGCAAGTTGTTTGTCCATCTTCGAAGCGACAACGCCTTTCAGGGTCGCGCGGCCATTGTCGACGATGATATGGATCGACGGATTCGCAGGGACAGCGTACCGCATCAGGGGAGAATTCCAATTAAAGAGCGCACGGTAAAGCTCCAGTCGCAGTCGGTCGTCGCTCGGTGAGAGCGGCAGAACTTTGATCCGGTTTACGACCTTCGTGACGCTTTCGATGTTTCTCACGCGTCTTTCAGCGTCCGATTTTGTGCTCGGCCGCACAACTTCTCCGCGCAACGTGACCGTTCCATTTGCTTGAACCGAGCCCTCTAACCAATCGAACACTCCGTAATAGGGGAGGGTAACCAGCTCATGACGGACCTCTCGCTCCAAGGCGCGCATCCGATTCTCGGCGCGACTGTCCGGGCTTTCCAGCTTTGGGCTCTTCTGTTGAGCCGCTGCCGTTGAGGAGGCTGAACATAGAGCCGTGAACAAACCCGCCAGCAGCAGCCCTTGGACTATCTTGGACATAGTCGACCTCCTTCAAGATTGGACGAGCCGGTCAACAATCTCGCAAGGAAAAACCAGGCGCAGGAAAGAAGTCATCGAACGACGTTGGCCGGGGCGCCGGATTCGAAAGCCTCGATGTTTTGAATGGTGGTGATGAGAATGCGTTCGACCGCCTCTTTGCTGTTGAACGCAATATGGGGAGTTACAACAACATTCTCGCGCCGAAACAGCACCAGGTTTTTGATGACGCTCCGGAGCTCCTCCACGTCGTAGTCGCTTGACAGGAGCTGGCTCTCCTCTTTGATCAACCCTTCGCCCTCAAAAACATCCAGACCGGCGCCGGCCAGATGGCCGGAGTCGAGCGCCGCCAGCAGGCTCTCCGTGTCCACAAGCCCGCCGCGGGCGGTGTTGATCAGGAGTGAGCCCTTCTTCATGCGCCAGATGTTGTGGCGGTTGATCATATGATGCGTTGACGGCAGCAGAGGCGCATGCAACGTAACGACGTCGGAAGCGGCGAGCAGCGCATCGAGCGAATCGACGTAGTCGAAGTCCAGAGCATCCGCCAGACGCTTGTCAGGACGAGAATCGAACGCAATAACCTTCATCATAAATCCGCGCGCGATTCGAATGACGTGCACGCCGATGTGGCCGGCGCCGACGACGCCGAGGGTCCTTCCGCGTAGGTCGAATCCCTGAAGCCCTCCCGGGGAAAAATCTCCCGCGCGGGCGCGGTGATGCGATTGAATGACCTTGCGAGACAACGCCAGAATCAACGCGAAAGTGTGCTCAGCGACGGTGTTGTCGCCGTACACGGGAACGTTCGAAATCGTGACGCCGCGGGCGCGGCAGTATTCCGTATCGATGTGATCGTAGCCGGTGGACCGAGTCGCAATCAGTTTCAGGGCAGGCAATGCATCCAGCGCGTCAGACGTGATTTTGGAATTGATGAAGACTGAGAGGATTTCACATCGTGCAGGGTCCGGCAGCCGCTTCGGGTCGAACAGCTCCGGGCTGACAAAGGCGTCAGCCCAATCGACCCGCTGCCGCAAGAACTCTTCGTCGGCAGGCGTCATTTCAAAGAAAGCTCGCCTCGACATCGGCTGTGTTTCCTTTGAATATCGTAACCTGACAAGAAATCAGGGGAGAATTTTCCTCTTTTCTCCCGGCTTTCTCTCGGCCGGCGCCGCCCCCGTATTGACGGTCGCGCCTTTCTTGCTTCAGTATTCAGTTTCCGCGCCAGCAGTTAACGTTCACCCGCGGCATCGGCTGTCAAAACGGCGCCGTTGTTGCTTCTGGAGGAGGCTAGCTCCGTTTCTTGGTCTGAACGCCTAACGTCATAGCAAGGCGGGAAAGAAAATGAAGCGACTCTTCCAAGCGCCTGTTGCAACATTGATTCTGATCTCAGCAGCTTTCGCCTGTCTTCTGGCTTACCAAGGAGTAGACCTCCAACGCGGGATTGAGCTGTACAACGCAAGGAAATACGCAGAGGCCGAACAGGCGCTGGCCCAAGCAGTTCAGGCCGACGCCGGCAATGCTCGCGCCCACGAATATCTAGGTCTCGCGCGCTTAGCGTTAGGCAAGCTGGGTGAAGCCGAGGCGGAACTGTCGCGTGCTCAGGACCTTGCGCCTGCCTCTGACTCGGTAAAGATAGGACTTGCGCGGGTCCACCTTGAGAAGCAGCAACTTGACAAGGCTGAGGAATTTTTGAGAAGCGCTCGAGAGATCAACAAAGATAACCCCGACGTACCGCTTTATTCTGGGGCGTTGAAATTAGCCAGACGCGACTATCCGGGGGCGATCAACGACTTAAATGATGCGATTGCGCGCAAGCCGGACAATGCTCCGGCGTACTACTACGCCGGTCTCGCCTACAGCGCGATGAAGCGGCCGGACAAGATGGTCGAAAGTTTCCAGACATTCCTGAAGCTCGCTCCAAACGCCCCGGAATCGGATCGCGTGAGATCTCTTCTTCGCTCCGTCCAATAGCGGCAGGTGTTCTGAACGGGACAATGCGAACTCGACGTCTCGTCCGTGTGATCGTCATTGCGACTGGCATCCTCGCTTTGATTCTGGGTGTCAGCCTTGTATTGCTCCACACGTCCTACGCAAAACGTTGGGCCTTTGAGGAGCTCCAGAAGGTCCTGGCGCAGCAAGGTTTTTTCGTTGAAGCGGCGGACTTCGATTACAACCTCTTCGCTCTTCGGATTTCCGCAGGTCGGATCGCGATTCGCAGCGCGTCGCTTCCGAGTCTTCCAGCCTTGTTCGTCGCGGATCACTTCGAAGCCGACATGGGGTGGTCGGACCTCCTTCGCGGACGCTATCGAGTCGAGGACTCGACTATTTCTAATGCACGAATTCACATCGTTATCGATGAGCAGGGTCGCAACAATTTCAGCGCTGACGCCGCCGGGGCGAGCGCCGTTAGCACAACGGCGGAACCAATCGACTGGTTGATCTTGAAAATGAGGTTGATGGGCGGTTCGGTGACTTTCGAGGATCGCTCAAGCAATGTCCTTCTCAAACTCCCCCTCTGGGACTTGATGATCGATGGCAGTCCATGGACCGGAGAGCAGAAGATTCAACTCACGACCAGGCAATCGGGCGAGGTGCAATTCAACGGAAAAGCACTGACGATGCAGAGCATCGATCTTCACGCGGACTTGAAGGAGCGCAACGCGACGCTCGATGTGCGCAGCGCACGACTATCGAGCGGCGCGGCCAATGTCGCAATTGAAGGAACCGTCCAGAACCTGAGCGACCCAAGCCTGGATCTGGTCCTGACCGGCGAGGTCGACCTTGAACAAGCGAGCGAGTTTCTGTCCGTCGATCAAAAAATTGACGGCGACCTGCACCTTGACCTTTCAGTCAAGGGTCGTCCGGAAGGACTCAAAGTTTTCGGACGCTTCAAAGGCGACAACCTGACCGCGGAAATGATTGAACAAGTCGATCTCGACGCGAATCTGACGTATGACCTCGCACTTCAACGAGCTCGGTTGGACTCGTTCCGGACTCGCGCCCCCGGCTTTGCCGTCAGCGGCGCTGCGGACTTGGCTCTTGCGCCGGCTGCCGGTGAAAGCGGCCTCAATGTCCGGGTGGATGACGTTGATCTCGCAAAGATCGCAACGCTGTTGAAACTTCCCGTCGCCGTTGGAAGCCGCGCGACCGGAAGCGCTCGTATGCGCTGGCCGGGGATGGATTTTACGCTCATGAACGGCAGCGGCCGCTTTCAATTTTCGCGCCAGCCGCGCGCCCGCAGCGTCCCAAATGTTCCTCTAACCGGCGCAATCGACGTCCGGGTTCGCCGCGGCGACGTTGTCGCTACGATCGATTCACTTGAGACGGATGCTTTCCACGTTCGCGGCGACCTTGCTCTGCTGTCGTCGAAACAGCTCGGTGGATCGCTGCGAGTGGACGCCTCCAATGTGGGCGAGGCCGTGCGAGAAATCGCCGCCTGGTCTGGGAGTAGCCTGCCGGACGGCGTGGAGCTTTTTGGACCCGCAGGCGTCGATGCGAATTTCGGTGGGACGTTACAGCGCCCGCGCATCGGCGTAAGTCTTCAAGCCAATGGGTTGCAGTTGAATCAACTGACGGACATTGACGTGAAGGCTGTTGCGGAATACACGCCGGAGCAAGTGGATCTGCAAAGCATCGCGCTCCAATGGGAAGAACAATCCCTGACGGCAAGCGGCCGGATTGGCTTAACCACTCCGAGCCCAACCCTCGACGCGCGCGCGGAGGCCAGCAATGCCTCAATCCATCGCATCCTCGTGGCCTTGGGTAAAGCCGATATTCCCGCAAGCGGCAGCGTCAATGCGACCGCATCGATTTCCGGAACAGCCGAAAACCCTGCCGCGGACGTCAGCGTGTCGGCGTCCGATCTTGAAGCATACGGCGAGACGTTTGGGACTTTGTCAATCAAGGCGCGTCTGGAAGATCAAATTGTGCAATTGGACAGCCTCTCGCTGGACAAGCCGGAAGGCGGGCGGCTTCATGTTTCGGGCAGTTACGAGACCGTATCGGGCGCCTACTCCGTCAGAGCTGAGACCAATGAATTCAAATTGAATCGACTCGTTCTGCCGCAAGGAACCGCCATTCGTGCGAATTTGAATGTGAACGCGCACGGCAGCGGCGCCCTCGACAACCCTGTGGGAGTTCTCAGTCTGAGCGCGCGCGATGTTCAGATCGATGAGGAGAGCATAGGGTCCATCGATCTAGCGGCTAATCTTGAGAATCATCAGGCGTGGATTCAGGCGAGCGCCCCGTTTTATGGAGTTGCCGCCAGCGCGTCAGTTGGCACGGCAAGTCCATACCCCGCCGAGGTCGAAGTCCGCGTTGCAGACGCCGATATCTCACGTGTTCCTTTGGAGACCTTGAAGCAGTTTTCGGGACGTGTGAGCGCTGCCGTAAATGCATCCGGCGACCTCAGCGACATCAACAACGCTCGAGTTCGCGCGGAAGCGCCCAGCCTCCAACTGAGCTGGCAGAATCATTCCATTAGCAGCGATGGACCCATTGACCTGGAGTACGCGGACCGTGTCCTGACGATTGGTCAAGCTGCGATTCGTTTCGATAATTCTTCCGTTCGGGCATCGGGCCGTCTTCCTCTCGATGCGGATTCCACCGGTGAAGTGAAATTTGAGGGACGGACGAATTTGACCACGCTCACGGACTTGATCGCTTCGGAAACGCCGGTCCATGGACAAGGTGAAGTCGTTCTTGAGGGAACCCTGCGCGGCAATCTAAAACGCATGGATCCCGAGGCGACGCTCACGATTTCCGGCGCTTCAATCGAGACGCCCGCGTTACCCGCCCCGCTGGTCGATGTGGAGTTAAGAGCAGCCGCCAAAGACGGGCGACTGGTTCTGGAACAGCTCACCGGAGAATGGGCGTCAGCCACGATTAGCGCCCAAGGTGAGACGTCGTTTGCGCTGCTGCCTGACCTGCCGATTGAAATACCACGTCCGGAAACTCCAGCCCGTCTTCTTGCAGAAGTGCAGCAATTCCGCCTTTCCGCTCTGCCGCAGACTGTGCAAAGCGCAGACGGAACCATTTCACTGAAGCTTGAAGCTGAAGCTCCCAAACCCGATATCTATTCGGTTCAGGCGCGTCTCACGTTTCCCGATCTCAAGATCAGCGCAGGCGCGTATTCGCTCGAACAAGTCGGCGTATCCACCGTCGAGGTTCAAAATGGCGTCGTTTCAATCGAACAGTTTGAATTGACGGGACCCGAAACGAATGTACGTCTGACCGGGGCCGCGGACTTACGGGATTCCGGGCCCATCGATCTCAGGCTCGAAGGCGCCACGGATGTTGCCGTCCTCGCCTTGTTCGACGAGACTTTGCGCGCCACAGGAGACGCGAAGCTGAACGTCGCAGTCTCCGGATCTGTACGTGAGCCCAAGCTGGATGGTTTTGTCGAATTGCAAAAGGGCCAGGCCCAAATCCAGGATCCCCGTATCGCGGCAGAGAATATCCAATTGCGGCTCGACCTCAACGGCGACCAAATCGAGTTGGCGCGGCTGGAAGGTTCTCTCAATGGCGGCGCTGTTAAAGGCCAAGGCAGCTTCGGACTGTTCGGCGCACAGCCAGGCCGGTCCGATCTGACCGTCGCGGGAGACGGAATTTATTTGGAATTTCCGGCGGGACTGCGAACGGTCTCGAATGCCCGATTGAATCTCAAAGGCGACTTTCCGCGCATCACGCTAGCCGGCAATGTCGATGTCATTGAGGGCTCCTACACGGATCCTCTGAGCGTCGAGCGGGGCCTCTTGCGATATCTCGAGAGTCAACAGAGCACTGTTACGGCCGCCGAACAGCCGAGCGCGTTGAGCCGGACAGAACTCAATATCGGACTTCGAACGCTCTCTCCGCTCGTGGTGAAGAACAACATCGCCCACGGCGCCATCGACGCCGAACTGCGAGTTTTGGGGACGATCGACCAGCCTGGTTTGACGGGAAGAATCAACGTTGAAGAAGGCGCGGAACTCACCTTGCGCGAGCGCAAATATGCAGTGAATCGAGGCGTGATCACCTTCACGAACGAACGTGCGATTCAACCTATTCTCGACGTTGAGGCCACAACCAAAGTGTCGGAATACGACATCACGATCCGCATCGCCGGAGATGCAACGCAAAAGATCGAGACAAATTTCACGGCCCATGGAGGACCTGAGCCTCTTTCCGAACCTGACATCGTTTTCCTTCTTGCTACTGGGCGAACGCTCAAAGACGCGGGCGAGGAGGGCGCAGATTTCGCGAAAGATCAGGCTGTGGCTTTTATCGCGGGAGAACTGGGAACTTCGCTTCCTACCGAGCAGGCCGGCCGCGCCCTCGGACTCAGTCAGGCTCGGATCGAACCGCAGTTGATTGCCGGCGAAACAGAGCCCACAGCACGCTTGACGTTGGGCAAAGACATCACTCCACAGTTGGACTTTGTCTATTCCATGAACCTGCGCAACAGCAGCGACCAGATATGGATTGCCAACTACAACATCACCAGGCGCTTTTCAGCGCGCGGGCTCCGTCAAAACGATAACAGCAACAGATTCCAGTTCCAGCACGACGTTTTGTTTGGACTCCGCGACGCGCCGCAATCCACGTCTTCCAAAATGCAAAGGAAGATCGGCGCCATTCAATTTTCCGGCGACACGCAATGGACCGAGCAGCAACTTGCAGACATTGTCGGCCTGAAAACCGGCAAGACCTATGACTTCTTCTCTGTGCAGAATGCGCGGCTCCGACTCGAGAAGGCTCTTGCGCAACAAGATCGGCTGGAAGCCCGGATTTCGGTCGATAGAGAGTTCAAAGGGTCGGCGGTGGATCTCACGTTTCAGATCAAAGAAGGCCCCAAGGTGGAGCTTGTCGTCGAGGGATGGAACATATCCGACGGCATGAGGGACCAAATTCGTAATCTCTGGAGTGAAGGCGTTATCGACGCGCAGCGGATTGCGGACGTGGTCGATCTCATCGAAAACCGTCTTGTCCGGGATGGATATTTCGGTTCGCATATCGAAAACTCCGTCGAGACGGCGACTCCAGACGCAAAGAGAGTCGTATTCAGCGTTCAGCCCGGCGTTCGATACGCCGACGTGCGCTTAGAGTTCAAAGGCGCCCAGGCCGTGAAGGCGGACGAACTGCAGGATCTGCTCAAGGACAGCGGATTCTTTGATCAGGATCTAAAGAAGCGGAAACAGGCGGTCCCGTTGATTGAAAACCTGTATAGAGAGCGCGGATACCTGGACGTGAGGGTCCAGGCGCCGCGCAATGAATTGAGCGAGGATTCCAAAACAGTTCAGATTGTTTTCGACATCACGGAAGGTCCGCTTTACCGTTTCGGCGAGATCAAGTTCGAGGGAAATCGGGAATTCGAAGACGACTATCTTCTCGGCCGCCTTTCCATCGATCCGGAAGGACCCTTTAGCTTCAAAACCGTTCAGCAAGGCCAACAGACCCTTCGAGACCTCTACCAGCGGGCGGGCTACGCCGAAGCTGCAATTGAGTACAGCCAAGTTAAGGACCCGATCGAGCAGTTCGTTCACGTCACCTTCAACGTGGAGGAGAACTACCAGCGCGTGCTAAACGACGTAAGAGTTCAGGGCAATGAGAAAACCAGCGACGGCCTTGTCCGGTCGCAGATCGCTCTGGAATCCGGCGCCATCCTTGGTTCTGACGAATTGAGCCAGGCGCGCACGAGTCTTTACAGCACTGGAGCATACACATTTGTAGACATTGTCGCGACGCCGCTCGAAGACCGAAGCAAGGTCAAGCCCAATCAGGTCCCAGTGAACCTCGAGGCAAGAGTTCGCGAAGTGCAGCCATGGCAGTTGCGGTACGGCGGTTTCTATGACACTGAGCGCGGACCGGGCGGCGTTGTCGATTTTTCGAATCATAATATGCTCGGAAGCGCGCGAATTCTGGGAATCCAGACGCGTTATGACTCCGATCTCCATGAAGCTCGACTCTACTTCAGCCAGCCCGCGCTGAACCGGTTTCCGCTCAAATCCCTCTTTTCGGCGTTCGCGCGCCGCGAGATCCACACCGGCGACGATCCAGAGTCTGAAATCGACCATTTCATAACCGACCGGGTTGGTTTTACGCCGACGCTGGAATATCGGCTTAATAGAAACAGCATACTCACCTTCGGGTATAGGTTCGAAAGAGTACGTACTTTCCAGAAGGTTCCCGATCCGCTCTTCCCGTTCGACGTCCCCTTGAGAATCGCGCCCCTGACTGCCAGCTTCACCCGTGATACTCGCGATGATCCTCTCGACGCGTCGCGCGGTCGATTCACCTCGCACGCGTTCGAATGGGCGTCAGCAAGGCTAGGCTCGCAAGTACGGTTCATCAAGTATTTTGGTCAATACTTTGCATACCTGCCGCTTGGCGAGGCGTCCACAGTGCCGTGGGTCGGCGCCACTCGAAACCGATTAGTAGCCGCCTTTGGAGCGCGTTTGGGACTCGCCAAGGGATTTGATCGAGAAGTGATCCCAAGTGAAAGGTTCTTTGCCGGAGGGGGCACGACAGTGCGTGGCTTCGACCAAGACCTCCTGGGGCCGCTCGATCCACTCGGCGCTCCTACAGGCGGCGAAGCAATGCTGATCTTGAACAGCGAGCTGCGGTTTCCCCTCTATGGATTCGTTGATGGAGTGGCATTTGTCGACGCTGGAAACGTCTATCGTCGCCTGGACGATTTCAAACCGACTGAGCTGCGTGCGTCGTCCGGCTTCGGCTTACGCATCCGGACGCCGTACGTCGTAGTGCGCCTCGACTACGGACTCAAACTGAGCCCACGGTCCGACGAGCGGCGAGGTCAATTCTTTTTCAGTATCGGCCAGGCGTTTTGAGGCTCGAATGCTGCAAATGCTTTGGAAAGTCAGCAAACGCGCAGCTATTGAGTGGTACAACGATAATACGCTCCAGCTTGGGTCGTCCCTTGCCTACTATGCGATTTTTTCGATATCGCCGCTTTTGATCATTGCCATTGAAGTGATCGGGTTCTTCTATAGAGGCGACAGCTTCGGATATATCCATTCAGAAATCGCGATGCTGATCGGCGAAAATGCGGCGACCGCTATCGCCAGCACGGTTCAATCGGTTCAGGCCTCAGGACACGGACATGCCGCGACAGTCATTAGCATCGTGTTGCTATTGCTGGGCGCCTCCGGCGTGTTTGTTCAGCTTCAGAATGCGATGAACCAAATCTGGGGAGTCACGCCGAAACCCGGCCGCTTCGTAAAGGATTTTCTCAAGCAACGGTTGGTTTCGTTTGCAATGATTCTGGGCTTCAGTTTTGTTCTTCTGGTTTCTTTGCTGATCAGCGCGGCGCTGGCAGCCGTCACGGGTTATTTTCAATTCCTTGTGCCGGGAGCGAATTCTCTCTGGCATCTGTTTGACGCTCTGATTTCGTTCGCGGTCACGACTCTCGTATTTGCTTCCATATACAAAGTGATGCCGGACGTGCGGATCGGCTGGAAAGACGTGTGGGTCGGGGCGTTTGTAACGGCGATTCTGTTTACCGCGGGGAAATCTTTAATCGGCTTCTATCTCGGACGCAGCGGCGTCGGTTCGGCGTTTGGCGCCGCAGGTTCCGTGCTGGTCATCCTCGCCTGGGTCTACTACTCTTCACAAATCCTCTTCCTGGGCGCGGAATTTACAAAAGCCTATTCGGAGGAGCGAGGACGCTGCGTCCGGCCGGCGCCGGGCGCTGAAGCCGTGACCGAAGAAGCGCGCGAACGCGCCCTGGGAATAGCCCCCCTCTTACCGAGCCGCCAATCAACGGAACGTCAAAACGTGTGACCGCCGCGAAACCACAATTGCCGTCCCTCGCCGCTGAACGCAAAATCGACGCCGAAGAATAGAAGTTCATCGAACCTCAGGCGCGCGCCAATTCCGGCGGAGGGGCGTAGATCGCCCAAGCCCAACTGACGGGCGCGCGAGAACACGCGGCCCGCATCGATGAATCCCACGGCATCGAGAGACGTGAGCACCGATCTTCGGTATTCGGTATTCAATACAAGCGAGTGATTATCACGAAAACGATACTGCTTGAATCCACGCACCGTATCGACGCCGCCGGCGGTGGGCAACATGAAGAATGGCACGACGGCGCCCGGAGTTGAATCAGTGAATACCGCCTGAAGACGAAAGCCTAGTCTGTCCTTCGCGGCAATGGGAACAAACCGGCGCAAGTCGATTTCGTATCTCTGAAACAAGGTTCCGAACGTGGTCCACCTAATTTCATACTTCTCCCCAACGCGCGGGTCGGATGCGTCATCGAGGCCGTCATATTGAAGAAAGAGACCGGCATGCGTGTACCGCGGTGAAGACTGCAGCGACTCCGGCACGGAGGGAAAGCGGTCATCGCGCCCAGGACCGGTATTGATCTTTAAGAAGCCGGCGGCGCTCCCTGCTCGCATCCGTTGGAAGGAAACGGCGACGGCGACCATCGCATCCAAATCCTCCTGCAAGAAGTTGGAACGTTGCTCCGGTTGCGTGTCGGGACCAAGACCCCAGAAGTCTTCCTGCGGATAGTTACGGTATCGCCCGGCGACTGTCAGGGATAACCACGGCGTACTGAGTTGATCGATCTCAAGCGCGCTTTCCAAGAGCCAATATTTCCTGACGGAACCGATGAGTTTCGTACGCACATCGGCGGGTCCGAGCAAGCCAGTCCGCTGCAGTTCCAACCCCAGCGCGAATCCCGAGTCCGCAGGAAGTCCGCCGACGACGGGCCGGACGCGCAAATCCTGAGCGAACACAACATCGCCTATACCCAACAGCGCTGCTAATAAAAACGGCCGGAAAGACCAGCTCATCGTCGCGCCTTAGATTCGGAATGCCAACGCTCTTCCTGGCACGTTCCATTCCGAGTCAAAGACAAGCGCGCTTTTACCTCACGCCCCGAGGACCCGCCTTAGATTTCGCGGAAAATTTCCAGCTTGTTCGCCGGCGCCGGTCGATCGCGTCGTTGTCGTGGCTGAGGCGCGAGATTTTTACATCGCGCCGAAACATGCGGTTGCAGTGAATGTGGCGCCCCACGATGGTGGTTTGGGCCGACTCGTGCCAAAAACCAATGAACATCAGAAACGCAAATGGGCAATAGGAGGTTTTATGTTGAAGCGTATTTTCTCGATAACGCTGGCTTGCATGTTCGTACTTGCCGTAGTGCCTCCGACGGCGGCGCAACAAACGAAACAGGCAGCCGCGGACAAAGACATCCGCAATGAAGCCGACCGCGCAAAGGAGGCCGCTAGCGTCCTGACCGAGGTCATGAACATTCCGGAACAGGCAATTCCGGAGGAGATCATGGCTCGCGCCCACGGAATCGCTGTGATTCCTCACGTTGTGAAGGGCGCATTCGGCGTTGGCGGGCAATGGGGCAAAGGCTTGATGTCCCAGCGCCGAGAAAACGGAAGCTGGAGCCCGCCGGCGTTTGTGGAAATCGGCGGAGGCAGTTTTGGGCTTCAGATCGGTGTGCAGGCGACGGACGTCGTCCTGGTATTTACCGATGAAAGCGGGATAAAGGGCCTCCTAAAAGGTAAGGTCAAACTGGGCGCTGACGCTTCGGCCGCAGCCGGTCCAGTTGGCCGCCAAGCGGAAGTCGGGACGGACGTTCTCCTCCGGTCCGGAATCTTCTCGTATTCGCGGAGCAAAGGTCTCTTTGCCGGAGTCTCCTTGGACGGTTCGGTCATCAGCATCGATGACGAAGCGAATCGCAAGGTGTATGGAAAGGGAATTACGGGAGAGCAGATTCTGTTGAGCGGTAAAGTGAAAGCAAATCCCACAGTCGACCCATTTCTGAACGCACTTCGAAAAACTGCGCCTGTTCGAAAAGCTGCGCCTGCTGGAAAGCCATGACGAAACGTAAGAGAAATTGGCTTATTGCAATCACCATCGCCTCGGGCCTGGCGTTCACCGCGTTGGTGATTGCAGCCCACCTGATTGCCCGCGGCATCGACCCGTACATCCAGGAACAGGCCCGCCTGTACTTGCAGCGGCGCTTTGATAGCGAGGTCGAGCTGGAGTCGCTGCGCGTCCGTCTGCCAAATATGTCGCCCGTGAAGCTGTTGCTGAATCGCGGGCGTGGCGGCCTGGTGCGTGTGGAAGGCGACGGCGTGGTGCTGAGGCACAAAGGTCGGCGTGACATACCGCCGATGTTCGTCATGCAGAAATTCAGTTGTGACGTTGATTTGGGAACGCTGTTTGACGCGCAAAAGACAGTCCGCTCGGTGACCATCTCGGGCATGCAGATCAATATTCCGCCCAAAGGCCAAAGGCCCGACTTGGACGGCGGCCGGGATGATTCTGCAAGGAATACAGGCGTGATTGTTCAAGAGGTGAGCATCACCTCGTCCGTTCTCTCGATCCTCCCGAAGGACAGAGCGAAGCCGCCGTTACGGTTTGACTTGCATGAGATCCGTCTGGAGTCCGTCGGGAAGGACATTGCAATGGATTACGAGGCCGCGCTCACCAACGCAAAGCCGCCCGGCGAGATTCGGAGCAACGGCAAGTTCGGACCGTGGGCCGCAGGCGAACCCGGCGATACGCCGCTTGCGGGACAGTACGAATTCAACGGCGCCGATCTCGGCGTCTTCTCTGGAATTGCCGGAATCCTGGACTCGACCGGCAAATTCCATGGCGCACTCTCATCGATTGAAGTTCAGGGACAAGCTTCCGTTCCAGACTTCAGGTTGAGAATGTCGGGCAATCCGGTTCCATTACAGACTCGCTTCGAGGCGCTTGTCGATGGAACGAACGGAAACACAATCCTGAGGCCTGTCCACGGCGTGCTGGGAACAACGGACTTCGTAACAAGCGGCGCGATCATCAAACGCGAAGCAGATGTAGCTCGAGGGATCCGCCTCGAGGTCGTCATGCCGAAAGGCAATCTGCGCGACCTACTTCGTCTGGCCATGAAAGGTTCGCCTTTCATGGAGGGGCGGATTCTTCTGAAGACGAAGATCGACATTCCACCGCTAACCGGGAAAGTTCGGGAAAAGCTGGTGCTGGACGGGCAGTTCGATATTTCGCAGGCCAAGTTTCTTCGCAGCAAGATACAGAGCCGTATTGACGAACTAAGCCGGCGCGGGCGCGGACAACCGAAAAATGATGAGATTGATGAAGTCGTGCATGGAATGGCCGGCGCCTTCCACCTCGAAGACGAAGTCATCCGGTTTAAGGCTCTGTCCTTTGCGGTGCCTGGCGCAGGCATTGATCTGACCGGCGCGTATAACCTTGAAAATGACGCATTGGATTTTCACGGCGCCTTAAAGCTGCAGGCCACGGTTTCTCAAACGATGGTCGGATGGAAGCGATGGGCTCTGAAGCCCGTCGATCCTTTCTTCTCGAAAAACGGAGCGGGAACCTTCCTGCGAATCCAAATCCACGGCACATCTAAAGAGCCACAGTTTGGTCGGCATCGATCTCACTAACCGAACTCCTGGGCGACGGGGCGACGTAGAATTCCAGCAACGCGATCGCAAGTGCGAAGATCAACGGTCCAAGAAACACTCCCAGGATGCCGAAGTACGCGATGCCTCCAAGAATGCTGAAGAAAATCAGGAGCGTGTGCATCTGCGCTCCTCCCCGCATGAAGAGCGGCCGGAGCACGTTGTCGACAGACCCGACTATCAGCAGTTGTATGGCGAGGAAGATGACGGCCTTGATCGTGGCGCCGGTCACAAACAAATAGATCGTCCATGGCAGCCAGACCAGCGCAGTCCCAACCAGAGGGATCAAAGACAGCAGAGCGGTGAGCGCCCCCCACAGGATTGGATTGGGCAACCCGAGCACAAGGAACGTCACGCCGCTGATTGAGCCCTGCGAGAGCGCGGTAAGCAGATTTCCAAGCACGGTGGCGCGTATAACGGTCCGGAGCCGCTGAACAAATATCTCTTCCTGTTCGTCAGAAAGGGGACTGACAGCACGGATGCGACGGACCAGCTGACTGGAATCGCGCAGAAGAAAAAATAGCGCGACCACCAGAATGAAATAGTCCATGACGAAATTGAAAACTCCAGTGGCGAAAGCCGTCGCCACGCCGAGCAGCGCCACGCCGATCTTCTGCGCCTGAGCCCCAAGCTGAACCGCATCGACTCGAAATGAGTCAGGCAGCCAGGTTCTGAATCGTCGCAGTATTGGATTGTTGTTTGGATCAATCCAGGCTTCTATCTTGTGCACGGTCTGGGGATCTTTGAGTCGTTGATAGGCGTCATTGGCTTCGCGCGCCAGCGAAGCGGAGAGGAAGAGAATCGGTATCAGGATCGTCAGCGTCAGCCCGATACATACGAGAATTGCGGCAAGACTGCGCCGGCCATTGAGCCTTGAGGTAAGCCGGGCATAGACTGGCCATACAAGAATTGAAAGGATCAACGCAAGAAAGGCCGGCAGCAGAAAAGGCTGCATGATTCGAAAACAGAAGTAGAGGACCGTCGCGAGCGCGGCCAATAACAGCCACCGACCAAGAGTTTTCCCTTTCACTGTCCCGCGCACGAATAAAAGCGGCGATTCTGAGCGTTCTGCTGGATCCAGTTGGGCGCCTTTCTTCATCGGCCGGCGCTAAGCCGCGCGACTCCCGCCGGCAGCGGCAAACGCCTTTCGGCGGCAATGTCGCAGGACCTGGCGGATATCGGAAATATTCCAGGGTTTTGCGATGAACTCGTCCACGCCCGCTTCGAGAGTCTTTGTCCTGCTTGCAAGATCGCTGTTTGCGGAAAGCGCCACTATATATGTATCGGAAGTCGGCAAACTTTGGCGGATGGCTTTGGTTGTCTCGCAGCCATCGACGCCCGGCATCATCACGTCCGTGAAGACCAAGGCTGGTCTGGCCGCCAAAGCAATCCGGATTGCGTCGCAGCCATTGTCAACTGAAACGACCCGAAACCCGCTCCATCTAATGACCATTTCAAGCGCGTCGCGGCAGATCGGATCGTCGTCAACTACCAGAACCAAGCCTTTCTCCATAGAAACCTCCCGGCGCCAAACCGCGGCGCCTGCCTGGGTCTGTGGCAGGTATTCTTCCAAATCCGGGGATATGTTTCCCTGATCCGCCGCGAAGATGGCAGAACTTATCCAGTTGCGCCCTGGGAACCTGTCGGTTTCAGCGACGCTAGTCGCGAACGGAGAGCGCGCGCCGGGATGGATTGGTGGCGACCATCTGGCAGCCGGTATGAGCCTGGCTACTTGACCCCGGGCCATTGAATATATGGCGGCTTCGGCGCCTTCTCCGGCGGTAGAAATGCGGGCGCCTGCGTTCCGGACGCTCCGAGGGACCGGATGTACTGGTACATGGCGCGCAGATCTTCATCGGTCATCGCGCGGACGTTGAACCACGGCATTGGAGGCCGTGTCATCAGACTCTTGCCGTACTTGACCCACTGTTCTTCGCTCATCTTGCTGATGGACAGCCTGAGGTTCGTCGGATACGTCGTGCCCCAGGGGCCGCGATAGCCGAGCGTGTCGCCTTTGAGCCATTCGCTTTCAGCGGGGCTCTTGCCTCCCGACTCGGCGTATCCCGCCGTGTGGCAGTCGTTGCAGCCGCCAATCTCGACGAGATAACGGCCTCGTCGGATCTGTTCAGCGTTCGCCGCCGATTGTTTGGCGCCTTGCCCCTGCGCCGCCTGATCCCACAGCGCTATGAGCAGCGCGGCCGCTATAAAAGTCGCCTGGTACAGTTTCACGGTTCCTCCCTAACTTTTTCGAATTAGATTTTTGGTGACTTAAGGTACCACAGCGGAGTTAAGATCGGGCAGAACTGCAAACAAAGGCAGGGCTAAAAAGGCAGGGCTAAAAGATGATGGCGTCAGGACAGCCGGCTCGACGACTGCTGATCTCGCTGCTGTTATTCGTGACGACATTCGCCGCCGTCCTGGGGCAGGCGACGAGCGATCCTGCGCTCGTCGTTGCGGCGAGAGACGGCGACTTCGAGGCGGTCCGCGCGCTGCTCGCCAAGAGAGTCAACGTCAACGAGCGAGCTCGCGACGGCTCCACGGCGCTGCTTTGGGCGGTGCATCACTCCGACTTGCGCATGGTGCGCGCGCTTGCTGCGGCCGGCGCGAACTTCAGTATGCCCAACCATTACGGCGTCACGCCGCTGCTGGAAGCCAGCCGCACAGGCGATGCGCCCATAATCGCGGAACTGTTGAGGGCGGGAGCGGACGTCCGGAGGTCCGTCCATCCTGAGGGCGAGACGCCGTTGATGGCCGCCTCGCGGACCGGCAAGCTCGACGCGGTCAAGCTGCTGATCGAGGCCGGTTCGGATCCAAACGCCGTTGACGGCTACCAAAAGCAGACGGCGCTGATGCGTGCTGCTGAAGAAGGACATGTCGACGTCGTCAATGCGCTCCTGGCCGCCGGCGCTGATCCGAACATGAAGGCGCACGTCTCGCTGCTCACCGAACGAAAACACGCCGACCACCCGACGGGCGGCTTCACTGCACTGATGTTCGCCGTCCGCAACGGTCATGAGAATGTGGTTCGCGCGCTCGTTAAGGGCGGCGCCGATCTGAAGGCCGTCAACGGCGATGGCCTCACTGCGACATCGATCGCGATCGTCAACGACCGCTTCGACCTGGCCCGGACTCTGCTCGATCTCGGCGCCGATCCGAACGACGGCGCTCTTTTCTTCGCCGTCGACATGCGCGACGCGACGACCGACATGCGCGCCCGCGACGGCTCGCGCCTGCGCGCCGATCACCCTAATGAGCTCACGGCGCTGGACCTCGTCAAACTGCTGCTCGAGCGGGGCGCCGATCCCAACAAGCCGTTCGTAGGCCAGATCCATAATACGTCGCTATGCTGCAGCGAGGAGCACAACGCGTCGCCCTTCTTCCGCGCAGCGATCGCGTCAGACGTCGAAGCGCTCAAGCTGATGATCAAACACGGCGCGCAGCTCGAGTGGAGCCCCACGGAGGTTAAGAAGAAGGACGGCGACGCCGCCGGCGGGCGCGGCGCCAACGCCAATGTCGGCAAGACGCCGGCAATGGCGGCGATGGTCGGCGGCCGCGGCGCCCCGTTTGCCGCCGGGCCGGGATTTGACCGATTGATCGCGCCGCCGTACCGCGAGCCGGCGAACCGCGACCCGGGCGAAGCTCTGCGAGTGCTGCTCAGCGCAGGCGCCAATCCGAACGCAAAGACGGCCGACGGGGAGACGCTGCTCCATCAAGCCGTGACAGCGCGCCGGACCGACATGATCCGCGACCTCGTGGCCGCCGGCGCCAAGCTCGACGCCGTCAACAAGGACAACCTGACGCCGCTGCTGCTGGCTGAGAAACCGGAACCGCCGCCGCCGCCGGGGAACAACACCGATTCTCGCGCCTGGCGTCCGCGGCGCGATTCGCGCGAGGAGGTCATCGCCGCGTTGCGTGAGCTGATGGGCCTCGGACCGAACGATCCAGCGCCCGTCCCGCCGGCGCGCGAAGAAAAGAAGGCCGAGGCGGCTCCAGGCCAGAAGAGCGGGGGGACGCCATGATCCGGCTGATTGCGGGCGCCGCCGCTGCCTGCGCCTGCGCGGCCCTTCTGTTCGCGCAGGCGGGGACTTCCGCGAGATTACAAGAGTATTCAGCGCCGAGGTCTGCGGCGACTGCGCCGCCGCGTTCGTCTACGACCGGGGACGCGCAAACGCATCGGGCGTTTCTCAATCAGTACTGCGTCGGATGTCACAATACCCGCAATCCGCAACCTGCATCCAATCCCGTGGATCTCGAGAAGGCCAGCCTCGACGACGTAATTGCCGACGCAGCGACGTGGGAGCGCGTGTTGCGCAAACTGAGCGTACGGGCAATGCCGCCGCAGGGCGCGTCGCGGCCTCAGGAGGCGGACTACGTCGGCTTTACGACTTGGCTGGCGAACTCGCTGGATCGCGCATGGGCGTCGCGCGGCGCGGCGCCTGGCCGCTACGTGGCGCACCGGCTGAATCGCGCCGAGTACGCCAACGCCATCCGCGACCTGCTTGCGATCGACGTGGACGTCACTGCCCTGCTGCCGAGCGACGACGCCGACCATGGTTTCGACAATATCGCGGCTTCGCTGAAGACCTCGCCGTTGCTGCTGGATCGTTATGTCACTGCCGCACAGCGCATCAGCACGCTGGCTGTGGGCAATCCGAAAGAGTCGCCGACCGCCGCCGAGTACTCGATCAGCCGTGAGTTCAGCCAGAACGCGTACATCGAGGGTCTGCCGCTGGGCACGCGCGGCGGAACCGTCGTGCGTCACATCTTCCCCGCGGATGGCGAGTACAAACTCTCGGCCCGCCTGTTCCGCGGCGTCGAAGAAGGGTACGTCGGCGTGGAGGGCAACGACACGCCCCACACGTTTGTGATCACAATCGACGGCGAAGAGGTGTTCTCGACCACGATCGGCGGTCCGACGGATCACGAAGAGCAGGCCAGGTCGCTCACCGAGATGCAGCCGGTCGTGGACGCGCGAATGACCACGCGCGTCAAAGTGAAAGCCGGTCCACACGACGTGGGCTTCACGTGGCGCGAGCGCCCGGCGCTGCTGCAGGATGTGTGGCAGCCTGCGCTGCGCGACAGCCAGGAAATCCACATGGTGGGCGGAATGCCGAAGATCCGGACGGCCATGATCGAAGGCCCGTACAACGTCGCCGGCGTCAGCGCCACGCCCAGCCGCGACCGCATCTTTGTCTGCCGGCCCTCCTCTGAAGCTGAACAAATGGCGTGCGCCGAGCGCATCTTCACGAACTTGACCCGTCGCGCATACCGGCGGCCCGTCACTCCCGCCGACATCGAGGCGCCGCTTAACTTCTACCGGCAAGCTCGTGAGAACGGCGAGGCGTTCGACGCAGGCATCCGCGCCGGCCTGGCCCGCGTGCTGTCGAGCCCGTCGTTCCTTTACCGCATCGAACGCGACGCGCCCGGGGTCCGGCCAGGCGCTGCGCATCCGGTGAGCGATGTAGAGCTGGCGTCGCGGCTGTCATTCTTCCTGTGGAGCAGCATCCCTGACGAGCAGTTGCTGAATCTGGCCGAGTCGGGTCGCCTCCGGCAACCGGGCGTTCTGGCGCAGCAGGTAAAGCGAATGATCGCGGACAAGCGCTCCGATGCGCTCACGAGCAACTTCACCGGCCAATGGCTGCAGCTCCGCAACCTCGAAGCCAAGGTCACCCCCGACCTGCTGATGTTCCCGGACTTCGATGACAACATCCGGAAAGGCTTCCGCCGCGAGACGGAGATGCTGTTCAGCTACATTCTGCGCAACGACCGCAGCGCGCTGGAGCTGCTGAGCGCCGACTACACGTTCATCAACGAGCGGCTCGCCAAGCATTACGGAATTCCAGGCGTCTATGGCGAGCGCTTCCGTCAAGTGAAGCTGTCGGATCCGAACCGCTTCGGTCTGCTTGGCCATGGCAGCATCCTGTCTCTCACTGCGTTGGCCACGCGAACATCGCCCGTCTTCCGCGGCGCTTACGTGCTGACGACCTTTCTGAACACTCCCCCGCCGCCTCCTCCGGCGAATGTGCCGAACCTCGAGGAGAGCGACAAAGAGACGGCGTCAACCCCGAAGTCCGTGCGCGACCAACTCGAATTGCACCGGCGGAACACCGCGTGTGCGGGGTGCCACAGGGTTATTGATCCGCCCGGTTTTGCGCTCGAGAACTTCAATTCTGTCGGCCAATGGCGCGTCGCCATGCCCAACGGGGCGAAGATCGACGCCAACGGCGTGCTGGCGGATGGTTCCAACATCAACGGGCCGGTCGATCTGAGAGATGCCATCCTCAAGCGGCCCGACGCGTTCGTCACCGTGATCACGGAGCGGCTGATGACTTACGCTCTGGGACGCGGCCTCGAACCATCCGATATGCCGGTCGTGCGCCGCATCGTCAGAAGGACAGGACAAGACGGCCATCGCCTGAGCAGCATCGTTAAGGAAATTATCGAAAGTGCGCCGTTCCAGATGCGCACTCGCCTGGAACCCGCTGAACCCATCAACCGGGAGGCCCGAGCAACAACTGTACGGGAGTAAATAATATGATCGTTACGAAGAAGCATCTGTCCCGCCGCACATTCCTTCGAGGCGCCTCCGGCGCCACGATTGCGCTGCCGATGCTCGATGCAATGATGCCGGCTTTGACGGCGCAGACGAAGACTGCCGCCAACGCTCCGTTCCGGTTCGGAACCGTGTACTTCCCTTGCGGCATCTATCCGGACACCTGGCATCCCGACACAGCCGGCGCCGGCTTCGCGTTCAAGCCTGTGATGCAGCCGCTCGAACCGTTTCGGTCGCATCTTGTCACGATCAGCAACATGACGGCGCCATGGGGCGAGTCGGTGCATGTTGGCGCGAGCACGGCGTTCCTGAATGGAGTGGGCCCTGGCGGCGACCGTCAAAGCACGGGCGATATGTTCGGCAAGATACAGTCGAAGAAAACGCTCGACCAGTACATCGCCGACATGGTGGCGGGCGACACGCCGCTGCGATCCATCGAGGTTGGCACCGAAGACATGGGGACATCCGTCGGCGCGTGCGACGGCTTTCCGTGCACGTTCTTCAACACCCTGGCGTGGCGCACCGACACGAGCCCGCTGCCCGTAGTCATCAATCCGCGCGTAACGTTCGAACGGATGTTCGGCGACGCCGGGCCGTCGGACATGCGTTCGGCCCGGCTCAAGGAAAAGCAGAGCCTGCTCGACTCCGCCAGCGCCGAAATTCAACGGCTCCGGGGCAAGCTCGGCGCGCCCGACCGCGTGATCTTCGATGAGTACCTGACGAATATTCGCGACGTCGAACAGCAGCTCGATCGTATGGAAAAGCGACTTGGCGTGATTACGGGCATTCCGGACGCGCCCGTCGGCCTGCCCGAGGCGTTTGACGATCACATGTCGATCACCTACAACCTGATGCATCTGGCGCTGCAGGGCGACATCAGCCGCGTCTTCACGTTCATGATCGGTCACGAGCCGACGGACCGCAGCTACCCACACCTCGGGATTCCCGAGACGCACCACAGCGTCTCGCACCACGGGAACAACCCGGAGAAAATGGAGAAGTACGCGAAAATCGCCACCTATCACATGGTCAAGCTCTCCGAGTTCATCGAGAAGCTGAAGGCGACGCCGGACGGCGACGGCAGTCTGCTCGACCACTCGCTGATTTACTTCGGCAGCGGCATGAGCAACGGCAACCTCCACGATCGCAGCAACCCGCCGGCCCTGTTGATCGGCGGTGCGCACGGCAAGCTGAAGGGCGATCGCCATATTGTGGCCCAAAAGGAACCGACCGCGAATCTGCTGCTCGCGATCGCGCACCTCTACGGCGCGCAGATCGACAAGTTCGGGGCCAGCACCGGACGGCTCGACCTGTAGCTTGACGTTCAGCCTGTCGCCTTGACAACGATGGCGCCGGCGATGAGAAGGACGCCCAACGGGGCGCTGATCCGCTCGCCCCATGGGACGTTCTTTTCAACGGCCATCACTGTGCCGAGAACAAGCATCCACAGGAAGTGGACAGCGATTGCCGCAAACATCAACAGCATCAGCGACCAGCAACATCCGATGCAGAACAGCCCGTGGTGGGCGCCCAGCCAGAAGGATTCGCGGGCTTCGTTGCGCCCGCGCCAATGGCTCATGATGAAGCTCAGTGGGGAACGGCACTTCTTGAGACAATAACGTTTCAATGGAGTGAACTGATAGATTCCCGCCGCAACCAGTAACGCCGCCTGGAAGTCGACGCCGGTGAGGATTGGATAGAGGTAGAAGACGCCGAAATTCGCCGCTGCGCCGAAAATCAGCCAAACCGTGAGATAGCCCGCAATGCACAGTCCGACAAGGAAAGCGCCATGCCGGCGTGCGTCAACCATCCGGTGAAAGAGCCCTAACAGAGGAAACGCCGTCGGCAGCATCATCGCAATTGTCATTAGAGTCCAGCCGAAAACGAACGAGGCGCCGGCGCCAACGGCGGCGTGATGGAAGTGCCGCCCCTCCGGTGTTCTGCTCCACGCCCAAAGCGCGAGCCAGGACAGCACGATGAACGCGCCCAGCAGCGTGGTTCTCAATTGCCGTTCACTGAGCGCGTTCAATCGACTTAGCCCTTGAATAGAAAGCTGCCCTGTACGGCATTGTGATCGGTGAGACTGATGTTGAAACCGTGTTGCGGCAGGTTCACTTTGTATTTGGACGCTTTCCCGACGTAGGCCGGCGATCCGGGGATTGTCGTGAAAATGCTGTCATGCAGGGCTGTAGGCTGTCCGGTTGCGCCTACGAATGGCTGGAGATCGGCCTCGATCGCCTTCCCGATCCGCAGCGTCCCCTTGACGCCCTCGACGTTGAATGTGATTGGAACGCGCTCCACGCCTACAACCTCGCCGATCAGTTTTGCCATATCTGCAATCGGGCCGCCAAGCTTGCCGCTCCAAACGTTCAGCATCGCTTCCTGCTGTTGGGGGGTTGAAGCTTCGTCGACGAATAACAAAGCCTTCCAGTTCCCTTTCAAAATATTTCCAGGGATATGAACCATGGCGACGATCGTCCTCCCCGACACGTCGACGCCGTTGATCGCGCCTTCATCGATGTGCCATGCGAGGCATCCGTCGCACGTTCCGCCGTCAGGATCGTCGCCGACCCAGCAGGGGCACAGCGTCTTACACGTACAGACTTCGAGCAGTTGGCCTTTCACCTGATATCCCATAAAAGGAGCGCTCCTTACGCCAAGTTAAGCGGGCTGTTGCTTGTTCGATTCAGGGTTGCAACGTTAAACCTAATGACGGGGCGGGTCAAATGTTCTTATCAACGTTCTTATCACCTGCGGCCCCCTGCGAGCGCGAGCGCCTCTTTCATGCGTCTCAACCGAGCCATGGCGATGCATCCGAAAAAGGGGCCGATGCTGAGAAAAGCGAAAGCATGTCTCCACCCGACGGCATCGACTATTTGAGGAATGAGGTGAATTGTGACGAGCGTGAGCAGAAATCCAAAACTGGTTTGGATTGTAAGCATCGTCCCGACCAGCGGCGGCTCCGACAGTTCCGCAACGCTTGCAGAAAACTGCGCCGAATCCGCTATGACGGTAATGCCCCAAACGAGACAGAGTGGAAGAAGAATCCAGGGACTGCTCCCATAAAGAAATCCGACTAACACGCAACACGCGCCGCTGACGAGCATTGCCGATATCGCAACTGTTGTGCGTCCCAGCCGGTCGGCCAGCCATCCGGCCAAAACGCAGCCGACGGCGCCGCTCCCAATCGTGGCGAATGCGGCGAATTTCGACAACGTGAAGGCCGAGTCGGCCGCCATCGTGAGCTGAAAGCTCGATTGGAGGAAGACTCCGATCCAAGCCCACATCGCATACAGCTCCCACATGTGGCCAAGGTAGGCCAGATTCGCGAAACGCAAAGAGCGCGTCGTCCATGCCTTAAAAGCTTGTTCAACATGAAATCTGGGCGTCCTTGTGAGCTTGGGTCCTGCCTTCGCAAAGGGAATCAACGCCGCTCCGAGAAAGGCGCTCAACGATGCGAGCGTGACCGTAATCCTCCAGTTCAGCCCCCCGACGCCGTTCAGGAAATGGGGAGATGCGGAGCCGAGCGTCAACGAGCCGACGACAAGCGCGACCAGCAAGCCCATGTCGCCTCTGGCCCAGCTTGCCGCCATCTTCATGCCGACCGGATACACGCCGGCCATGCACATTCCGGTTACGAACCGAAGCGCCGGAATACCAAACGATTCGGGACGCAACAGAAGAATCGAGATATTCGCAACGGCTGCGGTCGCGGCCGAGGCCATGAAAAACCGTCGAAGATCGAGCCTGTCGGCGAGACCCAGAAATGCGCTGATCAGCGTGCCCGCTACAAAACCGACCTGCACGCTGCTGGTCAGCAGAGAAATCTGAAAAGGAGTCAGCGCCCGTTCCATCTGGAGCGAAGGAACGACGGCCGTCGTGGAGAACCAAAGCGCCATCACGAGCACCTGGCAAAGACAAATCAGAGTAATGGCGCGCTGCTTCTCAGACATGGCAACAATATAGCCGCAGATTACGCAGATCCAACTGTAGGCGCGGTCTGTGAAAGTGTGAACGAATGCCGATTACCGGAGTTCTGACCCCCTGCCGCCTTCGGCGGCTCTCCCCCTCAAAGGGGGAGTAAACGCTTCCCAAGCAAGGCCTTTTCTCCCCCTTCGAGGGGGAGAGCCGCCGAAGGCGGCAGGGGGTCAGAAGGCGTCGTGCCAATCTGTTCACACCGTCTGTGACCGCGCACGCGCCGACCTCGCCGGCAATAGGGGGAAATTCTAGACAAACTAGCCGCGCCACAGGATAATGAACCCAAATTTTTTAGGTAACGGGGAAGACCCGCATTGGTTAAGCGCAGCATAAGGGCAGCGTTACTGATTACGTTCGCAGCGCTCTGGAGCGTCACGGACTTTGGGGCGCAGGAGGGGCCGCAGCCGGGCTCGCAGGCCAGATCCGCGCAGGGCTCCTGGGGCGTGATCGAGACTTACTGCATCACTTGCCACAACAGCCGGATCCGGGCAGGCGGCCGCGCGTTCGATCAGATGTCTCCCGATCGCATCGCCGAAGACGCGGAGGTATGGGAAGCGGCGATCCGCAAGCTGCGCGGCGGTCTCATGCCGCCGGCAGGCGCCAAGCGTCCCGACGCCCAGTCGGCGGCGCAACTGGTCTCGTGGCTGGAGAACGAAATCGACAGCAAGGCGGCTGCTCCGCCGGCCGGCCGCGCGCCGCTGCGTCGGTTGAATGGGCGGGAATACGCCTACGCTGTTCGCGATCTGCTGGGCTTGAATATCGACGCCGATGCCTTGCTTCCGGCGGACGGCGTGAAGGACCACTTCGACACCAATGCTTCCGCCTTGCAGGTATCGCCCAGCTTCGTCGACCAGTACATTCACGCCGCGCGCGAGGTCGCGCTGCAGGCGGTCGGCAATCCGGAAGCTCGAGCGGAGACGATCACCTACGGGGACGTAGCCAATATGGTGATTTCCCTGCCGCCTCAGGGCAAGCCAGGGACGGGCCGGCAGCAGCATCATATTGAAGGGATGCCGTTCGGCACGCGCGGCGGCTTCATGATCGAACACAATTTTCCTGTAGACGGCGAGTACGAACTCACGATCGGCGACATGGCGCTCGCACGGGAAGTCCCGCGGATGGAATTCGAAAACACCGTCATCGCCCTGCTCGACGGCAAAGAGTTTTATCGCACCAATATCGGCGGCGAAGCCGACCACAAGGCGATTGACCAATTGCTGGATCCCGCGGTCGAGGAAATCAACGGCCGGCTCCGGAAGATCCGCTTCCACGCCACGGCCGGGCAGCACAAGCTCGCTGTTACGTTCGTGCATCGCACCTTCGCCGAGAGCGACGAGCGCATCCGCACTATCGCGCTGGAAGGCGGACAAGAGCGCATACAGGCCGCCCACGCCCTGCAGATTCGGGGGCCGCTCGCCGTTACCGGCATGAGCGATTCGATTCCGCGCCGGAAGATCTTCATCTGTCAGCCAGCCGGCGCGAGCGAAGAGAAACCTTGCGCCCACAAAATCATCTCGAACCTCGCCGAGCGGGCGTTCCGTCGTCCGGTGACCGACGAGGATCTCAATCCCCTGATGGCGTTCTATGAAGCCGGACGGCGGCGCGGCGGCTTCGATGCCGGGATACGGGACGCCCTGAGCGCCATTCTGGCCAGTCCGCATTTTCTGTATCGCGCGGAATCCGGAGACGCGGCGGGCGGCGTTCGAACATTAAGCGACCTCGAGTTGGCTTCACGTCTTTCATTCTTCCTGTGGAGCAGCCTGCCGGATTCGGAGCTCCTCGATCTCGCCAAGGGATCGCGTCTCAGCGACCCGGAAGTACTGGCCGGCCAGGTGCGCCGAATGCTTGCCGACCCGCGCGCAAAGTCGCTCGTCGAAGATTTCGCGTTCCAATGGCTCCACGTCGCCAAGCTGGACGAAATTGTCCCGGACAGAGCCGCGTTCCCGCACGCCAGCGGTCTGCTGGATCCCCGCGAGATGCTCAAGGAAGAGCTGCGGCTGTTCATCGACAGCGTGCTGCGCAGCGACAGCAGCATCGTTGAGCTGATAACGGCGAACCATACGTTTCTGAATGAGCGGCTGGCGATGCACTATGGCATCGAAAACGTGAAGGGCGCTCGCTTCCGTCGTGTGACGCTGAAGGACGAAGCGCGCCGAGGCCTGTTGGGAAAAGGCGCCATCCTGATGTTGACCGCTTATCCCAATCGGACCTCGCCCGTGTTGCGCGGCGCCTGGATTCTGGATCGCCTTCTCGGAGCGCCGCCTCCGCAGCCCCCTCCCAATGTTCCGACGCTGCCTGAAAACCGGCGCGGGCAGCCGGCGCGGACGCTGCGGGAAAGACTCGAGCAGCACCGTGCGAATCCGACTTGCTTCTCCTGTCACGGCATCATGGATCCGCTCGGATTGGCGCTGGAAAACTTCAACACCGTCGGCCAGTTCCGCGCGCACGACCCCGACACGCTGACTCTGATTGATACTGGGGGCCAGTTGCCGGACGGAGCGCCCATTACAGGCCCGGAAGACCTGCGGCGGGCGCTGATCGCCAGGCCCGATCGTTTTGTTCAGGCATTCACCGAAAACCTGTGGGTCTATGCCCTGGGTCGCAGTCTTGACTATCGCGATATGCCTGCCGTTCGCAGGATTGTCCGGCAGGCGGAGAAAGACAATTACCGTTTCGACTCCATCGTCCTCGGCATTGTTAATAGCGATGCGTTCCGAAAACGGGACGCCGCGCCAAGCCCCTAGGAGGATTTTGGTCATGTTTCTAACGCGAAAACATCTGTCACGGCGCACTGTGCTGAAAGGCATCGGGGCTTCCGTTGGCCTGCCCCTGCTCGATGCCATGATCCCCGCGCATACGGCGCTCGCACAGACCGCTGCCGCGCCCCGTCCGCGCCTGGGATTTGTGTACTTTCCCCACGGCGCTCTTCAGGAAGAATGGGAACCTGCAAAGACCGGCCGCGACTTCGAATTTCCATTCATCTTGGAACCGCTCGAACCGCTGCGCGAGCACGTGACTGTGGTCAGCGGCCTGCGGAACAAGGGCGGGGAAAGCTCCAGCCCGCACGGCATCATCCAGGAGACGTGGTTGAATTGCGTCAGCCCGCGCCTGCGGAGCGCCAAAACCGGCGTCGGCGTGACGGTAGACCAGATCGCAGCGCGTCACCTCGGCAAGGACACGCCGCTCCCATCGATGGAGCTTTGCGGCGAGCCGGGCGGCATGATTTCTTTTCGCACGCCGGAGCAGCCGCTCCCGATGGAAGGCAATCCACGAAAGGTGTTTTACTCCATGTTCGGGCAAGGCGACACCAAGGATGAACGTCTCGCCATTCTGAACACGACCGGCAGCCTGCTCGATTACGTGCGAGAATCCACCGCCAGCCTGAACCGCAAGCTCGATGCGGCAGACCGGGCCCGAGTCAGCGATTACCTGGATTCAGTCCGTGAGGTCGAGATCCGCATTAAGAGGCTCGAAGAAAGCGCCGCGTCGCTGACCGGTCTGCCGGATGCGCCGCTGGGTCCGCCGGAGGATTTCGGCGAGCTTCTCGACGTTCAGTTCGAAATGATCGCATTGGCCTGGCAAACGAACCGGACCCGCGTGACGACGATGAAAATGGTCGAGGAAGCCAGCATGCGGACGTACCCGAATCTCGGAGTCCGCGAAGCCTTCCATCCTACGTCCCACTGGGGCGGATACCCGGAACGCGTGGCGAACCTGAGACTCATCCAAAACTATCACACCGCCGTGTTCGCGAAGTTCGCTCATCGCCTCAAGAACACCCCCGACGGCGACGGGTCATTGTTGGATCATTCGATCATTCTATTCGGAAGCAACATGGCCAACAGCGACGCCCACAACAACGATCCGCTTCCGCAGGCGTTGATCGGCCGCGGCGGCGGCATCAAGGGCGGCCAGCATCTGCGCTATCCGCAGGACACGCCGCATGCCAACATTCTGGTCACGATGCTGGACCGCGCCGGCATCCCCGCTGAGGAATTCCAGAAATTCGCCGACAGCACCGGCCCCTTCAGCGAGGTTTGATGATGAGAACCGTCGTCTGCGCCGCAGTCGTCGCTTCCGTCCTCGCCGCCGTGTCGCCCTGCGCGGCCGCTTTCGGAGAGGACCCGCCGGACGTGAATCATCGAAATCCGGATGGGAGCACGCCGCTGCAGTGGGCGGTCTACGAAGGGAACGTCGCCAAGGTGAAACGTTTGCTGGAAGCTGGGGCGGATGTGTCCTTGGCCAACAACTACGGCGCTACGCCGATGGGTCTCGCCGCCGAAGTCGCGCATACCGAGATACTCAAACTGCTGCTCGAAGCCGGGGCTGACGCCGATTCGCCGAATCCCGAAGGACAGACGGCCTTGATGGCAGTGGCAAGAACAGGCAACTTGGAAGCGGCTCAACTGCTGCTCGATCACGGCGCGACCGTCGACGCACGGGAGCGTTGGGGCGGCCAGACTGCATTGATGTGGGCGTCTGCACGTCGACACCCCGAGATGATGCGGCTCCTCATTAAACATGGCGCCGACGTCAACGCTCGCTCGATTCATCGAGACTATCAGCGTCATGTGACGGCCGAAGGACGGCCGAAAAGCCTGGATTCCGGAGGACTGACGCCGCTGCTATATGCCGCGCGCGAAAACTGCATGGCCTGCGTCGATGTGCTGCTCGAAAACGGCGCGGATATCGACCTGCCGGATCCGGATGGCGTTTCACCGCTGCTTGTTGCGATCATGAACGCAAATTGGGATCTCGCGAAGCAGCTCATCGAGGCCGGCGCCGACGTCAATCAGTGGGACATTTATGGGGAGGCGCCTCTATTCACCGCCATCGGCCTGAAAGCCCGGATCAACGGCGGAAGGGCGTCGATCGACCCGCTGAATCAGACCGACGGCATGACGATTATTCGCATGCTTCTCGATCGCGGCGCCAATCCCAATATGCAGCTTTTCTTCCGGCCGGCGAACGTGCAGGGCTCAACCAACACTCGAGGCGCTACGCCGCTCATTCGCGCGGCCACTGACGGGGATCTTGAACTCGTCAAGCTGCTTCTGAAATACGGCGCCGACCCTACTGTCTACATGGCCGACCGCCAGACGCCGATCCACGCGGTGCTGGCAGGCCGTTCGCCGGAGAAGCAGGCGCTCGAGCTTATTCGCGTTCTGCACAAGGCCGGCACGGACGTCAACGTCATCGCTCTGGTCAACCACAGGGAAGAGGTGCGAGGCGGCACGGCTCTGCACTACGCGGTCCGCAAGCGTTACAAAGAGGTGATTCGTGAGCTCGCCTCCTATGGCATCGATATGAACGCCAAGGATCAGGATGGCCTCACGGCGCTGGACTATACGCAGTCCCGCGGCTTCATGCCTTTCATGGCGCTTCAGACTCCGTTGTACGAAGCCGAGGCCGCGCTGCTGCGCGAGCTCGGGGCGACCGTGGAGATGGCCCGAAACCCGGTGTGGCCGGTCCTGGGTCCACCCCAGGGCATCTGGCGGGACATCTTTCCTCTGGGTGAGTCGCGAGTTCATGCGCCAGTCTATACGCACGGCAACTAAGAATTCGATTACGCGTCGACGCTTTCTACACGCCGGCGCCGCCGCTCTCGGCGGCGCTTTCTTGCCGGCCTACTCCGCCGGCGAGCCGCAAGACGCTCCACGAATCTCCGCCACGGATCTTGGCGGCCTGACATTGCTGCAAGGCGCGGGCTGCAACGTGATCGCGATGCGCGGCGAAAACGGCGCGCTGATGGTGGACGGCGGTCTGGCGGCCAATGCCGACGCTCTGCTCCGCGCGGTCCGGAACGCCACGGGAAACAGCCGCGTTCAGATGCTGATCAACACGCACTGGCACCCGGAGCAGACAGGATGCAACGAAGCCGTCGGTCGAGACGGCGGCGTGATCTTCGCCCATGAAACCACGCGGATGTACTTGAGCAACCGTGTGACCTCCGTTACCTTTAAAGGCCGCCGGGACCCGCTTCCCGAAGCGGCGCGGCCGAACCGGACCACGCGCACGGATGGATCGCTGGAGTTCAGCGGCCGGCGGATCGACTACGGCTACATGCCCGCGGCTCATACCGACGGCGACCTCTACGTCCATTTTCCGGATCTGAACGTCCTGGCAGCGGGCGGCGTGGTGTCCGGAGAGAAATGGCCCATCCTCGACTACCGCAACGGCGCGTGGTTCGGAGGCCGGGTTCGCGCCCTCCAACGGCTGGCAGACGTCGTCCGTCCCGACACCCGCGTTGTGCCTGCAGACGGCCGGCTGATTACAGGCCGCGACATCGTGCGCCACCGCGATATCTACGATGAGTTGTTCACGACCATGATCGCCTACATGAACATGGGGCTAGGCCCCGAGGACGTCGTGAAACGCAACCCGCTGTCGCAATACAAGAATGAATTCGGCGACCCATCCGTTTTTCTCGATGGGGCCTACCGCAGCATGCAGATCGCGTACGTGCCGGATTGAGCTGTTAGCGCCTTAGTTACAACTCCAACTCAACCCACGCCGGGTCGTGATCGCTTCCATCGCCGCCATGATTGGTCCGCCGGTCGATGGTTGGGTTAGCGAAACGCTGAGCAAGAGTTTCACTTACCCAAATGTGGTCAAAGAGCTCGTACTTGGGAAACTCCGGACCCGGCGGGTTGAAGCGATGCGTCCAGGCTTTGGTTTGCGGCCCCGGCCCTTGTCCGGGGGATTCGGGTTTTGAGGGACGCGTCTCGGCGGGATCCGCCAGCGTATTGACGAGAGCCCTGCCATCAACGGTGAGCATCGGCGCTAGGAATTCAGAGTCCGGCGGGTCGTTCATATCTCCAGCCAGCACGAACCGCGCGTCGGAACGTTCCATGCGGCCAATGATTCGAGAAATCATATCGGCCTGACGCCGGCGCCGATTGTTGGCGTCAATGGCGCCCTGAATCGGATCCTCTCCAAACTGCACGAAGTGGCTCTTCAGATGCGTGTTGTAGATGGTAAACAGCTTTTTGCCCGTGTGGTCGAGGATCTCCACCTGAAGCAAATCGCGGCTGAAAACCCGCTCGTTCGGTTTCTCCGGGTGAACCGCAGTTTGGTGAGAGACGATCACGCCAATCGGCAGCTTCGACATGATTCCCACGTCGATCAGCCGCTGGTCGTTGCCTTCAACCAGCGCAATATGTGGATAAAGATTCTGGAGGTGATCCCGATTGAATTGTTTGAGAATCTCGATGTGCTCCACCTCCTGCACCGCGAGAACATCGGCGTTCATCACGCTGCGGATGCGTCTTGCAATTTCGGCCGTCGCCTCCGGACTTTTCGCTCGTACCAGACGGCCCATGAAGGTCCGCACGGTGAACCCGTCCTGCGCGAACGTCAGCGTAATCCCGCCCGGATCGCTGCCCGAAGGCTGATCGACTTCGGCCTGAAAATTGAATCGAGAAAAGAGATTGTTCAGGTTGAATGTGCCGACTCTGACAATCATGCACGCCTTCTCCCTTCCGGCATTACGGATGGATTGTAGATATGAAACGGCCAGCGCCAAGAATTTTGATCTCGGGCAGTCCAGGATCCGGCAAGTCGACGCTGATGGCGAAACTTATTCAGGATGTTCGGCCGCAGCAGATCGCCGGACTGAGCACGCCGGAAATTCGTCGCGGCGGCGTTCGCATCGGCTTCAAAATGATCGACCTCGCAACAGGCGACGAGGAGATTCTCGCATCGACGTCGGGCAAGGGCCCTATGGTTGGGAAGTATCACGTGAATGTCGCCGGCGTCGACGACATCGTACGAAGAATCGAAGCGTCGCTCGACGCAGCGCAGTTCGTCTTCGTCGATGAAATCGGAAAAATGGAGCTTCTCTCTGCGGAGTTTCAGAGATTCATCGAACTCGTGTTCACTCTCGACAAGCCTGTTGTCGTCGTTGTCCACCAGAATCTGGCCTCTCGATACCGCAGCAAAGGCAAGCTGTTCACTCTTACGCGAAACAATTTCGAGCAGGTACGGGAGTCCATTCTCGCCGAACTCCACGCCGCAATGAAGTTTTAGTTAAACGGCGTTCCGATGTTAGCGCCGTCTATGACACTCACACGACCACAGCTTCGCAACATCCTTCACCTGGACAGCGCCCGCGCTATGGACTGCGGCCTTCATCTCATACCGCTCTACCGCACGGGCGGGAGCGTCACGAAACGCTCCAGGTCGCCGGTGGCGATGCTGCTCAATTGCGCGGGGCTGGCCAGACCCACCGGCTTAAACAGCAGCCTCGGTTCGCTCAGGGCGAGCTCCGGCGACTCGGTGATCTCCACTTGCCACATTCCGCTGATCTGCAAGCCGGTGAGCGACGTGAACGTGAAGCCCTTTCCGTCGGCGCGCCAGACTACGCCGCCGAGCGCGGTCTCTTTATGCACTCGCACAGGCGTCGTTGCGGGCGCCGAAAGATTCAGGGGCCGCACGTACGTGACCATGGGCCCGGCGCCGCCATTCCAACTGTATGCAATGTAGCGCCCATCGGGCGAGATTCGCCCGCCTCGGCCTTCGAACAATGCGATCGGCTTGCGATCGCCGTTCAGCGGGACGACGTAGAGCGACTGCGAGTCGCTGGTCCAGAAGCAGAGCAGATCCGCCTTGGACCAGTCGGTGAGAAATATGGCGCCTCCGGTCTCGTGTTTGTAGACGAGCTCCCCGCGGCCCGAACCGTCCGCGGCGCGGACATAAATGCCGTTGGCGTCGTCATCGCCGCGCACGTAAGCGATCCGGCGGCCGTCGGGCGACCACACCGGGGTCGAATCGGCCTCTTCATCCGCCGTGAGCGGCTTGCCGGCGCCGCCGGCCGCCTCGTAGATCCAAATGTCGCTCTGGCCGGATTCGCGGTTTGTGAGGATCGCCGCGACGCGGGCGCCGTCCGGCGAAAACGCAGCCTGGGATAACAGAGCGGGCTCTCCGATGGTTGCGATGCTCGCGCCTTGACGATCCACCAGCGTAATGCGCTGCGACGGCGCCTGCGCGATGCGTTGGAGCTGCTGCATCCGGGCAAGGTTTCCGTTCTGAAAGCCCTCGCGTCCTGCGATTCCAGCGCGCTCCCCGAGGAACTTCATGAGCGCCTCCTCGTCTTCCTTGGTTTTGGCGGTCACGACCAGCCCGACGCCGCCCATCTCGTCCTGCGACTGTAGACCCCACTTCACTCGGCGGGGTGGATTCTTCGGATTCCTTGGATTCTCGGTCGAATTGTCCCAGCCGATCTTGACGTCGATTCTCGTCCCCTTTGGCAGATCGAACGGCTCCTTGTAGGTATAGTTGTCCTGCCAGTTGAAATCCCAATCCTGAATCCAGAGGAGCGGCTTGATGGTCCCGTCCGGCAGCGTTGCCGTTGCCTTCATCTCCTTGCCGAGATAGTGGGCGTGGGCGCCGATCGCGTAAGCCCGCACATCGACCGGGAGCGCGACCGACTCCTCAACCGCGTAATCTTTGGCGTTCGGAGCGATATTCAACGCCTTGCCGAACGAGAACAACGAGGGAATATCGATACCGATCAGGTTGCGCTGCGGCGGCCTATCGGAAAAATAGAAGGCCACCTGAGAACGCTCGGTTTCGGGCTTGCCTGAAGGATGAAAATGAATTTGAAGAACCAAATCGGATCCTTTCGGCAAGCGCATCGCCATTCCCTCAGGAAGGAAGGCGGCGCTTCCGCCAGGGACCCAGCCGCCGACTCCGCCGGATTCGGCGAAACCTTGAAGGCCGACGGGCGCGGCGCCGGGAAATCCGGGTTTGCCGTCGGCGCCGTCACGATTCGCTGCGGCGCCGCCTTTGATCCAACTGAAGATGGCGTGGTGCACCACTTTCCGCGCGCTCGGCCGGTAGTCGACCGCGCGCACCCATTTGTCTTCCGTGAGGTTTGTCGGGACTACGAAGTTGCGAAACTGATCCGGGCCCGAGGCGGGCACGTCATAACTCACAGGCATCTCGATGATCAGGTCCGGCTTGCCGAGCTTCCAGCCTTCCGGGAACTCAGGCGCCTTCGGCATCTTGGAGCGATCGCCCTCCGGCATGCCCTGCTGGACCCAGTCGCCAATGGCGGCGATTTGCTCGTCGGTGAGGCGGCGCTCGCCAACGAACTCGCCGTAGCCGTGCGCAGCATGCCATGGCGGCATGTAACGCGACTTCGTAACGGCAGCGATCAACACTCCACGTTTCTTCACGTCTTCGTATGAGATCAGTGAAAACGGCGCCGCTTCGCCCGGACGATGGCAGGTGACGCAATTCTGGTAGAGAATCGGGGCGATGGTCTCCGCAAACGTGACCGTATCCGCCGCGCGCAGATCCGCAGCTGCGAATAAACACACTCCCGCTAGAAGCGGGTTGAATGCCCACCGTTTCATCATACGAAGCTCCTATTTCTTCAGAATGTCCGGAGAGACGATGTAACAGCCCAGCGCCTGGGTCTCCGGGTTCGGCACTGTCTTTCCCGCCAAGACAGCCTTAAGTGCGTCCGCGAGGTCGTGCTGTGTGACCTGTTGGCGCGGTTTGCCAAGATCGGCGTAGAAGTTGTTAATCCGGCCGCGGTAGCGGATCTTCCCTTGACGGTCCACGACGACCGCTTCGGGAGTCACGGTCGCTTTCGCGTGGTTGGCGATGCGTCGATCGGCGTCGATGGCAGCCGGAATTCCGCGATACCGGTACTCGTTCAAGTGCTTCTGGGCGGACCGCCGGTCCATTCCAATGTCTTCATACAAGAGCGTGCACTGTACGCCTCTCGACGCGTATTCGGCGCAGATTTTTTGGATTTCGGGGGCGTAACCATTGGAGATCGGGCAGTCGGAAGTAAGGAAGAAGAGAACGTTCGCCGCGCCTCCGGGCGTGAAGGGGTTCAGAAGCTTTCCATCGAGGTCGCGGATCGTGGGCTGCGCCGCGGCCAGAATCGCCGTCGGAATCAGCAGAATTGCCCACCAGCGTCGCATTGGTTTCCTTCCTGGTTGACCATTGTCGATGATCGAGGTAGCATCGTCAAGAGGTATTTTTCGATGCCGAAACCTTCGGATCTGCTTCAAGGCACTCTCGACCTGCTGATACTGAAATCGCTGGCGCGCGAGCCCCTGCACGGATGGGGCGTCGCGAAGCGCATCCAACAACTCTCGGATGACGTGCTCAGCGTGCAGCAAGGCTCCTTGTACCCAGCGCTGCACCGCCTCGAGCAGCAGGGCTGGATTGAAGCCGAGTGGCGAGACACTGGCCTCGGGCCTAAGGCGAAGTTCTACACGCTGACGACGGATGGAAAACGGCAACTGAAGAGAGAGTTGGAGGCGTGGAACAGGTTGTCGTCTGCGGTCGCGCTTGTCTTGACCCGCGCGTGACATAGGATGAATTAGCCGCGAATGACGCCAAGAGCGCTTTCCCTACTCGGTGCGAAGCGCGATCAGCGGGGTCGTTGCTGCAGCGCGGCGGCCGGGGATGTAACAGCCCAGAAGCGCGATCGCAAGAAGAACGAGGGATACCACGGTGATCGTCGCGGGATCCATTGGCGTGACGCCGTAAAGCTGATTCGCAATAAGGCGAGTCAGGCCGAAAGCCCCGGCGATTCCAACGACGAGACCGATGAGCGTCACGACCAATCCCTCACGCAGCACCAACCTCAGAATGTCCGACTTCTGCGCCCCTAGCGCTGCGCGGAGACCGAATTCTCTGATCCGCTGTTCCACGGAGTAAGAGATGACTCCATAGATCCCCATTGCCGCGAGAAAGACAGCCAGACCGGCAAAGATCCCCAGTAGACGCATCCAGAACCGTTCACCGCCTGCGGAGTCTGCGAGACGCTGCTCCATCGACGACACGTTGTCAATGGCCACAGCCGGGTCGATCGACGTAAAGATTTTACGGATCGTTCCTATGATGCTCATCGGATTATCCGCCGCCGTCCGGACGACGAAGTTCTTTCGGGCATGAACGAAGAACGGCCCGGACCCTGCATAGTCCGAAAGGTGCTGCTGGTACGGGATGTACATCACAGGTGGAGTTTCATTTCTCAGTTGCGCGCGTGTATCGCGCACGACGCCCACGACTTCCCGGGGCCGGTCTTTCTCAAGAGCAGGATTGCCCCTGTTGATGTCGATTTCCAGGAGTCGTCCGATGGGATCGGCGTCGCCGAAGAACCGCTTCGCCATCGTTTCATTAATAATGACGACTCCTGCAGAAGTTTCCGTGTCCTGGCCGGTGAATCTGCGGCCTCGAACGAGGGGTATGCCAAGCACATCGAAGTAATCCGCGCTGATCTCGTGAAGTTGTGCATTGGAGGCGCCTTCACCCTGCTCCCGTCCTCCGACGACGCGCACGGGAGGCGAAAGGGCAAACTCGGGCGGAAGGCTGCTGGTGATCGCCGCCGATTGAACGCCGGGCTGAGCCGCGATTTGCGCGAGTGCGTTGGTATAAAGGTCTGCCACTTGCGGGGTGACGCTGAAATGCCGTGCGTCATGGCGCGTGCGGTACCGATCGAATCCGGACAGGGCGACTTCAAACGCCAAGACGTTCTTGGGATTGAAGCGCATATCCGTTCCCATCACGCGGACATACGTATTGATCATCAGTCCCGCGCCAACGAGCAACACGAGCGCCATCGCCATTTCGACCACGACCAAGGCGCGACGTACTCCCTGGCGCACGCGTCCTGTTCCGCTGCGGGCGCCTTGCTTGAGCGTGTCGTGCAGATCCGGACGAGATGTCCGAAACGCGGGCGCCAGGCCCGAGACAATTCCTGCGAATAAAGCGATGGCCAGCGTGAAGAGCAGGACGATTCCATTGATATGGATCTCGTCCGTCGGCGGATAGAAGTCGGGCGCCAGCGACACAAAGATCCGAATGCCTGCGAACGCAACCGCGACTCCCAGGACGCCGCCGGCCAGAGCCAGCAGAATATTCTCCACCATCAGTTGCCGAAGCAGCCGCCAGCGCGCTGCGCCAAGAGCGGCGCGCGTCGCCATTTCCGGATGCCGTGTGAAGCCGCGCGTCATCTGGAGATTGGTCACGTTAACGGCGGCGATCAGCAGGACGAAAGCTACGGCGCCCAGCAACAAGTAGAGCGTTTCGGAGTATTGCGACTTGAAAACGTCGTGCAACGGCTCAACCCGGACTCGCCAGGTTTGGTCGGGGTTGGCCGAAGTCTGCGCAGGGTCATGGCGGCGCGCGATCGTGTTCAGTTCGGCTTGCGCCTGTTCCATGGCCACGCCCGGCTTCATGCGGGCGACGATGGGTACGCGCGCGCCTGGAATTCTTGCGTAATCGAACGCGTACCACCCGCTGGCGCGGGCCATCGAGGGATGTATCCAGAATCCGGGAGGCATGACGCCGATCACGATACGGCCCCAATCCGTGGTCCAGCCGGGAAGCGGCTTACCGAGCACGTTCGGATCGCCCCCGAAAATTCTCTGCCAGACGCCGTAGCTGATGACGACTGTCTGCGACGTATCTCCCTGGACAACGACCTCATCGGGCCGAAACCAGCGGCCCAAGACAGGCCGGACGCCGAGCGTCTCCAGAGAAGTCAGACCCACATCGCCAAAAGCGATGCGTTCGGCGCCGTTCTCGCCCGTGAGCGAAAACTCAGTGAGACCGCCCAGCCCGCCGAGGTTCGATATAGTCTCGCTCTCCTGACGCCACGCTTCGGAGACGCGCGCGCTCGGAGGGCGATTCCGTCCCTGGTTGTTCGTCTCGGTGATCCAAACCAGTTGTTCAGGATCGGCAAACGGGAGGGGGCGCAGGACGACGGCGTCCAGGACGCTGAAAATCGCGCTCGTGGCGCCGATGCCCAACGCAAGCGTGAACACCGCGACCAACGTGAACGTGGGCTTCTTCATCAGGAGCCTCGCGCCGTAGCGTGCATCCTGCCAGAGATCTTGCGTGATCGAACCCATCGCGGCCTCCGGTGAAAATTCAGTTAAGCGGAGGTTCGTTGCACGCTCGGCGCCACGTCGTTCATTGGAGGAATAACCGGCCAATCAGATGAATCGACGCAGCCGCATTCGAACAAAGTGTCCGGTTTTTGAAGGCAGCCGTCCCAAAATCGGACAGTTTGACCTGACGCTGGAAGACTGGACTCGGTGGCCGGTAGTCGTTCAGACTGGAGCGCATGTCGCGGATTCAGAGGCGGTCAGGCCATCACAACCTCAACACGCGTACTCATGAAAGGTATGAACAACGTTACTTTCAATAAAAAGGAGTTGTCGCCAGAACAACGCGAAAAATTACTCCGAGCGCTGAAAGCCCGTTTCGAGAAAAACATGAACCGCCACAAGGGTCTTGAATGGGCGAAGGTACAGGCGAAGCTGGAAGCCAATACTGAAAAACTGTGGTCACTCCATGAAATGGAAAGAACTGGCGGCGAACCGGATGTTGTTGGTCATGACAAAAAGTCGGGCGAATACATCTTTTATGATTGTTCCCCGGAGAGTCCTGCAGGCCGCAGAAATGTTTGCTACGACCGCGAAGGGCTGGAGGCAAGGAAGACATTTAAGCCGGAGAACAACGCGATCGATATGGCGGCCGCTATGGGCATTGAGCTCTTAACGGAAGAACAATATCGAGAGCTGCAGAAGCTTGGAGATTTCGATACGAAAACGTCGAGCTGGGTGAAGACGCCTTCCGACATTAGAAAACTCGGCGGCGCCCTCTTTGCGGATCGCCGCTACGGCCATGTCTTCGTCTATCACAACAGCGCGCCCTCGTACTACAGCGCCAGAGGATTCCGCGGCTCGCTAAAGGTCTGACGAACCGGAAGGCGTACCGGCCGGCATCACATCCATGAACGCCTCGACGGCGTGGATTTGTCCAAGTGCAGCAACAACAGGTCTTCTCATGAGAACCTCCCTGGCTACGAAGTCGCCCGGCGGCTGGACGATAAGACTGACTCGGTCGATAGATGCAATCGGATTTGAGCCGCGGCCGCGGGAAATACCGTCAGCGCCCGGCAAGGGACAGCCGGAAGGCGGCCATCTCTTCGCCGTTGCGGACCAGCAAGATGTCGCCGGTCAACACGGGATGGTTCCACGTTTTACCCTCGATCGCCGGGATGCGCGCGAGCTCGGTGAATTTGTCTGAGGCTGCGGCGACGAGCGCGAGCTCGCCCTCTTCGGACACGACGAGCAGCAGATCTTGATCGGCAAGCAGGATCAGCTGACCGTTGCCGTAGCGTCCGCCCTTCCACTTGCGTGTTCCGTCCGCCAGATCGATGCACGCGAGGATGCTGCCGTCGAACCCGAAGGCATGGCCCTTATGAACGACGAAATCGTTGAAGAACGGCTTCAGCGCGGTGGACTTCCAACGCTCCGCGACCGCCCATCCACCTGTTCCTTGCGAAACCGCGATGCGGTAAATACCGCTTGCCTGACCGTCACCCACCAGGACGTCTCCGTCCGGCGTCAGCGCCGGCTGAATGATCGGCATCGACGTCGCGCTCGAAGTCACCGCCAGTTCCCAAAGGCGCGCGCCGTCGCCCGGCGCGACGCTGGTGGCGCCGTGTGCGTCCAGCAGGAGAATCTGCGGGACGCCGTGGATTGCCAGCAGGTGCGGCGAGCTGTAGCCCGCGCCGCCGTCCGGCCCGAGCCAGCGCAGGTCGCCTGTGGCGGCCTCGTAGGCGACGAGTTTGCCGGCGGCAGCGACGATCACGAGGTCGCCGACAACCAGCGGCGAGGAGGCGAAGCCCCAGTCCGGAACTTTCGTATGACTGTCCGCTCCGACGTTGCGCGACCAGACGACGCGGCCGTCAGCGGCGTCGAGCGCGTTCAGGATGCCGGTTGCGCCGAACGCGTACAGGCGGCCGCCGCTGAACGTCGGGGTCGCGCGAGGACCGGCGCCGCCGTTCGATTCCCAGAAGCGCGCCCTGTCGCGATGTTTCCACACCGGCTCGCCGGTGCTCACCCGATAGGCGGCGACGACCTCGTCGTCACCGCGCTGCTCCTGCGTGTAGAGAAAGTCGCCATGCACCGCGAACGACGACCAGCCTGGCCCGATCGGCCGGCGCCAGAGCTCTATCGGCGGCGATGCTGACCAGTCTGTGTTGATCCGCACGCCGCGAACGACGCCGTCACGATCGCGTCCGCGAAACCCCGGCCAGTCGAGTGCGGCGGCCGCAGCCTCGCCCCGCGCGAAGTCGAGGGGCGAGCCTGCGGCAGCGTTGAAAGGTTTGCCGGCTGGAGCGGCAACCGGATCATCGGAAGTGACCTGGGGAGTGACCGGTGTTGCCGGAACCGATGCAGGAGGCTTCGCCTCGCCTCGGACCGAGTCGACGGCCTTGTGGGGAGCGGAGTCGAAAAACTCGTCACCCTGCGCAAGCAGCCGCTGCTCGGGCGTTGCCGTCCACCGCCACGCGAGATCGTTATCGAAACTGCCTGTAAACCCACCCGTCCGGATCAGCGTCCACACGCCGCACGGGAGGACGATGGCCGCCGCCAATGTCGTGCGCTGAAGTCCAACCGACATCCGACGGCTGGCCGCGGCCCAGAGGACGAAGGCGAGCGACAGGCCCGGGATGGCGAGTATCGGGAAGAGGAATCCCATCGCCCCGGTGGAGATGGACGCGTCGAGGAAGGGCCATGTCGCAGCCATCGCGGCAATCATCAATGCGAGTACGCCGAGACGCTCGCCCCAGGCCGCGCGGCTGAAGAACAGCCACCAGACGACGAGCGCCATTCCCCCGCCGACGCCGGCCAACACGCCGTACGCCGTAAAGTCGGGATTCAGGATGGGAGCGCCAAACCTGGCCGCCCACTGCACCACGACGATGACCACTCCGGGCCACAGCCGGAGCGGCTTCTGTGAAGCTTGTTCCTTGGATTGCACAATACGCATAGGGACGGCCTCCAATGAGTTGGTTTGTTGACGAGCGGTTGTCTCACGTCGATTCAGCGCTTGTTTTCCATCGTTGACGCAAGGCTCGATACCGATGGAGTATGCCGCTGTCGGCGAGAGCATCCGCTAGCTCTTCAACGCGCGGATCAAGACAGGCGAAGTCCACGCGACGCTCGCTTCATGCGCGCCAGGCGATCAATTCGAAGGCCGCAGCGTACCATCGAACGCGTTCCTCGACCGACATGTTCAGCCACGGGCGATCGTATTGCTCCCATCGATGAAACGCGTCCCACTGAGCCTGGCGGCGTGTATACGTTTGGTCCGAACTGCTGCGCACGTCTTGATCTTACCGCTGGCTTCACTTGGTCGCGACGATATTGACGAACACGCCTTTGTGGTCGTACCTCAGATCGGTGAGATCGTCGTGTCCGTAAACACGAGCTTCTGCATCGCCGAAAGGCGGAGACCTCCAAGGGCGAGACAAATCCAGCAAGCGCGGTGCGGTTCGTTTCCGGACGGCTGCTCTTGGCGGCGCCGTATTCGAGTTCCGCCAGCGTGATCGCCGAAATGCCGATATTAGCCGCCGGCGTTCGATTGAATCGGTTGCGAGTAATTAACAGTCCAATCTAAGATTTCGGCTTTTCGGATTTCACATGCAGGATTCGTCCAATTTCAAATTTCCTTGCCGCCCTTCCTTACCCCTTCAACCCTTCAACCTATAGTGCTGTCTCATCGCCTTGTGTCTACGCTTCCAGAGCTTTTTAACCTCGGCTTGCGCAGCGGCATCGCGTCGACGATCCAGAAATTCAAGCTCGCGCTGAAGCTTGCCGAAGTTGGCAAGACGCGAAGGGTCCAATATCCCATCGGCGATCGCAGCGCGGACGGAGCAGCCCGGCTCCGTATCGTGCCGGCAGTCTCTGAAGCGGCACGTTCGAGCCAGCGTTGCAATATCGTCGAACGCTTCTTCGAGTCCTGAAGCAGCGTCCCATGGCTGAAATTCTCTCATTCCAGGAGTGTCGATCAGGACGCCTCCCGCGGCCAGGAGGAATAGCCGCCGGTACGTCGTCGCGTGGCGGCCCCGGCCGTCCCGTGAACGAATCTCGCGCGTGCTCTGCGCTTCCGATCCCAGCAGGCAATTGATGATTGTGGATTTCCCGACGCCCGACGATCCCAAAAGCGCGACGGTGTTCCCGCGGGCGGTATAGGCGCCCAACTCCTCCAGCCCTTTTCCTCGCGTTGCGGCAAGAACGTGCACGGTCGCGCCGGGCGCCATCGCGGCGACGTCACTCGCCGCGGCCGCAGGATCCGCGCAGAGGTCCGCCTTGTTAAGGAGAATGACGGGCTGCGCCCCGCTCTCCCAAATCGTGCTGAGGTAGCGTTCGATGCGGCGAAAATTAAGATCCGCATGGAGCGACGTCACCAGGAAAACCACGTCGACGTTTGTCACAAGGATCTGCTCGGCGGCGCGATCGCCCGCGGCTTTGCGCGAGAGCTTCGTCCGGCGAGGAAGAATCTCATAGATGAGCGCCTTGTCTCCGCTCGGCGTAATTTGCGCGGCCACCCAGTCCCCAACTGCGGGAAAGCCGGAACGGCCAATCGCCGTGTGGCGCAGACGCCCCGTGACTGTGGCTGGCATCTCGCCGGTTTCCGCAACCAAACGATAAGCTTCCTTCTGTTCCTCAACAATCCGCGCCGGCGCCAGACCTCGCCCTTCGAGCGGCTTCCAATGAGATTGAAAGAAGGAATTCCATCCCAAAGCGTGTAAGTGCACGTATCCTCCAGAGACTTGAAGAATGGGTTATGTGAACGAGCGAAAGAGGAAGGACGCCCGGGACCGACCTAGGACGGGTCGAAAGGTTTTGTGGCTAGACCCTCGTTACAGGCTGGTCGTGGCTTTCCCGCGGACGCTCGCCAAAACGTTGTGGACTTCGGCTCGATCCGTGTTCATAAGACTCCTTGGGGTTGCAGGATGAGCGTAACACAGCGGGCCGCATCAGGGCGCGTTTGCGCTCGCCAGGCATTCTACACTCTGCGGCCGCCATTGGCCCCAGCAAAGATACCGGCGCGTTGGAGAACGGCAGGCTCGCCAATATCGTCATACTTGATGTTGACCCTTTGGCGAACGTCGAGGATCTGTTCAAAGTGAGGGCCGTTATCAAAGGGGGGCGGATCGTCGTTGATAAACGTTAGCCGCATCGCGGAATCTCCAACGACTTACCTGGGTGGTCACCTTCGCGCAGGCCGATGCGATAAAAAGCGCCATTCGGAGAGGAAAAACATCGTCCGACCGTGGCAAGTCCCGATGGTCTGCGTAGCCAAACGCTGCCTGATTCGTCAGCTTTATCGCCTCCGCGAGCGACTCTGAAGCAGTCAGAAAACTGGGCAATCCAGCCGACATATCCTTTGAATAGTCCAGAACGTCGTCGACGATTTGGCACTGCATCGCAATCCGAAACAGGATCTTGAGATCATCATCGCAATACGTCGCCCGAATTCCTTCATCGATGGACTGGGCGTCTCTTGCCGTTGCGGCAATCATTCCCAGCGAAAGCCGTATGACGGCTTCACGATAGGACCTGATCTTATGAAATTGCCAATCATCGTCTAACGGCAAAGGACGTCTCCTTTCCAGTTCCCAAAGCCGTCGCAGAAATTCTTCGACGAAGGAATTCAGGCCGGCCTCGGCAAGAATCCGGCGAGTTAGTCGAAGGTCCTTCCGGCAATAGTCCTTGTTGTCGAACATCGCATTCATGCAGGCGCCAAAATCCAGCAACGCTGCCATCATCCGGCGTTTAGCCGCCGGCAGCGGCTTCGAGCGGCGAAGCATGTGAAGCATGTCGAACGTCATGACGCACAAGACTCGCAATGGCGTCTTCGGTCTCGCAGAAAAGAACAGCGGCAGACAACGCAGAAAACTTATGACGGAGATGAGAGTTGATGAAATTCTGTCGCCTTTCCATAGTGCAGCCCGGCTTTGGCGCGCAGGTTCATCGCGTCGCCGCGTCGGTTCCGTCGAGGTTAGACGTAACACAACACGACCTCCCTGGGGCATCGCCAGCGGACCGGCAATAGATCACTGACGCCCCGGCTAACGATCAACCGCGTTGGTCCAGACCGATGCCTGATGTAGCAGTACGGGTAAAACACCGCTCCAGGAAACAAACGATTTCGATATTCAAACGCGACCATTTGACAGCCATGGAGATGTCCGGCGAGAACCAGGTCATAGCCGCGTTCACGCGCACTTTTCCAGATAGATGGGTAATGTGCGCACAGAATTCGATAATCGCCCTTCGGCGCAGAAACGGCCTTCGGGCCGGCAATCGCAATCACCCTCGAACCATGCGTCATGCGGACCGCTGTATCGTGAATCCATTCACCTCCTCCGCTCACCACCGCGTCCCGAACCCGATTCATGCCCACATAGCGGTCGTGGTTTCCGCCTATTGCTAGAACCGGCGCGACTTCGCGAAGGGCGCCGACCAAATCGCACAGTTTGCCCAGCTCTGACGATTCGTCGACAAGATCACCGCCCAAGAGCAACCCGTCCGGCGCGGAATCGCGCACGGACTTGATCAGCTGCCCGCAGAGATGGTCCGAGCGCTTCCGCCGAAGGTGAACATCGCTGATATACATCAGTCGACACGAGTCATTCCGGTCCGAAAGGCGTTCCTCCCGAACATGAAGGGGACCTCGAAGGCCGATTTCCAGTCGCCCCGCTGACACTTCGTTCTCCTAGGATTCGTCTCGAGGGCGTGCTTGAGACGAAGTTCTTGCAGTCGTGGACGCGCGATGACTCATTTCCCGAAGACTCTCTAATCGCGGTTCAACTCGATGAATGGAAGAGCCGTTCGTTCTTGCGTACCAGAGCAGCCTGCCGAAGCCGCGCGGAACGAACAGTTGGCGGCTAAGTTCATTCAGAACGGAGCCCTCGCGGTACTCCTCAATAAAAGCGGCGGCCAAACGCCTCCACTTGTCGTCGGACAGCGCAATCAGCTCGAGAAGAACAACCTTCAAGTCGTCGCTGTGACGCTGCGTTTGGCCGATCCCAAATTCGTGACGCGTGTCGAAGTCGATCAGAACCGCTCGTTCTGCCTTGCAGTCATAGATGATGTTATCGAGATGGAGATCCCCGTGAGACCACGCTGCTTGGTAATAGCTGCAGTGAATCTGGTGGACTCTCCGCAGTTCGCGAGCTGCAAGGATGAATGCTTTTTTGACGTCCATGTCGTCACGACGAAGCATTTCCCGCAAACTGATCCCGCGCACTTTCGGAATGACCACAGCCTGCCCGGATCCGGCCTTCACGACCGGCCGGTCGGGATACAGCAATTGGGCGCAATGGATTTCCCAATCCGTCCATTCGTCAGCTCGAACAAACATGCGGATTCCGCTGTTTGAAAGCGCCAGGAACCGGTTCGCGAACCAAATGACTATACTTGCGCCAACTCGGCGTCGCTTGACAAACACTGGCGCGCCGTCACGCATGCACTGTTGAACTTGATTTACTCGAACACGATTCAGCAGCCGCGCAACGACTCGTTGAGGCAGTTCAATCATGGATGCAGACTCGGCTCGAGGAGAAAGCGCGACCGAACCCTCGCCGCCCCCAATTCACTTCAATATAGAGTACTTTATATTAACGAGTAAACGAGGTCAATATCTACACCGCTCCTGCTCGATTACCAGATTGTCCGCACGGGATACTGCGTGATCAGCGGGTCCGGGGTAACGATGAACAGCCCGTGCGCAATAGCCTGACAGATCAGCATTCGATCAAACGGATCGCGGTGCAGGCGCGGCAGGCGCATCAGGTGAAACGAAGCGTCTTCGTCCACCGCCAGCGCCGCAACTCCACGGAGCCTGCGCTCGGCCGGAATAAACCGTTCGGGCGGCTCCGGGAGCGGCAGCCGCCCGGTGCCGTGCTTGACCACGATCTCCCAGGCCGAGACGGCGCTGAAAAGGACTTCATTGGAAGGCTCGCGGATCGCCTGAGCCGCGACGTCCGAAAGTGATTCGCCGCTAACCATCCACAGGAATGTGCACGTGTCGAGGAGCAGCCTCATTGTTTGCGCCGGCTCATTCGGCGCTTTCGGCTTCGCGGACGGCCGCCGGCCTTTTTTGCATCAGCCGGCGTCAGAGGCGCCGCTGTCATCCCTTCCCACATGTCCACTTCGTCGTCCGGAAGGGGCGCAAAAAACGCCGACGGAACCGTGAAAGCCGGGCGTCCGGGCAGCGGTCCGATCGGCCGCGGCTCGATCGGAAGCGCTTCTACGCCGCGCAGTTCCGCGATGGGTTTGTTGTGGCGATAAATGACTATCCGGTCCCCACGGGCCGCCCGGTCGAGATATTCGGACAGCCGGGCCTTGACCTCAAAGACATTGACCTTAGACATGACTATATTTTGGCACAGAACACCAGCGAACGCTTCGGCCGGGATCAGCCGGGGCGACATTACGAGTTTGTGTTGAATTTACCGGTCGCTTCGCGATACTCCGCCCGGAGCGCACAGTGGAAAGTGAGATGGCGCGCCGTTCGACCCTCCGTCTTGGGATCCGCAGCTCAAAGCTTTGTAAGGCTGAGCGGATCTCCTCGATAAGGGAATCCAACCCAAGGCGTTTGATTTTCGCTTCCGCCCCGTCGTAGTACCTGACATCGACAATTCGCGTCATCTGGCAGCGGGAACTCCGGCTTCCAGCAGCGACCGGAGTTTCGCGGGGACGGTTTCAGGCCTATTCTGATCGGGGAATTCGCGATCGAACCTTGTCAACATGGGTTCACAAGGCCCGATCTCGGTCCCAATCCAGAATCGGTTCAAACGCTGGGCGGCAATGTAAGTTGAACCGCCGCCGCCAAAAGGGTCCAATACAACGTCCCCGGGATTCGTCGAGATTTGAATGCATCTTTCCGGAATTGTCGGCTTCAGCTCATTCACGCGCCAGCGGGACTTGTTCTTGCTGTGACGCGCCGGCGACGTGTCTTCCCAGATGTCTGTGAGGTTGAGCCCGGCGGGGTTCAGATACTTTCTGTGACCTCCGTAATCTTTGATGTCCTTTCCGCAATGACGACACGTTGGAATGGGGAGTCTCACCCGGTTAAACGTTTTGGGCGCCCCTTTCGTGAAATACAAGAGCGCGTAGTGGGCAGGGTACAGTTTGTTGCCGCGCGGAAAAGTTCCTTTCATTGAAACGGCGATCCAGTGGCGAAACTCCATCTCCTGTTGTTCAAGATACGCCGCGAGCTGGTATGCCCATCGTGGAAGGTTGTAAATGAAGATCGCCCCGCCGGGCTTGACGAGGCGAATCGACTCCGTGATCCACAATCGACACCAGTCGAGATAACGGTCTCCTGACAGAAGATCGGATTGGCCATTGTGGTATTCCTTGCCGAGGTTAAACGGCGGGTCCGCAAAGATGCTGTCAACGCATTCGGCGGGCAGACATCGCAGAACATCCAGGCAGTCGGCATTGTAAAGCACCCCATGGGTTGTGACGAGTTCAGGCTGCGGCAGTGTGCGTTTCATGGGTGTTTCAATCCGAACGACATTAGACGGCGTCCGCCGGCCAGAACAGGTCCGCACAGGGCGGACAAGCGGCGCCGGGGGGAACGCCCGCGTTACTTGGTTGCGACGATATTGACGAATACGCCTTTGTGGTCGTACCTGAGGTCCGTCAGGTCGTCGGAGAAGTCCGTGAAGTTGTAGCCGGCGCCGACCTTCACGTTCTTGCCGATGTAACGATAGATTGCGGCCAGCGCGCCGGCGCGGCGTTGATTGACATTCGGGAGGTCCAGCATTCGCCCTTCGACCAGGCTCTCCCAGCCCCTGCGGAACCGCCAGTCCGCGCGCAACACTGCAAGCTGCGCGGCGTTGTCGAAGAACACCGGCTGCGCACGATCCAGACTCGCCTGTCCCAGGCGGCGGGCGTACTTGCCGCCGATGGACCAGTCGGCGGTAACGTCGAAGGTGAGATCGAGCGCCGCGATGTGGCTCTTCTGAATGAACTCGACCGCCGTGTTCTGCAACGTCACCTGATCCGTCGTCGGGACGTTATAAAAGTACGTGTACTTGACCAGCGCGCTCAGCCGGTCGCGCCGGACCGGACGGTACGCGTATCCAATCACCGCTTCCGTGTAGCCGCCGTCATAGAACTCGCCGAGAGAGCTGTTGCTGACCAAGTGGTTCAAATTGCCGATGACGCGCCAGTCCGGCGTCAGGCTGAGCTTGAAGTTGTTGCGGAACAGCCAGGCGTTTCTTTTCGTGCGCGTCGCGTCGAGTTGTTCCGCGTCATCGCGGCGATACTCGATCGCGCTCGACAACTGCATCGCATCCACGCCGTAACCCAGGCGGA
>Ga0073934_10000899_pt1 | contig 78042 bp, 75 predicted proteins | sample LarsenN4metaG_FD_76834 | JGI IMG/M metagenome (GOLD analysis project Ga0073934, IMG submission 76834) | Hot spring sediment bacterial and archeal communities from British Columbia, Canada, to study Microbial Dark Matter (Phase II) - Larsen... ...
CAGCTCGGCCTGCCGGTCGAAAGGTACAAAATATTCCTCATCCTCGCAGCCTCGCTTACGACTGCGACTGCTGTCTCGTTCTCAGGCGTGATCGGCTTCGTAGGGCTGATCGTCCCCCACCTGGTGCGGATCCTTTGGGGATCGGATTACCGCCACCTGCTCCCGCTCTCTATCACCGGCGGAGCGACGATGCTGCTGATCGCCGACCTGCTGGCGCGCATCTTGCTGGCTCCTCAGGAGCTTCCCGTCGGTGTCATCACCGCCCTCGCCGGGGCGCCTTTCTTCCTCTGGGTGCTGAGGCGATCGCAGCGCAGCGCTTACCGATTATAGAGGATCCAAAACAGCAATGCTCGAAATACACTCCGTCGCTGTCGGATACCACTCCCTCCCTGTGCTGGAGGGCGTTACGTTGGATGTCAAGCCGGGAGAGATCGTCGCTCTGATCGGGCCGAACGGCTCCGGGAAGACAACCCTGCTTCGGGCGGTCAACGGTTTGATCCCTCTGTTCTCCGGGTGGATCAGGGTGGCTGGCAAGGACGTCCGCGCGCTCTCCATCCCCGAGCGGGCGCGTTTCATGGCCGTCGTACCACACGCCCGCCGCCTCCCACAGGATTACACCGTATGGCAGACGGTGTTCATGGGGCGCACACCCTACCTTGGATGGCTGGGTAGAACCAGCGCCCGGGACCAGGAGATTTCCCGGGAGGCTCTCGAAAAAGCACACCTGACCGATATTGCCGGCCGGTACATCGGGGAACTATCGGGGGGTGAACAGCAGCTGGTCCTGCTCGCCCGGGCGCTGGCGCAGGACGCTCCTGTCCTCTTGCTGGATGAACCCACCGCCCACCTCGACCTCCACCATCAGACCAAGGTATTGAACCTTATCAGGAAGCTGGCCCGGGAGCGCCGCCTGGCAGTGCTGCTATCTCTGCACGACCTGAACCTGGTCGCTCAGTTCAGTGACCGAGTCGCCCTCCTCGGCGATGGAAAAGTGCAACGGGTCGGGAGACCGAATGAGGTGCTCAACCAGGAGCTGCTTTCCAGGGTGTACCGTGTTCAGGTCCAGGTCCTCCCCCACCCGACCTACGGCACTCCCCTCATTCTATTGGACGGGAACGAACTGGCTGATTGAGATGATTTCACTAACAGGGCTTCTACCATCTGGAAGAATTCCGAGACGGAAAACGGCTTCTGAAGCCAAGGGACCCCGCTCTTCTCCAGGACCTCCTGGTCCTCTTCTTCCAGCGGGTGTCCGGTTACGAAGAGCACTTTGACTTCCGGCCTGTGCTTGCACAGCTCTGAGTACAGAGCCACACCTCCCATCTCCGGCATCACCACATCGCTGACGACCAGGTCGAATCCCTGTCTGTCGATCTCGAAGAGCTGGAGGGCGTCGATGCCGTTCGCCGCAGTCGCCACCTGGTAGTTCTGCGCTTCGAGCAGGGCGCGGATCGCATCCATAGTGATGGGGTCGTCTTCCACGACCAGGATGCGTTCCCCCTTGCCGCCCGCCAGGGCCGGAAACGACTCCTCCTCGTCCTCGACGTCAGCGTCCCGGAGCGCAGGCAGGAAGATGGAAAACACAGTCCCACTCCCAGGAGTGCTCTTCACATCGATGTATCCTCCGTGCTGCTTGACGATCCCGTACGCCTGCGCCAGGCCCAGCCCGGTACCTTGCCCGACAGGCTTGGTAGTGAAAAACGGCTCGAAGATGTGCGGCAGCACTTCCGGAGAGATCCCATCCCCGCTGTCGCTGACCCGGATGACGACCCAATCGCCAGGGGTGATGTAGGCTGCGGGCAGCGGATCGCCCGGCTGGAGAGTGAAGCGATCCAGATCGATGCGGAGGGTTCCGCCCTCCGGCATCGCATCCCTGGCGTTGAGCGCCAGGTTCATCAGCACCTGCTGCAATCGGGTCGGGTCGACATTGACGGTATAGCCTCCCGGTTGGAAGGTCAGTTCCACCTTGATCGTCTCCGGAAGCACCCGCACCAGCAGCTTATCGAACTCCTTGATGAACGGCAGGATGTCCAGTGTGCTGTACTCCAGGACCGACCGCCGGCTGAAGTCCAGGATCTGCCGGATCAGGCTCGCCGACCGCTGGATCTGCTGGTGGATGATCCCCAGGCGTTCGCGTCCGCTAGGGCTGTCAGCCAGGTCTTTCTTCAGCAGGTCCGTGTAGACCATGATGGTCGCCATGATGTTGTTGAAGTCGTGGGCGATGCCCGCGGCGAGCTGCCCGACGGTCGCCAGCCGTTCCTGCATCTGGACGCGAGCCTGGTTCTCGCGCTCCTGGGTGACGTCACGCACCATCAACACCCAGTAGAGGCGCTCGCCGCCAAGCGGGCGAGTCACCACCTCGTATATGCGCTGTGGTGGACCAGTATGTACGATCTCGACCGGCTGCTGCCCCCCGGAGCGGTGGACCAGCTCTTCGATGGTGAACGAGCCGAGCTGGTCGATTTTATCCAGCCGGCGCGTCCCAGAGCGGAGGATCGCCAGGATCTCCCTGCCAGAAGTGTTGATCAGCTCCAGCTTGTACTCCTGGTCCAGCAGCAGGACCCCGACCGGCAGATGTTCCACCAGGCTCTCGAGACGCTTCTGCTCGACCGCCAGCAGGTCCGCCAGGTGATGCACCTGCGCGTACAGGCGGGCGTTCTCGATGGCGATAGCCGCCTGGTCTCCCAGCAGGTGCAGCATCCGCAGATCGGCGTCGCTGAAAGCCGCCGCTCGCGCGTGGGAGACGTTCATCACGCCCACCACCCGCTCGCCGATCTTGAGGGGTAGGCCGATGATCGACCCCGTCCAGGAAGGGGGCGTGTTCACGAAAAGGGGATGGGAACGCATGTCCGGCACAAAGACCGCCTGCCCGCTCCGGGCGACTGTAAAGGTCAGCCCATCGTTCCGCGGCTGGGCAAAAGCCTCCGTCTTGCGCCCGTCGCCCCACAGGGCGGCCCCGAATTCCAGCCGGCTCCCATTCTCCGGGTGATACAGGAAAATGTGGCAGTTGTTCGCCCCCGGGATCAGATCGAGGGTGCACTGGGCGATCGTGTTCAGGACCTCTTCCAGGTCGAGGCTGGCCGTCAGGCTCAGGCTGGCCTGGCGCAGCGTCTCGAGCTGGATGAGCTGCTTCTCCTCCACCCGGACACGCTCACTGATGTCCTCGATGGCGCAGTCGAAATAGATCTCCCCGCGCGCGGCATCATCGGTCACCAGCCGGGCGGATACCAGCGCCCAGATCGGCGTGCCGTCCTTCTTCTTCAGCCGCAGCTTTACGCCTGCCACCGAGCCTCTTTCCAGGACCTGCCGGGAGAAGATCTCCCTGTCCAGGGGATTGACGTATAGGTCGGCGACGCGGATGCGCCTGACTTCCTCCTCAGATTCGTAGCCGAAGACCTCGAGGAAAGCCGGGTTGATCAGGATAAATCGGCCCTCCGGACCTGGCGTTGTGCGCGAGATCCCGATCGGGAGGCTTTCGATGAACGACCGGTACTGGAGCTCGGACTCGAGGCGCTCCGCCGGGTTCCCCCCGGCTGGACGCGTCGTTAAAACGCTCTCGTTGCCCCGTACCCCGGTAGAACCCCTCGTTTCCATGGGAATCAGCGGCATATCTCAGATTATAGACGATGGGGGTAGGAATTCACGCGACATCCCCTATCTGTTGTGTTACCTGACAATTTTGAAAGCCCCCGCGAGACCTATCCTACCAGCTCCTTGACCAGGTAGAGCTCTCCCCGCCGGAAACCCCTTCCCAGGTAGTACTCACGGGTGCCGACTGCAGCGATCACAGCCAGGCGGGAGAAGCCTCTCTCCATGGCGATCTCCTCCGCCCCGGCAAGCAGCCGTGTGCCCAGGCCCATGTGCTGGACAACGCCCTCCAGTTTTTCGCCAACTTCCAGCGACTGACCGTACACGTGCACCTCGCGGACGATCGCCGCGCCTTCCAGGTCTGCCAGGCCGGTCCGCTCCCCGCCGTCAGCAGGCAGCGAAAGGCGCAGGAAGCCGGCCAGCCGGTCTGATTCCGTCACGAAAGAGAGGAAGTGCTCTTCAGCCGAACCGGCCTGATAAACGAGGTCCACCAGCTCCAGCGGGCCGGAATCCACGCCCTGCCTGCGCACCTCCCGGCAGCGGATGCACTCGCAGCATGTGCCGCGCCGGACCAGCTCAGCGTGGACATCCTGGCGCAGGCTGGTCCGCCGGTTGCCCGCGACCACGTTGGTGGAGGGGATGTCGCGGACCACGCGGTTCACGCGACAGTAGCGCGGGATCGAGGGCTTGATGTCAGCGATCAGGTCGATCAGCTCCTCCGTCGAATAGGGCCTGAACTCGCCGCGCTGCCAGTATTCGTACAGCTCGGCGTTCTTCAACAGCTGGTTGGGGTAGATCTTAATCTCGTCGGGGCAATACCCCTTCCACATGCGCAGGAAGTCCTGCCGGTCGGATTCGGGGGTGGCGCCGAGCAGGTTGGGCATCCAGTGGAGGACGATCTTGAAGCCGAAGGCGCGCAGCAGATCCACGGCCCGCCAGGTGTCCGCCGCGCTGTGGCCGCGCTTATTCAATTCAAGGATGCGGTCGTCGAAGGACTGCGCGCCGAGCTGCACCTTGGTCACCCCCAGTCGCCGCAGCCAGAGCAGCTCTTCCCGGTCGATGTGGTCCGGACGGGTCTCGATCACCAGCCCCACGTCCCGGTGGTCCGCTCGCTCGTTGATCGCCTGCGCCTCCGCGAGGCTGCGTGAGGGGACGCCGTTCAGGGCGTCGAAGCACTGCTGGACGAACCATTCCTGGTAATCCCGCCGGTAAGCGCTCCAGGTGCCGCCAAGGATCAGCAGTTCTATTTTGTCGGTGGGATGCCCGACGGCTTGCAGCGCCTGAAGGCGCGCTGCGACCTGCCGGTACGGATCGAACTCGTTCTGGAGGGCGCGCATGGCCCCCGGCTCGTCCGGGAGGTAGCTCTTCGGCATACGCACGTCGGTCGGGCAGAAGATGCATTTCCCCGGGCAGGGGTAAGGCTTGGTCAGCACGGTGACCACGGTCACGCCGGAAAGCGAACGGATCGGCTTCATGCGGATCCGCGCCAGCAGTTGCGGGTCCGGCTCCCATTCGCCGGATTTCACCAGCTGGCGGTAAGCGGCGACCAGGACGTGCTTCCCCAGGTAGCCGTCTCCATCCGGCAGGGGGTTGCGGCGGACGGCGTCTATCACCCGCTGTCCGGCGCGCACCTCTTCGAGCACGCGGCGGGCGAGCGCCATCTTCTCTACGGTGTACTGACGGGCAAGCGCCCACTCCTGGCGATCGATCATGGATGATCCAGAGTCAAAGTCTCTTTCATGCCGCACAAAGTTGTATCCATGTTTCGCACCGGCCTCGCTGAATGCTGAGCCTGTCGCCGCTGGCTGAGCCGAATGGTGAGCCTGTCGAACCAGTCGCAGCCAGCGTTCTTCGCCAAGCCGCCGCACACTTCGACAGGCTCAGTGTGCGACACTCGACCAGGTTCAGTGTGCGTTTTTTCTCGGCAGGGTCAGGGTGCCCCTGCTATAATCCGCACATGGACGAGCACACAGCTGCCCGACTCCTCGACCTTAACCGGCAATTTTACCAAACCTTCGCCCTCAACTTCTCCGCCACCCGCCAGCGGCTCCAGCCCGGCGTGCAGCGCATCCTGGCGGGGATCGATCCCAACTGCCGCCTGCTCGACCTGGGCTGCGGGAACGGCGCACTGGCCCGCGAGCTCGCCCGTCGCGACCATTCCGGCGGCTACCTCGGCGTCGATTCGACCCCCGCCTTGCTCGACCTGGCGCGCGCTGCCTTGGCGGACCAGCCGGGTTTCGACTTCCTCGAGCGCGACCTCGCCGATCCCGACTGGCATCAGGGCCTGCCTCAGGAGGCTTACGACGCCGTGCTCGCCTTCGCCGTGCTCCACCACCTCCCGGGAGAACCGCTGCGCCGCGCCGTGCTCGCCGGCGTCCGGGAGCTGCTCAAGCCGAACGGGCGGTTCATCTTCTCCGTCTGGCAGCCCTTGAACAGCCCGCGCCTCCGCGCCCGGCTCCAGCCCTGGTCCGCGGTCGGCCTCTCCGGCGACCAGGTCGACCCGGGCGACTGCCTGATCGACTGGCGGGAAGGTGGACCCGGACTGCGCTACGTCCACCACTTCAACGAGGCAGAGCTGGAGGCGCTGGCAGCTGCCGCGGGGTTTGCAGTCGCCGGGACCTTCTATTCGGACGGCGAGGGCGGGCGCCTGGGACTGTACCAGACCTGGAAGGGTGTATAATAGATCAGGCCGCCGGCGAGACCGGCGCACATCCACCCCACAACTCCCCCATGCGCATCCTGGTGATCTCCGACATCCACGCCAATCTCACAGCCCTGGAAGCTGTACTGGCTGACGCAGCCCCCTTCGACGCGGTCTGGTGCCTGGGCGATCTGGTCGGCTACGGGCCGGACCCGAACGAGTGCATCCAGCGCGTCCGCGAGCTGCCGGGCCTGGTCTGCCTGATCGGCAACCACGACGCGGCCGTGATCGGATCGATCGACATCGGTTCGTTCAACCAGGAAGCCCGCGCTGCGGTGCGCTGGACCCAGCGGGTGCTGACCGAGGCCAGCGAAGCGTACCTGCGCAGCCTGCCGGAAATCCACGTGGCCGGGGAGGTGACCCTGGCGCACGGCAGCCCTCGCCAGCCCGTCTGGGAATACCTGCTCGACACGCGCACCGCCACCCAGAACTTCGCCTATTTTTCCACTCCGTTCTGCTTCGTCGGGCACAGCCACCTGCCGGTGCTCTTCCAGATGAACGATGGGTGGCGCCACGCGGACCTGGCCGTCCCCGAGGCGATGCGCTGCTACGAGATGACCCCACGCGCCATCTTCAACCCCGGCTCTGCCGGGCAGCCGCGCGACCGCGATCCCCGCGCCGCCTACGCTATCTTCGACCCGGACGCCATGACCTGGACCCTCCGGCGCGTCGCCTACGAGATCCCCGCCGTCCAGGAGCGCATGCTCTCCGCCGGCCTGCCGGACCGCCACATCGTCCGCCTCAGCGCAGGGTGGTGAGAACGTCGGAAGGTTGGAAGGTTGGGCTGTTGGGATATTCAGCTGCTTCGCCGTTTCATAAGACGCGCGGAACTTCTCTACCCCCTGCATCGTCATAGGATCAAACTCGTCGCCTGGGTAGACGCCCCTGCGCTAGGGCTGCCCCGGACGCAAACTAAGGAGGAGTCGCCATGATCAAGAAATCCCTCACCTTGCTGGTATTATCTCTGGCCTTCCTGGCCGCCTGCGCGCCAGCCGCCCCGGCGCCTGAGGCCGAGACGATCGAACGGACCTTCGTCGGTGAAGCAATGGGCGTTGCCCCCATGGAAGAGCCTGCCCCGCCGAAGTCGGACTTCGAATTCGCAAACCAGACCCCGGCAGAAGACCGGATCGTGATCAAGAACGCCACGCTGGAGATCGTCGTGGACGCCCCGGAGGAGTCGATGGAAGCCATTGCGGACATGGCGGAGTCCTTCGGCGGGTACGTCGTCTCCGCCAACCTGCGCCAGAACGTCCTGGCTGACGGGCGGGAGGTGCCCCAGGCTTCGATCACCGTGCGCGTCCCGGCGGAGCGCCTGGACGAAGCCATCGCCCGCATCGAAGCGGAGAGCGATCGCCTCCCGCTGAACAAGGACATCCAGAGCCAGGATGTGACAGCCGATTACACCGACCTCCAGTCCCGCCTGCGCAACCTGGAAGGCGCCGAAGCCCAGCTCATGGAGATCCTGGACGATGCGGTGCGGACCGAGGATGTGCTGAACGTCTTCAGTCAGCTGACCTCGGTGCGCGAGCAGATCGAGGTGATCAAGGGACAGATCCAGTACTATGAGCAGTCGGCGGCGCTCTCGGCCATCAGCGTCGAGCTGATCGCCAACGCCGCCGTCCAGCCGATCTCGATCGGCGGCTGGGAGCCGGTGGGCGTGGTCAAAGACGCTATCGAAGCCCTGATCCGGGGGCTGCAGGCGCTGGCGACCATCGCCATCTGGCTGGGCCTGTTTGTCCTGCCCATCCTGGTGGTGATCGGCCTGCCGGTCTACGTCGTCGTGCGCCTGGTGATCCGGGCTCGGCGGCGGAGGAAAGGCGGGGCCGTCCCCCCCACCCCCGCCCAGGCAGATTGAATGGAATATTGGTGGTTTTGGGCGGCCTTGCCGCCCAAAACCACCATTTTCTTCTTATCCCCGCCCCCCAGGGGGCGAGGCTAGGGGTGGGGGGAGTTCCCGAACACTCTCTGCCGCATGTACGCTGAGGCGAACGCCGCTCCGAGCGCCAGGTAAATCACGACGGTGGTCCAGCCCAGGGTGTTCGCGACCCCCTGGAGCTGATAGATCAGGGAAAGGACAAAGCCGAGCAGGTCTCCGAAGGCAAAGGCCGCCAGGATGGCGCGCAGCTCGCCCGACCCGGTCGCGTGGCGGACCATGAAGGAGATGACGGCGAACCCCAGCAGAGCCGACCCGTACAGCCGGGAGATGTACGTGGCGGCCTCGTCCAGCGTGACCCCGTACCAGGACACCACCGTCTCGGGGATCAGCACGAAGCCGAGGCCGAACAGCACTGCCACGATCCCGTTGATGAGGAACAAAGTGCTCAGTTTCATGACATCCTCCTTTACAATCCTGCTCTAAATTATCCTGGACCGCGCGATAAACGCGGCCCGGATTCCTGTTTACATCCAGGTAAACACGGACAATCTTGAAAAGTTGCTCTCCAACCACCCCCGGAAAGCCTGTAGCAAGACATCCTCGGACCGAACGGAAACCCATCCTCCAGACGATGAAAAACGTGTAGACCACCACCCGGAAACCGATGTTGTCGTTCCTATTGTCTGGATTGTTCCTGTTCCGGTTGGCGCAGCGGGCGAGCCAGCGAGAGTTGTTGACGGAACCGCCGCGCTGCACGCGCAGGTCACCAGCGCTCAAGTCCTTCCGCCAATCATCAGCCTGGTATGGGTATTTCTCATACTTGCTGCGCGTCCACTCCCAGACATTGCCCGCCATATCCAACGCGCCGTAGGGGCTGGCGCCTCCCGGAAAGCAGCCCACCGGGCTGGCGCCGCGGATGCCGGTTTCGTTCGTATTGGCTTTGCCCGGGTCAAAATCATCCCCCCAGGGATAAATCCGCCCATCGGCGCCGCGTGCTGCTTTCTCCCACTCAGCCTCGCTGGGCAGGGTCGCCTGCAGCCTTCCAGAGGCTATCCCTTCCCAGAAGTCTTTCTCAGCCCGGTTATCGCCAGCGTCCAACAGCCGCTGCTGGCTGACCGCTGCCAGTTTGCCTCCCAGCCAGCGGCAGTATTCCATTGCGTCAAACCAGGTTACATCAACGACCGGATGATTCGCCATCGTATTCCACTCCCACCGATCGAATTCATAACCCTTCTCGTCAACGAAAAACCTGAACTGCGCCACGGTCACCGGGTAGCGGGCAATGTAAAACGTTCGCAGATAAACCTTATGTTGATCTTTTTCGTTATCAACAGCCTCTTTATCTGTTTCAGGGTCGCTGCCCATACGAAATATTCCCTCAGGGATTTCAACAAAACCCAGGGTTGAATCCGCCGGCAGATACCAGCGCTGCGGGTCGAAGCGCGGGTCGCCAAGTTGCGCCAGGGTATTGCCGGCGCGGGCGCGCAGAGCTGCAGGGGCTTCTAACTCCTTATCTTCGATTGCTTTCACCAGCTTTTTTTACCTGGGCCTTCCGGGTGGTCGCTGGCGGCAACTCGACCTCAAGCAGCGCCGCGCCCGCCAGCTCCAGATCAGCCAACCGTTCAGGTCGCTTTTCGGGTTGGGTGGAAAGCCACTCCAGATAACGCTGGGCAAATTCCAGGTCATCAATGCGGGCGTATCCTTACACCAGCAATAACACTTCTCGCCACCAGGGATCCAGCAGGCGATTGTAAAGATTTTTCAAGAGGCGGTCTTTTTGATGGAAGATGTAGCGCGCCGCCAGAAACTCCTGAAAGGTGAGATGCACAAACTGGAAAAGCTCATCGCGTTCTTCGAAAGGCTGCCCCGGTAACGGACAGCTTCGATGAATTGAGATATCGTCTCGGGAGGTAGATTTTCCAGGATAGCCCGCACCCGGCTTTCAGGGATGGCAGCTCCCGCCTGTCCACCCTGATGCATCTCCAACGCCAGCTTCGAGAGCTACTGGCGTTGGTGCTCCCACGGACCGCCATAGCTTACCAATTCTTCGCGGGCTTGCTTCTCCGTGTATTGGGAACTGAGGATCGCCTTGACCACCAGTTCATACAGCTTCGCCCGGTCTCTGGGCAATTCGGTGTTTTCAGCCCAGCGAGCGCTGACCACCATAGTGACCATCAGCGGCGTAGCGATCAAAGGCGGCAAACCTTGAGATGTATAACGCTGGTTAATTTCGCTTATCTTGGTGGTGATCTCCTCTTCCTGCCCTTCCAGGTCTTTGAGCAAGCTACACCACTTCTTTACCAGAGTGTTGATTTCATCCTCTTTCAGATCTTGAACATCCAGGCGAATGAAATCATCTCCCAGAATGGCATTTTCTTGATAGCCGGCTTCGTGGGCGGTGACAAAGAAGAAGGCAGTCGGGTAGATTGAGCGGGCAAGCTGTTCGATGCGCTCCCGCACGGTTTCGCGCTCATTTTTTACTGACCACTTCATCCAGCCCATCCAGGATCAGCAGGCAGGGGGCGGTTTGCAGCAGGCGTTCGAAAAAAGCTTCTGGCAAATGTAGTTTGGCCCCTCGGTCATTGATGTACCGCATAATGAAGGTGTGCAGATCGTGTACCTGGTGTTCGCGCTGGTAGTAGCGGTAGCTACGCAGAGGGACCAGGATAGGGAGCATGGCTTGCACGCCATCTGGCAGGGCATAGGACAGGCGGCGCCTTGTTTGGGCTGCTTCCGCCAGGCTATAAGCCAGGTAAGCCGCCAGGGTGGACTTCCCGCAACCCGCCCCGCCGATGATCGCAGGCGGTTGGAAATGGTCAGCAGCTCTTTTATGGGCACAATGTCGCCCTCGCGCTTGCGTTGCTCCATGGCGCGCAAATAGGCGCGGTGTTTGCCAGTTTCTGGGTCGTCCTGCTCGTCGTCCAATTGACGTATCTCATCGAGGGAGGGTTGCGTGCTGCGGCGCAGGTCCAGCGGGATGAAAACCTCTTCCAGCTTGCGCACCGGCAGATTTTCCCCTCAAGGCGGTCGCTCGGCATATAAACGCGCTTGATTGTAGTCCCTTCTAACCCAATCCAGGTATAACCATAATGCCTGATCGAACTCAGCGCGGGAAAGATCGGCTTTGCCTGGCGCTTTGTAATAACAATCGTAAAAATACTGGTTGTATGGGGTTTTGTAAGAGTTGGGTGTTTCTGGCCCTTTTTGCTCCCCTGATCTTATTTTGGGAATAAGGATCAAGACGCCATTGATGATATCTATCAAGTTTTTGACACTGACAAGAACGCCAGCTAGAGCGACCCCGAGCAGAATCAGAACCCCCGCGGGGGTGGCGCGCCATTCTGGGCGGGCGAACCAGCTCACCAAAGCTACGCTAAGGGCCAGCAGACCAATAACTACCAAGACTCCTGGAATGAAAAATTTTTGGTAGGATTTCATACTTTCGCCCCCAATGCAGGATGATTGGGTTGTGGTTTTGAAGGACAGCTTATCAGATCTGGCGCCAATCCCCAGACTTCACTTGAATTATATAACCGGATCGTAATCTTCGCAAAGTCAACCCTGGATCATCCGAAAACCCATGGCGGCGAAGTGGCTGTCGAAGGTGAACGCCTCCTGGATGCCCCGTTCCTGCATGACCACGAAGCTGACCGCATCGGTAAAGCTGAAATCCTGGTCGCTGTGTTTCTCCAGGATCGCCTCCGCCTGAGCCTCCAGGCTGGCATCCGACCAGACTTTCTGCAGGCGCGGGCTGCCGCGTAGCGAGGCTAGCAGGCGCATCGCCTGGGCGTGCCCGCCGGCGCGGTGGATGATGATATAGGCTTCGGCGACCACCAGGTTGGTGGTGAGGAAAACGCGCCGCTCACCCAGCAATCGCTTGTAAGCAGACTGAGCGGCGGGGTGGTATTTATCGCCCGCATCGCTGACGGCGATCCAGGCGCTGGTGTCAACGAACACCTCACGGCTCATGGTCGCTCTCTTTTGTGATCATTTCCGCCAGGTACAGGTCGTGCTTTTCTGCCAGGTCGCCGGCGCCGGAATCGAACAGACCGACCAGGTTGAGCAAAGGGTCCTCCTCGGGCGGCAGATCCTCCAGCAGCAGGTCCACCCCTTCTCGCACCAGGGCGGCGATCGATTCACCCCGCCGTTGTGCCACGTGGCGCAGGGCTTCGACCTGATCCTCGCGCAGGTAGATCTGTAGAGGTTTCTTTTTCGTCTCCATAGTAGAGCACCTCGAAATGATGTGTGTATTATTTATATCATATCAGATGATGTATAACCGGTCAATATTGAAAGTTGTCTGATCGGATGCCATGCGTCAGGGCTTGAGCAATCGTTTTCAGCGTGGTCAGGAGGCGCATACTGGATGCCCTGGTCGCTGTGACGGATCTCGGGCAGTCGGTCGACCAGCCCGCGCCGCAGGGCTTTCAAGGTCAGGCTCACATCCAGCGAGCGACTCAAGTTCCAGCCCCGGATGGCTCGGGTGTAGACATCCATCACCACCGCCAGGTAGACAAAGCCCTGTCCCATGCGAATGTAGGTGATCTCACATTTGGAGGGGTTAGTAGGTTCAGATGTAAAAATCACCCTGGAGATTCTGGTGGAAGTGCAAGAAGGGATTCCGGAGAGCGTAGTGAGGATCGTCAGTGAGAATTGCAATACACTGAAGTTCAAGACGCATGGGTTTGAGGAAAGTTGATCTGTTTGTTATCCTGTAATCAGTTCCAATGGCAGATTACACCGCACTACCCCTTCAACAACGCAGCGGATGCATATGGAAATTCAAATCTGACATTGTCGAATTATAATTCCCTCCATGCGAGAGTTCGCCGCGCAGGCGCGGGAGATCGCCGGGGTGACCCTGGCGCCCGACCAGCTGAGAGCCTTCCAGGAGTACGAGCGCGAGCTGCTGGCGTGGAACGCGAAGTTCAACCTGACGGCGATCGACGACCCACAGAAGATCCGCGTCAAGCACTTCCTGGACTCGCTGACCTGCCTGCTGGCGATGGGGGAGGGCTGCCGAGGGCGCGTCGCCGATGTGGGGACGGGCGCTGGCTTCCCCGGCATCCCGCTCAAGATCGCCTGTCCGGGGATGCGCCTCTCCCTGATCGAATCGGTGGGCAAGAAAGCCGCCTTCTGCCAGCACGTGGTGGAGCTGCTGTGCCTGAAAGACGTGGAGGTCTTCCCCCAGCGGGCGGAGACGCTCGGGCAGGACCCGGCGCACCGGGAACGCTATGACTGGGCGGTCGCCCGGGCGGTGGCTGCGCTGCCGGTGCTGGCCGAGTACCTGCTCCCGCTGGTGCGGGTCGGGGGGTGCGCCCTGGCGATGAAGGGGGAAAGCGCCCTGGCGGAAGCCCACGCCGCGGAGAACGCGCTGCGCATCCTGGGCGGGGAGCTTCGGCGGCTGGTGCCGGTCGTCCTGCCGGGGGTCGAAGACGAGCGCTACCTGGTGGTCATCGAGAAGCGGGCGGCGACCCCGGCAGGGTATCCCAGGCGGGTGGGAGTGCCGGCCAAGCGGCCGCTGTGAAGGGGTGATTGATTAACCCCGAAGGCGCGAAGATGAGTAGGTAGAGAGAGAAAAACACTGCGCGCCTGTGTGCCTTGGTGGTTAGAAAGAGAAATCTGTCATCATAAAACGCTGCTTCTGCTCTGCGCCTGTGCGTTAAATCAACCGGCGGGCAGGCGAACTGCCCTACTGGGTCTCCAGCCGCCCGGCGGCGATGTGCCACAGCGCGGCGCGGCGGAGGAACTCGGGGGAGAAGAGCGCCAGGTCGGTGGTGGTAAGGAGGATCTGCTGGCCGCTGGAGAGGCGTTCGAGCAGGTCGGCGCGCCGCGCTGGGTCGAGCTCGGCGAGCGCTTCGTCCAGCAGGAGCACCGGCGACTGGCCGGTCCGCTCGCGCATCCAGGCGACCTCGGCGATCTTGAGCGACAGCAGGGCGGTGCGCACCTGGCCGCGGGAGCCGTACGTCCCCAGGTCGATCCCGTTCTCCAGGAAACGGAGCTCGTCGCGGTGCGGGCCTTGCGTGGTGGCGCCGCGGGAGATGTCCTCCCGGCGCTGGGCGAGCAGACATTCCTGCAGCCCCTGGCGCACCTGGTCGAGCTCCAGGACGGTCCGGTCGACCGGGGCGGCGAGCGGCAGGCTGTACTGCCCGGGAGGCCGGGGCAGCGGGTCGAAGGAGGGCTGGTAGGAGAGCCGCAGGACGGACTGCCCGTGGGTCAGCTCCAGGTGCTCGCGGGCCGCCAGGCGCTCGAGCTCCTGGACAGCGCGGCCCCGCGCCTGGATCAGGGAAGCCCCCCGGTCCGCCAGCAACCCATCCCAGTAGTCGAGCTGTCGCTCGTCCCCGCCGGACTCGGAGAGCTGCCGAAGCAGGGCGTTGCGCTGGCTGAGGGCCGCGCCGTAATCCGACAACACCTGGGCGTAGCCGGGGAGCGCCTGGGCCATCGCCAGATTCAAAAAGCGGCGCCGTTCTTCTGGCGCGCCCTCGATGACCTGCACCATCTGCGGCAGGAAGAGGACGGCGGTGAACTGCCCGACCGCCTCGCCGACCTTGAGCTTTGCTCCGTCGAGCAGGACTTCCTTACGCGTCCGCGGGTTGCCGTTAGAGCCGTTCGTCTCCTGGATCAGGCGCACTTCCAGCCGGTGCGGGCGGGCCTCGCGGCCGCTGTGTCCCTCCTGTTCATATTGGGCGACGATCCGCCCGACCGCCAGCAGGTCGCGGGCGGCGACGAAGTTGATCATCTCTCGGTCGTGGCTGGCATGGAATGAGGTGAAGGTCGCCAGGAAGTAGATCGCTTCCAGCAGGCTGGTCTTGCCCTGCCCGTTCGCCCCCAGCAGGAGCACCGCGCCTTCGGGGAGATCGACATCCAGGCGGGCGAAGTTGCGGAAATTGGTCAGGGAAAGATGGGTGAGGCGCATGGATGCCGAAAGGACAATCGTCCGGACTTTATACTCGATCCGCCTGGGAGACCTGGACCGGCTCCGTGTCGATCTGCCAGACGCGGTCTGTGCGATCTACGAAGAGCACCCCGTTCAGGTGGTCGATCTCGTGCTGGAAGATGCGCGCCAGCCAGCCCTCGGCCTTGACCTTCACCGGCCGGCCGCGGCGGTCCTGGGCTTTCACGGTGACGGAGCTGGCGCGCTCGACCTCGCCGACAATGCCGGGGATCGAAAGGCAGCCCTCGGTGCCGGGCTCGGTCTCGCGGGACTCGCGGGCGATCTCCGGGTTGACGAGCGTGTACAGCTTGGGGGCTGCTCCGTCCTCCGAAGGGTCTCCGTATTCGACCACGATCACCCGCAGCGAGACGGCCACCTGGGGGGCGGCCAGCCCGACGCCCGGCGCGGCGCGCATCGTCGCGACCATGTCGTCGATCAGGGTCTGCAGCGCCGGACCAAAGTCGGTGACCTTGCGCGCCTTGCGGCGCAGGACCGGGTCAGGGAGGGTGACGATCTCACGGATAGCCATCGGATCCCAATTCTACCCCGAAATCCTGTTCGTAGTCGTCAAAAATATCGTCCTGGCGGTACTCTTCCACGTTGCGGTGGTAGATCTCGATCACATCCACCAGGTGCTGGCGGTCCCTGGCAGCCTCGGCCTGCTCCTTCTGCCGGCGCTGGGTGTAGATCCGGTTGAAGATGTCCTGCTGGACGCGGGCCGGCTCGTGCACGTCGCGGAACACGAACTGAGTCTCCCCGACGTTGATCGTGACGTATCCGTAGTTCAGGATGTAGCCAAGGAAGCCTTTGCGCTTGTGCTCCAGGCTGAGGATGTTCTCCAGCGGGGCGGACTTCTTGATCTCGGTGCCGAGCGGCCGGCGCTCGATGTCGAAGATGTACTTGTCCGTCACCTGGTAGATGTCATTGCGCCAATCCACATACTTGTACAGCCACCAGGGGAAGAAGACGAGCAAAATCAGGAGAGAACCGATGAGGATCGCCGTCTGGAGCAACCCCAGGGTGACCGTCCCTCGAGCGAAGCCGCGTGCCAGGAAGGCGGTAACCACCAGCACCAGGAATGCGAGGAATGGGGGGAGCCAGGTCTTCCCGATCAGGGTCGGCCAGTACTTGCGGTAGGTGATCGCCCCATCCTTCTCGAAGCGCATGGTGAAGAAGCCGCTGAAGAAGCGGCGGAGAGGCCCGGGTTTCACGACGGGCGCCGCGGCGCCAGGGGCGGCCTGCGCTTCGCCCGCCTGGGCGCTCTCCCGCCACAGGCGCTCGCGCATCGCCTCTTCGATGCGGCGTTTCTCGAGCCGTTCCGATCCGGACTGGAACCGGTGGCGGTACTCCTCGATGATCGCCGCCATGCGGTTCGGCGTCGGCAGGTTGCGGAAGGTGATCTCGCCGGTGAAGGTGCGGACGACCACGGTCCCGTAACCGAGCAGCCGCCCGAGGAAGGTGGAGCGGGTGTTGACCGCCAGGATCGTGTTCAGCGGCGCTTCGTCGCGGCTCTCGTAGAGCCAGATCACCTTCTCGACCCACACGGCGCGTTGGTTGGTGACGATGTAGTAATCGTTCCCCCAGTCGAGGAAGTTCCACACGCCCCACAGGAGCGCCCCGAGGGCGAGCAGCCCGGAGCAGGCAGCGCCCGTAGTCCACCAGCTGGAGGCCACGCCCGCCGAGGAGACCAGGGCGAGCAGGGCGAGGGCTGCTCCGAAAGCGGCGAACGGGCCGGCCAGGTTGAAGATCAGCATGGCTTCGTGCTTGCGCGCCAGGAAGTAGATGACCTCGTCCTTCCCGATCCAGTCGAAGTCCTGGCGTCGGATGATCAGCTGCGCCTCGCGAGTCCTGGCGAGGCCGGGTTTGACCCCGGGGTGATCGGCCAGCAGCTTGTAGAAGGCGCCTTCGTCCAGGTGGAGCAGGTCCGCCGAATCCTCGGCGGTGATGCTGGCGGAATCGGGCTGCCCGTAGAGCAGGTCCACTTCCGTGAAGTGCTGGCCCCGGGTCCGCCGCGGCGGTGGCTCTCCCTCCTTTCCGAACTGGACGACCACCGACCCGGATCGCACGATATAGAAGTCGTCTTCCGGGGCGCGGCCGGAGAAGAGCGCCTCGCCAGCCTCGATGTGGCGCAGGGTGAAGCGCGCTGCGATGTCCTCCAGCGCAGCCTCGTCGAACCTGCTGAAGAGGTCCAGGGTCTTCAGGAAGGGCACGGACTGGCGGGGGTCCTCAGCCATGATTCCATTTTAGCATAGATGACAGTCGGAACGTTCGGACGTTTTAACGTTGAAGCGTTCAACCGCTGGAAGGTTCGATGATAGAATCAGTCTCTCCGGTGAGGGAGACCATTTCTAGCAGGAGCAAAGTACATGCCAATTCATTTTGGGACGGATGGCTGGCGGGCGGTTATTTCCGACACGTTCACCTTTCACAACCTGAGGCTGGTGGCGCAGGCGATCGCCGACGCCGTCCGGTCGGAATCCTGGAACAACGGCCTGGCAGTTGGGGTCGAACCGGAGGCCGACAGGATGGTTGTGGGATTCGATACCCGCTTCCTCTCCGACCGCTACGCGGTGGAGGTGGCCCGGGTGCTCGCTGGCAACGGCTATCGGGTTTTCCTGAGCCAGGGAGACGCGCCGACCCCGGCGATCTCCTTCACGGTGCGGGACATGCGCGCCACAGCAGGCGTGGTGATCACCGCCTCCCACAACGCGCCGCGCTACAACGGGGTGAAACTCAAAGCCGCCTACGGGGGCTCAGCGCTGCGCGAGCAGTGCCGGCGCGTGGAAGTCTATTTGAACGATAACGAGGAGCGCGGCCGCGGGCCGAACCTGATGGATTACGACCAGGCGCGGCAGCTCAACCTGATCCAGCGCTTCAACCCCCTGCCGGCGTACTACGACCATCTGCGCTCGATCATCCGGTTCGACACCATCGCTGACAACCCCCAGCGGGTGGTGGTCGATTCGATGTACGGCGCCGGGCGGGGGATCATCAAGAGCATCTTGAAGGGCACCGGCTGCGAGGTGCACGAGATCCGCGGCGAGATGAACCCCGGGTTCGGCGGGGTGCACCCCGAACCGATCGCCCGCTACCTGGGGTCGCTCGCCGGGGCGATCTCGACCGGTATGGGCGACCTGGGGCTGGCTACAGACGGAGACGGCGACCGCATCGGCGCGATGGACGGGCGGGGGACCTACGTCGACCCGCACAAGATCATGGCGCTGGCGCTGCGCTACCTGGTCGAGGTGCGCGGCTGGCGCGGACCGGTTGTCCGGACTGTCTCCACGACGCGCTTGCTGGACCGCATGGCGCAAGCCTACGGGCTGCCGCTCTACGAGACGCCCGTGGGATTCAACCACATCGCCGACTACATGCTCAAAGAGGATATCCTGATCGGCGGGGAGGAATCGGGGGGGATCTCTTTCCGCGGGCACATCCCGGAGGGGGATGGCATCCTGATGGGGCTGCTGCTGGTCGAGATGGTGGCCGCTACCCGGGCTTCCCTCCACGAACTGGTAGGTAGCCTGACCCAGGACTTCGGGCCGGTCTACTACCAGCGCACCGATCTGCGGCTGAGCCGCCCGATCGCCAAGGAGCAGATGACTCAGCGTCTGGCAGAAGAAACGCCGCCGGAGATCGGCGGCGAGAGGCTCGCTCATATCCAACCCCTCGACGGGGTTAAATACGTGTTGGAGGACGACTCCTGGCTGCTGATCCGACCTTCAGGCACAGAGCCGCTGCTGCGGATCTACGCCGAAGGGCGCACTCCAGAGATGGTCAGGGCGTTGCTGGAATATGGGGAAAAAGTCGCGGCGAACTCCTCTTAGGAAAGGATGAAGGATGAATATTGAAGGATGAAAGGTCTTTGCAATTCCCTATTTCCTTCCGCTTTCATCCTGGATCCTTCAGCTGCACTTTAGCCTGCCAGGCGGAAGCGCCGGGCCAGGAACACGACCACGATCAGCACCAGCGCCAGGCCTACCAGCCCCGGGATGCCAACGTCGTCGGCGAAGCCGGTGTCCGGCAGGCCGGTCGCGGTGGCGGTTAGCTTACCAGCTGCGGCTTCCGTCAGCAGGGCAGCCACGGTCCCCGTTCGGTCGATCGTGGGCGAAGGTGAAACCTGGGTTGGCTCAGCTACGACGGGGGTAGGGCTGGCGGTGGCGGTGGCCAGCACCTGGGTGGCGGTGGGCGTTATTTTCGCAGCCTGGGCGGTCTGCTCCGCTGCGATAGCCACTTGTGTGTTCTGCGCGTTGATCGCCGCGACCTGCGTCGCCTGCTGGCTGCGCTGGCGGGGGGCGTACCACAGAGCGTATGCGGCCAGGCAGATCAGGGAAAGGAGCATCACCGCGCCGATGATGCCGGCCACGATTAGAAATGTGCGGTTGCTGCCCTCTGGCGGCGTTGGTTCTTCCGGTTCTGTTGCGACGTTGTTATTTTCCAGATCCATATCTTCGTATGCCATGGTTCATTCTCCTCCAGTGCGAAATGGGTCGCGTTCCCAAGAGCCGTACCTCATTTTTACACTAAAACTTCCAGGTTTGCCAGTGGCAAACTGGCGATCTCACCGCTCTCCAGGCGTACCTGAGCGGTTGCCGCTTTGATGCCGCTGGGCAAAGTCTCTAATCCCCTTTTGATTGCAATGATCGTGCCAACCTGGCCATGGAAGGGGGCGCGCACCACGCGCACACGCTGCCCCGAAGCGAAGGAAACGACTTCCGGCGGGCTTTCCAGGTCCCCCCTGGCAGGCAGGCCGATGAAAACCTCCGGGACCTGACCGGAATACGGAGGGCCTTTCTCGGCGTTCACCGCGATCTCGCGCCCTTCGTTCGTGGTCAGCAGCTGGTAGGCAGCTGCGTTCATGGGCAGTAGGCCGAAACCGTCCAGGACCACGATCGGGATCGAGGCGCGCAGGGCTTCCGGCACCAGCTTTGAAGCCATGCCAGCCAGGATCAGGCCGCGCAGGGGCAGGCTTTGGGCAGCCTGCAAGACGCCTGCCTCACCGCAGAAACCCCCCAGCAGCACGGACCCCCGCAGACTCTCCTCAAGTCGGTCTGTGGTCAGGATGTCTTCCGGGCGCTCAATGCGCACCCGCAGCGTTCCCGATCTGATGCGGTTGTTTCCCCACACTCCCTGGACGAGCGATCCGGCAGCTTCATTCACCGCGCCGCGCTCTGGAATGAGGGAGACGACGACGCCAGGCAGCCCTGCCATCAGTTGATACGGCGGTGTATCCACCTCCAGCAAGATTTTTCCCCTCCCGGCGAGCACCACCCGCCCGGAGTGAGGGGCGCGCAGCACGCGTTTTGCCCAGCCCACCGGACCGGCGAGGATATCTCCCTCGCCTACCGGTTCGCCAGGCTTGCGCAGGATGTGTTCATCCGCTTTACTCACCGGGAGCCCGAGTGCCTTAGCTGCGTCGAGCAGGAGATGCCTTGGCTCGAGAACAGCTTCCGCCAGGATGTCTTCTGCGCTGACCTTCTGCCCCTTGCGCACCAGGACGCGCCCGACCCCCGGCAGCAAACGTAGGCGGCGGATCTTCGTCAAGGGCAAAATGTGCCTGACAGGCGCTAACATCCAGGTCCTCTCAGCCTCCCAGGGTCCACAGCCATTTTTTGTAGAGCTCCCGCCGCCGGACCTGGTCCGTCGGAAGACGCAGAGGGCGGCCGCGCGCGTCGATGACCACGCCCAGCGCTCCACCGACCACGCGCACGCTGCCGCCGCGCCCGGGTCCACCCATGCCCACGTCTGCCCGATGTAGGGGCTGCAGCCGCAGCCTGGCGGACTGCCCCCGAGGAAGCGGTAAAGCTTCCAAAGCGCCCTGCTTCACGTCGAAGCGAGTCTCTTCTCCCGATTCGTAAGTGACCCGGACGTGGAGGATGGGGGTGCCGGGGCGCGCCTGCGACACCGGAGAGACAACGGTCGCCAGACTTAGAAAAGCTGCTGATTCCAGGATCTGGACCGCCAGGATGGGATTGACCCCGGAAGCGGCACCGAGAGCTGGGGTCAGGCTGTTCTGATCGAGGACCAGCGTGGTGATGCCGACGGGCTGGATGGCGTCCAAAAGGATCAGAAGGCTATGCGCAACCGAGGGCGCCCGGATCAACACGCTGCCCGCCGCCAGGATCGGCTCGAACCACGGCAACAAACCCAACCCGGCGCGGCCAGCCCCCCGGGGGAATCCCACCTCAGCCTGGGTCAATGCAGCGCGGATCGCCTGGCGCGCCATGGCGTGCTCAATGGCGAGGTCTTCCGGCGTGGCGGGCAGGCTCGCCGGGCCTAATGCTTTATTGTAAAGGTAGTCCCGCACGTAGTCCTCGCTCACCTCGATCGCCAGCCAGCGCATCAAGGCCTCGATCTGAGAACGCTCGAGAATCCCAGTCACTCCGCTTCCCAACCCCAGCTCTGGGTAAACCCCCAGGTGCAGCTCTCCCCCAAAAGCGGATGCGATCGTTGTCGCCGATGCCCCCACATCCACTCCAAGGACGCCCTTAGCGGGGTCATATACCTTGCTGAGAAAACGGACCATGCGTCCAAAAGCGGACGCGGTCGGCAACAGGCGCTTCCCCGACCAATCGACCAGGTCTGAGACGCCCGGGAGCTGCTGCGAGCGAATCGAACGGAATACCTCCTGAAGCATCGTCTGGGCTGGCGCCATCTGTTCCACATCGATCCCCGGCCGGACATTCGGTGCATGGTAGAACCGGCCTGCATGGCCGATCCGGTTCCGCGCTTGTTCGGCCAGCGCCTGGTTGCCGACGAAGAGCACTTCCGGCCTGGAGTCAGCGGGCAGAATGGAGCAAGCCAGCCTGACCGATTCGACGAGCTTCAACACCGAGCTGGCAGCACCGCCTTCAATCCCACCTGCGATGACGATCAGGTCCGGACGGGCGTGAAGGATCGCGTCCAGGCGTTCTTCCGGTTTTTTATGGTCGTTCAGGCTGAGCGTCCCGACCACCTGCCCGTAGGTGGTGCCCACCAAGCGGATTGCGCTCTGCAAGGATACCTCTTCCAGCAGCCCAACGACGAATGTTTGCAGCGGAGGGCCGGCGGAAAGCGTCGCGACGAACATGTCGACTCCCGCCGCGTCGCTGCGCTCTGGAACGATCAGACGATTGTTCTCTCCGATCAGCCTCCTGCCGGTGATCTCCTCCAGTTCGTCAATCGCCCGACGAACGCCCTCGCTGATGTGGCTGACCGGAGGTCTGGCCGTCGTCGGGGCTTCGCCGATCGCCAGGAAGCGGTACCGTCCCTCGACCACGTCGAACAGCACCGCCCGGGTGGTGATCTCCCCCACATCAACTGCCAGCATAGAAGCGCCCTCGCGAATCGGGTTGGCCATGTCGATCACACCGCGGGAAGCAAGGACCCCAGGAAGTTCTTGATCAGGTCCACGAGGGTGAATATGCGCTCGATCAGGGCAGTGAGGGCCGCGCTGTAAACACCTGCAAACAGGAAGCCGAAGGTGATGGCAATGAACACCTGGCCAGCCTGTCTAAACCCTTCGAACCAGCCGCGCACCCGCGGCGCCATCTGTGCCTGGTCTCCGAAGTGGAAATACGCCAGGGTGGCCGCGGTCCCGAAAAGGACGATTACCCCGTTGACCAGGTGCAGTCCGAGGTCGGCATTCAGACTCTCTTCTCCCCGCAAGTCAAACAGATTGATCGAAGCGGCTGCCTGCGGCAGAATCGTGCCTGTCACAGCCCCTCCCACCGCCGCAGCTGCAGCCACGCCGACCAGCAGAGCCATTGGCAGGCTGCCGAGTGGAGCCAGACGAGACGAGATCTTCGTGAGGAGCAGCCAGCCGAGGACAACGGGCACCAGGGCGAGCAGGCGCTCATCCCGATTCCCCCCGATCAGCGGCAGGATCAGGCGCGGCAGGATCACGGTGTTGATCGCCATGATGGCGGCGTAACCTGCAGCCACACCGATAAAGAGGTGGACAGCCAATCTGTATAGAGGGTTATCGCCGATCAGATAGCTGAACACCATCAATGTCAAAAGGAATCCGACCAGTGCGCCAGCCGTGTCGAGCCAGGTCATCCCCCCACCTCTCCTTCCCCCGGTGCAGGACGCATGATCAGCGGAAGAAGGACTGAGACCAGGCCGCCAGCCAGGATAGCGAGCGCGCTGACCAACAGGCCGGAGCCATAGGCGTCCCAGAACCGGCCGGGTTGGCCAGGACGCCCGGTCAGGCGAGCGTAAGCCGCGCCGCCGCGCAGGCCCGCCACGATTCCGTGCACCTGACGGGGGTTAGCGTAATAATAAGGGAGGATCATGGGTTCCACCTGGGCGCTGGTGACCATCACCAGGCTGGTTAGCGTCTGCAGTCTGCCCAGTCTCGCCTGGAGCTGCTCCACCCAGGCGCGAGCGGTATCTGGGTCGGCAACCAAGACCAGGATCATGGCGAAATCTTCAATGGCAGCGACCCCCTTGAGGGGAGGCAGGCCGTCTTGCCCGGCAGTCTCCCACGCCGGAGTTCCGTCCAGGGTGTAGGGGAGACTGCGCTGAGGGCTTCCCACGAAGTTGAGCAGTCCTACCGATCCTCCGGGGACATATCCCAGGTTCACGTAGTTGATTCCACTGGCGTAGCTGTGCCCAGCCTGTGTGATTCGCATAAACCTTTCAGCAAGGAGGGGGCCGGTTGGGGAAGTGGAGACCAGGGTCAGGTAGGCGCCGCGGAGCATCAGGTGGTCGATCACAGTTGCAGCGGCTGCTTCTACTTCGGCCGACAGCCCGGGATCGTAATCAAACCCGATCAGGACCGGCGCCTTCTCGGGCAGCTGGTCCACCAGGCGGTTGAGCTCAGCCGCCTCTTCCTGGTAGACCGGCAGAGGGGCGCGGCGGACGCCAGTCAGCGCCGGCCAGAGCAAGACCAGGAGCAGGACCAATAAAATACCCCAGCGCAGGAAATATTCGGACCGGATCGTCTTCCGCGGGGGCGCTGGCTGCGGGACTCCTTCGGTCTCGAGGAGCTCTTTCAGGAGATCGGCGTGGGCGCGCTGGTTTGCGGTAACCTTCAACTGGTCTGAGTAGACCACCGTTTTCCGCGATCGAATGGCCTCCGGCCGGGCGGACAGGACCCCCCGCAACCCCGCCAACGGTCCGGCTGCTTCAGGTCTTTCCAGTCGGGAGTCTGCTGGCCTGGTCGGCGTCTGGTCGTACGGTGGGCGCATCTCCTCCAGCCAGCTGGCAGTCGAAGCCTGCTCCGGCTTTCCAGAGTCTGGCCGGGAGGCTTCCGAAATCCAGTTCAGCCATTGCGGGAGATCTGCCGGGCCGCGCGCTGCTTCGTCCGCTGCCTCTTGCGGTAGAACGCTCTCATCGGAGCTGGGAGCTGGGAGCTCAATCGTCAAATCAGGATATGTTTCGGGTTCTACAGCAGGGAAGAAATCATCAGGTGTTGCCAGCCGGGCCTCGTCTTCGCCGGTCCTCTGTTCATCACTGTCGGGGGCAAAGAGGGGTGTGAGTCTGGCCTGGCAGTGCGCGCACACCTCTGCATCGAGCGGATTCGCTTTGCCGCACATCGGGCAGGCCAGATCGTCCATCGATCAGCCCTCGTAAGGGCGGTCTACCCCGGCTAACAGGCGCAGGCCGGTGGTGACGATACCCAGGGCAACGCCGAGGATCACTCCGCGCGCCCCGGCTGCTGCGGGCACGCGCCCGATCCAGGCGCGCAGCTCGGCCAGCCCAGGAAGATCGAACCCGAAAAGCGGTCCGCTGACGAGCAGGACGACCACGGCAGTCAACAGGAAGACAACCGTTAACAGGTTCAAACGCCGTTGGATGAGCCTCGCTCCTGCGTACACCAGCACGACGGCCAGGATGGCCATCAAACTGGTCTCTACCGGCAGTTGGATGTTGTTGAAGATCCACAGAGCGTAAGGGTGCGTCGGTCCCAGCCACCCGCCCACGATCAGGGTGGCGCTCAGACCGGTCACCAGCACGAGGCTGTAGATTTGGGTCGACCCACTGGCGCCGCCAGCCGACCCGCGAGTGACTTTCCGCCAGTGTACTGCGAACAGGTTGATCACACCGGCGATAAGCGCCACGGCGACCAGGATCGTCGCCCACTCAATAAGGATCGCGCGGAGCGTCAAAAGCATGTCGACAGCCAGGAAATATCCCGCCAGGACGACGATCCCGACAGCCATCGCGATGGCAGTAAGGAGGGGGTTTTTCATAACACGCCTGCGACCTTCAAGATGGCACCAGCCAGAATAGCGAGGATCACCGCCCAGCGGAGCACGTCCTGGGCGAAAAGACTTGCGTGGTGCAATCTGCCGGCTCCAAGATAAGCCCCGCTGGCGAAAGTCTCTTCGCCGATCAGGGGGTTGTGAGCCGAAGCGTAGAGGACAGCCTGCCCGGAAAGATTGTCTGTGCCGCCCAGAGCGGGGCTTCCAGCACGTTCGCCAGCTTCGATGATCAGGGCGACCTCGCTTCCCAGACTGCCCACGAGCAGGCTGGCGCCGACTTCATCTTCTCCGAGGAGCGCAGCTGCACCTGCAGCGTAGGAGAAAGGGGTCACGCCGGTCAGCTGCGCCCGCGCCGGGTCGAACTCACCGCCCAGATCGTGGGCTGCGCCCCGCTGAGTGTCCTGAGCCAGGATCGAAAGGGCGGCTTCCCCGGCGCTCGAGATGGGGGGTTTGTCGCTGATCGATGTGGATCGGGCGATCAGGTCCAGGGTGCTTAGACCGGCGAAGCCGACACCTGCCTGAGAGCTGAGGAAATTCCCCCTGCCGAGGGAGAGATGCAGGCGATTTCCTGCTTCCACGGCGAGCCCGATCGCGCGCTGGAGACTCTGAAAAGTCTGGATCGCGCGCAGCGCCCGTGGCTCCCATTTCCGCACGGCTGCGACATATCCCAGAATCAAGACCATTGCCGCGGCCACCAAAGCGAGACCAAGCAGACTTTCCAGGTTCATTGCCCGCCTCCCTGCCGGAGCAAGCTGACGAACTCCGTCTGGTTGCCCGGCTCCTCGAGGAGATCCGCCAGTGCTTGCAGTTTCCCAGATGGCACAAGGATATTCAAGAGCGGCTGCCCCAGGTAGACCAGCTGCGCGGCGGGCAGCGTCAGCGGGCCAGCAGCTTCCAGGAGAGCTGCCGCAGTCTCATGCAACCCCCAATTATGGAGACTCGCGGCCCAATCCTGCCAGATGTGGTATTTAGACTCCATGTTCTAATTTTAGCATAGAGTGCCCTCTACGGATAATCAGAATGTCGGGTGAGCGCACAGCTGCACAATCATTCGAAGTCACAAGTTATAGATTACCTTGCAGTTTCTCCTAAAACAGACATCAAATATCTGAATATGTGATAGGTCGCGGCGTTTTATATGACCTATATAACTATGTATTCCCGTAAAGTAGGACTAAACTAATGTTTTAGAAATCTCCCGGGATACAGACTTACATTCGACGAGCCCGGTATCACGCGTTCTGGAGATCCTTCATATGAAAAGAAAGATCATCACTGTCGATGGCAACGAAGCGGTTGCCATGGTCGCCCACAAGGTCAACGAAGTCATTGCTATTTATCCAATCACGCCTTCTTCGTCGATGGGCGAGTTCGCCGACGCGTGGTCGGCGCAGGGGGAAGTGAACATCTGGGGCACGGTGCCCCTCGTGGTGGAGATGCAGTCCGAAGGAGGAGCAGCGGGGGCAGTGCACGGCGCGCTCCAGGCTGGCGCATTGACGACGACCTTCACGGCCTCTCAGGGGCTGCTCTTGATGATCCCCAACATGTTCAAGATCGCCGGCGAGCTGACGCCGACCGTGTTCCACGTCTCGGCGCGCACGCTGGCGACCCATGCCCTCTCCATCTTCGGGGACCACTCGGACGTAATGGCCACCCGCGCGACGGGATTTGCTCTGCTGGCGTCAGCTTCCGTGCAGGAGGCCCACGATAACGCCCTGATCGCCCAGGCAGCCACGCTGGAATCCCGCGTCCCTTTCCTGCACTTCTTCGATGGCTTCCGCACTTCCTCCGAGGTGAATAAAATCGAACAGCTCAGCATCGAAGACCTGCGGGCAATGATCAACGACGACCTGGTCCGGGCTCACCGCGCCCGGGCGCTATCCCCTGAACATCCTGTCCTGCGCGGGACCGCCCAGAACCCGGATGTCTATTTCCAGTCCCGGGAAACCGTCAACCCTTACTACCAGGCCTGCCCGGAGATCGTGCAGCGCACCATGGATAAACTCGCCCGCCTCACCGGCAGGCAATATCACCTCTTCGATTATTTTGGCGCCTCGGACGCCGAGCGGGTGATCGTCGTGATGTGCTCCGCCGCTGAGACAGCTTCGGAGACCGCTGCCTTCCTCGCCAAACGCGGGGAAAAAGTGGGCGTGGTCGCCGTGCGACTCTACCGGCCTTTCTCGGTAGACAGCTTCCTCAAATCCCTTCCGGCGACCGTCAAGACCATCGCCGTCCTGGATCGGACCAAGGAACCCGGTGCAGCAGGCGAACCCCTGTACATGGACGTCGTCGCCGCACTCCAGGAGGGCCTCGCCAGAGGGATCGCACCGTTTGAGCAGATGCCGCGCGTGATCGGAGGGCGTTACGGGCTTTCCTCCAAAGAGTTTACACCCGCCATGGTCAAGGGGCTGTACGACGAGATGCTCTCCCCGACCCCCAAGAATCACTTCACCCTCGGCATCCACGATGATGTGACCCACACCAGTCTGGAGTACGATCCCACCTTTTCTATCGAGGACCCAAAAACGGTCCGCGCTGTGTTCTTTGGCCTGGGCGCAGACGGGACGGTGGGAGCCAACAAGAATTCGATCAAGATCATCGGCGAAGAGACAGATAACTATGCGCAGGGCTACTTCGTGTATGACTCGAGGAAAGCCGGTTCCATCACCACCTCCCACCTGCGCTTCGGTCCATTCCCGATCCGCGCTCCGTATCTCATCGCTTCCAACGACGCCAATTTTGTCGGCTGTCACCAATTCAGCTTCTTGGAACGCTACGATGTCCTCAAGTACGCAGCTCCCGGCGCAGTGTTCCTGCTGAACAGCATCGCCGGTCCGGATGAAGTCTGGAGCCTCCTGCCGCGCGAAGTGCAGCAGGCGATCATCGAAAAGAAGCTGCGCTTCTACGTCATCGATGGTTACAAGGTCGCAGAAGAGACCGGCATGGGCCGCCGCATCAACACGATCATGCAGACCTGCTTCTTCGCCATCAGCGGCATCCTGCCGCGCGAACAGGCTATCGGCGCCATCAAGGATGCGATCAAGAAGACTTACGGGAAGCGCGGCGAAGCAGTTGTCCGCCGCAACTTCGAGGCCGTCGATAAGACCCTGGCGAACCTGTTCGAGGTCAAGGTGCCGGAGAAAATCACCAGCACGATCACGATGCGCCCGCCCGTGCCAAAGGAGGCGCCGCCGTTCGTGCGCGAGGTACTCGGTGAGATCATCGCCGGCCGCGGCGACGAGCTTCCCGTCAGTGCGTTCCCGATTGACGGCACCTTCCCAACCGGGACGACCCGCTGGGAAAAACGCAACATTGCTCTTGAGATCCCAGTGTGGGAGCCGGAGATCTGTATTCAGTGCGGGAAATGCGTTTTCGTCTGCCCGCACGCCGTGATTCGCGAAAAAGTGTATGATCCTGTCTACCTGGAGAAAGCGCCCGCCACCTTCCTGTCTGCTGACGCACGCTGGAAGGAATTCCCTGATATGAAGTACAGCCTGGTGGTCTCCCCCGAGGATTGCACCGGCTGCGCACTCTGTGTGGAAGCCTGCCCGGCGAAGGACAAGACCCAGGTGGGCCGCAAGGCGATCAACATGACCCCACAGCCGCCCATCCGGGAGCGGGAAAATGCCAACTGGGAATTCTTCCTGACGCTCCCGGAGATCGACCGGACCAAGATCAATATCAGCTCGGTGAAGAACTCCCAGCTGCTCCAGCCCCTGTTCGAGTTCTCCGGGGCGTGCGCCGGCTGCGGCGAGACGCCATACCTGAAGCTGTTAACCCAGCTGTTCGGCGATCGGATGATCGTCGCCAACGCGACGGGTTGTTCTTCGATTTACGGGGGAAACCTGCCCACGACTCCGTGGTCGGTCAATCAGGACGGACGCGGCCCGGCCTGGTCGAACTCGCTCTTCGAGGATAATGCCGAATTCGGATTGGGGATGCGCCTCACGATCGATAAGCTCGCAGAACACGCTCGCGAGCTGCTCAAGGAGCTGGCAGGCGAAATCGGCGGGCAGCTCGTCGATGGGCTGCTCAATGCCGACCAGAGTGACGAGACCGGCATCAACGCCCAAAGAGAACGTGTCAGGCTGCTCAAAGAGCGACTCGCCGGGTTGAAAGATCCGCGGGCGCTGGCGTTGTTGAGCATCGCCGATAATCTGGTAAAAAGGAGCGTCTGGATCGTTGGCGGCGATGGCTGGGCATACGACATCGGTTACGGCGGACTGGACCATGTCCTCGCCCTGGGGCGCAACGTCAACCTTCTCGTGCTGGACACGGAAGTCTACTCCAACACCGGAGGCCAGGCGTCGAAGGCCACCCCGCGCGCCGCGGTTGCCAAGTTCGCCGCCCAGGGAAAGGCCTTTCCGAAGAAGGACCTGGGGATGATCGCCATGGCGTACGGGTATGTCTACGTCGCCCGGGTCGCCATGGGGGCGAGCGACCAGCAGACCCTGCGGGCATTCCTGGAGGCCGACGCTTATGATGGACCGTCTCTGATCATTGCCTACAGCCACTGCATCAACCACGGCTATGACCTGGTCCACGGGTTGGAACAGCAAAAGCTGGCCGTCCAATCCGGGTTCTGGCCGCTGTACCGGTTCAATCCCGCCCTCGCGGCTGAAGGCAAGAACCCCCTGACCATTGATTCCAAGGAACCGACGATCTCGTTCGCTGATTACGCCTACAACGAGACACGCTACCGGATGCTTTTGCAGAGCGACGAACAGCGCGCCGAAGCCCTCATGCGCCAGGCCGAGCAAGACGTCAAGAGCCGCTGGAAACTCTACAGCCAGCTGGCAGCGATGCATTACGATGGTAACGGCGCGGGTAAGACCGAATGATTGGAGGATGCCATGGTTGACCTGACTACGACCTACCTCGGAATCCCCCTCAAGAACCCGCTGGTCGTCTCTGCTTCTCCCTTCTCCCAAAAAGTTGAGACAGTCCAGCAGCTGGAGAAAGCCGGGGTTTCGGCTGTGGTGATGTACTCGCTTTTCGAAGAGCAGATCATCCACGACAGCCTGCGCCTGCACCGGGATTTGACCCAGGGCACCGAATCCTTCGCAGAGGCAACGACCTATCTCCCCGACTCTGGTCCTTATGAGTATCTGCGGCGCCAGTACAGCATCGGGCCGGAAGCCTACGTCGAGCACCTGAAAAGACTTAAACAATCCGTCAGCATCCCGGTCATCGCCAGCCTGAATGGGATCTCGACCGGCGGGTGGATCGACTACGCCTGCAAAATCGAGGAAGCAGGGGCAGATGCCCTCGAGCTGAATATCTACAGCCTCCCCACCGATCCCGATGTAACATCCAGCCAGCTGGAGGCGGGCTACCTGGAGCTGGTGCGCGCCATCCGCGCCTCGATCAGGATCCCAATTGCTGTGAAGCTCAGCCCCTTTTTCACTGCCCTGCCTAACTTCGCTCGGCAGCTGAGCGAGGCGGGTGTGAACGGCCTCGTGCTGTTCAACCGCTTCTACCAGCCGGACTTCGACCTGGAAGCGCTGGAGGTGGTCCCTCGGCTGGTCTTGAGCACGTCTCAGGAGCTGCGGTTGCCCCTGCGTTGGATAGCCATCCTGTACGGGCGCATCCCGGTGGACTTCGCTCTTTCTACCGGTATCCACACGGCAGAAGACGTCATCAAGGCGACCATGGCCGGGGCGAGCGTCTCGATGGTCGCGTCGACGCTGCTGAAATACGGCATCTCGCACGCGGAACAGATCCTGGACGGCGTGCTCGCCTGGATGGAGGAGCGGGAGTACGATTCGATCGCCCAGATGAAAGGCAGTATGAGCCAGCAAGCGGTAGCGGAACCCGGGGAATTCGAGCGGGCGAACTACATCAAAGTGCTGAGCTCGTACGAGTATCGCTTCGCCCCATAAACCAGTCCAATCTCAGTATCGGCATTCCAGAGGCAGCTGGAGGCGCTTCGGATCATTAACAAAACGACCGTGGGGAGCTGGAATAGAAGCTCCCCACGGTCGATGAACGTGGATAATACCGGAGATTAATTTGGGGCAGATAAACTACTCGGTCTCGGGCACAGAAGCGTACTTCTTCTGCCGGTAGACGATGCGCCCCCGGGACAGATCGTACGGCGACATCTCCAGGCGCACCCGATCGCCCAGCAGGATGCGGATGTAGTGTTTGCGCATCTTGCCGGACAGGTATGCCAGGACTTCGTGGCCGTTGTCCAGCCGGACTTTGAACTGAGTCGCCGGCAGAGCTTCAACGACGTTGCCCTCTACCAGAATTTTTTCTTCCTCCTTAGCCATTTACACCTCCAGGTCTTATTTTTTTTAGATCAGGCAGGTTCGACTTCCCTGGGCGAACGGCGTCTCATCCTGCGGATCGTTTTCTTCTTCTGGATCCGGCGCAGCTCGCTCTTCGAGACATACCATCGCTTGCGGCGAACGGTGCTCATGACACCGCTCTTGGCGACTTTCTTCCGAAACCGCTTGAGCAGCTGATCCTGGCTCTCGTTCTGCCTCAACTCGACTGTAATCAAATTTTCTCACCTCCTTTCCTCATCCGACCTCGTTCAGAACGCAGGACTGTCTTCCGTCCTGGAACCAGCACGGGCAGCGATCTGCACCTATTTTACCGATGCAACAAAAAGCCCGGCTGAAGTCCAGGTTTCCAGCCGAGCTGTGCTTGGCTTCGCGGTGCAGTCCTTGCAAATTTCAATCTTCTTGGCCGCCTCGCCCTCCGGTAAAACGCAGTCGCAGATCTCTGAACTTCATTTGAATTATAATGCAAGGCCATGGCTCTGTCAATTAACGCATGTCACGGTTCCCCACGTGTGGATCTTCTCTTCACAGCATGAGCAGCAACCAGATGGGTGTATTTAAAGCATTCATCTTCGATATGGACGGCACCCTCGTCGACAACATGCAGTACCACACCCGGGCCTGGACTGACTTGCTGGTTGAGCGAGGAATCCACATCGATCCGGATAGGTTCGTCAAACAGACAGCAGGACTGAACAACGCTGACATCCTGCGCCGGTTCATCTCCCCGGACCTCAGGCCGGAAGTAATGACTGAACTGTCCCGTCGGAAGGAGCAGTTGTACCGGGAGCGTTACCACCCCCACGTCCGGGGTCTGCCCGGCGTCGAGAAATTCCTCCAGGCGGCAAAAGACCAGGGGATCGCTCTGGGGTTGGCGACCGCTGCCGGAAGCGAGAACATCGATTTCATTCTGTCTCGGTTGGGCGTGAAGCATCTTTTCTCCAGCATCGTCAGCAGCGAGGGACTCACCAACGGCAAACCGCACCCGGAAATATTCTTAAAATCGGCAGCAGCATTGGGCGCGCCTCCGGGAAGCTGCCTGGTGTTCGAGGATGCGTTGCTGGGGATAGAAGCAGCCCGCCGGGCGGGCATGCAAGCTGTCCTAGTCGCCACGATGCTCTCCGCGGACCAAATCCCGGATCGGAGCGGAATCCGCGCGGTGATCAAAGATTTCAGCGGGATAGAGGTTGTCAGGTTGTTTGCACCTTGATTTATCGTGGATCAAGGATCTCAATGATCGCTCAACGCGTATGTAAGATCCTCGATTAAATCCTCTACATTCTCCAGCCCCACGGACAACCTGATCAGCCCCGGGTCCACCTCCAGCGGGGAGCCGGCTGTCGAAGCGTGCGTCATCGCGGCCGGGACTTCGATTAGAGATTCGACGCCCCCCAGCGATTCGGCAAGGGTGAACAGGCGCGTCCGCTCCGCCGCACGCCGCGCCGCCTCCGCTCCACCTTTCAGGATGAAAGAAACCATTCCACCGCCGTTCCGCATCTGCCTTGTTGCGATCTGGACCTGCGGGTGGGAGTCGTGAAACGGGTACCAGAGCCGGGCGACTGTGGGGTGAGTCGCCAGGAAATCTGCGACGCGGGCAGCATTCGAGGCGTGGCGATCCATTCGCACCGGGAGGGTTTTGAGCCCGCGCAGCACCAGAAAGCAGTCCAGTGGTCCCGGGACCGCCCCGACTGCGTTCTGCAAGAAGGCCAGACGGGCATGCAGCTCCGCGCTGTGCGCGACCACCGCTCCACCGACCACATCCGAGTGGCCGCCGAGGTACTTGGTGGTCGAATGGATCACGATGTCAGCCCCCATCTCCAACGGGCGCTGGAGGTAAGGCGTGGCAAACGTGTTGTCCACCGCCAGCAGCGGCGGGTTCGGGCGCGAACGCAGGACCTCGGCTACGGCCCGCAGGTCAGTCACGCTGAGCATGGGATTGGTGGGCGTCTCCAGCCAGACCAGACGGGTCTCCGGGCGCAGGGCAGCTTCCACTTGGGATTGATCGCAAGGATCCACGTAGGTGAACTGCAACCCGTAGCGGCGAAATTCTTTATCAAACAACCGGAACGTGCCTCCGTAGACGTCGTTTCCCGCCAGCACGTGGTCCCCCGGCGAGAACAGACGCAGCACGGCATCCGTGGCGGCCATCCCGGACGCGAACGCCAGGCCGAACGCGGCCCCCTCGAGTGCCGCCAGGCAGGCCTCCAGCGCTGACCGGGTCGGGTTGCCGGTCCGGGAATATTCGTAGCCCTTGTGTTGACCCACGCCCTCCTGCGCGTACGTTGAGGTCTGGTAGATCGGCGTCATCACCGCGCCTGTTGTCGGGTCAGCCTGCTGACCGGCGTGGATCGCCAGCGTCTCGAAACGAAATGTCATCGATTTGCCTCCTCAATCATCGCAAATGCCACAAATTTGCATGAAATATACCCGATTTAAGCCAGTCGTGTGAATTCGCGCATCTCGCGTCCGGCGGACCGATCGAAGCATTGAATGGTCTGTCAGATGTGCAGGGATCGTTTATCGGTTATAATCGAAAACGCGACCTGGCATCCCCATGCCAGGTTTTCATGCCGCATATCCACTTTTTATCGCATGGATATCTTCTTCCAGGACCCAACAGCCATTCCCCTGCCTCCCGGCGAGGTGCGCATCCGCCAGTTCCAAGCTGAGCTGTGGCCCGATAAGCGCCGCGTACGAATCCACCTCGTGATCACCCCCTTCCAGGTGCGACCGAGCGGTGAGGTTACCATTTCCGACGAGGAAGGCACCGAGGTAGCCGCATTTTCTATCATCGAGACCATCAGCCCACGTATGGAATTCACCGTCCACTTGCGCGGCGGCCTTGAGGAGGGGAAATTCACCGCCTCTGCCTCGATCTTTTATTACGAAGAAGAGGATCCCCCGCCTGCCGCCGGAGAAACGGGCGAAAAAGCCCGGCTCCCATCTCGGGTCAGGATCGTCGACCGGGCAGAGACCACCTTCGAGATCTAGCCAGCCCCCATCTCCAGAATTCGCGAAACATCCGAACAGCATTGCCGAACTCTGAGAGATAACCGCAAACCCCCATGAAACATTTACTTCGCCTGAGAACGTTTCTCCGTCCCTACTGGAAACAGGTCGTGTCTGCTCTGATTTCGCTGACCCTGTTGACCGGGATCAGCCTGGCCGTCCCGGTGATCATCCAGCAGGTCATCGACAGGGGACTGGTCGAGCGGGATACCCGCCTGGTCGGAATCGCCGCGTTGATTCTGCTGGGAATCGGCCTGGCCAACGCAGCCCTGACGTACTGGCAGCGCTTCTTGACGGAGTGGATCGCGGCGCATGTCGGCTACGACCTGCGCAACCGGATGTATGACCACATCCAGCACCTGCCGTTCACCTACCACGACCATGCCCAGGCAGGTCAGCTGATCAGCCGTGTGATCGAGGACGTTCGTTCTGTCGAACGCTTCACAGGCTCCGGGATCGTCGACCTGATCCACCTCAGCCTGCTCCTCCTGGGGATCGTGATCCTCCTATTTATCAGCAACCCGCGCCTAGTGGTCATTGCTCTCCTGCCGATGATTCCGCTCGTCATCGTGACTTCGAACTTCGGCAGGCGTGTGGGGAATTATTTTCTCGCAATCGACAATGCCCTGGGGGAGCTCTCCTCCCGCCTTCAGGAAAACGTCCTGGGTGTCCAGGTCATCCGGGCATTTGCCCGGGAACCTTACGAAATCGACCGCTTCAACCAGGCCAACCGCGTCCTGTTCAAGGCCCGCGTCGCTGTGATCGGGGAATGGGCCAAGATCATGCCCACTTCCCACCTACTCGTGATCCTGGGCACGATCCTGATCCTGTTTTTCGGCGGGCAGATGGTCATCGCAGGAGAAATGACGATCGGCGAGGTGGTGGCATTCAACAGCTACCTGCTCATGCTGGCCACGCCTGCCCAGCAACTCACCTGGATCGTCAACATGGCCGGCGAGGCAATTGCCGGCGCCCAACGCACGTTCGAGATCCTCGACCAGCAGCCAGAGATTCAATCCCCTCCCGGCGCCATCCACCTGCCCCAGCTTTCCGGGAGGGTCGAATTCGATTCGGTCTCATTCTCCTACGCCGGGGAGAAGGCACGCGCGCTGCACGAAGTGGACCTGGTCGCTGAGCCCAACCAGGTCGTTGCCCTGATCGGTCCCACCGGATCCGGAAAGACCAGCCTGGTGAATCTGATCCCGCGTTTCTATGACGTCTCACAGGGGAGGGTGCTGGTCGATGGATACGACGTGCGCCAGGTGGATCTGGTCTCCCTCCGCCGCCAGATCGGGATCGTGTTGCAGACTTCCCTGCTCTTCTCCACCACGATCCGTGAAAACATCGCGTACGGCAAACCAGAAGCGTCCATGGAGGAGATCATCGCAGCCGCTGAAGCCGCCCAGGCTCACGATTTCATCACCGCGTTCCCGCAGGGCTACGAGACCCTAGTAGGCGAGCGAGGCGTGACCCTTTCGGGGGGTCAGCGCCAGCGCATCGCCATTGCCCGCGCCCTGCTCATGGACCCGCGCATCCTGATCCTGGACGACTCGACCTCGAGCGTGGATACACAGACCGAGCAGCTGATCCAGCGGGCACTCTGGCTGCTCATGGAAGGCCGTACGACGTTTGTGATCGCCCACCGCCTGTCCACCGTACGCCGGGCCGATCTGATCCTTGTCCTTTCCGAGGGGCGCATCGTCGAACGCGGGACGCACTCCGAGCTGCTCGCTCAGGACGGCCTGTACCGGGAGATCTACGACCTGCAGCTACGCGACCAGGAACAGTTCCAGAGGGAGCTGGAAACCCTGGAGATGGTCGGCTACTCCGAAATTCCAGGGGGCCGTCGGGGAGGGATGGAGGCGGAATGAGCGTTGTCGCACCTCCTCAAGCCGACGAAGTGGCATTCAAAAGCTATGACGCCAGAATCGCCCGGCGCCTCCTTGGATTTATGTCCCCCTACCGCTGGAAATTTACCCTGGCGCTGATCCTAATGCTGGTCAGTTCCGCTGCGGCTGTCTCCGGACCTTATCTGGTCAAGATCGCCATCGATTCAGGCCTGCGCGCCGGTTCGGTTGCCGTCCTGCGCCGGACAGTCCTGATCTACCTGATCGTGGCTTTGGTCCAATGGGCTGCGACCTACTTCCGGGTTAACCTCATGGCGCACGCCGGGCAGTCGATCATCTATGACCTTCGGACCCGGCTGTTCGAACATCTACAGAAGCTCTCACTCTCCTTCTACAGCCGCTACAGCGTGGGACGGGTGATCGTCCGGGTGGTCAACGATGTGGGCGTGCTGCGCGAGTTCATCATGTGGGCGATGCTGGCGATCGCCCGCGACCTGTTTGCCCTGATCGGGATCGTCGTCGCCATGCTCAGCATGAACCTACGCCTCTCCCTGCTCACGTTTGCCGTTCTCCCTGTTATGGTCTGGATGACCTACTTGTTCAAACAGCGCGCCCGGGAGAATTACCGCAAGGTGAGATCTGCGATCAGCTGGGTCAACTCCGTGCTGGCGGAAAACATCAATGGTGTCCGCGTCGTCCAGGCTTTTTCTCGCCAGGAAATTAACTACCACATTTTTCGAGAAGAGGTCAACAGCAACAATCTGGACGTCAACCTCCACGCCGCCCGCATCGCCAGCGCGTTCCCGGCGATCATCGACCTGCTGGGCTCCCTGGCGACGGTCCTCGTGGTCTGGTTTGGCGGGCAGGCTGCATTGGGTGATCAAAGCGGCGCCAGCGCCATCACGCCCGGGGTTCTGGTCGCCTTCCTCCTCTACATCAACCGGTTCTTCGAGCCGATTCGCGATTTAAGCCGGCGCTACGATTCATTCCAATCCACGATGGCAGGCGGTGAACGAATTCTCACCCTGCTCGACACGCCGATCGAAGTCCAGGATGACCCTCAGGCGATCGATCTGCCCCCCATCCACGGAGAGGTGCGCTTCGAAAATGTCTCATTCCACTACTCTGACGAAAACCTTGGCGAGGAGGGTCAGCCGGTCCTGGAAGGGATCAACCTCCACGTCCCGCCCGGGCAGACTGTTGCCCTGGTGGGGGAGACCGGCGCCGGGAAGACGACCCTAGTGAAGCTCATCGCCCGCTTCCACGACCCGACCGAAGGTCGGGTCCTGATCGACGGTTACGACCTGCGCTGGGTCACCCAGGCCAGCCTCAGACGGCAGCTGGGCATCGTATTGCAGGACCCTTTCCTTTTCGATGGGACTGTAGCCGAGAACATCCGCTTCGGAAGGCTGGAGGCATCCGATGTGGAAGTGCGGGCAGCCGCGATGGCTGTCGGGGCGCACGATTTTATTTCCCGCCTGCGGGACGGGTACGACACCCAGGTCGAAGAAGGAGGCGCCACACTCTCCGTCGGCCAGCGCCAGCTGATCTCCTTTGCGCGTGCCCTGCTCGCTGACCCCCGCATCCTGATCCTGGACGAAGCCACCTCCAGCGTCGACATCCAGACCGAACGTGTGATCCAGCAGGCCCTGGCGCGGTTATTGAAGGGACGCACTGGTTTCGTGATCGCCCACCGCCTTTCGACGGTCATCCACGCAGACCGCATCGTCGTCATCCATCAAGGCCGCCTGGTCGAAGAAGGGACGCACGAGGAGCTTCTGGCGAAAGGAGGATACTACTACCAGCTGTACCGCTCGGGCTTCGAAGATTTCGATAGAGCAGACCTGGCGCAGTAGTGTGTTTCCAGAAGCTGGAAGGCAAGAGATTCCTGGAATGTTTGGCCTGTCGATCCCGGAGAAATCTCCTGGTTTCCTGGGATGAACCCTGATAAATGATCATGCTCCTGCCTGGATAATCGACGAAACTATGCTTTCCTGTTATTGATACGCGTACTGTTCGCCAAAATCTTTGTGATAGGGGTCTTCATGCTCTCGTTCGGGCAGGTGCAGGCCGGGACCAGCCCGCTGGATGCGACCTCGCGCAGCAGCGTAATAATCGTCTCCCCAGGAGATCCGGTCGAGATCGCCGTTGCCGTGTATTATGGCTGGCCTGATTTCATGGATGTCTTCGACGCGGTCCAGATGGCAAAGTGCATTTCAGTATTGTCGCTCTGGCTTCATCCGCAAAATCAGCCCTCCGGGAAAGGACTCACGGAGGGCTGGCAGGATCTCCGTCGTGGAGTTGCTAAAGGCGTTGGGATACAAACCGGTCCCGCCTTAATTTCGCGGGGACGAACAGCTTTAGGGATCTTTTCACGAGGTTACAGATCTGATAGTCTATCCCTCGCCGGAGGATGATAAACTCTTTGAGGGACCCGGGCTGGGCGCACCGGTCCTTTATCCTATCGATCCGAGGTCCTGCCGTGCTCCCGGAATCGCAGATTCGCCACGAGCTGCAATCCCATTCCTCTCCTCCGCATCGTTCACGGCTGGCGCGGTTGGGGGTCCTGTCTGTTTCAAGCGTCCTCCTATTCCTCGCCAGCTTCTTTGCCTCGCCGAAGGTCCCGGTGCAGGTCAACGCTCTGAATGAGACCGGCACAACCACCTCAGGCTCCTCCCAGCCAGAATCAACCTTTCTCTCGCCTGCCGCTACAGCAACTGGGATGCCCGTCCGCCTCGCTCATCCCCCGCAGCGCGCCCCCATCCAGGCAGGCTCGGCTGAGGGTACGATCTTTCTTTCGATCCAGGAAGGGGGATACAGCCATCTGTTCGCTTTCCATCCGGCGAGCCTCCCGCTCACCCGCCTGACGAACGGTCCCTGGGATGACGTCGCCCCCGCCCTCAGCCCGGATGGCCTTCGCCTGGCGTTCGCCTCCAACCGCTCCGGCGTGTGGGACCTGTACCTGCTCGAGCTGGCGACCGGGAAAGTCGAACGCCTGACGGACACCCCGCAATACGACTCGGCACCCAGCTGGTCGCCAGACGGGCGCTACCTGGTCTACGAGACGTACGGCACCGACCTGGAGATCGCCATCTACTCCGTCTTCGATAACCAGCCGGAGATCAATCTCAGTCAGCATCCGGCTGCCGACTTCGAACCCGCTTGGTCTCCAGGCGGGCGACAGATCGCCTTCATCTCCACCCGTACTGGAGAGCGGGAAGTCTGGCTGGCTGACCTGGATCGCGCCGGGGAGGAGCGATTCGTGCTTCTGAGCTCCAACCCGGGCGCCCGCGAAGCCCACCCCACATGGTCGCCGGATGAGTCCACCCTGACCTGGTCCGCCGTAGAGCACGGCTACCACAACCTGCGCTTTTGGAAAACGGAAGGAGCCGGGCTATCCACATCCGGTTATTCATCAGCTTTCGATACAGCGAATAACCTGGCTGGCGACTGGCCAGCGTGGAGCACGGATGGGGAGACCCTGTTGACCGTCCTGGAAGAGCCAGACCGGACTTTGCTGGTCGGATATACTCCCTCAACAGGGTTGCTGGCCTTCCCGCCGTTGGCCCTACCTGGTCCTGTGACCGGCATCGACTGGTCGGATGCAGTACTGCCGGGAGAGCTCCCCGCTCCGCTCGTCGAGGCGGCGCTGGCGACGCCTGGACCCGCCTGGAGCCCAGATCTCAGCCAGGTTCCCGATGTTCCCAGCGGGCGCCACCGCCTGGTGGAACTGGAAGACGTCGCCGCGCCATATCCCCTGCTGCACGACCTGGTGGACGAGGCCTTCCGAGCTTTACGCGAACATGTCGCCCGGCAGGCAGGCTGGGATTTCCTGGCTTCACTCGAGAACGCCTTCGTCCCACTCACCTCACCGCTGCCCCCCGGGATGGGAGAGGACTGGCTGTACACCGGCCGGGCTTTCGCTTTCAACCCGCTCGCTGTAAACTCAGGCTGGGTCGTGGTGGTCCCCGAACAGTTCGCTTCCCAGACGTACTGGAGGATCTATCTGAAAGCGCGCCACCAGGACGGCCGGCAGGGGGCACCGCTGCGCGATCGGACGTGGGACTTCTACGCGCGCTACGCCGGCGACCCGCTCACCTATGAGGCAGGCGGCCAGCTGACTCCGGAGATCCCCCCTGGGTATTGGGTAGACTTCACTGCTCTGGCGGGCGCTTACGGTTGGGAGCGCCTGCCTGCCCTGTCTACCTGGCGCTCCGCGTATTTCGCCGCCAGGTTCAACGAGTTCGCGTTCGCCGAAGGCCAGAGCTGGCGCCAATCGATGCTGGAGCTCTACCCGCCCGAGGCCCTGATCACCCCCACCGCTGCGCCGCCCCCCACGCTCACGCCGACGCCCTCTCCCTGGTGGAGGCCCTCCCCATGAACTCCGGTCCCGCGCGCCCGATTCTCTATAGGCGGAGCGTCCTGCTCGGGCTCTGTCTGGCTGCGCTTGTACCGCTGGCCGGCGGAGCTCTCGACCGGAAAACCGCAGCTGAAATCACCGATATTTCCAGGATCCCTGCGGACCCCGCAGGCCAGCCCGACCTCCCTGGCGCAAAGCGGAGTGATCCGGACCAGCCGGCAAGAAAAGAAGTAGAACAGCCTGGAGCAGCAATCGAGGATGGACCCGGCACGGAGGCGGAAGTCCCCCTGCGGTTCACCTTCCCGAGCGCGGCTGCGCCGCCCATCTCCGCCTGGCGGCCCGCCCTTTATCCGGTGCCATGGGCGCTGACCCCATTCGACCATTTCTACTTCCTCCGCCCCATCCAGGCCGACGAGGTCAACTGGCCGAACGCCGATTACCGCTATGGCGGGGTCTTCTTCGAGGACGTCGTCCACACCGGCGTCGACATCCCCGCCAGGAGCGGGACGCCGGTCCTGGCAGCAGCATCCGGAAAGGTCACCTGGGCAGGCTATGGACTGTACAGCGGTTATTACGACGAAGCGGACCCGTACGGAATAGCTGTCCTGATCCGCCACGACTTCGGCTACCAAGGGGTGAGGCTGTACACCGTATACGCTCACCTCAGCCAGGTGGACGTGGTGAAAGGCCAGCGGGTTGAAGCCGGATCGATCATCGGCTTGAGCGGAGAGACAGGGAAGACCACCGGGCCGCACCTGCACTTCGAAGTCCGCCAGGAGGTGGACGGCTTCTTCTCGACGTACAACCCGGAGCTCTGGCTGGTACCGCCGCAGGGATGGGGCGTGGTCGCTGGCAGGGTAATGAACACGGGCGGGCTGAAATTGAAGGGACAGCTGGTCCAGTTGCGCTCCCTGACGAGCGGCCAGGTATGGAAAGCTTTCACCTACGGCGGAGGAAACACCCACGAAGACCCGAACTACCGGGAAAACGTGGTGATCAGCGACCTGCCTGCCGGAAGGTATGCGGTCAAGATTAACTATCTCGGCAAGAATTATTCGCTGGAGGTGGAAGTCCAGCCAGGGCTGGTTACCTATTTCACTTTCCGCGGGCGCAGCGGCTACACCTCCGAGCCGCTGCGACTCCCCGGCGGAGATTTCAACCCCCTGGCGAGTCCCTGAAATGCCCTCAATTCACTCCGGCAAGGCTTTCTCACGGGGGTCTGTATTAAATGAGGCGGTTTCTCGCCCTTGACAAACAGAACATCTGTGCTAAACTAAGGGGGCATGAAACCACGTGGTAAAATTCTGTTCGCACAGTGAACGCAGCCGCCCAATCCCGTCCACTGTCAACGATGAGATAATAAGAATTATCTTCAAATAATCTCTGTTCTATTCGAAATTCCTGGAGACCCACGAAAATGGCCCGCAGAACAATTGATTCACCCGAAGACATCGACGAATCGCGCCGCGTGGCGCTGGAAAAAGCCCTCGGCGACATCACCAAGCGCTACGGCGATATGACGATCATGCGCCTGGGGGAGGCCCACCAGATGGCGGTCGAATTCATCCCCACCGGCTCGCTCTCGCTGGACATCGCCCTCGGAGTGGGCGGCGTCCCGCGCGGCCGCATCACGGAGATCTACGGCCCGGAATCCTCGGGCAAGACGACCATCTGCCAGCACATCGTCGCCGAAGCCCAGCGCATGGGAGGCACGGCAGCCTTCATCGACATGGAGCACGCCCTCGACCCCAGCTATGCCGCGCGCTGCGGGGTGGACCTCGAGAGCCTGCTGATCTCTCAACCCGACACGGGCGAACAGGCCCTGGAGATCACCGAGACCCTGGTGCGGTCTGGCGCGGTGGACCTGGTGGTCGTCGACTCGGTGGCGGCTCTCGTGCCGCGCGCCGAGATCGAGGGCGACATGGGCGATTCGCCGATGGGCATGCAGGCCCGCCTGATGTCCCAGGCACTGCGCAAGCTCTCCGGGGCGATCAAGCAGACCAACACGGCGGTCATCTTCACCAACCAGCTGCGCCAGAAGATCGGCGTCGTCTTCGGCAACCCCGAGACGACCACCGGCGGCATGGCGTTGAAGTTCTACGCCTCCGTGCGGATGGACGTGCGGCGGATCCAGTCGATCAAGCTCGGCTCGGAGATCATCGGCAACCGCACCCGGGTGAGGGTCGTCAAGAACAAGGTTGCCCCGCCCTTCCGCACCGCCGAGTTCGACATCATGTACACGGAAGGCATCTCCAAGGCTGGCGACATCCTCGATTTGGCGACCGAGCTGAACCTGGTCGAAAAACGCGGATCCTTCTATAACTACGGCGACATTAAGTTGGGTCAGGGGCGCGAGAACGCCAAGGACTTCCTGCGCCAGAACTCCGACCTGATGGCTGAGATCGAGCATGCAGTGCGCCAGCAAGCCTTGAGCGGCTCCCTGCCGCTGCCGATCGGCACGCCCGAAGACGCCGACTTCGCCCTGGATGGCGACGAGTAGATTCCAAGTCAACGTGAGTTCGGGATTCAGCCTCCCTCGTCCCGGTCGCATTCACAATCTTTTCTTGCCCCCCAGGGTGATCTGGAAAATGTTCCTATCGGCCTGCCTGGGGGTGGTGGTTGGCTGCGGGGGGCAATCCACCACGCCGGAACTTTACATCCCCCCAACCCCGGCCTCCCAGGCGACCCCGCTCGCTATTGGGGCGACCGAACCGACCCCGGTAAGCCCGACGGAACCCCCTCCACCGACCCCCACGCCCCCTTGTTCTCCGGGCCTGACCTTCCTGGAAGACCTGACCATCCCGGACGGTACGACCGTTGCGCCCGGGGAAACCCTCGACAAGCGCTGGCGTGTGCAGAATTCTGGGTCTTGCAACTGGGAATACAGCTACAGCGTCGTACTGATCGGCGGACCGGACATGGGCGCTCCCGCCGAGCAGGCGCTCTTCCCGGCGCGCAGCGGGGCAGAAGCAGTGATCCGGATGCTCTTCACCGCCCCGGCAGAACCCGGCACGTACCGCAGCGCCTGGCAGGCGCGCGACCCCTTGGGGAACCTGTTCGGGGACCCGTTTTTTATTGAGATCCTTGTACCTTGAATAAAATAGACCCAGATGGCCTAGCCTATAAATGCCATCCGGGTCTTTTGCTTCAATAATTCCCCTTAAGTCCCCTCTTCCCAGGAATGCAGATATTTCACCTGCTCGGGCGTGAGTACGTCGATGGATACGCCCATCGCCTCCAGCTTGAGGCGGGCGATTTCCCGGTCGATCTGTTCCGGAACGCTGTAGACCTTTTTCTCGAAGGTGGTGCTGTTCTTCACCAGGTATTCCAGGCTGAGCGCCTGATTGGCAAACGACATGTCCATCACGCTCGCCGGATGCCCTTCGGCTGCGGCCAGGTTGATCAGCCTCCCCTCGCCGAGCAGGTTGATCGCCCGCCCGTCCGGCAGCAGGTACTGCTCGACGAACGGGCGCACCAGGCGCTTCTCCTTTGCCATCGATTCCAGGGCTGGGATGTTGATCTCCACGTTGAAGTGGCCCGAATTGGCGACGATCGCGCCGTCCTTCATCACCTCGAAATGGTTCTTATCGATCACGTTGATGTCCCCGGTCACGGTGACGAAGATGTCCCCGATGCGAGCCGCCTCCAGCATGGGCATCACGCGGAACCCGTCCATAACTGCTTCCAGGGCCGGCAGCGGGTCGACCTCGGTGACGATCACATTGGCCCCCATGCCGCGCGCCCGCATCGCCAGGCCGCGCCCGCACCAGCCGTATCCGGCGATGACGAAGTTCTTCCCCGCCAGCAGGACGTTCGTCGCCCGGACGATGCCATCCACCGTGGACTGGCCGGTCCCGTAGCGGTTGTCGAAAAAGTGCTTGGTCATGGCGTCGTTGACGGCGATCACCGGGAAGGCCAGCGCGCCGTCCGCGGCCATTGCCCGCAGGCGGATCACGCCGGTGGTGGTCTCCTCCGTGCCGCCGATCACATTCTTGAGCAGGTCGCGGCGGTCCTTGTGCAGGGTGCTAACCAGGTCCGCCCCGTCGTCCATGGTCAGGTGCGGCTGGTGGTCGAGGGCGGCATTGATGTGCCGGTAATAGGTGACGTTGTCCTCGCCCTTGATGGCGAACACAGGGATCTCGAAGTGGGTCACCAGGGATGCCGCCACGTCGTCCTGCGTGGAAAGCGGGTTCGAGGCGGTCAGCACCACCTCGGCGCCGCCCTGGTGCAGGGTGTCCATCAGGTGCGCTGTCTCCGTTGTGACGTGCAGACAGGCGGAGATGCGCAGGCCGTTCAGGGGCCTCTCCGCGGCAAACCGTTCCCGGATCAGGCGCAGGACCGGCATCTCCCGCCCCGCCCATGCGATGCGCCGGCGGCCTCCCTCAGCCAGCTTGATATCCTTGACGTCGTAATTGTCCATCATCGTCTCCAATGAAACAAGGGATTGGGGATAAGAGAGCTAGAGATCTTCTCCCCTGTCCCCTGTCCCCTGATTGATTTCATCCGCAACGAGTCCATCCAGCAGTCCCCCGTCGTCGAAATGGCGGCGGAAGCGGTTCACGAACTCCGTCCTGGAAAACACGTGGTTCTGCGGCCCTTCCTGTTCGAGGCAGTAAGCGGCGCAGACCGCCCCCATGCGGGCGCAGGTCATCAGGTCATAGCCGCGGGCGTAGCCGGCCAGGAAGCCGCCCCGGAAAGCGTCGCCCACCCCGGTCGGGTCGACGATCGCCGCCGGTGTGACCGCGGGGATCTGATGCTCCCCGCCAGCGGAATAGATCGTGGACCCCCGCTCGCCATCGGTGACGACGGTGAAGGCGGCCCGCGCCTGGAGCACCTCCGAGGTCAGCCCGGTCTTCTTCTGGATCATGCAGAATTCGTAGTAGTTCACGAACAGCGCCAGCGCGCCCTCCAGCCCCTGGCGGAGTTCTTCGGCGCTCAGCCGGGGGATCTGCTGGCTGGGATCGTAGACGTAAGGGATGCCGAGCTCCTGGCATTCAGCCGCGTAGCGGCACATCGCCTGGGGGTCGTTGGGCGAGATCAGCACTAGGTCGGGCCGTTCGCCTGGCAGGTCGTGCAGCGACAGTTCGGCAGCCCGGGCCATGGCACCGGGGAAGAAGCTGGCGATCAGGGCGTTCTCGCGGTCCGTGTTTGCAAAGTACGACGCGGTGTACTCGCCTGGGACGATGCGCACGCCCGACGTGTCGATCCCGCGGGCTTCCAGCCACCCCCGGTACTCGGCGAAATCCTCCCCCGCCGTGGCGAACAGCCGCGGCCGTTGCCCCAGCAGGGCCATGGTGTAGGCGATGTTCGGGGCGATCCCGCCGGGCTGGCGCACCATGCTCTCCACCAGGAGGGACAGGCTGAGCCCTTCCAGGCGGTCGGGCAGGATGTGTTCCCGGAAGTAACCGGGGAAGCGCATCAGGTAGTCGAAGGCGATCGAACCGGTCAGCAGAATGTTCATCTATCAGCAAAAGCCGCCGCCCGGAGTTCATCGGGCAGCAGGCATCGGTCGAACCTGCGCGTCGGCTGGCGCGCCCCATCTCGTTCCATCGTCCGCATGATTCACCTGCCGGCAGCGCCCCCCATTTGAGAGCAGCTTCCTCAAGAGCGGACTGAGTTTAACATGGTTGGGGGACTTTGTCAAAGCCTGCACGAGGAAAGGGTGAGCAGGCGGGGCAACGCCGCAGCCTGCTCACCCGCCGCCCGATCTCCCCCCATCCAAGACAGCGATGCGGTCTTCGATCAGCTGGCGCAGTCGCAGGACCTCTTTGTGCTCTTCGAGCAGCATGGCCAGCAGGAAGGTCTCGAAAGGCAGGGCGTGGGCCGCGTAGGCGGCCGCCGCCAGGTGCCTGTGCGCGGCGGAGAACAGGTCGTCCAGCGCCAGCTGGTCGCCGCGGCGCAGGGCGCGCCGGAAGCGGGAAAACGATTCCTGCTCCCGCAGAAAGGCCTGGGTGATGGAAGGTAGTGTGCGTCCCATATACGGTCGAGCGGTAGAAAATGGTTGAGTTCGGTCTCCCGGCCTAGAACAGGCGCGGCGGCTCCCGGGGGACCTCCGGTTCGAGCATCCAGACCTGGCCGGCGGCCGCCGCCAGGAATTCCAGCAGCTCCGGGCGGTTCACGGGCATCGCCGGGCGGACGCTGACTGCCACCGGCGCGGCGCGGTTCAGGCGGGCCAGGTGGACGAGGCAGGTGCGCAGCAGGCGCCGGCTCTCGACCGCCGGCACGCTCTCGTCGTGGAACGTCGCCAGCAGGTCCAGCACGATGGTGGGCACCCCTTCGGCAGGCGTGTCCCTTAACAGGGCCGCCAGCTGGTAGCAGGTGAAGGCGCGCGCCAGCTGGATGCGCTCCAGGACTTCCCGCACGGACCCGCGCGGGCCGCCGGGAGCACCACTCTCCAGGGCGCGGGCGACCGCCAGGTTCAGGGCGTAGACGTCCAGGCGGTTGCCGCCGTCCAGCAGGCGCAGGGGGCCCCGCCGGGCCAGGCGGGCCGCCAGGTCGAGCAGGATCGCCCCGCCGGCGCGCGGCGCCACGACGAGCAGCAGGTTTCCGGGGACGGGGTTGAGCAGCGCGCTGCGCTGCGGATCAACGATCGCCCTCCGGCTGTGTATCGTGCCCCCGAGGAGCTTTGTCGGGGCTCTGTCGGAGCGCTGCCTGGGCTGGGTCTTCATGCCCCTACGATAGTCCAGGCGGGGCGGGAAGACAATCCCGCCCGCAGGGGAGAGAGGGATGGGATTGGGAGTAACCGGGGGGGCGAGCCAGGGGTGGGGGAGGGGGAGGCCGGGGGGAGGCAGATGTGCCGGTCCCCGCTCACGGGAGCCAGGCGCTGAAGTCCCAACCGGCCAGCGCCCGGCGCAGATCGGCCTTGCTCTTCAGCCCGAACTTGCGCAGGATGCTGCGCACATGAGACTTCACGGTGGAAGGGGAGATGCCCAGCTCGGCGGCGATCTGGCGGTTGGTGCAGTCCAGGCAGATCAGCGCCGCGGCCTGCTGCTCGCGCGGCGAGAGGCGGTTCCAGCAGGCCAGGCGGCCCTCCTCCGTCCAGCGGTGGGCGAGGGCCGCGGCGAGCAGTTCCTGGGCGACCTCGCCAGCCTGGCGCCTCTCCCGCTCTGCGAGCGCCTCCAGGGACCGGATCAGGTCCGGCCCGACGGGGAAGGTGAGGCGGGGGGTCGGGCGATACCCGAAAGCGTGGAGGAGGCGGTCGAAGAGGGACATCGAAGGAAGGATAGCGAGAGGGCGATCGGTTAAAGCGCCAGAGCGGACTTGCAGAAACAATTATAATAGAACGTATGTTCTAATGTCAAGGAGGCGAGAGCTTGCTTACCACCTCGCCCGGCAAATGACGATTTTCCCCATAAAACGCTCGCACAGCTGAATGGTTCTGAGGGGATAGCCTGTTTTCTGATGCACGCTCTACATCCCTAAGAACGAAGTGCGCCGCTGCGGTTGGAAACGAAAACGAGCTGCTTTCTGTCCGGCGACCATGCCGGGTCGATATTACCGGTACTTCCGTCGGGCAGGATAGGAGAATTTTTCCCGCTCCCCACGTCGATCAGCAAGATACTATTATCCTTAAATGCCTCTGCGCTCCAATTGAAGAATTTCTCCATGGAAATGCTTACCCTATCCGGTGGTAGCTCAACTTTACCCGAATCGGTATCGAAGATAATGCCTTTCCCCATATGCATTCATCGTGATACTGTTGAAGGAAAAAAACGTGCTCAGACTGGCGAGAAAAGTGTGTGAGGTGCCCAGATGCGTCAGGTGCAGGTTCGAGCTTCGGGATGGGGGTGTCGGTTGGGCCTGGTTGCAGGGTTGGGCTCGGATAAAGTGTAAAGGTTGGATAGGGCGTATCTGTTGGCGGCCAGAACTCACCCGGGGTGAGTTAATAAAATGTTCGGTTGGGGGGATCGACGCCTCTGGAGGCGGGCTGGTCTCTCCGGCTTCGCCCCGACAGGTCACCCTTTGATCACGGCCACGGGCCGCAGCCTTACCTGACCCTGACGAACCTTCGCTTCCCCGCCTGGAGCACGCCGGCACCCGGAAAGGGCTGGTTCGGGTCGCCCAGCAGCTCCCCATCCAGGCGTACACCCTTTTGATCGATCAGGCGCCGCCCCTCGCTGCGCGAGGCGACCAGCCCGCTCGCCTCCAGCACGTCCAGGACGGTCTGCCCGGCCTGCAGGCGGTATTCCGGAATCTCCGCCGGCAGGTCGCCCTGCTGGAAGACGCGCACGAAGGCATCTTCTGCTTCTTGGGCGTCCTCCGGACTATGGAAGATCTCGACGACCTCCCGGGCGAGCTTCATCTTCACGTCGCGCGGGTGGAGCCGGCCTGAACGCATCCCCTCCTCCAGCTCCGCGATCTGCGCCTCTGTCCAGCGCGTCACCAGGCGGAAGTACGTCCCCATCGCCTTGTCCGGCAGGCTCATCACCTTGCCGTACATGTCCTCCGGCGCGGCCAGTATCGGGATGTGGTTGCCCAGCGACTTGCTCATGCGGATCTCCCCGTCCGTGCCGGGCAAGATGCCCATGATGATGGCGATGTTCGGCTTTTCGCCCAGGAAAGTCATGATCTTGCGCGCCGCAGTGACGATGTTGAACAGCTGGTCGGTGCCGCCCACCTGCACGTCGGCGCGCAGAGCGTAGGCGTCGTAGCCCTGCATGAGGGCGTAGAAGGTCTCGTGCAGGTAAATGGCATCCCCGCTCTCCCAGCGCAGGCGGAAGTTCTCCCGGGTGAGGAACTGCTGCACGGTGAAGTTGGAGGCCAGCCGGATCAGGTCGGCGAAGGTCAGCTTCGAGAGCCACTCGGCGTTGTACCGGATGACAGTCTTCTCCGGATCGAGGATCCTGTACGCCTGCTCGGCGTAGGTGCGGGCGTTGCGCTCCACCTCTTCCGGGGTGAGCTGCGGGCGCAGGCGGTTCTGGTCGGAAGGGTCCCCGATCAGGGACGTATATGTGCCGATCAGGAAGGTCACCTCGTGCCCCAGCTCCTGGAACTGGCGGAGCTTGCGCATGGTGATCGTGTGACCCAGGTGCAGGTCGGAGCGGGTCGGATCGTAGCCGCAGTAGACCCGCAGAGGCCGGCCTTCCCTTTCCGCCTCGATCAATCGCTGGCGCAGCTCTTCCGCCATGGCTTGCTTGAGCGCCTCGTCGCCGTATTCGGTGCCGCGCATCAGGTACGCCACCTGTTCATCGATGTTCATCCGTCACCTTCCAAATAAATAAAAAACGCGCCCTCTGCGGGAAGGCGCGCCTTTCTCGCCGCAGAGGGATCACCGGCGGGAGTAGGAATACCCGCTTCCTGAATCAATCGGCCCAGTTTCCCGTAAACCCGCATTTTCCACGATTCGCTCCAGAATCCGCTGCCCTTCCACAAATCCCGTCCGGCCCATAATTTTACCATGGGCTTTCACCTCGCCCAGGGTGTAGAACCGGAAATAGGCCTGCTGTCCGATCACCTCCACGCGCTCTCCCCACGGCGCCTGCCGGACGCGCACTTCCTGGATTTCATCCCAGGCCAGGCGCACGGCGCGCAGACCGTTCCGGTAAGAGACGCCCTCCGGTCCAAGCGTGAGCGTTGTGTGCCTGTCCATCCAGTTGCCCAGGCTGATGCTGACTGCAGCGATACCCAGCAAGATCCCCAGCAGAATCAGGAGGGGGCTCACGCGGAGCTCCAGCCGGGCAAGCAGGACCCAGGCACCGATCACGAGCAGCGCACATGCCCAGGCGATCAGCTCGCCGCGCCTCGGGATCAGCTCCGGGTGGTGTTTCATCTTTAAGATAACCTGCTCAGGATCTCTTCCGGCACCTGATCCCTCAGGTGGGGGTAAGTCTCGATCAGCCTGGCTATGTCTGCCAAGTCCTTCTGGCGCTTGCTGCCCCTTCGCTCGGAGTCCTGGGCTGCCCAGACCTTCCCGCGCAAGACGTCTTCAAGGCCTGCAACCGGCAGGAGCATTCCTAAAACATTACGCGGTTGGGCCCGCTGGACGAAATCCGCGTAACGCGGATCGGTCTGGACCTGGACCCTCAGATCGGACTCTCTCGAAGAGACGTTAAGGCTGTGCGGAAAGTGCTTGAGCTCGAACTCCTCCGACAGGATTTGGATCACTTTTTCAATTTGATCGAGCGCCACAACGATATCCAGATCAAGGCTGACCAAGGGTTCGACATAGGCGTTGACTGCCTGCCCACCTATGATGCAATACTGGATGCCGTGCTGATCTAGAAGAGCAACCAGCGATTCCAGGAAGTTTCTGTGGTCCATTGTGATGGATTTCCAAAATTCGAGAGCGCGCATTTCAGGCTAAGGATACATCTTTAGAGTTGTTTATTGGAGTATAGCACATATGAAGTTCAGGGTGGACCGTTCCTGGCTGTCAAATCTGAAGGAGGTTACTTGACAGGAAATCCCGTGCTATAATTCGCAGAGTTGCGGAGCGAACATGCAAGAACCGGTACTGGTGCTAAACGCGAATTTCGAGCCGATCAACGTTTGCAACACCCGGCGCGCCATCGGCCTGATGATGACAGGAAAGGCCAACCTGGTGCTCAACGGCCGGGGTGAGATCAAGACGGTCTCGATGTCATTCCCGCGCCCTTCCGTGATCCGCCTGGAGCGGATGGTGAAGCGGCCGCGGCCGCGCGTCAAGCTTACCAAGCGGGAAGTGCTCCGCCGGGACGACTACACCTGCCAGTACTGCGGACAGCGCACACCGCACCTGACCATCGATCACATCGTCCCGCGGCACTTGGGCGGTCTGCACGACTGGAGCAACCTGGTCGCCGCCTGCCCCTCCTGCAACCACCGCAAGGGGGGGAGGACGTTGGAACAGGCCCAGATGAGGCTGCTCCGCCTGCCCGGCGAACCGCCGACCTCGGCGTACTACCTCTTCGCCCGCCACCTGGGCCAGAACGAGGAGTGGACCCCCTTCATCCAGGGCTGGTAGCTGTATAGAAAACGCCAAATCCCTGGCCATGTGCAGACTTCGAGCGAACCCTGAGCCTGTCGAAGGGCACATTCGGGAATCACGCTGGCTTCGACCGGCTCAGCCAGCGTGAGACCCCTTAGAAATTTAGAACAAGGAAATCACGGGCCAGGGACACCGGTCCCTTGAAGGCTGCCCTGGCTTGGTCAGCCAGCGTGCTGTCGTTGAAATTCCGTGTCGGGTAGTGGACCAGATACAAGCTCTTCGCCGCCGCCTGCCTGGCGATTTCTCCGGCCTGGGCGGCGCTGCTGTGACCGTGGCCGGCGCCGGTCGCCTCGTGGACAAGGACATCGACCTCCCTGGCAAGCCGCACGACCGCTGGGCAGGGTTCGGTATCCGAAGAATACGCAAAGGTCTTCCTGGAATTCAGGAACTCGACGCGCACCCCAATGTTCGGGATCAGGTGGCAGACCGGCGAGGCGTAGATTCGCCACTCAGAATTTTCAACGACCGGGGTCATTTCCTTTTCCGGCAGCCGGATAAAGTTCACTGGAAAGAAACCGGGCCACGTCTGCCAGCCGTACAGGTCCATCATCTTCTCCACCCTGTCCAGGGTGTAAGCGAGGCCGGTGAGGTTGAGCTCCCTTTTCCGACCTAGCAGCCAGAGGTCCATCAACAACAGCGGGATCCCGCCGACGTGGTCGGGGTGGAAATGCGTAAGGATGATGTCCGTAACTGCCTCCAGCTCGAGGCCGGCCTGGGGAAGCCTGACGAGGGGATTCCCGGCGCAGTCAATCAGGAGGGTCCCGCTCTCGCCGACAACCGCCATGTGCGTGTTTTCATGGACCGGGTCGGGAATAGAATTAGACGACCCGAGAAAGACCAGTTGGGGCATTCTTTTTCCTCATTATATTATTGGATTTATTAACCAGCACCAGGAGGCTTCAACCCCCAAATACCAGCAGAGCGATCCGGGGGGTAAGGAGGACTTCCAGAGCTGCCGCTCCGAGCAGCAGAGGTATGACGAGTCCCACCATGACCCTTGCCCAGTCCGCCAGCCCGTGCAGCCAGGCCTCGCCGATCGTCCTCCCTGGGGAAGGCGCCGCCAGGACAGCCCCCAGGCGCAGGATCGCCGCACCAGCCAGGGCGATTGCCGGGATCTCGAGCACGCCGTGCGGTGCGACCAGGGCAAGGAGGATCCAAAACGGCGATAGACCTGCACCGACACTCGCGGTCGTGATATACCCGATCAGCGTCAGCGGCAGCATCAGCACGAGGATCGCTAGGACGCCGTACGAAAAGATCCCCAGGATCGTCGCCAGGAGCACCGTCTGAAGGTTGTGGACCCAGACGAGCGGGATCCCTGCCGCCTCAAAAAAGCGGAAGGAAGGCATCCCCTCCAGGTTGCCCCGTTGCAAGGAGCGGAGGTCGATCAATTCCGGGGGGATGACGTAGCGGTGGGCGAGGAGCACCCCGAGGCTTGCCGCTAACGCCAGAACGAGCGCCATGAGGGCTACAGGCAGCTTAAGGCGGCGGAGGGTCAAACTAAGTTCTTTCCGGTACCACTCGATGGGCGACTTTGCCTCGCCTTTGAAGGCACTCCACAGCGTCCCCCAGGCCCAGCGCAGGTTGAGGGTGTCCATCTCCCTGCCGAACAATTCCTCCCGGTTGAAGTGTGCGACCCCGGTGCGGACCAGCAGGGCGGCGATCAACACCAGTCCCAACACCGTCCACCACATCACCTCGTCTCTTCCCCAGACGATCGCTGCGCTCTGTCCTTGCAGCAGGACCGCCATCGGCAGGATGATCACGAAAGACATCAGGTTCGCCCCGCGCAAGGAGGTCGTCTGGGTGGAAATGACCACCGCAGCGCTGACCATGACCAGGCAATTCACCGTCGCCAGGGCGAACACCTGGAGGAACAGGGCGGCGTCCGGCAGCCAGCCATCCTGGCGGTACAGGCCGAGCAAATAGAATCCCATCGCCAGGTAGCTGGCTGACAGCGGGAGGATCAGCGCGGCCAGCAGCTTGCCCATGTAGAGCTGGAGGGCGCTGAGCGGGCTGCTCAAGAGTGGTTCGAGGCTGCGGCGCTCTTTCTCTCCTACGAAGCTCTCCAGCGCCAGGACCAGCGCGACCGCGACCGGGAAAAATCCGACGATCATGAACAGGAAGGGATAGAGCTGTTCAGCCTGGATCTCCAAGCCGTAGCTGGCTGCAAAACCGATCACCCTGCGCGCCAGGTTATTCATCAAGGCAGGCAGGACCGCGACCAGCAAAACGAGCGGTGTAACGATCCGCCAGTCGCGCAGGTGATCACGCAACTCCCGGCGGGTGATGATAAAAGACGGAGTCAAATCAGCCAGCAAGGATCTCCTCCGCTTCCGGCTGCAGGTTGACCACCTCCAGGTAGATCTGCTCCAGGCTCCTGGGGACTTCGACGATGCTGGTCACCGGCAGGCCCTGTTCGAGGAGACTCTTTAAGACCAGAGGGTTATCCAACGTAAAGGTATCCGGCCTGAAGCGCAGCCAGTCGTCCCCCCGGGCGGTGATCTCCAAAGACCCTGGTAGGGTGACCCGGGCTGTCTGGCAGGCGTGCGCCAGCTGCACCTCGTATTCGGGTGGACCCAACCATTTCCGTTTAAGCTCGTCTGGCGATCCCTGGGCGATGATCCTCCCACGCCGGATGATGGCGATCTTGTCCGCCAGTTTCTCCGCTTCCGCCAGGTTGTGCGTGCAGATCACGATCACCCGTTCGGAGGAGCGCAGCTGCTGGATCGCGTCCCTGACGATGAAAGCGCTCTCCGGGTCCAATGCCGAGGTGGGCTCATCCAGCAGCAGCACCGGAGGGTCGTGAAGCAGCGCCCGGGCCAGGGCCAGCTTCTGCTGCATCCCGCGCGAGAAATGTCCCAGGCGCAGGTGTTGGAATTCAGCCAGGCCAAAACTCGCCAACAATTTCGAAGCGCGCTTCCGGCTCGTCGCCAGATCCAGCCCGTAGAGCTGACCGAAGAATTCCAGGTATTCCATCGCCTTCATTCGGCCGTAGAAACCGTGATGCTCGTTGAGGACTCCCACCGAAGCGCGCACCCGGGACGCCTCCTGAACTACATCGTACCCTGCGACCCGCGCCCAGCCGCGGGTCGGCTGCAGCACGGAGGACAGCAGGCGGACTGTGGTCGTCTTGCCGGAGCCGTTCGGCCCCAACAGCGCCAGCACCTGGCCCGGCTCGAGCCGGATGGAGATCCCATCGACCGCCTGGAAGCTCCCAAAAGCTTTAGAGAGGTCCTCCGTCTCTATCATCCTGCAATAGCTTGATCCGATCTATACGCTGCCGATCCCCGCCGGATTTGAGTCAGACTCCGCCTTCCTGCGGTGCCGCCACACGAGGAGCGCAACGGAGGCAAGCGCCACGACGAGGGATACCGTCTGGTTAATATTAATAACGCCTACCCTGGCCGGGTCAAGTCGCAGGAACTCGAGCAGAAACCTGGCAGCAGGGTAGGTGATCAGATAAATTAGGAAAAGGTCTCCCCTGATCAAACTTTCCCGATAGCGGCGCTCCACCCAAAGGAGAAAACCGACCGTAAGCAAATTCCAGAGGGACTCGTAGAGGAATAAGGGATGGTACGTCGCCTGGGATTCATAGCCAGGCAGGCGGTTTTGGGGGTCGATCGGGATCGCCCAGGGCAGATCCGTCGGGAGCCCGTATAGCTCCTGATTGAAGTAGTTCCCCCAGCGCCCGATCGCCTGGCCGAGCGCCAGGGCCGGGGCGGTGATGTCCAACCAGAAGGCAAACTCCAACTTCCGTCCCCGGGTGAAGAGGTAAAGCGCCAGCAGGCCCCCGATCACTGCCCCCGGAATCCCCAGCCCGCCGGCCCGGATGTTCAGAGCATCCAGGGGGTGCGTGAGATAGTAACCTGTCGTGTAGCCGAGAGCGACCATCGATGCGGGGGGAGTAAGGATGTGCCAGATCCGCGCCCCGACGATGCCTCCGATCAACACCCACACCAGTCCATCCCACACGATTTCGCCGTTCGCTCCTTTTCGGCGGGCCTCCCGCGCAGCGAGCCAGGCGGCTGCCAGCGCGCCCAGCATGACGACTATCCCGTAGTAGTATATCGTTACCGTCCCAATCCGGATCCCCATACTTGACTCCTCAATGACGAATTAGCGCCTGTCCCTGGTCTGCCGCCGGACGTCCAGGATGCGCTGGAGGGCAGTCAGGTTGGCAAAGATCGCGATGATCCACAGGCCCAACATTGGAATGTTAAACACCAGAGAAGGCGCCAGGACCAGGTAGCGCTCCAGCCGGGTCAGCAGACCAACCCTGGTGTCGTACCCCAGGGAAGAAGCCCGCGCGCGCACGTAGGAGACCAGGACAGCGCCTCCAGATGCAGCGAAGGTGACCATTGCCCCCAGCCAGTCTCCCTGCTGGATGAAATAATACAGCAGCCCACCGAAGATGACCAGTTCCGAATAGCGGTCGGTCACCGAGTCGACGAATGCGCCGAACTCAGTCGACTCACCCCTCAGGCGCGCCATGGTCCCATCCAGGGCGTCAATAGGTCCCATCGCCAGGATCAAGATCCCTCCGAGAGTCATATGCCCCTGTGCGATAAAATACGCCCCCACCGTATTTCCCGCCAGCCCCAACACAGTCATGGCGTTCGGAGTCAACCCGAGCCGGTTGAAGAAGGCGCCTATCGGGTCCAGGATACCACCGAAGCGTGCCCGCATCATTTCTGTAAAAGTCAGGCTCTTTGTTTTTTCCGAAACGTGATCCAATTTGGTTTCCCTTGGGTGAGAATGATGAGTCGATCGGGTATGCTATCCGATGGGGACGCGGCTGTCAAGGATTTCGATCTTCCCCCTGCCCGATCAGAACTTCCCTTTCACGCCCCCCGCTCATCGCCGGGCCGATCACACCCAGCTCTTCCAGTTCATCGATCAGGCGCGCAGCCCGCGGGTATCCGATCCGCAGCCGCCGCTGCAGCAGGGAAGCGCTGGCACGCTGAGTCTGCCGGACGATCTCGATCGCCTGTTCGATCAGGTCATCCTTATCCGCCAGAAGGGCCTTTTCTTCGAGCAAGGTCTCCCAGGGCGCCGGCTCAACCTCCTCTTGAGCGACCGAACGCTGCCAGAAGCTGATCACGCGCCCGATCTCCTGGTCGGATACGAGGATACCCTGCGCACGGATCGGGCTGCCAGCCTCGGGCGGAAGGAAGAGCATATCTCCCCGCCCAAGCAGGCTCTCCGCGCCAACCGAATCCAGGATCACCCGCGAATCGACTGATGAGGCGACGCTAAAGGAAATCCGGGCCGGGAAGTTCGCTTTGATCAACCCGGTGACCACGTCCGTGCTGGGGCGCTGCGTGGCAACCACCAGGTGGATGCCGGTGGCGCGCGCCATCTGGGCCAGGCGGACCAGCGCAGGTTCGGTCTGGTCCGGGGCGGTCATCATCAGGTCCGCCAGCTCATCGATCATCACCACAATGTGCGGCATCGGCTCTTCGCCTTTCCGCCGGCGGGCTTTGCGGTTGTAGGAATCGATATTGCGCGAATGGGTGGCCTCGAGGACTTTATAGCGTCGGTCCATCTCAGCGACCGTCCAGCGCAGGACGCCCAGGATGCGCTCCAGGTCGGTCTCGACTTTCCCCAGCAGGTGCGGCAGCCCGTTGAAGCGCACCAGCTCCACCATTTTCGGGTCGATCATCACCAGCCGAAGGTCCTCAGGCGTGTTGTTCATCACCAGGCAGGTCGTCAGGGCCGCGATGCAGACGGATTTCCCCGAACCGGTCGTACCCGAGATCAAGAGGTGGGGCATGCTCGCCAGGTCAGCCACCACAGCCTGCCCGGATACGTCTCGTCCCAGAGCGATCGTCAGCGGAGACCCGAACTTGTAGAATGCCTCCGTCTCAAGGATCGGCCTCAGCCTAACCACGGTCGAGCGGGTGTTCGGGACCTCGATGCCGATGTAGGGTCGGCCTGGGACCGGGGCCTCGATGCGCAAGCTGGATGCAGAAAGCGCCAGGGCGAGGTCACGGGAGAGCGAGGCGATCTGCGCCACGCGCACTTTCTGGCGCACCAGGTCTTCCTCGCTCCCCCCTTTCTCGAGGAACCCGGGCTCGACTGCGAACTGCGTCACAGTTGGTCCGACCTGGAATCCAACCACTTTTGCCGGGATGCCGAACTCCGCCAGAGTCTTTTCGATCAGCCCAGCTGTCAGATTGATATTGCGTTCATCAGGCCGGGAAACGGGTTCTTCGAACAGGAGGTCCAGGCCAGGCAGCCGCTCGTCCCGTTCCGGCGGCTTTGCACGCCTCTCATCGTTCACCTGGATCTTGAATTTCTTGCGGTACTCCGCAGGCAGGCGGGGCACGTTGCTGCGCATGCCGGGTTGCGGCTGTAAAATCGATGCTCCCCCTTGCTCCCTGCCTACCTTTCCCATGGGTTCGAGCGTGCTTACAGGCTCCCCTCCGCCGCTCAATTCCCGGATCCGGGAGATGCTGGCAAGCTGCCCGGAGATCCCCAGCCCGACCAGCGCAAAGACCACGAACGCCAGGGAGAGGATCACAGCCAGCAGCCAGTCCACCGGCACCACGATCAACAGCAGCTCCGCCAGTCCCCAGCCCACCAGACCGCCGTCGATGCCCTGTTCCACGCGGGCTATCGAAGATCCGCCCAACACCGACAGCAGCGCCAGGCCGCAGAACGCAGCCGCTTCCAACGCCAGCACACGTCCCCAGGGCAACACCAGTCTCCGGCGGCGGAAGATAGCGATCCCGACCAATCCCGGGATGCCGGCGGCGAGGTACGCCCCCCAGCCGAACCACCGCCGCAGCTGCTCCGCCCACCAGGTCAGCAGAATTCCCTCGGTGAGGCTGAACAACGCCAGGAAAGTCATCAGGGAGACCGCCAGGCAGATCACGCCGCCAACATCCCAGCCGAAGCGCCTCAACCCTGCCATCCCATTTTGTGAATCTCCACGGACGTCACCCCGGAGGCTCCCGGCCGGATTCCGATTTACACGAATTGTTTGCTTGGAGTATCTTCTGGGCAACGACTGGCCTCAACTATCAATTTGCGCTTGCTCTGCACGGGAGGCGATATAGATCCCTGCCAGGATAAGTATAGCACCAAAAATCTTGAGAGGTGCCGGGGTCTCCTGGAGCAAGAAATAAGCCAGGATCGTCGAACCGATCGGCTCTCCGAGCAGGGAAATTGCTACAAAAGCCGCGGAGAGATACCTCAATGCCCAGTTGAAGCTCGAGTGCCCAATAATCTGCGGTACAAGGGCCAGCAGGACAAGCCAGAGGTACGTCCGCGGTGGGAAGCCGAGAGGGGTCTGCCGCGCTATGAGCATGATCCCCAGCAGGGTAAGGGCTGCCACCCCGTAAACCAGGAAGATGTATGGGATCAAAGACATCCTGACCCGAATCCTCCGACCGATCAGCAGATAGCCAGCCGCCATCCAGGCACCCGCCAGGGACAAGAGATCGCCAAAGAACGCCTTCCCCCGGATGAACTCGCCAACTGGGGGGCAAACCAGCCCACCACTTTCGATCAGGCACGAATCGCTTATGCCCACCACAAATCCGCCGAATAGCGCCAGCCCCATCCCGAGCAGTATCGTCCGCGTCAGGGATTCCTTCAGCACGAGTGGAGAAAGCAGAGCAACCCACAAAGGCGAGGTCGAGACCAGGACGACCGAACTGGCGACCGTCGTGTACTCGAGCGAGGTGATCCAGGTCGCAAAGTGAAGCGCCAGAAACACACCAGATGCGATCACCAGCCTGCGGTCGCTCCCACGGACCTGACGGATCTCCGGAAGATGCCTGGAAAGCGCCAGAGGAGCCAGGAAGACGGTTGCCAGCCCCAGACGGCAGGCTGCCACAACCAGGGAGGGAGTTGTCGCCTGTGCGAAGCGGACGAAAATCGAACCCGTGGAGACAGCCAGGATCCCCAAACCGATCACCGCGGCTGGCGGCAGGATAGGTCGTGTTGGATCGGGTTCCATGTGCTCTGCGCGGCGCGGCTGCATTTGCCCGGGTGCTCCTCGTGCTTTCAGCTTGACAAAGATTGAAGGGATGTTACAATCCAAAGGCGACGGTCAATTCCGTTATGCTAATTCACAACTCCTCGATCAGTCAACCCTAATTTATCTTTGGTCTTTATAAGGAGCATGCGATGGCTTTTGAGTTACCCCCACTTCCGTACGCTTACGATGCCCTGGAGCCCCACATCGACTCCATGACGATGGAGATCCATCACACCAAGCATCACAACGCCTACGTCACGAACCTCAACGCGGCCCTGGAAAAACACCCCGAGCTGGCGGGCAGGTCCCTCGAAGACCTGGTCTCGAACCTGTCGGCCGTCCCTGAGGATATCCGCACTGCGGTGCGGAACAACGGGGGCGGCCACTTCAATCACAGCCTGTTCTGGAAATTCATGTCGCCAGATGGAGGCGGTGAACCGAAAGGCGAACTGGCGCAGGCGATCAACTCCGCGTTCGGCGATTTTTCAGCTTTCAAGAGCACCTTCGCCCAGGCAGCCATGAGCCGGTTCGGCAGCGGTTGGGCCTGGCTCGGTTTCAAAGACGGCAAGCTGGCTGTGCTCTCCATGCCCAACCAGGACGTCCCGATGATGGAAGGCATGACCCCGATCCTGGGGATCGACGTGTGGGAGCACGCTTACTACCTGAAGTACCAAAACCGGCGCGCAGATTACATCGCCGCCTGGTGGAATGTGGTCAACTGGGAAGAAGTCGCCCGGCTCCATGCAGCTGCCAGATGATTCGATCGCGGTTGAGAACTTTATAAGGTAAAATTAATCCCGTGATATTTACGTATCCAATCAACTCACCCATTGGGAGGTTTCTTCGATGACTCACATTATCACCAGCCTGTGTTTGCGCGACTCTGGGTGTGTAGACGTCTGCCCTGTTGAATGCATTGTGCCGGGGAAGCCGATCGAGGAATGGCCTTGGTACTATATCGACCCGGATACCTGCATTGACTGCGGGGCCTGCATCCCGGAATGCCCCTTCGAGGCCATCTTCACGGAAGACGAAGTGCCCGCGGCGTACGAAGCCAAAGGCGGCGAAAGGCTCAGCATGCCCGCCGGGACCCCCGGGTTCGATGAGCCTTACGATGGGACGAATCATCATGGCGAACCGGTCCACCTCGACCACACCAGGACGCTTAAGGCCGGGGAAGTGGTTGACCTGACGCCGGACATTCAGCCCAACTACGATTACTTCAAGAAAGGTCCTGGTTACAGCGCCTTGGATTAACCCCCCTTTTCTTGAAAGAACCGTCATAGCCCGGCAGCTGCGTGCTGCCGGGCATTTTTCTTCCTATCAAACGCTGCGGATTTTACCCCGTGCGCAGGTCCAGGTTTCCTGCTCCCATCTCAACCGTGATCGTGAGCAGAGGGCCTTCCCCGTCGAGGAGATACTCACCGCCTGAAGAGCGCCATTCCCCTTCCAGGTTCACGTTCGACAGGCCTCCAGAGATGCGCAGGCGAGCTGCCGTCCTGGGAGGGACGATCACCTCGACGCTACTCAATCCTGTCTTGATATTGACGGAAGCATCTCGCTGCAGTTCCCCGGAGAAATCCAAGGTGTAGTCCCCTGCTCCGCTGACCACTTCCATGCGGGTAAAATTCGCGTTCGCCAGTCCGGTAGCAGTGACCTTGGATGCCCCGGTCTCGTAACGCAGCAAATCCATTTCTTCCCGGTTTGGTTCGGAGAACGACAGCTCCGTCTCTGAGCCTCCCTCTGCGATCCGCAGACTCCGGAGAGATAGACCGCCCAGCTCGAAATCCCCCCGGTATCCCCCGGCCGCGATCACGAGCTCGATCGGGACTTTCCCTAGTTTCAGGTCCCACACGTTTTCGAAATCGCCCCCGAGGATGGGGATGAAATCGAAACCCTCATCCTCCTGTGCGATGACCACCTCGCTCCCCCGGACCGTGATCTCGGGTTTCAATTCTGGGACGTTATACGTCGCGGTACCAGAAATTAAATAGGCATCCGTCCCGGGCTCAAGGTTCAATTCTCCGGCGGAAAAGTTCAGCCGCACCTCGGCCACAGCATCGACATCATCCAGGAGCGGCACCCGAATATCATCGGTGACCAGGTCCCCTGTATCGATTCTTGGTAGGTTGACGGTGATGCTGCAACTCAGGGAAATCAACGCAAGTAAAATGACAGGTAACAACAACCTTCGTGGATTCATAGGGTCCTCCTGATCTCAGACTTCTATTCAGATCTACGCAATTCGGGTGAAAGGGTTGCAGGATCACCCGTCATAGCGGTCAGACCGCCCTTCCCGACTGCCGGTTGGATATTCCCGCGATCAACTGGGCGATGATTGAATAGATCAGATATAAAAGGGCTGCCGCGACCAGCGCAAATTTAAAGATTGCCGATCCAGCTGACACCGCCGGCCACGGATCTGCGACCTGTCGAAGCAGCATCCATCCAAGCCCGATATTCTCCAGAATATCCAGCAGCCCGGCGCCCGCCATCCCCCAGGCAAGCGGGGCGCCCAGGGAGCTCAAAGGCAGGCGCTTGTCGCGCAGCACTTCCCCTGACAGCAAGCACGCAATGACGATCGCTGGCGCGTAGAGGAAGATAAAAAGAAAATCCAGCCCCAGGCTGAAGGCAGCCCTGAGCTTCGCTCCGACATCCCATGAATCGAGCACCGCCTGAGCCTGCTCCGGGCTGCCGGCCAGTTCGTAAGAAACGATCCCCTGAGGAGCAGTCTCGTTCTTCAAGGGCTCTCCCACGACATTCAGGACGAGCATTGTCCCCAGCATCAGGATAATAATTGGCAAGAAAAACTTTCGCCGAAGCTCCGGCCAGAAGCGGGGCATCTCCGTCTTCTCCATACGACTCATCCTAAGGCGAGATGTGAGCTTCCAGGCAAACGACCCCGCGGGAACCCACGACCGCGTCGTGAAGCATGCCCGGCGGGAGGTCCAGGCGATCGCCAGCTTCCAGGTTCACCCGCTCTCCCGTCTCGACGATGCCGAAAGTGATCGATCCCTCCAGGACGTAGATCACCTTGCCATAAGAATGGGAATGGACGCCGTAAACATCGCCAGGGGCGTTCGACCACCAGTACGCTTCTAACCCCTCCTCATCCAACCGGCGCTGGATCTCCGCCTTCCCAGGCAATTCTGGGCCGGTCCAACGGGTAACCCTGTGCACGAATGAGTCCATTTGACTGCCTCCTGGTTGCCTGGGAACCTATTTTACTCTGGACTTCCCCCCTGCGGTACCTCTGCAATAACCACGCGCCGGTCCGAGTTCGCCCATCTTCTCGCCTCTCGAGGAACGTAGCCGTACAACGCTTGCAAAATTCACCGAATCAGGGCACAATAACCGCAGGACCAGGATCATAAGCAGACCAGGCCCTCGAGCTCCAGGTTCCCATGGAGGGACGGTAACTGGGGGAATCCGTGGTTTCAAATAATAATCCAGATTCAAAAGGAGAGATGGAAATGACCGAAAACGAGCCCAAAGGACCACAACAGACCAGGGGCGACGTGGCTTCCGAGTTCCAGGTTCTCGGCGAGAACCTGAAGCGCGTCCTGCACCAGGCATGGGAAAGTGAAGAAAGGAAGACCCTTCAGCGCGAGATCGAAACCGGCCTCGCCGCCCTCGGGAAGACGCTGGAGCAGGCTGCCAAGGAATTACGGGAAAGCGAAACCGGACAGCGGCTGAAGTCCGAAGCGCAGGAACTGCAAGAACGCCTGCGCAGTGGTGAAGTCGAGACCAGGCTGCGCGATGACCTGATCACCGTGCTGAAGAAAGTCAACACCGAGCTGGAGAAAATTCTGAAACCCAAATCCGGGGCTGGCGGGGAAGGATCATCAGGGGAGAGCCCGAATGCCTCTTAAAGGGTTTCTTCATCAGACCGAAAACGGCAGTCCCGTTACCGTTGGCAACTATAAGATCATCCCGGTCTCCCGCGCGTATGGGGTCATTCTGCCGAAAGTCGCCGGAGGCTTCGTCTGGAACCACCCCCTGGCAGTCCGCATCGAGCGAGAAGGGGAAAGTGATCAGGAGATCCCGATACACGACGTGACCCGGATCGCACAGGTTCGGCTCATCGCTGGAAGTGTTTTCGCAACCGCCGTGCTCTGGGCCATCCTGCACCTGCTCGGTAGAAAAGTTCAGAAACAGGAGCCTTTAAATGGCTGAAGAGAAGCAAGAACACACAATCGATATAGATGCTGCCAACCTGATGGCGGCAGTCGAAGATGTCAACCAGACCATTGAAAAATTCCTCGATACCGCAAGCGTCGGGAAGGTGTATGCAGAACCCATCCGCGTCGGCGACACGGTCATCATCCCCAGCGCAGAAGTGGTAGCAGGCATGGGATTTGGCATGGGGGTCGGGTTTGGCCGGAAAGGCGAAGGATCTCAGGAGAGTGGGGGAGGTTCCGGTGGAGGGGGCGGTGGGCAAGTGCTGTCTCGTCCGGTGGCTGTGATCGTCGCGACGCCGGAGGAGGTGCGCATCGAACACGTCTACGATCGGACGAAAATCGCCCTGGCAGCCCTGACTGCGGCGGGCTTCATGGTTGGGATGGTGGCGCGCATGTTGCGCGGCCGCTGACCAACCGGATCTTCACTCGAGCTGGAGCGCGGCCCGCAGCAGCGCAATCCCCAAGGACCGCGTCCAAGCCGGGTCATCCTCCTCAAGGAGGACCGCCAGAGACAGCGGAGCGCCGTTCCAGCCAGGACGGGTGCCTGCCAGGTACCAGGTAAAGGTCTCGCCATCTTCCCCGGGGATGCGGGCGATGCTCTCCCAGGTCGGAATTTCATCCGCCTGGAGTGATTCTGCAGCGGTAAAAGCTGCCTGGGGAAGAATGACCTGCTTCGGCTGGGATGCCGGCGGCAGGCTGCTCCATCCCGAGTCGGGTAAATTGATCGCGGCTGCCAGGCGCGGCGCGGGAACCTTCCCGTTTGCGCTCAAGGCGGACGCGGCGATCGCCATCTGCAGGGGGCTGACCCGCAGGTCCGCCAGATCGAGAACCAGCTCTTCAGGTTGCGCAGCTTCGCCTACCATCGAAGAAAGAGCAGCCTGTGGCCCAAGACCCAGGGTTTGAAGAAACCCCAGCTCTTCGATCACCAATATGATGTCTTCCTCACCCAGCGCTTCGGTTAGTTCCATCACCACCGTTGGGCAGCCAGCCTGAACCATCTCTGCGATCTCGTTTCCTTCGGGCCTCAGCGCGCATCCCTGGTCTTCCCTCCATGCTCCGGTTCCAGTGGCCTGGGGCATGGTTCCCTTTTCTGCAGCTGAAGCCAGCAAGAAAGGTCCCAGGGCAGCTCCTGCGAGGTACCTTCCCTGAGAGGCGCGGTCGATCAGCGGCATCTCAGGGTCCGAGACCAAGTCCGCCCAGGCTTCGGAAAGGTGGTTTGGGTCGTATGTTGGGTGGGACGCCAGGACCAGGATTTCCCCGGATGCGGCATTGAGCAGCACCACTGCACCCGTATGACCTGCCAGGATCTCATCTACCCGGGTCTGGAGGTTGAGGTCCAGGGTGAGGCGCACGTCAACACCTGGTGGGGGCTGACCATACAGCAGGTGGTGCCACCAGACGACCACCGGAGAATTCCCGCTAAGGCCGCGCAAGTAAGGGTCCAGGCTGGCTTCCAGGCCAGCCTGACCGTAAACGGGGTGGTTGTAACCGATCGCCGGCCCGAGCTGCGCATACGGGTAACTGCGGGTGTAATCACCCGGCGATCCATCGGTGACAGCCAGGGGCGTCGAATGCCGATCGAAGATCGCTCCCCGGCGCACGTAGCGATCGGAGATCGACCGCCGCACATTGTCCGTCCTCGCGAGCAGGTCCGGCCCGCGGTAAACAGTCCACCAGACGGATGCGACCGCCGCGAGTGCCAGGCCCCCCAAGATGAACCCGCCCAGGACAAGGTAGGGGCGTGGGTTGGCTGGCAAAGCGGGACCGGCAGCCGAGCTCTGGCTGATGATGAGGAGGATCGCCAGAGACAGGAATGCCGTGAGTAGCGACGAACCGCCGTAGGATACGAAAGGCAGCGTGACGCCTGTCAGCGGCAGGAGGCGCAGATTTCCACCCATGATCAAGACGCTCTGCCCGACCAGGTAAGCCGTCAGACCGGCAGCCAGGTACTGCCGGAAGAACCCGGAAGCTCGCAAGGCTATCCGCAGGCCGCTGGCAGCGAACAGCCCTAACGTCAGCACAAAACCAATCGCCCAGACCAGGCCGCCCTCTTCGAGGATGGCAGCGTAAATAAAGTCCGAGTGCGGGACCGGCACCAGGCCGGGGTTTCCTAATCCGGGTCCCCTGCCGCCAACGCCGCCGTTCGCCATCGCCAGCAGGGACTGCACGATCTGGTAGGACCCTCCGCTTGGGTCCGCCCACGGGTTGAGCCAGGCATCGACGCGCAGGCGGACGACGTCGAACAGCCGGTATCCGGCTGCCCCGCCCAGGATCAGGGTCGCACCTCCCAGGACCGGAAGTCGGGCGTCCCCTGTCGCCAGATAAGCGATGACCATATAAATAAAGATGAAAACCACTGCCGTCCCAAGATCGCGCTGCACGAGCAGCAGGAGCAAAGTGAGGCCCAGCATGATCACTGTCGGAGCAAGCAGAGGCAGGAGCATTCGGCGCGCTGGTCGGCTAGCGGTTGATGCCGATGGCACCAACCAGAGACCGCGCCCTGAAAAATACGCCGCCAGGTAGACCACGAGCAGCAGCTTCAACGGCTCAGACGGCTGGAAATACACGCCGCCGCACCCCAACCACAGGCGCGGGCCGGAACCGGTCGCCGGGTTTGTCCCAAGGATCAAGGTCAGGGCGGTCAGGAGCAGGCCCGCAGTCAACCAGAGGTATTTGTACTGGCGGAGCTGCTGGAGAGGGTTCCGCAGGCGCGTACCAAGCACCAGGACCGCTGCACCGACCGCCAGCCAGGCGGACTGCCGCCAGCCGAAGGCTGGTTCCAGCCTCCAGATCGTTAGCAGCCCCAATCCGCTCAGCATCGCTGCAACCGGGATCAGATATGGGTCGCGGTCTGGCAGGCGACGTCTGGTATGCCAGTGAATGAGCAGGAAGAGCAGGCACCATGCCAGGTAACCAAACCAGTGATCCCACCGCAGTCCGACTTCCCAGGACCGAGCCCGCGCTGCGGCTGACAGCGTCAGTGCAAGCGAGTAGAGCCCCAGGAAGGTGCCCGCGAGCAGCAGCAGGCGGCTTTGAATGCGGTCAGGAGTTACAGGAGCGGATTCGGAGAACAACTGGCTATCCAGAAGAGAGCGATTTCCTGTTCCCCCGGCTTTTCATCCCTTGTGGGAACTTCACTTTATGTACTTGCTTATCAACAGATGCAACCGCTCGCGGGTCTCTTGAGGGATCCGGTTCGGGTCTGTGATCAGCGCTGAAGCCAGGGCGTCCTGGCAGTTGCAGTCTCGCAGCGGCGAAAGATGGCGCGCCAGATTACGGACCGCCTGCCGGGCAACATCCGTGTTCCGGTTGAGCACCTCGATCACCATTTCCACGGAGACCGGTTCTGAACTGACGTGCCAGCAGTCATAATCAGTCACGTGCGCCATGACGGCGTAGCAGATCTCGGCCTCGCGGGCCAGGAACGCCTCGGGGGAGGTGGTCATCCCGATCACTGACATCCCCCAGGAACGGAAGGTGTTTGATTCGATCCTGGTCGAAAAGCGGGGTCCCTCGATCGTGATAAACGCTCCGCCTTTGTGCAAGCTGCAGCCGGCCTCCCGGACAGCGTCGTAGACCTGTCTCGAAAGGTCGCGACAGAAGGGATCCGCGGCGCTGATGTGGGCAACCAGTCCATCTTCGAAGAAGGTGCGCGAGCGGCCGCGCGTGAAGTCAAACAGCTGGTCGGGGACGACGATCTCGCCCGGGATATAATCTTCACGCAGCGATCCGCAGGCGCTGATGCTAACGATCCGCTCGACTCCTAACGACTTCAGGGCGAAAATGTTGGCCCGGTAGTTGACCTCCGAAGGAGAGATGGTATGGCCGATGCCATGCCGCGCGAGGAAGGCGACCCTCTGCCCTTCCAGTTCACCGGTGACGATCGGCGCGCTCGGCTCGCCGAACGGCGTCATCACCGCCTGTTCGCGGGCATCCTTCAGACCCGGAAAGTCATATAACCCTGAACCACCGATGATCCCCAGTTTTGCCACGCCTGCACTCCTTTTCTAGATAAACTTGCCTGGTGATGATGGCGCGCCGATCTGTCGGTCGCCGATGGCGATCTGTATGATTACCTGGCCCACGCGAAGTTCATCACCATCCGCCAGCACTACCTGCGACAGGACCGGTTCTCGGTTCAGGAAGGTCCCGTTCCGTGACTGTAGGTCCTCCACAAACCAATGACCTTTCTGGTACACCAGCCTGGCATGTCTCCCCGAGACAGTCAGATCATCCAAGCGCACATCGCAGGAGGATTCCCGCCCGATGAATACCTCTCGCGTCCGGAAATTGAACTCGAGTGTGCTGTCGCCGAGATTGGCAGCCAGCGTGATCGGAGGGACCAGCCGGTCCGCCAGGAGTTCCGAATGTCGTTTTATATCTCGCCACAGGACGAGCAACCCCCAACCCAGGAACAGAAAAAGCGCGGCAGCCATCGACAGGCGCAGGACCAACAGCAGGACACCAGCCATGAGCGCACCCAGGATCAGGGTCTCGGTGGGAAGGGCGTGATGGGCTGGGTCCCCTCAGCACCGGGATCGGCAAGGAAACCCGCTTCCTGCCCGTAGACCAAACACACACCGCCGAGAGAGATCACGTCGCCAGGGAAGAGAGTCCTCTGCCTCGTCCGTACCCCGTTAATGAAAGTCCCACCAGAGGAATCAAGGTCGAAGATCACAAACCGTCCTTTGATCGCCCGGATCTGCGCGTGGGTCCTGGATACCCGGGGATCGTGAATCACCAGGTGGTTGTCTGCCTGCCTGCCGATGTTGATCACAATCCGGTCGAGCGGATACACCTGTGCACCATCCAGGATCAGGAACGCTCCGGCTGGTGCAACCTGCTCACCCTCCTCTGGCGTAAGTCCTACCAAACCGGTTTCTTCCAGGTCCTGTCCGGCAGTCTGGACCAGGAGCTCCCACTGCCCGGGAGGAAGAGTAGGGTCGACATCGATCCTGACCCTTGGCCTGGCGCGAAACCGCAAGCCAGCGTCGTCGCCAGCCTGCTCGATCGTCGATTCGATCTCCAGCAGGACGGCCGGGTTCTCCTCGATTTTCCCGGCGTCTTCCGGAGGCAATCTCAGCGTGAACAAATCGGGCGCCAGGGGCACTCCATCCGCATCGACCTGTGAGCCTGTGTGCATTGCAGCGACCATGTTGGCTGGCAAATCCCGCAGATTACCCCCAGACAGGATGCGAGCAGCTCCGCCTTCGAAAATCGACTGCAGGCGGGCCTCGAGCCAGGTTAACTTCGCTTTCAAAACGCCCAGGTCCACGCCAGTATTATAGAGGAGAGGCGGATATCTCGCAAGCTCAGGGTCGCCTGAAGCATGGCTATCTCATCGTCCGAGCCGGTGTCATTCCGAGGCGTTCTGAGCGGAGCGTAGCGAAGTGTTCACTCCCGGTACGGGGAGAAGAGCTCCGACGCGAGCTTGTGCTCATCGAATAGACCGCTTTGAACAACTTTTCAACCTCCGAGTACTTCGCCGAAATTCACGTTCGTGAAATCTTCGATTTGGTATACTCATTATTGTGAAAGGTGAGACGCTGGCTGGCTTTCGAGAGATCGAGCACACCGCGGACTGGGAGCTGAAGGTCTGGGCGCCAGACCCCCCGTCGCTGCTGGAGCAGGCTGCCCGCGGCATGTACAACCTGCAAGGGGTAAGGCCGAAATCCGGACCTCGCCTGGAGCGCCGGTACAAAATGGCTTATCAGGAGCTAGAGACCCTGCTGGTAGACTTTCTTGCCGAGCTGCTCTATCTTCTCGAGATCGAGCGGCTGGCTTTCGACCGGTTCGAACTGAGTCTATCGGAAGATACCCTCGAAGCTGTCCTCTCCGGCGTTCCGATCGAGTCGCTAGCGAAAGAGATCAAGGCCGTCACCTACCACGGCCTGGAGGTAAGACGGACTGATTGCGGTTTTGAAGCGAATGTCGTTTTCGATGTTTGACTGTGGACGGAGGACGCCGGACTCCGGATAGCCACCGATTTCGTTCGTCTTCCGTCGACCGTCATTTGAAGGAGGTGCCCCATGGTTGCCCTGAGCGACCTAAAGCAAGTAGACCGTTACGAATGGGAGATCCCCGCTTCGTTTCGCCCCGACATGCGCGTCCCGGTGCGCATTTTTGCCACGCGCGAGTTGCTGGAGGAGATTAAGGATGACAAGTCGCTGGAGCAGGCGGCGAACGCTGCCACACTACCCGGCCTGGTCGGTCAGGTCGTGGTGATGCCGGACGTACACCAGGGCTACGGCTTCCCCATCGGCGGAGTGGCGGCGACCGCCCTGCCGGATGGAGTCATCTCGCCTGGAGCGATTGGCTACGATATCAACTGCGGTGTCCGGTTGCTGGCATCCTCCCTCGAGTTCGAAGAGGCGAAGCCGCATCTATCAGCTCTGGCAACAGCCCTGGATCATTACTGCCCAAGCGGCGTTGGGACCAAAGGCTCCGTGCGCGTCAGCAACCAGGAGCTGGACCGCCTCTGTCGGGAGGGCGGCCGCTGGGCGCTCAAGCACGGCTACGCCTCCGAGACGGACCTGAGCCGAACGGAAGAGAACGGCTGCCTGGAAGATGCGGATCCGGACAAGGTCAGCCCGCGCGCCAAGGAGCGCGGCCGGGCGCAGATCGGCACGCTCGGCGCCGGCAACCATTTCATTGAAGTTGACATCGTCGACCAGGTCTTTTACCCGGAGGCCGCCGCCGTCATGGGCCTGCGGGAGGGCTGCCTGGCGGTGCAGATCCACTGCGGCTCGCGCGGCTTCGGTCACCAGATCTGCACTGACTACGTCAGGGATTTCCAGGGGGCAGTCAGGCGTTATGGGATCAGGCTGCCCGACCGGGAGCTGGTCTGCGCCCCGCTAGACTCGCCCGAGGGACAGGCCTATTCCGCCGCGATGCGCGCCGCGGCGAACTACGCCTTCGCCAACCGGCAGGTGCTGGCCCACCTCGCCCGCAAGGCTTTCGAAGAGGCCCTGGCCGGAAAGGTCGCCCGGTGGCACCTGCACCAGGTCTACGACATCGCCCACAACATGGGCAAGATCGAGACCCACGAAGTCGGCGGCAGGCGGGTCAAGGTGTGTGTGCACCGGAAGGGAGCCACGCGGGCTTTCGGTCCGGGCTTCGAAGGGCTGCCGCTCGAGTACCGCCCCATTGGGCAACCGGTGCTGGTCCCGGGCAGCATGGGGACCGCCTCCTGGGTGCTGGTCGGGACAGAGGGCAGCATGCAGCGCTCCTTCGGCTCCACCTGCCACGGCGCAGGGCGGATGATGAGCCGCAGCCAGGCCAAGAAGACCGTGTGGGGCGAAGAGCTGCGCCAGGAGCTGGAGGCGCGCGGCATTCACATCCGCGCCGGATCGCTGGCCGGGCTGGCGGAGGAAGCCCCCCAGGCGTACAAAGACGTGGACGCGGTGGTCGAGACGGTGGACGGAGCGGGGATCGCCCGCAAGGTGGCGCGGCTGCGGCCCGTGGCTGTGATCAAAGGGTGACCTGTCGGGGTGAAGCAGGAGAGACCAGCCCGCCTCCAGAGGCGTCGATTCCCTCCATCGGTATTAATTAAGTTTTGATCGCCACCGGAAGTGGAGAAGCACGACCCATTCTACTCGATGGTAGTCAAGGCAATATCGATTATTAATGGGTCAAGATCTGTGACAGGAAGAGCTTGGTACGGTCCTCCCTCGGCGACTGGAAGATCTCCTGCGGGGTGCCGCTCTCGACGATCAGCCCCTCGTCGAAGAAGTACATCCGGTCCGCGACTGCCCGGGCGAAGCCCATCTCGTGGGTCACCACCAGCATGGTCATCCCGCTCCTGGCCAGCTCGATCATCACGTCCAGCACCTCTTTGATCATCTCCGGGTCGAGGGCGGAGGTCGGCTCGTCGAACAGCATGATCTTGGGCTGCATCGCCAGCGCCCGGGCGATCGCCACGCGCTGCTGCTGGCCGCCGGAGAGCTGGCTGGGAAATTTGTCCGCCTGCTCCGGGATGCCGACCCGCACCAGCAGCTGCCGGGCGATCTCCTCGGCCTTCTCCCTCGGCCACTTGCGCACCCGGATCGGCGCCAGGGTGATGTTCTGCAGCACGGTCAGGTGGGGGAAGAGATTGAACTGCTGGAACACCATTCCCGTCTCCATGCGCACCTTCTCGATGTTGCGCACGTCGTGGGTCAGCTCGATGCCGTCGATGATGATGTCCCCCTTCTGGTGCTCCTCCAGGCGGTTGAGCGTGCGGATGAAGGTCGATTTGCCGGAGCCGGAAGGGCCGAAGATCACGATCACCTCCCCCTTCTGGACCTCCATGGAGATGCCGCGCAGGGCTTCGAAGTGCCCAAACCACTTGTGGACATCTCGGCAGATGATGATGGGAGTCTCTCCCGGCCGCGACGCCCGCTGTCGATCTTCATCCAGATACATGGCTTCCTCCATCAGCGGCTGCCCACGCCCAGCGCGATCTCCATCCGCTGGCTGACGTAGGACATGAAATAACTGAAGACCCAGTAGATCAAAGATATGAACAAGTATACCTCGCGTTGATAACCGATGAAGGTCGGCTGGGCCAGGATGCTCCTCGAGATGCCCAGCAGTTCCAGCAGGCCGATCGTGGCGACCAGCGAAGTGTCTTTGAACAGCGCGATGAACAGTCCCATCAAGACCGGGATGACCAGCCGCAGAGCCTGCGGCAGGATGATGTAAGCCATGGTCTGGAAGCCCCCCAGCCCGAGTGCGTAGGCGGCCTCGTACTGCCCCTGGGGGATCGCCTGGAGCCCCCCGCGCACGTTCTCCGCCAGGTACGCCGCGGAGAAGAGTGTGATCCCCACCATCGCCCGGATCACGTTGTGGATGTTCTCTCCCCCGGGGAGGAAGAGCGGAACCATCGTGCTCGCCATGTACAGGATGGTCACCAGTGGGACGCCGCGCACGACCTCGATGTAGGTGATGCTCACCCAGCGCACTGCCGGCAGCCGGGAGCGGCGCCCCAGCGCGAGGAGCACCCCTAAAGGAAAAGAAAATGAAATCCCCACGACGGTGAGCAGGAACGTGAGCAGCAGCCCTCCCCACAGGTTGGCAGGAACCACCGGGAAGAAACCCGATCGAGGCGTCAGCCCGCGGACGACCAGGATCACGAATGGAAAATATAGGACCCAGGCGATGACCGCAGTCCGCCTCAGCTTCGCTCCTCCCAGGCGCCCAAACCAAAACGCGGCCAGGCCGGCGACTGACAGAACAAAGAGATTCAACCTCGCCCCCGGATTCAGTCCCGGCCAGAACGCAAAACCGACCGGCACGAGCAGCAGGGCGACCCCCAGCAGGCGCCTCCCACGCAGCCAGATACCCCAGGAGAACCCGATCAGGGTCGCCTGCACCTCCAGGCACAGCCAGATCCGCCAGACCTCCGCCAGCGGGTACTGCCCAACCATCAACAAACGCAGGTTGACCTGGATCACCTCCCAGCGGGCGGTGATGAAGAGCCAGGTCAAGAACGGCCTTATGAGGAGGTAGATCAGACCGATGGACAAGAGGGTCAACAGGCTGTCGTACCAGGTCCGGAACAGGTTCTTGTATGCCCAGCCGAGGATCGTCAGACGTTCGGCGGGCGGGGGTAGCATGGATCTGGCGGCAGTGTCTGGTGTGGTCATCGAATCAGCGTTCTACGAAACGCACGCGTGCGTTATACCAGTTCATGAAAGCCGAGGTCAGCAGGCTGATCGAGAGGTAAATCCCCATCAGGATAGAGATCACTTCGACGGCCCGGCCGCTCTGGTTCAAGACGGTCCTACCCACGTGGAACAGCTCCGGGAAGCCGATCGCCACTGCCAGGGAGGAGTTTTTCGTCAGGTTCAGATACTGGCTGGTGAGCGGCGGTACGATCACCCGCAGGGCTTGGGGGAAGACCACCAGCCGGAGGATCTGGAAGCTGGTGAGGCCCAGGGATTTCGCCGCCTCCACCTGTCCTTTCCCCACCGATTGAATCCCCGCTCGCACCACGTCAGCGATGAAAGCCGACGTGTATATCGACAGGCCCGAGAGCAATGCCATAAACTCCGGCGATAATTGCTGCCCCCCCACCAGCCGCAGGCCCTCGGCTGCCGGTTGGACCAGGGCGAGAGGCGGCAGGGGCAGCGCCAGCCACCCTACGAATAGGAAAAGGAACACGGTGAGAATGACCCACAGGAAAATCCGCGGGCTGCGGCCGGTCTGTCGCCCATACCAGCTCAGGAAGATCCCGATCCCGCCGGCAACCAGGACACCTGCACCAAGGATCCGGAGATAGGCAGAATAAGTCTCTGTGGGAGTCCCCCAGGGGATCGCCACACCGCGGTTGGAGATGAGCACCGGCCCCGGGAGAACGATCGACTCGCTGACTCGCGGGAACTGGATGAATACGACGGTATATAAAGCGATCAAAAGGACCAGCAGCGGGATGTTGCGCAGGAACTCGATGTAAACAGTGGCAAGCGACCGGACGAGGAAGTTGGTCGAAAGCCGGGCGACGCCGAAGAGGATGCCCAAGAGCGTCGCGAACAGGATGCCCAGTCCGGACACCAGGATGGTGTTCAACAGCCCAACGGCAAAGGCGCGCAAAAACGTCTGGCTCCGATCGTACGGGATGAGGCGTTCGCCGATATCAAACCCAGAGGTGAGCTGGAGGAAATCGAACCCCAGCGCCAGGCCGAGCTGCCGGAGGCTGGAAAACATGTTGCGCGCCAGATAGCCGAGGAGCAATACCAGGACGAGCAGAAACGCCGCCTGGCCGATGAGCCTTAGAAATCGTTCATCGCGCCAGATCGCGATGGAACTCCTGGCTTCGATCGATGTTCGGTTCCCCATCACACAGTGGGAGCTGGAGGGGCACAGCCATCCCGGGTCCCACCGGTCCTGCTGTGCCCCCCTCTTACAGTGATATTATCGGAACGGCGGTGAGTAGAGCAGACCACCATCCAGATACAGGCTATTCAGGCCTCTTGGGATGAAGGTGATCGTGCCCTCGCCCAGGTTGCGGTCGTAGATTTCTGCATAGTTGCCAACCTGTTTGATCACGTTGTAGGCAAAATCGTTGGTCAGGCCCAGTTTCAAGCCCAAGTCGCCTTCGAGACCCAGCAAGCGCCTGGCTTCCGGGTTCTCGGTGCTGCCGCGGATGTCGTCCACGTTCGCGGAGGTAATCCCATACTCCTCGGCTGCGATGGTGGCGAAGACCATCCACTTGACGATGTCGAACCACTGGTCATCGCCGTGGCGGACGACCGGCCCTAGAGGTTCCTTAGAAAGCGTGACATCCATGATGACGTGGTTGTCTGGATCGGGGAGCACGCCCTTCGCAACGGAGCTCAGCTGCGACTTATCCGAAGTCACCGCATCGCAGCGCCCCTCGCCGTAAGCGCCATACGTCGCGTTCACGTCGTCGAAGACCACCGGGGTGTAATTGATGCCCTCGGTCGCCATGATGTCAGCCAAGTTGAGCTCGGTAGTGGTGCCCGTCTGGACGCAGATCGTGCCGCCTTCCAGGTCAGCCAGGGAGGTGATCCCGCTGTCCACCGGCACCATGATGCCCTGCCCGTCGTAGAAGGTCGTCACCGTGAAGTTGAGACCCAGCTCGGTGTCCCGCTGCAAGGACCAGGTCGTGTTGCGGATCAGAACGTCGATCTCACCGGTCTGCAGGACAGTAAACCTCTCCTGGGTGGTGGTCGAGCGGAATTCCACCTGGCTGGAGTCGCCGAAGACCGCTGCTGCAAGGGCGCGGCAGAAGTCAGCGTCGAATCCGGAGTAGTTGCCATCCGGGTCCAAGAAACTGAAGCCCGGCAACTGGCCGTTGACGCCACAGATAATCGTACCCCTTGCCTGGACTGCTGCGAGCGTCTGTCCGAAACCCGGGGGGGCCTGGACGACTTCTGTCTGGGCGGGGGCAGCCGTCGTCGCTTCTGTGGAACCGCAGGCTGAGATGGCAAATGCCAGAACGAACAAGAGAACAAAGAAGGGGACAGATCTCCTCATTTCGAACCTCCTGTCGAACAAATGCTCCAATGCTCCAATTATCCTCGCTGGGACCAATACGACATTGTCTGACCGGCATCACCTCCTTGCTGGGTTGATTTTCCGCTGATTCGCGGCGCCATTCACACTGCAATTTACTATCACCGAGTGGGTAAAGGAAATCAACAGCCGGACCATCCGGCTGGCGTGGGTAGAACAATTATAGAGAATAATCAGCGACAGGGCAAGCTTTTGGATCACCCTCTACTGGGCAGTTCAATTCCGAATAGCCTTGAACTCATCGCCTTCAGATCGTGATATCAGCCAGAGTGCCCCCGGTGAGCTGGATCAATGCATTACCGGGCAGCCGAATGTTCAGGCCGCGCTGGCCTCCTGAAACGTAAATCTCCGGGTGCATTTCGACCAGGGAATCGATCACAACCTCGAATCCCCGCCCGATCAGCGCCAGCGGTGAGATTCCCCCCACCAGCAGCCCGGTTACCTGTTCGGCCTGGCGCTGCGTGGCCAGGACCAGCTTTTTCTCCCCAACCACGCTGGCCAGCTTCTTGAGGTCCACCTCCAGCGGCCCTGGGACGACTGCCAGGATCGGCTTACCAGCTTTTTCCCGCAGGACCACGATCGTTTTAAATACCAAGGCGGGATCGACGCCGAGGCACTCGGCAGCTTCGAGGGCGCTGAGCTTTTCAGCTGGAAGCTCGTGTGCCGCAAAGGGGATATTTTTTGCCTCTAATAAACGGGTCACATTGTTCCGGATCATCATTATGGAGGTGACAGTCGCTTCCTAAGTCACTGCCCCCTGGTGTTGCTTATTCCTCACCAGCCAGCAGGCGCACCTTCTCCCACGGAGGCAGTTTCGACTCTTCTGCCAGGATGCCGCGCAGTTCGAAGATCTGGTCGCGCAGGACGGCAGCTTTTTCAAATTCCAGGTTCTTCGCAGCTTCTTTCATCTGCTTCTCGAGCTCGGCAATGACTCCCATGAGTTCATTCTTCGGCAGCGCACCGGCGCCTCGCGCGCGGTATTCCACCCTAGGCTCAGCGACCGCACGCACTGCCATCTGGTCGGTGAGATCGCGCACCGCCTTCATGATGCTTACCGGTTCGATGCCGTGCGCCTGGTTGTAAGCGATCTGCTTCGCCCGGCGGCGGTTCGTCTCGTCGATCGCGCGCTGCATGGAGTCGGTCACCTTGTCTGCGTACATGATCACTTTGCCATGCACATGGCGCGCCGCCCGACCGATCGTCTGGATCAGGGCCGTATCCGAGCGTAAAAAGCCTTCCTTGTCTGCGTCCAGGATAGCCACCAGCGAGACCTCCGGGAGGTCCAGCCCCTCGCGCAGCAGGTTGATCCCCACCACGACGTCGAAGACTCCCAGGCGCAGGTCACGCAAGATCCCCACCCGTTCGAGGGTCTCTATCTCAGAATGGAGGTAGTGGACCCTGACCCCCATTTCCATGAGATAATCGGAGAGTTTCTCCGCCATGCGCTTGGTCAGCGTGGTCACCAGGGTCCGCTCGCCGAGCTCCACCCGCTGGCGGACCTCCCCGATCAGATCGTCTACCTGGCCTTCGATCGGGCGCACTTCGACCTCCGGGTCCACCAGTCCGGTCGGTCGGATGATCTGTTCTACCACCTGGTCGGCCCGCTTAAGCTCGTATGGACCTGGTGTTGCCGAAGTGTAGATCGTATACCCCATGTGCTCTTCGAACTCGTCGAAGGTAAGCGGGCGGTTGTCCAGTGCGGAGGGCAGCCGGAATCCGTATTCCACCAGCACCTCTTTGCGCGAGCGGTCGCCGTTGAACATCCCCCGAATCTGCGGGACGGTCATGTGCGATTCGTCGATCACCAGGAGGTAGTCAGCGGGAAGGTAATCCATCAGTGTCCACGGGTGGGAACCAGCCGGCCGCTGGTCAAGGTGCCGTGAATAGTTCTCTATGCCGGAGCTGTACCCAACCTCGCGCAGCATCTCCAGGTCGTACAGGGTACGCTGCTCAAGCCGCTGCGCTTCCAGCAGCTTCCCTTGCAATCTGAGGAACGCCAACCGATCCGCGAGCTCTGCTTCGATGTCTGCGATGGCCTTCTGGAGCTTCTCTTCCTCAGTGATAAAGTGCTTCGCAGGAAATATGGCAACCG
>Ga0073934_10000901_pt1 | contig 77803 bp, 65 predicted proteins | sample LarsenN4metaG_FD_76834 | JGI IMG/M metagenome (GOLD analysis project Ga0073934, IMG submission 76834) | Hot spring sediment bacterial and archeal communities from British Columbia, Canada, to study Microbial Dark Matter (Phase II) - Larsen... ...
ATTCTTGCCGCTGGCCTCAAACTCCGCGAACTGGTGATCATCCCGCAACTGGCCTACGGCCGCGTTGTCTAAGTTGCTTTTCCTGCCTGCTTCGCGCAGGATCTGAATGTAGAGGTACTAATGTCAGCAACGGGGAAGACGAACCCTCATCCGAGGGTATCGGCGAGCCGATGAAACGAGGACTGGAGGCGAGGAATGCGGGGTCAGCCGCGGAAGTCCGCGTAGACGGAGCAGTTCCGTCCGGCCTGTTTGGCCTGATAGAGCGCCGTATCGGCGCGCCGGATCAAAGTTTCCGGCGTTGCCTGCCGCCCGCGCGGGAGGCTGGTGACGCCGAAACTGGCGGTGACGTGGATCTCCTTTTCCCCGATTGAAATGGGGTAATTTGCGATTCGCTCGCGGAGCCGTTCGGCGGTACTGAGCGCGGCATCCTCCTCGCAGCCGGGAAGGATCAGCAGAAACTCCTCGCCGCCATAGCGTCCGACGGCGTCGTAGGGGCGTACGACCGAACGCATACAGTCGCTGACAATGCGCAGCACGGCGTCGCCGGCGATGTGCCCGAGGTTATCGTTCACGGCTTTGAACCGGTCCAGGTCGCAGATCATGATGCTGAGCGGCACCGACTCGCGGTAGCTGCGCGCCAGCTCCTTCGACAGGATCTCGAAGATGGCATGCCGGTTCCAGAGACCGGTGAGAGAGTCCTTGGTGGCCTGCTCCCGCAGAGCCTCCTGCGTGTGCAGCAGTTCGGTCTGCAACTCGATGATCCTCTGCCCCGGGCCGAGCCGGACTTTCAGTTCGTTGTTGTCAAACGGCTTGACCAGGTAGTCATCGGCGCCCGCCTCCATCCCGGCGATGAGGTCCTCTTTCTCATGGCGCGATGTGAGCAAAATGATGTAGGTGTAGTCACGCTTGCCATGGCGGCGCACGAGGGAGCAGACTTCCGGGCCGCTGTAGCCGGGCATCATCCAGTCCAGAATCGCGATCTTGGGGGCGTCATCCCGTTGCAGGATCTCCCAGGCTTCCGTCCCGCTCGCCACTGACGTGACGGTGTATCCCCACTTCCGCAGGACCGCCTCGAGCAGGCGGCGCGAAACCGGGCTGTCGTCGGCAATCAGCACCGACAGGGCTGCCTTCGTGGAGACCACTGGCTGCTCTTTGGCCATCGTTTCCATCACCAGCGTTTGCACGTTTCCCTTATCGGTTCCGGTTCGCGAACGGTTAGTGTAGGCTGGAAATGGCGCCCCGCCGGTGAGCATCCGCCCATGCGTTTATTCGTGTTCCGCCACGATCCTGGCGACTCCATGGGATTCCTCCTCCCGGTTTTGGAAACGAGAAACGTGCATTGGTCCTACGTCGATCTCTGGGCGGGTTCCCAGGTCGACTCTCTACCCTCCGAAGCCGACGGGCTGATCTTCCTGGGCGGATCCATGTCGGTGAACGACGACCTGCCCTGGTTACGTACCGAAACTTCTATAATAGACCAAGCGTTGCGGGCAGATATTCCGATCCTCGGAATCTGCCTTGGGGCGCAGTTGCTTGCCAAGGCGCTGCGAGGCCGGGTCGGGCCCAATCCGGTCGCCGAGATCGGCTGGTTTGCTATCAATCCTGGTCCGGCTGCCGCGACCGACCCTTTGTTGCGGCACTTTCGCGATCCCGAACCGGTGTTTCAGTGGCATCGCGAGACATTCAGTCTGCCGGACGGCGCCGTTCACCTGGCCTCGTCGCAGGTGTGCGCGAACCAGGCGTTCCGCTACGGCGCGCGAAACTACGGTTTCCAGTTCCACCTGGAAGCGTCGCCGGAGGTGATCGGCGCGTGGCTGCGGGCCGACGCGCGGTGTGGCGATCCCGAGGTCCCTACGGCGATTGATCCTTTCCAGCATGCCGCGCGGATGGAAGCCCTGGCGAAAGAAGTCTTCAACTCATGGCTCGATATGCTTTAGCGATGCTGGCCGGCTGTATCCTGAGCGGGCAGGTGCGGCTGGAACATTACCCGCAGAAGGTCGTGACGCAGTATCCGGCCGGCTCGCCGGACGTAGCGGCCGCCGCCCGAACCGGAGCCGTCACCCAACTGCGATCCCGGGACGGAGCATTGTGGCGCAAGGCCGCGCGCGGATTGACGAGGGAGGATCCGAAAGCCCGGCGGCCCCTTGACCGGCTTCAGTACTTCCATAGCCGCCGGTATCTTCCCGACGACGAGGTGGAGCACATCGCCGCCGGGGCGGGCGGGGATGTGTGGGTCCGCACACGGACGGGCTTTTCCTGGATCCAACTACGGCCGATGAGCCTGAGCCGGAAGGCGGGCCTGTTTGAAGCGCGGATCCGGGACCGGCACGACCGTTATGGGATGGTCGCCGACTCCCGGTTGGCCCGTCCCGGCGACCTGGCGTCCAGTCAGCTGGATACCAATGACAACGACGGCTTGTGGACCGCCCTGTACGCTGCGGCCGAGTGTTTCCGCTACCAGGTAACCCGATCGGCGGAGGCCCTGGACCGGGCTCGCCGCGCCACCGAGGCCGTGCTGTTCCTTGAGACCATCAGCGGCCGTCCGGGCTATCCGGCGAGATCGTACATTCGTAAGGGTGACCGGCGGGCTCAGGGAGGCGTCTGGCACTGGACTCCAGACGGCGAGGTGGAGTGGAAATCCGACACGAGTTCGGACGAAATCGTGGGTCACTTCTACCTCTTTGGGATAGCCTACGACCTGCTGCCGGACGCCGGGCTCCGGACCCGGATTGCCGGCGCGGCCGGCCGGGTGATGGATCACATCCTCGATCATGGTTTGAATCTCACGGATATCCACGGCAACCCCACGTTTTGGGGCCGCTGGTCGGAGGAGTACTTCGGCACCGCCAGGGGAAAACCGGATTCACCGCTGAACGCCCTTGAGATTCTCGCCTTCCTGCGAACGGCGCACCACATCACTGGCGTTGCCCGCTATGAGGCCGAGTACCGCCGGCTGGCCACAGAGCGCGGCTACCTACGCATCGCTTCCAGCCTGACCGAGTTGCGGCGCACCATCAACTACTCGGACGAAGAGCTGGCGATGCTTCCGTTCTATTTGTTATTCCGCTACGAGAAGGACCCGGCGATGCTCGCCTCCTACCGCGCCGCGCTCGACCAGTGGTGGCAGAATATCCGCCGCGAGAACAATCCGCTGTGGAATTTCATCTACTACTCGGCGAATCCGAGGCTGGCGAAGACGCCAGCCGGCCGGGAGGATCTGCTCGCCGGGGTCCATACCTTATACCGAATCCCGCTCGACCTGATCTCGTGGCGCATTGAAAACTCCTGGCGCAGCGACATCGAATGGGCGGGACAGCCCGACCGCTTCGGCCGCCGGGAGGCGCGGACGTTTCTGCCGCCCGACGAGCGCCCGGTGATGAAGTGGAACGGTAATCCATTCATCGTTGACGGAGGCAACGGCGGATACTCCGAGGACGATGGCGCCTTCTTCCTGCTGCCGTACTGGATGGGCCGCAGCCACGGATTTCTCAGCGGCGAGTGAGCGTGCGACCGATGGCGTTGACGATCTTGCGGAACGGAACGCTGTCGAACCCGGGGAAGCCGATCCACTCGCCGTCACGCCAGCTGGAATAGTACCACTTGTACAAGAGCGCAAGATGGTCCTGGCGCAGGGAAAGCGACGGCCGGGGTGCATCGAGCGACGCCAGCAGTTCCCTGAGGCGTGAGTCCAGGGAAACGGGCTTTCCCGGGCTTGGCCCGGCGAACAGGGCGCGCCGCCGGAGCCAACACCCCTCGCGAAGGAACCATAGCAGGACGGTGTCGGGCTCGGCGGAACGCGTGACGGCGACGCCGTTCAGGCGCGAGACGTCGGCGGCGAGGTCTCCGGCCAGGCGGACAACCTGCTCGACTCGCTCGTGCCGTTCGTGCTCGCGCGCCGCCTCCTCGAAGTGAAGGTCCGCGCTGTAGCGGTCGCGCGCAGCGGCCGTGGAGTCGAGCAGAGCCTTGCCGCGCGTAACGAGAAACTGGCGGACGCGTTCCGCTTCCGAGGCGTACTCTTCGGCCGTGACCTCCTGCTGACAAGGCCGGAGGCACCGCCGCATTTCGCCGTAAATGCAGCCTGGGTGATCCGGAGCAGGGGTCAGGTCCTCCTGGCAGCGGCGCAACTGGTAGAGGTCCAGAAATTGCCCCTCGAACAGTTCGGCGCTCCCGCGATTGGAAAAAGGACCGAAAAAGACGCTGGAAGCGCCGGCCATCCGCGTGGTGACCTGGGTCCGGGGAAAGGCGTTGCTGAGGATCAGCTTGACGTAGGCGGGCTTCGGCAGCCGCAGGACCCGTTCGTAGGCATCGGGGAAGTGGGCGCGGGCGATCTCATAGGAGACAAGCCACTGTTCCAGCCGCGAAGCCGTCGGCCAGATCTCTATGCGGTCTCCGATTTCGGCGAGCTTCCACTTTGCTTGCAGGCGTTCGATGCGGCGGCGCAGAATGCCGGTGCGGCCGAGGTGCGGTTGGCCGTCGCGGGGCCAGATCAGATAGACGGCGGAGCCCTGCGGAAGGGCCGCCGGGCTGGCGCCGGCCGGAATTACGATCGGAGGGAACGGAACCATGGGTCCAGGAGAGCGGGTGGGACACGCGAGACGCCGAGATTCTCCTCGACATGGGCCGTTTTGCTCATGCCGACGAGGGCGACGCTGATTCCATGGACGCTGCGGGTGAACTGGAGCGCACGCTGGGCGTCGGTTTCGAGACCGGGCAGGCGGGCTGTGACTTCTTCCGGCAGGTTTCTGGCGAGGCGCGACTGGAGTATGCTGGCGCTGGCCACGACGGAGATGCCGAGGTCCGCGGCGGCGGCGAGCGTGGTGCGGGCCGTTCCTCCACCTGGCTCCCGTTCGAGCACGGGGCCTTCGACCATCGCCAGGTTGACGGGCATCTGGATGAAGCGGAAGCGGTGGTTGGCGCCGGCCACCTCCGACGCGAGTCCAGCGAGGCGTTCAATCGAGAGGCCCTCGGTTGCCCGGCGGGTGCGGAATCCGGTCCAGGTGGCCATGCCGTAGAACCGGATATGGCCCGCGGCGCATTCCCGCTCCAGGGCTTCGAAGGCGAGCCGGCACCGGCGGTCGAAGTCGGCAAGACGTCCGGGCTGGAGCTGAGTTTCCGGATTGTGGAGATAGAAGACATCGATCGTGGCCAGGCCGAGGTTCACGCGGCTCCGCGCGAGTTGATCGCGCAGGAACTCTGGAGTCATGCAGTGCATGCGCTCGACCAGATCTTCGGGCGCCGGCGGCGGATCGGGCACGGCGCCGGGCACCAGGAACCCGGCCTTGGTGCAGACGAGGAACTCGTCGCGCGCCACTTCTCCGGAACCAAGCAGACTTCCGACCGCAGCGCCGATATCACGTTCCGACATCTGGTGGCGATAATTCAAAGAGGTGTCGATGACGTTGACGCCGCCGCGGAGAGCCGCGACGACGGCCTCGCGGTAGCCTTGGCTTGTTGAATCATCCATACTGCCGAGATAGGAGCCGATGCCGATCGATGATACGGTCAGATCCTGCGTGGTCCGGAAGAAGGAGTTCGATTGCGCGGAGGGAAAGCGCGCGGCGAAGCGCTGTGTGCCGTCCGGCGTCGCGAAGCCTGGCTGCATTCTCCCGATTGTACCGGGTGCTGGCGGCGGCCCTGGCCGTCGCCGCTCCGGCCGCGGGTGGCGTGGCGGAAGCCATCCGGTATCTGGAAGACGAAGTTCCGCGCTGGAGGCGGGAGAACAACTGCTATTCCTGCCACAACAACGGGGACGGAGCGAGGGCTCTGTTTGCGGCGGGCCGGCGTGAAGCGGCCGCCGACTCCCTGCGCTGGCTCGAGAACCCGGACCAATGGGACGACAAGCCGCTGGCCCGCGTGCAGTTCGCCTCGGCGCTGGCGGCGGCCGGCAGCCCGGTCCTGGCGCGCGTGGCCGATCGGGTGAGACGCGATCAGCAAAGCGACGGCCACTGGAGGGTCGACGAAGAGACCGGGCCGGGCTCGCCGGCCACCTATGGACCGGTGCTGGGCACGTACCTGGCCCGGCGCATTCTCGAGCAGGCCGGGGGTGAGGCGTACCGGGACTCGATCGCCCGGGCCAACGCGTGGCTGGCGGCGCGTGAAGTGTCGCACCCGCTCGACCTGGCGGCCCGCGTAATGGCGCTGCGCGGGCCGGGCGACATCGCGCGGCTGCTGAAGCTTCAGGCGCCGAACGGGAGCTGGAACAGCGAGCCGTTCGACACCGCCGTGGCAATCCTGGCGTTGAAGAGCGAACCCGCGGCCTCCGAGGCGGTTCAGCGGGCCCGGAAGTATCTGCTCGAGACTCAGCTCGAGCCGGGGGGCTGGCCAGGCACGACCCGGCCGGCTGGCGGCGGCAGCTACGCGCAGCACATCTCGACCACGGCGTGGTGTCTGCTGGCCCTGCTCGACTGACGGCTACGGGGAGATCTGTCCGAGCACGACGCGCCGGCCCGCGCCGGTCGCAGACGGAACATTCGCCGGGCGGCCGTGCCATGTCTCATAGGCCAGGAGAGCGAAGGCGACGGCTTCCTTGGCGTCGCTGTCGATGCCGAACTCGGACGACGTCGTCACACGGGTGGCGGGCAGTTGGGCTGCGAGCTGGCCCATGATCTGCGCGTTATGGACTCCGCCTCCTCCCACGATCAGGTCATCGGGCGCCGGCCCTGCCAGTTCGATGCCGCGGACGACGGTGGCGACAGTGAACGCGGTGGCGGTGGCGATGAGATCCTCGAAGCGCAGTCCGGAGGCGGCGATGCGGTCGACGAAAGCGGCGCCGTACTGTTCGCGGCCGGCGGATTTCGGCGGCGGGGCCTCGTAGTAGGGCGCCTTCATCCACTCGGCGAGCAGATCGAGGTGAATGTGCCCGCGGGCGGCGATGCGTCCGCCGCGGTCGAACGCCGCTTTCCCGCGCGTGAACCGGGCCACCAACTGGTCGATCACCATGTTGGCGGGCCCGGTATCGAAGGCGGTTACAGCAGAGATGTCGGCGCCGGCGGGTATGACCGTGATATTCGCGATGCCGCCCAGATTCAGCGCAACGCGGCGGCGCCTGCGGTGACGGAACAGGCGGTAGTCGAGGAACGGAACCAGTGGGGCGCCCTGTCCGCCCGCCGCCATGTCGCGGGTGCGAAAGTTGCTGACAACTGGGATGCCCGTGCGTTCGGCGAGCACGGCCCCGTCGCCGATCTGGAGCGTGCTGGCAACGCGTTTTCCGCATACCGCCGCGGGTTTCCCCTCATGGAAGATTGTCTGTCCGTGGCATCCGATCAGCCGGATCCCGCTCAAGGGCACTCCGGTCCTCAGAAGTTGTTCGTGGTAGAGTTCCGGCAGCAGAAAGTTCAGGCGGCTGATCTCCGCCGTATGGCAAGGCGCATTGGAGACGGCGAGGATCGCCTCGCGGACAGCCTTCGGATACGGGGAGGTGCGGAAGGCGACCGGACGGATCGAGCGGCCGATGTCGACGACGGCGACATCGATTCCGTCGAGCGAGGTTCCGCTCATGATGCCGGCCACTCTCATTTCTCGAACCATTCGAGCACCCTCCTTTGAAACTCATCTCCTGCCGCCGCGAAGGCGCGCGTGTGGCCCGCTCCCGGGACCTCCCAAAGCTCCGTTGTGTGAGGAGCCGCCGCGTGAAGCCGCCGCGACTGCTCCGGCGCGGTTCGATCGTCCGCGAGCCCGTGAATCAGCAGCACGGGAGTCCTGGACCGCGCGAGCGCCGCGGCCGGCGACGCCATGTCGAGGTCGAGCCCGTACCGCCAGAAGATATACCAGAAAGCGGCTTCGAGAATCGGGACGCGGGCGAAGGCCGCCCAGGGCGCCAGTCGCGGGATGCGATCGAGGGCCGCGTCGCGAAAGGTCGCGTAGGAACACTCGGCCACGACGGACCGCAGGCGGGGCTCGGCTTCGAGGGCCTGAATCAGAATGGCCGCGCCCATCGACTCGCCGAGACCGTAGACCCGGCCCTCGGGGAGAGTCGACACCCATGCCCGCACGTCGTCCTTTTCCCGGATGCCGTAGGTGACCAGGTCTCCGCCGCTAGCCCCGTGTCCCCGGCTGTCGGGTACCAGAACCGTGAATCCCCTTTCGGTCAGCATGGGCGCGAAGGCGGCGGCGCCGCGCCTCGTGTCGCCAAGTCCATGAAGGACGAGGACAGCTTTTCCGACGGGCGCCCGCGGCCGGAAGAGGGCGCCCCGAAGCAGCGTTCCGTCCGTGCTTCGAACCGAGACTTCCGAGGCGCCGGGAGGATCGGAAACCTGGCGCAGGCGGGCGGGGATGCGAAGTGCGGACTCGCTGAGCGTAACCACGGTGGCCGCGAAGCCGAGCAGGATGGCGGCCGCCGCTGCGAAGACGTACCTCATTGCGTCTGTCTCAGCCGCGCCGGAGTTCCTCCTGAAGGTCGGCGAGCAGCTTCAGCGCGTCGATCGGGCGAAGGTCGTCGATGTTCAAATTCCGGATGCGGGCGGCGAGCTGGTAGCCGACGGGCTCGAACAGTTGAATCTGGAGGGGGGAAGGCGCCTTCCGCGCGCCGGCCCGTTTCGGCGTCAGTTCTCCGGCCACTTCATCCTCGGTCTTTTCGTGGAGAGCCAGAACCTCGCGCGCGCGCTCGATGACGGACAGGGGAAGCGCGGCCAGACGGGCCACCTCGATGCCGTAGCTGCGGTCCGCTGCGCCGGGTTCCACCTTGCGGAGAAACAGGATCTGGTCTCCGGCTTCCTTGACCGCGACATGCAGGTTGGCGACACCTTCCAGCCGGCCGGCCAGCGCGGTGAGTTCGTGATAGTGGGTGGCGAACAGCGTCCGGGCGCGGATCCGCTCGTGAATGTGCTCCACCACGGCCCAGGCGAGAGCGAGGCCGTCGTAGGTCGCCGTGCCGCGGCCGATTTCGTCGAGGACGATGAAGCTCGACGAGGTGGCGGTATTGAGAATGGCGGCCGTCTCGGTCATTTCGACCATGAACGTGGACCGGCCGCGCGCCAGATTGTCGGACGCTCCGATGCGCGTGAAGACGCGGTCGACAAGAGGCAGGCTCGCCTCCTGCGCCGGCACGAAAGAGCCCATCTGGGCCAGGATCAGCGTCAGAGCGGCCTGGCGAAGATAGGTCGACTTGCCGCCCATGTTGGGACCGGTGATGATCGCCAGGAACTTGCCGTTGGCATCGAGGTAGATGTCGTTGGGAATGAACCTTGATCCTTCCTTCTCCGCCAGCCTTTCGATGACGGGGTGGCGTCCGGCGGCCACCCTCATGACTCCGTCGGTGGAGAACCGCGGCCGCGCGAACCGGTGGAGAGCGGCCGCTTCCGCCAGGGCCGCCGAGACGTCGATCTCGGCGATGGCGGACGCCGCCGCGCGGATCCGCGCCGCTTGCGCCGCGACCACCGCGCGAAGCCCGGCGAAGAGATCCTTTTCCATGGCGAGGATCCTCTCCTCGGCCTCGAGGATGGTTGCCTCGAGGCTTTTCAACTCCGGCGTGGTGAAGCGTTCGGCGTTGACCAGGGTCTGCTTGCGCTCGTAGTCGGCCGGGGCAAGATGCAGATTCGCCTTGGAGATCTCGATGTAGTATCCGAAGATGTTGTTGAAGCGGACCTTGAGCGAGCCGATGCCGGTCCGGGCTTTCTCGCGGGCCTCGATATCGGCGATGTATTGCTTCGAGTTGCGGCTGATGTCGCGCAGCCGGTCGAGCTCGGCGTCGTAGCCCTCGCGAATGACTCCGCCGTCGGCGAGCGTCACGGGCGGATCGTCGGAGAGAGCGGCCAGCAGCGGATCCCGGACATCGGCGAGTTCGTCCAATCCGTCCCGCAGCCGGCCGATTCGGGGGGGAACGGCGCCGCCCAATGCCTCGCGCAGGGCCGGAATCCGCGCCAGGGAACGGGCCAGCGCCAGCAGCTCGCGGGGATTCACGCTGCCGAGCGTCGTCCTCGCCAGGAGGCGCTCGACATCGAGTACGCCCGAGAGGATGTTGCGAACCTGCCCGCGCGTGACGGCCGAGGAATGGAGATGGCTTACGGCGTCCAGCCGGGCTTCGATCTCGGCGGGGTCGAGGGCGGGGCGAAGCAGCCGCGCGCGCAGGAGCCGCCCGCCCATTCCGGTCAGCGTCTCGTCGAGGACGCTGAGCAGCGTCACTTCCTTGGTCTCTCCCGCAAACAGCGGCTCGACCAGTTCGAGGTTGCGCACGGTCACGGCGTCGAGCACCATCGCGCCGGAACGCTCGAAGTAGGTGGGACGTTCCAGGTGATCGAGAGCGGAGCGTTGGGTGTCCCGCAGGTAGTGCAGGATCGCACCCGCCGCCCCGACGGCCAGGGGCCGGCCGGCCAGGCCGCAGCCGTCGAGCGAGAGCAGGCGGAAATGCTCCTTCAGGATGCGATCGGCGTAGTCGGATGAAAAGATCCAGCTTTCCAGTTTCGTGTTGAACCCGGGCGCCTCCGGCGATCCCTCGGGCACCAGGGTTTCGCGAACGCCGAGCGCCTCCAGCATGGCGTCGGCCTCGGTCCCGGCCGCTTCCGCTGCGCGGAACTCGCCGGTGGACACGTCCACCCACGCCAGGCCCGCCTGGCCCCCGGCGCGCACCACGGCGCCGAGGTAGTTGTTCTCATGGGACCGCAGCAGGCTGCCTTCGGTGGCCGTACCCGGAGTGACGATGCGGGTCACCTCGCGCTTGACGAGCTTCTTGGCGAACCGCGGATCCTCCACCTGGTCGCAGATGGCGACCCGGTATCCTTTCTGCACCAACCGGGCGATGTAGCCCTCCGAGGAATGGTGCGGCACGCCGCACATCGGCACAGGGTCGCCCTTTTCCTTGTTCCGCGCGGTCAGGGTGATTTCGAGTTCGCGCGCCGCCGTGATGGCGTCCTCGTAGAACATCTCGTAGAAGTCGCCGAGGCGGAACATGAGCAGCGTCCCGGGAACCTGCTGTTTGACGGCGTGGTATTGCCGCATGAGCGGCGTGCTGGGCTGGCCGGCGCTCATGGTCGATTCGCCGCCGGAGACACCGGAATCAGGCGTACAGGCCTCTCAGCTTGATGGCGAACGCCACGCGGTCGAGCGCCAGCATGTAAGCGGCCATGCGGTTGTGAACCTTGTGCGACTCGCTGTACTTGACGACATCGCGAAAACTGTTGACCATGATCTCTTCGAGCCGGGCGTTGACCATGTCTTCGTTCCAGAAGAAGCCCTGACGGTCCTGCACCCACTCGAAATAGGACACGGTGACGCCGCCCGCGTTGGCCAGGATGTCGGGGATGACGAAGATGCCCTTTTCGGCGAGGATATCATCCGCGGCCGGTGTGGTGGGTCCGTTGGCGCCCTCGGTGATGATCTTACAGCGCAGGTGAGGCGCGGTTTTCGACGTGACCACGCCCTCCTTGGCGGCGGGCAGCAGCACGTCGCAGGGCAGGAACAGCGCCTCGGCGGAACTGAGGTTGTCGGCGCCGGGGAAGTCCGTGATGGAACCGGTCTCCCGGCGGTGTTTCATCACCTGTTCAATGTCGAGGCCCTGCGGATTGTAGATCGCGCCATCCACCTCGATGATCGAAATGATCCGGAAGCCGGCGCGAGCCATCAGCCGGGCGGCCATGCCCCCGACGTTGCCGAATCCCTGGACGACGACGGTCGTGTTCTCGGGCTTCCTGCCCAACTTTTCGAGCGCCTGGAGGGTGACGATCATGCATCCCCGTCCGGTCGCCTCGGGACGCCCCCGGGACCCGCCGAGGTCGAGCGGCTTGCCGGTGACGACGGCGGTAGTGGTGTGGCGGACGTGCATCGAGTAGGTGTCCATGAGCCAGGCCATCACCTGGTCATTGGTGTTCATGTCCGGTGCGGGAACGTCCTTGTCCGGACCCAGGAACTCGATGATGTCGGCCGTGTAGCGGCGCGTGAGCCGCTCGAGTTCGCCCATCGAAAGCAGCGATGGATCGCAGATGACGCCGCCCTTGGCGCCTCCAAAAGGAATGTTGACGACCGCGCATTTCCACGTCATCCAGCTGGCCAGCGCGCGGACCTCCTCGATGGTCACATCCGGCGCGTAGCGGATGCCGCCTTTGCCCGGTCCCCGGGCGATGGAATGCTGCACCCGGTAACCGGTGAAGACTTCAATCCGCCCGTCGTCGAGCACGACCGGAATATAGACGGTGATCTCGCGCGACGGCGTGCGGAGCACCTTTTGAAGACCGTCGTCCATGTCGAGCCGCTGCGCGGCCTGGTTGAAGCGGGCCTCGGCGGCCAGCCATGGGTTGAGTTCGTCTTGCAGGGAAGGGTCGGCCGGGGCGGTCGCCATATGACTTCATTATGGGGACAAAGGGCGCGGGAAGACAACGGCGGCGCCGATAGCGCAGTGCCGGCCTGGATCAAGACCGCCTACTCGTACCGCAGCGCCTCCACCGGATCGAGCCGGGCCGCTTTGCTCGCGGGCCAAATTCCGAAAAACAGCCCCACGCCGACAGAAACGCCGACGCCGAGGATCGCCGCCCAAGCGGGAACGAGAGTCGGCAGGGTCGGAAAAACGGTGCGCGCCGCGACTGAGATTCCCCAGCCGATCCCCATGCCGATCAGTCCTCCGAGGAAGGTCAGCACCACTGCTTCGGTGAGAAACTGAACGACGATATCCTGGCGGCGGGCGCCGATCGCCTTGCGAACGCCGATCTCGCGCGTGCGCTCGGTGACCGACACAAGCATGATGTTCATCACGCCGATGCCGCCCACCAGCAATCCGATCGAGCTGAGCACGACCATGACGATCGCGGTCGTCGAGGTGATCTTGCGGAAATCCTCGATCATCTGCTCGGCCGTCGAAATCGCGAAATTGTCCGGCTGGCCGTTCGGAACGCGACGCTGCTGCCGCAGCACGCCCCGAACTTCGTCGGCCGCGGCCGCCATCCGGCCATCTTCCGCCGACACCACCAGCATGTGCTCCACCGCGTTCGGAAACATCTTCCGCATCGAGTGGTAGGGGACGAGAAACCGGTTGTCGTTCTGCCCGGGGAAGGACGCCGCGGGACGCTTCATCACGCCCACGACCTCGAACTGGTGGCCATCCATCTCGACCCATTTTCCGAGCGGGTCCAGAGTGGAAAACAGAGCCTTGTAGGCGTCCTCGCCGATCACCACAACGGGCAGCCGCCGGAGGTTCTCTGCTTCGGTGAAAAACCGGCCGAGCAGCATTTCCGCGTTTCCGTTTTCTGCGTAGCCGGGCTCGGTTCCGCCGATGTCGATCTGGAAGAGGTCGTTTCCCTTGAAACGCGCCTTGTGGATCATGTTCCAGGTCGGGAAAAGGTACGGGCTGACGTTCCGGACGCTCGGGCAGCGTTCGGCGATCGCGCGGGCGTTGTCGAGCGTGAGCGGCTTGCGCGTCCGCTCTTCGAAGGACAGGTTGCCCGAGCGCGGGCCAACCTTGAACTTGAACACGATCAGCGTGTTCGTGCCGAAGCTGCGCAGAATTCCGGTGACAGCCCCGTCCAGGCCGGCGATGATGGAACCGACGCCGATGATCGCGCCGGTGCCGATGATCACCCCCAGGACGGTCAGGAAGGAGCGCAGTTTGTGCTCCCGCAGGGTCTGGAGGGCGAGGGGCACGCCCGAGACGAACGACGCGAACCACATCGCCACTTTCTACCTTTCCGCCCGCAGGGCCTCGATCGGATCCAGAAGGGCCGCCTGCCGGGCCGGGTAGATGCCGAAGAACAGTCCGACGGCGGCCGACAGCGTCACCGAGATCACAACCGCGGAGAAGGGCATCGACATCGGTACGGGCGTGAAGGTCCGCACAGCCAGAGCCAGCAGGGCGGCCAGCAGCACTCCGGTCAGTCCGCCCACCGCCGCGAGCGCCGACGACTCGACCAGGAACTGGTAGAGGATGTCGCGGCGGCGGGCCCCGACGGATTTGCGGATCCCGATCTCCTGCGTGCGCTCGGTGACGACGGCCAGCATGATGTTCATGATCACGACGCCGCCGACCACCATGAATACCGACACCACCGCGATGGCGGTGGCGGCGATGGCTCCGGTCATTCGGTCCCATGCCGAAACCAGCGAGTCCGAGGAGACAATTGCAAAGTTGTCGTCCTGGCCGGGCCGCAAGTGGCGGAAGGCGCGCAGCAGCATGCGAATTTCGTCTTGCGCCTGGAACAGGTGGTTCCGGTCGAGTGCGAGCGCCATGTATCCAAGGCCCTCCCGCGTGCCGTAGATCTTGAACGCGGTCTCGATCGGAATCATGATGAAATTGTCCAGCGACTGCCCGAAGGCGCTGCCCTGCCTCTTGGCCGCCCCGATGACCTGGAACGGCCGGCCGTCGATCTTGATGTGCTTTCCAGCCGGATCGAGATGGGGAAAGAACGCGTCTTTGACGTCGGCGCCGATAAACGCCACGGCGAGGTGCCGGGAGTTCTCCGACTCGGTGAAAAAGCGGCCCGACTCCACCTGCGTATTCGTCATGGCCGCCATGTTCGGCGTGCAGCCGCGCAACTGAAGGGCGTCGATCCGCTGGCCGTCGAAGGAGGCGTTGGCGCGGCGGAAATTCTGCATGCCCACGTCGCGAACCATGCGAGCGTTCGCCTTGAGAAACAGGTATTCCTCGCGGCGCAGCTGCGGATTCTTGCGGACGAGTTCCAGAAACTTCTTCGGGTCAAAGTCGCCGATAAAGGCCATGCGCATGATCCGGAAACCGTCCGCCCCCATGTCGGAGACGTTCTGCGCGATGTAGAGATCCATGCCGTGGATCACGCTCATGACCGCGATGAGCGTCGCGGTGGCGAGGATGATTCCGAGCAACGTCAGGAAACTCCGCAGCTTGGATGCCCGCAGGGAACCGATGGCGACGCGGGCTGCTTCCGCGAACGAGGCCCGCCCTGCCGGCGCGCTGGGGTAGTCCATGGCGTGTCTCCTTTGAGCTAAACGCCGGCGGAGCCCATTTCGTTCCGTTGATCCTGTATCCAGCGGCAAATGACGCCGTCCACCCAGAAACGCGGCAGGCTGCGCGACAGGAAGCCGATATGCCCCCCGGCCTCCGGCGTCAGCAGCCGGATCCGCCGGTTGGCCCGGACCACCGGGCGCGTGCAGACCTCGAACGGAACCAGAGGGTCGTCTTGAGACTGGATGAGAAGGGTGGGCACTCGGATGGCATCGAGGAATCCCAGAGCGGACTGGGTCTCATAGTAGTGGTCCGCGCCGTGGAATCCGAACGCCGGGCCTGTGATCCGGTCGTCCAACTCATAGACACTTTTGACGATATCCGCGTCACCGACGGCGACGTTCGGACCCAGGATCGCGGCGCGCCGTTTCAGCCGGGTCCGCATGGAGCGCAGAAACCACCATTGGTAGAGATAGTTGGCGCGGGCGTTCAGGCGCAGAGAGCAGGCCTTCAGGTCGAGAGGAGTGCAAACTGCGGCGACCCCCGCCAGAAGCCGCCCGGCGTCGGGTCCCAGTTCGCCGGCGAGCTTCAGGGCCATGTTGCCGCCCAGCGAGAATCCAACCAGGTACACGGGAGTGCGCCGCTCGCGGTCGAGGTAGGCGAGGTAGGCGAACAGGTCGGTGGTGAGGCCGGCGTGATACAGGGTTCTGCACTGAAATTCGGTGCCGCCACAGGTCCGGATGTTCATCCGATGGACGGTGAAGCCGTGCGTCAGAAGCGTCGCCGCGAGGCTGACCATGTAGCCGGAGCGGCTGGAGCCCTCCAGTCCGTGCACGAGCACAACGTCTCCGGATGTCGGTGGCCCGGGGCGCTGGATGTGAACCAGGATTCGTGTTTCCGGATCGACAGAAAACAGCTTCGCCTCGACCGGGAAGCGTTCCTCAATCCCGTTCCTTGGCCAGAAGTTCGCCGCCACCGTGGCTAGGTGAGGGTTCCGCAGAAGCGGATGGAACTCGTTCAAATCGTTATTTTAGCGACCTTTCCATCGCCGTGCGCGCCGGCCGCGTTCCGAAATGAAAACATCCGATTGAAGGCCGTTGGAATCGGTAAGCTTCCTTGAATGAAGAGAATGGCGAAGCTCTTCGAGCGGAATTGGCGGCTCCGATGAAACTGTTTTGTTCGGAGGCGCCGGTGACGCCTTGAGCGTGGGCCGGCGATGAGCCAAATGGACGACGATACCATCATTGTGACGGTGCCACCGCCCGCTCTGTGGTTCTGATTCCCTGATGGCTGGCGGGGCGCGGAGCCGGCACGGCCATGTCTGGCCGGTCGCTGTGCCGGGCTGAAGCAGCCCTTCCGGCGTCTGGGAAGACTCGACATTCGTGCGCTCATAGACGCACGCAACATGACTGCGACCGCCTTCTCCTTGAGAGGCTGCCATCGACGGCAAATCGGGTGACCCGGCAGGGTCCGCCTCCGGGCGGACCCGCGGCGCCCTCTCCGGCAACGTAGAAGAAAAAAGAGTACACTGGTCGCAAAGTCAATCTGAAATCGTGTGAAAAAGATTCGACAAATCGTTTTATTTTCGGTCTTATTTGGGCTGCTGCTGTCGACCAAATCCTCCTCAAACAGCGGCCGCGGCGCCTCGTCCGGGTTCCCGCCCGCCGGCGTTCCCGAAAGCGACGCAGCGGCGTGGCGGGAAGGGCTGCGCGAAGCCTACGCGCTCGAGCAGAAGGGAGAGCACAAGAGAGCAGCGGCCATTCTGGCGCGATACGAGGCGCTCGCAGACCGGCACTTCGACACGCGTTACGCCGCGACAACGTTCCTTTACCTCGGAAACAACGCCTACATGCGGTCCGACTACACGGCCGCGGTTCGCGCCTACCTGCGGGCCCGGACCGCAGCGCAGCGGACGGGAGACCGCGAGATCCTGAGTTCGGCCTCTCTGAACCTATCCAGTCTCTACTTGCAGCACCACGCTGTCGGTGACGCGTTTCAGACGGCGGCGGAAGGAGTTTTCGAACTCGCCGACCCTGCGTTTCGATCGCTCGAGCAGGTCCAGCGGGCCAAGCTGGCGGCCGCGCGGGGTGACTTGAACTCGGCCCGCAGGCTGTTTCTTCAGGCCGTGGACCAGGCCCGCGGAATCGCCGCTCCCGCCCTCGAGGCCACGGCCTGGACATCCCTGGGCCGCGCCGCGCTCGATTGCGGCGCGCTCATGGAGGCGGAAAACGCCCTGTTCAACGCTTACCGGACGGAACGGGTGTTCGGCATAACTCACAGCCCCCTCACGCTCCGGTCCGTCGCAGAACTCCGTCTGGCGCAGGGCGACCCGCGCTCGGCGCTTCGCTTTTTCGATCTTGCGCTCGAGGCCAGCCGCAAACAGAACCGCCCGCTGCTCGCCTGGCGCTATCTGTACGGCCGCGGGCTCGCCCTGACAGGATTAGGGGACAGGGACGGCGCGCGGGAAGCCTTTCGGGCGGCGGTGGAGGACCTGGAATCCTCGCCGGTCCGGTCGCTGCCCACCGACGCGCTGCGAGTTTCCGGCGGCGCCCGGCTGAGCGCTGTCTACGATGCGTTTGTCACCGCATCCGCCGACATCGCCGTGGCCGAACGGGAGCCTGCGGCTCTGGCGGACGCCCTGACCGCCTCCGAGGCCTACCGCGCGGCGGCGCTGCGAAACTCCACCGAATACACGTCGCGGTGGCGACAGGAGACTCCGGCCGAATATGAGGAAGCGCTGCGGGAGATCGAATCGGCGTACACGCTGTGGCAGAGGCGTTCCGGGGATGCCGAGAGGAAGCTGCAAGCCTGGCGGCTCCGGCTGGCTGAGATCGAGGCGTCAGCGGAGATGCCAGCCGGAAAGGCGCGGCCGCGCGTGACGTTCGCCCGGGACCTTCTGGCGCGGATTCGTCTTCCGCCGGACCATGCGGCGCTGGTTTTTCACCTCGGCGAGCGGGGAAGTTTTGTTTTTGCCGGAGCCGGCGGTGCCTGGGAAGTGCGGCGCCTGCCGCCGCGGGAATCGCTTGCCGTCCGGATCCGGTCGTGGACGGAGCGGATCCAGAAGGGAGAGAGTGTCACCGCCGAGGCGCAGGCATTGTATCGGGATTTGCTGGGAACCCTCAGTCCGACGGTGCGTTCCCGAACGCACTGGCTGGTGGCGCTGGACGGCGCGCTGTTCGAGCTTCCCCTGGGAGCGCTGATGCCGTCGGCCGGGCGCTACCTGATCGAAGAGCACTCAGTGCAGATCATTCCGGGCCTGTGGAGCCTCGAATCGGAGAAGGTTCACTGGACTGGGCCGGCCGTAGGCGTCGCCGACGCCGTGTACAATACGGCGGACAGCCGGTTTGCCGGGCTGTCACGAGGCCTGTTCGGCGCCTCTGAGGGATCTCCTCTGGCGCGGCTCGCCGCTTCGGCGGACGAGTTGGACGCGGCCGAAAGGAGCCTGGCTCAACCGATGGTCAAACTGACCGGCCGCGACGCCAGTCTGGCGGGCCTGGCCGGGGCCTTGCGAAAGCAACCCGCGATACTGCACTTCGCCGCCCACGTGCTCGCCGCGCCGGGCCACCCGGAGGACAGTCTGATGGCGCTCAGCCTGGGACTGGACGGAAATCCGGAACTGCTGGGACCGGAATGGATCGGCGCACGCGAAGTCCGCAGCCGGCTCGTGTTCCTGAGTGGTTGCCGTTCCGGCCGGGGCCGGATTCTTCCGGCGGAGGGCCTGATGGGATTGGCCCGCGCCTGGCTCTACGCCGGCGCCCGCAACGTCGTCGCCACCCACTGGCCGACGCTGGACGAGCAGGGCTCACTGGCTGCCGGCTTTTACCGCCACTGGGCCGCCGGCGCAAGCGCCGCCGAATCGCTCAGGAGGGCGCAGGTGGAGGCGATCCAGGCCGGGTTCTGGCGTGCCGAGCCGCGGCACTGGGCAGCCTACTTCGTAATCGGCTCGCCGGAATAGGCGCGGACCGGTCTACTGGCCCACAATCTTTGGAAGCGCGTCGACGCCGGCTTTCGCGATCTGTCCGTCCTGGTTGGACTGCACTCCGCTCACGCCAATGGCCCCGAGGAACTGGTCACCCATCACGATCGGCAGGCCGCCTTCCACCGGCACGGCGCCGGGGAGCTTCAGGATCGCCTGTCTGCCTCCCTTCAGCGCGTCCTCGAAGGCGAGCGTGGGCCGCTTGAACTTGATCGCGCTCTGCGCCTTGGCCACCGCCACGTCGATGCTGCCGATCTGCGTGCCGTCCATCCTTTGGAGGTACAGCAAATTACCCCCGTCATCGAGGATGGCGATGACGACGTTCCAGTTGTTCTTCGCCGCTTCGGCTTCCGCCGCCGCCGCGATCTTCTTGGCGACCGCGAGATTGAGGCTCTTCTTCGTGGTGAGTTGTTCAGCCATGCATGCTCCAGCCGGACCGAGTGTCAGCAAACACGCGAGCAACGCTTGTCTCATATGCAGGTGAGGTTAGCATATCGCGCCCGCCTCCGGGACGGTACAATCGTCCGGAGGATTTCTGTGACACGACGCCGCTTCCTCGCCGCATCCGCCCTTGCTCCCGCCGCCCAGCCGGCTCCGCCCGGCCGGACCTCGATGGGCGTCGCCACCACGTCGTACATGACCGTGCGGAAACCACGTGACACCATCGAGTTTCTCGAGCATTGCCACGCGGCCGGAGCGGGCGGCATCCAGGCGCCCCTTACATCTCTGGATCCGGGCTACCTCGGCAGACTCCGGGACCGCGCCGGACGGCTCGAAATGTACATCGAAGTGATGGGTCCGCTGCCGAAGGCCGATCTGTCGCAGTTTGAAGCCGTCGCGAGGGCGGCCGCCGGCGTGGGAGCGCTCTGCATCCGCGCCGCGTGCCTGGGCGGCCGGCGCTATGAAACCTTCCAGTCCCTCGACGAGTGGAAGCGCTTTGTGTCGGACTCGCACGCGGCGATCGAACGCGCGCTTCCCATCTGCGCCAGGTACAGAGTGAAGCTGGCGATCGAGAACCACAAAGACTGGACCGCCGAGGAGTTCGCGGCGCTGCCGGCCCGGTATGCGAGCCCGTGGCTGGGCGTCTGTCTGGACACCGGCAACAACATGGCGTTGCTCGACGAATCCGCCGCCCTGGCGGAGGCTCTCGCGCCATACACGATTTCAACCCATATCAAGGACATGGCTGTTCTCCCCTACGAAGAAGGATTTCTGCTGTCGGAGGTGCCGTTGGGAGACGGCATGCTTGACCTCAAGCGAATCGTGGACATCATCCGGAGGGCGCAGCCGGCCACGAAGATGACTCTCGAAATGATCACGAGAAATCCGCTCCGGGTCCCGTGCCTGACCGACGGGTACTGGGCGACGTTCCCCGAGCGGTCCGGTCTTCACCTTGCGCGTACGCTGCGCATGGTCAATGAGAAGCGAAGTGCGGCGCCCTTGCCGCGGCTCGACGGCAAGTCACCGGCCGAACAACTGGCCTACGAAGAGGAGAACGTGCGGCGCTGCCTCGCCTACGCGCGGGACCGCCTGGGGCTTGTCTGACGGGAACGGCCGTACGGCGGCGTTGAGGAAGCGGCCCGATATCGCCATTTTGCCGGGCAACACAGCGGAGCAGCGACCTCTCCCCCTGACGGGGCGTCGGGCGCCGGGGTCCGCCTACCGCTGAATGCGGGCGGAACCGCCCTTGGCGAACGCGCGGACGTCATCGAGGGTCGCCATGGTCGTATCCCCCGGAAACGTGGTCAGCAGCGCGCCGTGGGCCCAGCCGAGCTTCACGCACTCCTGTGGGGGTTCGCCGTTGAGGAGGCCGTAGAAGAACCCGGCCGCGAAGCCGTCGCCTCCGCCGACGCGGTCGAGCACGTCCAGTTCGCAGGTGGGGGCGACGAAGGTCTTGCCGTTGATCCAGGCCACGGCGCCCCAACTGTGGCGGTTGGTGGAATGGACTTCGCGCAGCGTCGTCGCCACGACTTTCACGTTGGGATGCTGGCGCGTGACCCGTTCGATCATGGCGAAGAAGGTGCTGGGGTCCAGCTTCGACTTGGCTTCCACTTCCGGCCCCGGGATCCCCAGCCCTTTCTGAAGATCCTCCTCGTTGCCGACGAGCACATCCACGTTCTCGACGATCCGGCGCACGACCGAGGCTGCCTTCTCCTCGCCGCCCCAAAGCGCCCAGAGCTTGGCCCGGAAATTGAGATCGAACGACACGACCGCGCCGGCCGCCTTGGCCGCCTTCATCCCCTCGATGATCACGTCGGATGTGGTCGGCGACAGCGCCGCGAAGATTCCACCGCTATGGAACCACCGAACGCCGCCCGCGAAGATGGCCTTCCAGTCGAAATCACCCGCCTTCAGTTTGCCCGCCGCCTCGTTGGACCGGTTGTAGAACACCACTGGCGCGCGCACGCCGAGTCCGCGGTCGCTGTACACGGTCGCCATGTTCGGCCCCTGTACGCCGTCGTGTTTGAAGTGCTTGTAGAAGCCTTTCACTCCCATGGCGCGAACCCGTTCGGCGATGAGGTCTCCTATCGGGTAGTCGACCATGGCCGACACGACGCCGGTCTTCATCCGGAAGCAGTCGGCCAGGTTCGCGGCCACGTTGAATTCGCCCCCACTGACATGAATCCGGCACTCGGTGGCTTTGCGGAACGGGATCAGACCGGGATCCAGCCGATGAACGAGCGCTCCGAGAGAGACCAGATCCAGCGCCCCCTTGGGGCGTATCTTTAAGGCGGTTTTCATGGATGATTCGCTTTCCTTACCTGGGTGATGATGCTTATGTATAGTCGAACTTGGGATTCTTCCTATCTTACTCATGAAAACATTCACCCTGGTCACGCTTGACCCGGCGCACTTTCACGCCGCCCTCATTCAGAAGCAACCTCTTGCCGAACTGGCTCGCGATGTCCATGTTTACGCCCCGCCCGGACCGGATCTCGACGCGCACCTGGCGCGGATTGACGGATTCAACTCCCGCGCCGAGGAGCCGGCGAACTGGAGGGTCCACGTCCACGCGACGGCGGACTTCTGGGAGCGGCTGCTCAAGGAAAAGCCCGGCGACATCGTGGTTCTCTCCGGCCGCAACCACGCCAAGTGCGCGCGGATCGCAGCGCTGGCGCGGGCGGGCCTGCACGTGCTCGCCGACAAGCCCTGGATTATCGACGGCGCCGACATGGCCACGCTCGAGGACGCGCTCGAATCCGCCGCGCGGTCCGGAGTGGCTGTCTTCGACGCCATGACCGAGCGCTTTGAGATCACCCACCTCGTGATGCGCGAACTCGTAAACGATCCGGAGATTTTCGGCCGCCCGCTTCAGGTGCGCATCGAAAGCCTGCATCACCTGCTGAAACTGGTCGCGGGAAAGCCGAACCTGCGGCCGGCCGCGTTCTTCGACGTCGGCCAGCAGGGCGAGGGCCTGACGGACGTGGGGACGCATCTGGTGGACCTGGTGCAGTGGACGCTGTTTCCCGAACAGGCCATCGACTGGCGCAAAGACATTCGCCTGTCGGGCGCGCGCCGCTGGCCCACCGTGCTGACGGCGGAACAGTACGAGCGCGTCACCGGAACGCCCCTTGGCCGGGCCGCGTTGGAATATTACTGTAACAACCGCGTCGACTACGAGATTCGCGGAGTAGCGGTGCGGCTTGACGTCGAATGGGACTACGAGGCGCCGCCGGGCGGCGGCGACTGGATCGTGGCGCGCTATACCGGTTCCCGAACGACTGTGGAGTTGCGGGGAGGAGAAGTGCGGGTTCTGGGCCCCGTTGAGGGACTTGCGGAAGCCGTGAACCGCCGCCTGGAGGCGATGTCCCCGCGCTGGCCGGGCCTGTCGGCGGAGGCGGAAGACGGAGGCATGCACGTCGTGATTCCGGATCGATACCGGGTGGGGCACGAGGCCCACTTCACAATGCTCGTACGACAGTTTCTCAACTACGTCAAGGATCCGAAATCGATGCCAGACTGGGAGCGGCCCAACATGCTCGCGAAATATCACGTCACCACCGGCGCCGTCGCCATGGCGAGATCCGCGGTGGCGTTGGGATTGACCGCCGTCGCCCGAAACTCCGGCTTCCCCGACGGGCATGACACCTACAACGGAATGCTGGCGGCCAGCGACGGCCGCGTCTACTACGTGTTGTGCTCGGAGAAGGCCGAAGTCGCCGCGCGAATGTTTTCGTTTGATCCGGCACGGGAAACGATCCGCTTCCTGGGCGACCTGACCACGGCATGCGGCGAGCACACGCGCCGCGCCGTCGCGCAGGGCAAAAGCCACGTCAACTTCGTCGAGTCGCAAGGGAAGCTTTACTTCGCCACCCACACCGGCTACTACCAGACTATTGACGGCATGGAGAAACCGGGAATTCCGCCGCCCGGCTGCGCGCCCTATCCCGGCGGACATCTGCTCGCCTATGACATGTCCGCCGGGACTTTTGAGGATCTCGCCGTCGAGCCGGGAGGCGACGGGATCCTCACCTTCAACATGGACGTGGATCGCGGGCGTCTTTACGGCCTCACGTGGCCCACGGGCCGGTTTTTCCGGTTCGACCTTGCCGGCCGCGAATGGAGAGACTTCGGATCGCTGTTCCGGGAAGGGGAGCACGGCAAGGGCAATGCCTACCGGACGATCTGCCGGTCCCTGGCCGTCGACCCGCGAGACGGCGCCGTCTACTTTACGACCGGCGAAGGCGACCTTTTCCGTTACGACTACGGCCGCGACGCGCTGGAGCCTTTTCCGGGCGTGAGCATGAGGCGGGACTACTTCGGCCATTACGACCCGTCTTCGCCCGGCCACATGGCCTACAACTGGCGGCAGGTGGTCTGGCGTCCGCGGGACGAGGCGTTCTACGGTGTCCATGGCAATTCCGGGTATCTGTTCCGCTTCGATCCGATGAGCGCGACCCTCGACCTGATCGACCGGATCACGTCGAGTCCGTCGCGCCGGACGGGAATGTTCGACCAGTTCAGCTACGGCTACCTCGGCTTCACTCTGGGGCCGGACGGCGACACGCTCTACTACCTCACCGGGGGACCGGTCTTCGTCGGCGGGCGGCGGCTGGAAGGCAAGGCGAGCACGGCCAAAGGCGAGGCCAAGGGGGAAGAGAACCTGCACCTGGTCACCTGGCACATCCCGACGGGCCGATACACAGACCACGGACCGGTCTTCTATCCAAACGGCGACCGTCCCTCCTACGTGAACTCCATCGCCGTCGACCCCTCCGGCGGCGTTCACACACTGGCCCGCGTCACCCGCGGCGGCGCCACCCGAACCGACCTTGTGAGCATCCGCATCGGGCGGCGCGAGGAGTCTCGGGTTTCGGGAAGTGGAACGGCGGCAAACTTGCTAGCCTGATGAACGAGGGAATCATTTCATGTCATCCTCCAGAATTTCCAGGCGCTACTTCTTCTTCGGAAGCCTTCTTGCAGGGAGCGTTCCGGCAGCGGGCTTCGGCAGTCTGCCTTCGCTCAAGCATCTGGGCTACCGCTCGCCGAATGAGAAATTGAACATCGCCGCTATCGGAGCAGGCGGCAAAGGCCGCAGCGATATCGCCGGCTGCGTGACGGAGAACATCGTGGCCCTGGCCGATCCCGACGAAAAACGCGCCGAACCCACATTCCAGAAGTATCCGAATGTGCCGCGGTACAAGGATTTCCGTCAGATGCTCGACAAGGAGGGCCGCAGCATCGACGCCGTAACGGTGTCCACGCCGGACCACATGCACGCCACGGCCGCCATGTGGGCCATGGAACGGGGTAAACACGTCTACTGCCAGAAGCCCCTGACTCGGACCGTCTGGGAAGCGCGCCAACTCACACTGGCGGCGGAGAAATACGGCGTCGCGACGCAGATGGGCAATCAGGGCTACTCGAACGAAGGCGCGCGGGAGTGCTGCGAGATCATCTGGTCCGGGGAGATCGGAGGCGTGACCGAAGTCCACGCCTGGACGAACCGGCCGATCTGGCCACAGGGCTTGACCCGGCCGCCAGCCGCGGCGCCAGTTCCGGCCACTCTCGACTGGAACGTCTGGCTGGGGATCGCGGCGGACCGTCCCTACAGTCCGGAATACCTTCCTCACCGCTGGCGGGGCTTCCCCGATTTTGGCTGCGGAGCGTTGGGTGACATGGCGTGCCATATTCTGGGAACCCCGAACATGGCGCTGCGCCTGGGGGCGCCCACGAGCGTAGAATGCGTCAGTCAGGAAGGCCGGAACCCGTGGTCGTTCCCGACGAAGGCGGTGATCCGGTTTGACTTTCCCGCCCGCGGCTCGATGCCGCCGGTGAAGCTGTTCTGGTATGACGGACTCAAGGAACAGCCGAAAATTGAGGGAGTGCCGGCGGGCGAGCTGATCGGCGACAAGGACATCAATGGCAGTCTGTTCATCGGCGAGAAGGGCATGGTCACCACGGGCTGCTATGGCGAGAGGACACGCCTGATTCCCGCCGCCAGAATGAAAGACTATAAGCTGCCTCCACCGATGCTGAGCCGCTCGCCGGGACACTACCGCGACTGGATCCGAGCCGCCAAGGGCGGAGAGCCGGCCTGCTCGAACTTCTCCGTGGCTGGGCCGTTCACCGAGTGGATGCTGCTTGGCATCATCGCGATGAAATACGAAGGCAAGCTCGAGTGGGATCCCAGCCGCATGCGTTTCACCAACAACAGCGAAGCAAACAGGCACTTAAAGCCGACGTTCCGCAAGGGCTGGAAGTTCTCCTGAAACGGTCCTCAATGGCTCGGGATACTCTGAAGCTGAACTGCTGGACCGGACCGCCGGCCGGCGTGCCGTTCCTGTTCGTCCACGGCCTGCTGCGGAACTGGCGGTGCTTTTTCCCGCTTTTTGCGGACCTGGAACACCGCTGGCAGCTGTACTCAGTGGACCACCGCGGACATGGCCAGTCTCCGCGCGGCCTGCACTATCGTGTCGCGGACTACGTTCCGGACCTGGTGCAGTTCCTCCACCACGGCATTGACAGACCCGCGGTGGTCTACGGACATTCCCTTGGCGCGATGGTGGCGGCGGCCGCGGCCGCGGCGGCGCCCGGAAGGGTGCGTGCGTTGATTCTCGAGGATCCGCCGTTTGAAACCATGGGCTCGCGGCTGGCTGGTACGCCGCTGCTCGACTACTTCCGGGCGATCCGCCCGGTGTTGGGCTCCCGCGAACCGGTGCCCGACCTGGCGCGGCGACTGGCCGGCCTGGAGGTGCCGGGCGGACGGTTGGGAGAGCAGCGCGACCCGGTGACGCTGCGGTTCATGGCCCGGTCCTTCCGCCACGTCGATCCCGCTGTGTTGGAACCGGTCCTGGCCGGAGAGTGGCTGGCCGGATACGACCCCGGGCGGGTCTTCCATGGAATCGCCTGCCCGATCCTGATGTTCCAGTCCGATCCGGCGCACGGAGGGATGTTGACGGCGGCCGACGCCGCGTCGCTGTCCCGGACCGCCTCCGACTGCACCGTGATCCGGCTCGACGGAGTGGGCCACCAGGCACACTGGGCCGCCGCGCCGGCTATCCTGCGCCACTTGCACGGCTTTCTGGCGACACTCGAGTTCGAACCCTGAAAGGGCCTACAACTTCGTCATCCGGTGCGACTCCATCGCATCGCGCGCGCCGAGCACTACCTGGTGGCCGCGATAAATGTCCCGCCAGGGAATGGGAGCGGGCTTGTTGTTGTAGATGTGGTCGAGAAACTCCGTAAACAAAGATCGTTCGGCGGGCAGTTCGGTCACTTTGCCGGTGCGGCCGGCCGAGAGTACGGTGACGCCCGTGGCGGCCATGTACTCGGCGATGCCCTTGGTCCCGGCCAGCCGCAGGCGGTCATCGCCGTGCGTCGGAGCCTGCTGGGGCCGCAGGTAGTCCATGCGCAGCAGAGCCACCCCGCCGTTGTCGAGCCGGAAAACCGTGGCGGTGATGTTCTCGGTATCGCCGGTTTCCGGAAATCCGATGTGGTTCTGAAAGCCGGCGGCTTCGGTGAAATCACGTCCGGAAGTAAACAGCATCAGGTCGATCATGTGGATGCCGATCCACGCCATGGTGCCGCCGTAGGTGGAGCGTTTGAAGTACCATGCCGGCCGCGGGTTCGCCTTGTAGGATTTCTGCCCGTCGATCTGGATCACTTCGCCCAGTTCGCCTGAAGCCACAATGTCGCGGAGCGCCAGGTAGGGCGGGCTGAACCGCATGGGCAGCATCGTGGTGAACCGGGCCGGACCCTTCTCGACGGCTCTGCGCACCTTCTCGAGCTGTTCGAAGTCGGTGGCGACCGGCTTTTCCGCGATGACATGCACGCCGCGCTCGAGGGCGGCGAGGGCCGCGGCCGCATGATTCGAGTTCTCGTTGCAGATCCCCGCCACGTCCAGCCGCTCCTTGTCGAGCATGACGCGGTAGTCGTCGTAAGCCTTGCAGTCCGGGTCTTTCCTGCCGGACACGAACTTTTTCATCGCCGCGGGGTTGGCGTCGTATACGGCCACGATCCGCGCATCCGGCAGCTGCGGAAGCGGCTTGGTGACCTCTCCGACGTGGCCGTCGAGCCCGATCAGGCCGATTCGGATCGGGCGCGGCAGGCGGATGGCGGCGGCGCCGGCCAGAAGTTGACGCCGGGAGAGATTTGCTGCGGAAGTCATCGCGCGTATTGTAACGCAGCGGCGCGGAAGGGTGGTCCGCCGGTATAATTGAAGCCTCCGTGTTCACCGCGCGCCGGACGCCGGAACAGGATGGCCAAAATCGATGACGATGGATGACCGCGACTGGAGTCTGCTGACGCTGGGCGACCGTATCCGGCAGATCGAACTGGAGGGCTATGTCGTGCTGCCCGACCTTCTGAATCCCAGCGAGATCCGGCAGCTGAAAGAAGAGGCGGAGAAACTGGAAACGCGGGCGGTCGACTACAGTCCGCACCAGCGCGGCGCCTCCGGCATTCAGTTTCGCGGGGGCGCGATCACGAATCTGATCGCGCATCCACCCGTCATCGCGTTTCTGCGCGAGCTGTTCGGCGAGGAGATCGTGTTCATGTCCTACGCCTATGCGATCTCCGAACCGGGCCACCCTGGTATCAGTCTGCATACGGACGGGCAGCCGTGGGGTTCGCGGATCTTCGGTTTCGAAGGAAGCTGTCCGCAGATGGTGCGCGTTCTCTACTACCTCGACGACCTGACGCCGGAGGTTTCTCCGTTCCGGGTCGTGCCGCGGTCCCACCTGTCGATGCACGCCGACGCAAATCCCTATCTGCGCTACGAGGCGCACCCGGAGGAGGTCATGGTTCCTGTCAAGGCGGGCGGCGCCGTGCTGATCAACCACCGGGTGTTCCACGGGAATTTTCCCAACACCGGCGGCCGGGCGCGCGCCATGCTCGCCATCGCCTACCGGCCGGGCTGGGCCGGTCCCGCGCAACCCCTGGAGCCATGGGCGGAGAGGGACCTGGCCGGTCTGCCCCCGGCTGTGCGTGAACTGTTCGGAGACCGCAGCCGGCGCCACTGGAACTTCGACGGAGCAAACAAACCGGCCGGGATGCGGTCCCGGGCGCCGGGAATCAATCCGTCCCGATGGGATCGCAGATAGAGCCCGCGGGATCGAATGAGAGGATGATGCTGATGAACTGGCGGCTGTTGCTGATCGCTGCGCCGGTGATGATGTCCCTGGCCCAGGAGGTGAACCAGCGGGAGGAGAACTCCGTTCTCCGCCTCCGATCCTTTCCGGCGCGGCGCGTCACCGTCGTGGCGGAAAACGGCGGCTACTTTCCCGTAGCCGCGCGTCTGAAGGACGGGCGCATCGCGGCGGTCTTGCGGGGCGGCGGGAGCCATATCGACGTTCGGGGCCGTCTCGACATTGTGTTCTCCAGCGATGAAGGGGAAACGTGGACCATGCCGCGAATTGTCGTCGACGGTCCGAACGACGACCGCAACCCGGCTTTTGGCGTGGCCGCCGACGGCACGCTCGTGCTGGCCTACATCGTCGCCTACGGCTACCCGCCAGACAAGACGGAGGCTGAACTGCGCCGGATCGGGACGGTGAACTTCCTCCGCGCCAGTGGAATTTATGTGATCCGGTCCCGGGACCACGGCGCCACGTGGGATCCACCCACGATGATCGACCTGTTCAAGGGGCCCTATCCTTCTCCCTACGGCAAGATCGTCACCCTCGACGACGGCAGCATGTTAATGGCGCTCTACACAACGGACGACTTCATGAAGGTCCCCATGCCGACGCCCGGACCACAGGCCAATTACGCCTACGTCATTCGTTCGACCGACAACGGAAAGACGTGGGGAGGCGTCACCCTAGTCGGCACGGGGTTCGACGAGACCGGAATGATTCAGACGAAAAAGGGCGATGTCCTGGCCCTGATGAGGAGCGGGCCGGGAGTCGCTCCGTCGATGCCGAAGCAGGCGTTGTTTCTCGCCCGATCGGCCGACCGGGGAAAGACCTGGTCGGTTCCCGAGCGGCTGACGCGAGAGAGTGAGATTCCGGCCGACCTGGTGGAACTGCCGGACGGCCGCGTGATCCTTTGCCATGGCCAGCGCAACTATCCGATGGGTGTGCACGCCCTGGTCAGCTCGGATGGCGGGCGGACATTCAACCTTCACGACAGGCTGTCGCTTTCCTGGTTCGCCAACAATCGCGACACCGGCTACCCGAGTTCCGTCGTCCGGAAGGATGGCAAGGTTGTCACGCTGTACTACCAGATGGATGACCCGGCCACGCATCCCAAAAGCGCCCGGTGCAAGGCGCTGATCTGGGAGCCGCCGGCCGACTGGCGCTGAACAGAAGCCGGATGCCGCTGGCGCCGGGCCTTCAGACGTTTCGCTTGCACACCTCGCCCGTGATGGCGAGCTTCTCGTCGCTCAGGTAGCCGTATCGGTTGATCCAGACGCCGTGTTGCGAGGCCTGCCACGCCGCTTCGAGGCGCCGGCGGTAGTCCGTCGCCGGACCGTAGCCGTGGACCAGCGCGAGCACAGGCACCTTGCCGGCCGCCTGCTGCGCCTCGACAATCTTGCGGGCCTGGGCGAGGCTGCCGACCGGATGCGGCTCGTCGGGTTCGGGATACCGGTAGTCGCGCAGGGAGGGCAGGCCCGCATCGTCGGCGATGTCGAGCCAGCTCACCAGGGCGCGCGTGAGCAGCCGCTCGTCGATCTCCGGATTGGCCGCGGCGATGGCGTCGCCATAGAAGCGCAACATAACGGGCCAGTGCATCGTGTACAGTTTTACGCTGATCGCCGTCGCATGAGGCGCCACGCGGGAATAGTCCATGCCCGAGACAAGGGACCAGGGCGGAGGGAAGGCGTTCGGCATCAGCTCGATGTTCCGGCCGCCCGCCTCGTCGATGGCCGCCCGGAATCCGGCAATCAGCTCGGCGGCCAGGACGGCTTTGAATCGGAGCCAGTCGAGGAGGGCGGTATCTTCGGTCAACAGTCTGAGCAGGCGGAAGCGCCCACCATCACGCGCGGGCCACGGCGCCAGGTGTTCGTTCCGCAGCCCGCCGTGAACTGTGCGATAGAGTTCTCCCGCCGCGCGGCGCATCCGTTCGAAGTCGAAGCCGAGCCGCCGTGCGGCCGCTTCGGCGTGCGGACCGAAATCGAGGAAGACGTCGTCGAGGAAGTAGGGCGGATACTCGGGCCAGTCTACGCGAAGCCCGTCGATGCCGGGGTAGGCCTTGACGAGGTCCCGGAGGAGCGCCTGGTGATAGGCGATGATGTGCGGACTCGCCAGGCTTCCATTGTTGGCAAGGCGGCGTGCGGGGACCCGGCCGTCGGGAAGTTGGGGACGGTCGTCGCCGCTGGGGCCGCCGAACTGGACGCGGTATCCCGGAGGAATCGCCGCCTGCACCTGCAAGTACACCTTGATGCCCCGCGAGTGCGCGGCTCGGATGAACGTCTTGATCTGCGGGCCTTGCCGGTGTGTAAGTTCGCCGGGCTCGGCGGGCTGGTAGCGCAGACCGCGGTAGAGCGACAGGTCGGGGACGAAGCTGGGAGCGGTCCGGACCCACAACTCGCGCTTGCCCCACAGCGGACGGTCCAGGAGGCGGACGGATCCGGCGCCGGCGTCGACGGGAGGTTCCCGGGACCCCGTTTTCTCGTCGGCCGGCTCCATCACGTAGGGAGAAGTCGCCACGGCGGTCACGCGGGCCCGGTACTGGAGATTGTCCAGAACGCGCTCGACGCCTTCGTTCTGGATGAACTCCGGCATCATCGTGATTCCGAGAAAGTCGCGCGGCATCGCAGTCGTCAGTCTTTGAGGATGTCGACCGGTGCCCGGTGGAGGGCTTTCAGCGCTTCGGCGTAGCGGGCGCCGCAGGTGCGGCCCCGATAACTGGCGATCGATTCCTTCAACTGGACCGCGCCGTCTTGCCGTGCCGGGGAGTACTCCTCGTTGCGAACCAGAGCCATCAGCCGTCCCAGCCACTCGGCTGCGACGGGCCATTCGGTGCTTACGTCGACGAAGGTGTCAGGTTCGAACCCGATGGTGTGCCGCGGACCGTTGTCATACCAGTACATCGCTTTCGGCGCGCGATAGCCTTTGCGGCCGAGAATCTGGCCGGCGTTTTTGAGCGCGATTTCGGAGAGTCGGGAGGCGACGCGATGGTCGTCGTGGTGATCGTCGGGCCACAGCAGCAAGGCCACGTCTGCCTGGATATCAAAGATCATTTCGGAGACCGTTTTCCTGTTTTCCGCCGTGTTGTCGAACAGATGGGAGGTGAAAGGGCCGAAGCGGAACTCCGCGCCGTAGTGGTGCGCGAGTTCTCTGGCGCCGCGCAGGAGCGCCTCATGCCGGCCTTCGATGGGGGGCCACGTCTTATAGTCGCCGATCAAAGCGCAGATCACCACGCGCCACTGCCGGGAGATCGCCTTCAGCATGATCCCGGAGACACCGAAGGCGCAATCGTCGTAGTGGGCGCCGATGGCGAGCAGCGTCCGGGGCATCCAAGGGATTGTATCACTGGGCAGATTCGGCAAAACGGAAGGCTCGGCGTCCGAAGAGTACAGCGAGAGCCACCATGAAGCGGAGAATCCTGGTCGTAGATGATTCGTTTGCCATGCGCCGAATGCTGGGGGCGACCCTGGAGGCGGCCGGATATGAGATCTGTCAGGCGTCGAACGGAAGCGAGGCGCTCGCCGTGCTGGATGCCGGGGGAGTGGACTTGATCGTCAGCGACGTAAACATGCCGGAGATGGACGGAATCTCGTTTGTGCGAAAGGCCCGTTCGCGCGCGGGCAGCCGCTTCCTGCCGATCATCATGCTCACCACGGAGAACACGACCGCCAGGGTGTTGGAGGGGCGGGACGCGGGAGCGACGGGTTGGCTGGTGAAGCCGTTCCACCCGGCCAAACTCGTGGAAGTGGTGGCGAAGTTCCTCGTCTAGGATGGAAATCGACCTCAACCAGTTTCGCGACGCATTCTTTCAAGAGGCTTCGGAACTGGCCGACGAACTCGAATCCGGGCTGCTGCGCCTGCGGTCGGCGCCGGACCGGGACGTGCTGGACCGGATCTTTCGGGCCGCTCACTCGATTAAGGGCAATGCCGGAATGTTCGGGCTGGATCCGATTGTGCGGCTCACCCATTCGATCGAATCTGTGCTGGACCGGATGCGGGAGGGCACGCTGGCGCGGGATGAAGGATCGATCGGGACGCTGCTGTCGGCCACCGACGAACTTCGCGGACTGTTGCGGGCGGACGGTCCGGGCGCGGCGGGTCCCGAGCGGCCGCCCGCGGTCGAGGCGGCGCTGCGGGCGCTCTGCCGGGCGGCCGGCGAAGGGGTGTCGCCGGAGGAGAACGCGGCGCCGACCGGCTCCGTCCGCGCCGGCGCGGCCGGCCGGGAACACAACGCGGCGACGCTGCGGGTTCCGGTGGAGAAGATCGACAAGCTCGTTCGTCTGACCGGCGAAATCGCTGTGGCGCAGGCCGTGCTGGCCCAGGCGTCCGCAGGCGCGCTGCCGGCTTCCGACCGCGAGCAGGCGCTGAACCTGCTGGGCGCCCAGGTGCGGGAGTTGCAGGAGAGAGTCCTGGCGCTGCGGATGGTTCCGGTGAGCACTGTTTTCGCCCGGCTGCCGAGGCTCGTCGCCGACCTCGAAACGGCAACCGGCAAACGGGCCGTGCTCGAGTTGTGCGGAAGCGAGACGGAACTGGACAGGACCGTGGCGGAGGGGATGGCCGATCCGCTGATGCATCTGATCCGCAACGCGGTCGGCCACGGGGTCGAACCAGCGGAGGTGCGAAAGGCCCATGGAAAACCGGAGGCCGGCCGCATCCGCGTGTCCGCACGGCATCAGGGCGGCTACGTCGTCGTTGAGGTGACCGATGACGGAAGAGGCCTCGACACGGAGCAGATCCGGCGGAAAGCGGCCCAGCGCGGGCTGATCCGCCCGCAGCGGACACTGACGGAAGACCAGATCCACGACCTGATCTTCCTGCCTGGGTTTTCCACCGCTGACGAGGTGACCGACGTCTCCGGCCGTGGTGTGGGAATGGACGTGGTCAGGCGCAACATCGAGGCCCTGGGGGGCGCCGTGACGCTTTCGAGCAGCAAGGGCGAGGGGACCACCGTCCGCATCCGGCTTCCGCTCACGCTGGCCATCGTGGAGGGACTTCTGGTGCGGTGCGGGGAGAGCATCTACCTGGTTCCGTTCTCCGCCGTGCGGGAATCGCTGCGGGTCAGTCGGGGCGGAGTCTACGGGGGTCCGGAAACGGCCCCGCTGCTTCGCGTGCGGGATGAACTGGTGCCGATGTATGACCTGCCAGATCTTGTCGATTCGCCGGCCGGCGACGCGTCCCGGAACATCGCCGTGGTCCTGGAGGATGACGGTAATAGGATCGCGATTCTGGTCGATGAGGTGTTTGGACAACACCAGGTGGTTGTACAGGCGATCGAAGCCAACTACCGCAAGATTCCCGGGCTGCTCGGGGCGGCGATCCTCGGCGACGGGCGAATCGCCCTGATCGTGGATCCCGCCGGCCTATTTGAGTCCGCGCAGCGGAGGGGGAGCAGAAAGGAGAACAGGGGTGGCAGCGGGCGTGAATGAGGCTCCGGCCAGAGGAACCGGTTACCTGACCTTTCAGGTGGGGGCGCAGCAGTTCGCCCTGGACATTTCCAAGGTCCAGGAGATCCGCGGCTACGCGCCGCTGACCCCCCTGCCGGGGACGCCGTCCTCGCTGCCGGGCGTGATGAATCTCCGCGGAACCGTCGTGCCGGTCATGGATGTACGCCGGCGGCTCGGGATGCAGGGCAGGGAGTATGACCGTTTCTCGGTGATCGTGGTGGCGACGAAGGGATCGCAAACCGTGGGGCTGCTGGTGGAGGCGGTCTCCGACGTGGTCTCCATCGCCAGAGCCGATGCGAATCCGGTCCCTCCGGAGGGAGGAGGCGCGCCGGTGGAGGCGGTCGCCCTCGTCGGCGACCGCGTGCTGACCGTGCTCGATCTTGAGAAGCTGTGGCGGGATAACGGCGATGAACTGGCTGCGTAACCAAAGAACCCGCGTCAAGCTGATGCTGGCCTTCGGCGCGATGGCCGCGCTGCTGGCGGCGGCCGGGGCTCTCGGCATCCAGAGTCTCAGCCAGCTGAGCCGTTCCTTCGATGAACTGCACCGCCAACACGCGCTCGGGCTGGCCATGCTGAAGGAGTCCGAGCTCCAGGCGATGCAATCGCTCGTCGAGACGAGGGAGGCGTTGCACGCCGGCACCTCGGCGGGAATCGCCGGGCGGGCGGAAGCGGCGGCGCGCGCGCGGGAGGAGCTTGACCGCCAGTTCACGCGGTTCCGAAACACGGCGGATTCGGCATCGCCACGCGCGGCCATTGATAAAGTTCATGCGGAGATGCAGGACATAGCCGAAAAACAGGAGCGGGCCGTCGAACTGATCGTGGCGGGGCGGGCCGCCCAGGCCCGGGCCGCGCTGCGCGACATCGAAGCCGCCACATCCGGCGTGATCCTGGAGATGCGGACTCTTGAGCAGAGTCTGCGCGAGCGGATCAACGCAACGTCCCGGAGAGTCGAGGAGACGCAGGGATCCGCGCGCAGCAAGCTCCTTGCGATCATGGCCGTGTCAGTCCTATTCGCAGTGGTTCTGGGAGTGGTCATCTCCGGCCTGATCGCCGATCCAATTGAGCGGACGGTAAAGATTCTCGAGCGCGTCGCGGCGGGCGATTTCACCGAACGGCTGGCCGTGGATTCCGCCGACGAAGTGGGCCAGATGGCGTCGGCTCTGAACAATGCGGTCGCGCGGATGCGGCAGACGCTGGCCGACGTCAGCAGCGCCTCGCACGGGGTGGCCTCGGCTGCGGTCCAGCTGGCCAGCGCGACGGACCAGCTGGCGCGAGGAACACACGCCCAGATGGGGAGCCTGGAACAGACGTCGGCGAGTCTCCGCGAGATGACGGCCTCGGTCCGGCGCAACGCCGAGAACGCCCGGCAGGCGAGCCTCCTGGCGTCGGAGACGCGGCGGAGCGCCGACGGGGGCGGGCAGGTTGTCAACGACGCCGTGAGCGCCATGGCGGAGATCAACCTGGCATCGCGGCGGATCGCCGAGATCATCACCGCGATCGACGAGATCGCGTTTCAGACCAACCTGCTTGCCCTCAATGCCGCCGTGGAGGCGGCCCGCGCCGGCGAACACGGGCGCGGATTCGCCGTGGTGGCGGCCGAAGTCCGGAGCCTCGCCCAACGCAGCGCGACCGCAGCGAAGGAGATCAAGACGCTGATCCACGACTCGGTCGAAAAGGTGGACCGGGGTACGGAACTGGTCAACCGGTCGGGACATACGCTCCAGGAGATTGTCAACGCCGTCAAGCGCGTCACCGCGATCATCGGCGAGATCGCCTCGGCCAGTGAGCAGCAGGAAAGCGGAATCGAGACGCTGAACCGCGCCATGGTTCAGATGGACCAGGTGGCGCAAGGCAACTCCGCCCAGACAGAGGAACTGGCCGCGACCGCGCAGTCGCTGTCGGACAGTTCGAACCACCTTCAGAAGCTCGTCAACCGGTTCACGCTGGGTCCTTCGCCGCTTCTGACGGATTCCCTTGCCGCGACCCGCGGCTCCGAGGTCCGGTCATGAGAATCAGCCTTGCCGCTCTTCTGACGATCGTCCCGGCGGCCCTGGCGGCCGAGATCTATGTGCCTGCTGCCGAAGCGCTGGCGGCCGCCGTCGACAAGCCGGTCCCGGAAAGACCGCCCCTCGCCCGGCAGATGCGCCTCCGCGGCACGGTGGCCGCGCAGGTCCGCATCTCCGAGAAAGGAAACGTCGAGGAGGTGAGAATCGTGCAGGGCAACGCCCTGCTCGCCTCCGGCGTCACCCGGACGCTGAAGGCGTGGAAATTCAAGCCGTTCGAATCCGGGGGCAAGCCGGTGGTCGCGCTGACGACCTTGCGCTTCAGCTTCAAGCCCTAGCACGCACGGGCAGGATGCGGCGCCGGCCGCCAGCGCTTCCCTCTGCCGCCGGTCTATTTCTGCTGAAGCGATTCGATGTACTTGGTCAGATTGCGGATCCGCAGCGGCGTCTGCGCCGTGTCGGAGCGGTTCATGTCCTGAAACACAGTACCCCAGATGGGCATTTCACGCGAACCGTGCGCGGCCACACCCACTTCACCCCGGATCGCGTTGAACACACGCAGCTCCGGAAACTTGCCGCCGTTCTGCTTGGCAAGCAGCGTCATGTCTCCCGGGGCGGTTTTCAACGCCGGCACCGCGGGACCGTTGCCTTTGGCATCGATCCCATGGCAGACCGCGCAGTAAGCTTTGAACATTTCCGCGCCGGAAGCAGCCGAGGTGCGGCTCGGGGGCACCTGTTTGATCACCGGCTTGGGGTTCTCCGCCAGTATCGCCGGCGCGAACCCGGCCAACAACAGAGCAGCCAGCAGTCCCATCACGACCACCGGCCCCCAGGAACGAAGAGTGGATAGCATGGTGTTCTCCTTGCTGCCTGTTCCCTGTGCAGGTGGAATGCCGAATGCAGGCGCCGCGGGGCGGCGGGATTTACCGGCCGACTAGAACACCCTTCGGGTCAGCCTGGCGACCGTGAACTTGGCAGTGTCGGCGACGGCCATCACGGCCATCACGCCCGCCTGGACCGGATCGGTGACCACAAGATCCGCCGCGTCCGGTACGCTGCCCGCCATGTTCAGGCTGATCACGAGCAACCCCTGCGCCCGTACCTCCCGGACCGCGACCTCAATCTCGCCGCCCATAAGCGACCCCGCCAGCACCAGGGCCTTGGCGCGCGGCAAACGGGCGACGGCGCGCACCGCCTCGGCCAGTGGCTTTTCCCCCACCAGCGGGATGGTGTCCACCGAGATGTGCTCGCCGCGGATGTTGTGGCGGTCCGCTTCCGAGATCGCGCCGATGGCGACCTGGCCCACCTGGGCCCCGCCGCCCACGATAATGATCCGCTTACCGTAGATCTGCTGGAGCGTCTGCACGACGCGAACCTCGCGGACGATGGGGAGAGACTCGAGATCGCCGCGGAGGGCGTCCACCGAGCCGGGAAGGTCGACTTCAAAGTAGGTAGAACTCTGAGGAGCGGGCATCGGGATGATCTCGACCGAGGCGATGTTGGCCTGGTGGCGCGCGATGACCCCGGTCAACTGGTGCAGCACGCCCGGTTCGTCCTGGACCGTGATCAGGATGCCGACCCGCCCTTGTTCGTTCACTTCGATCTCACCGGCTTGATTTCGTACTTCTCGAGGAGCCCCTTCCAGTGCCCCTGGGCGCGGAGGATCAACTCGGCGGCCTCCCGCACAGCGCCCGCGCCGCCGGGAGCCTTCGTCACATAGTGGGCGGCCTTTTTGACCTCGGGCCGCCCATTGGCCACGGCGACGGCGAGGCCGACGCGCCGGAACAGCACCACGTCGGTCAGGTCGTCTCCGACGTAACCCACTTCCTCCGGGCGGACTCCGGATTTCGCCAGAATTTCCTCGAGGATCGGGATCTTCTCGATGTGGCCCTGGTAGCAGTATGTCATGTGTCCCTGCTCGGCGCGCATCTCTACCGCCGGAGACTTGCGCCCGCTGATGACCCCCGTCTGAATTCCCTTCCAGTGGAGCCACTGCAACGCGATGCCGTCCTGCGAATCGAAACCTTTTGTCTCGGTCCACCCTCCGGCGGGATCCGGCAGGAAGTAGACCTTGCTGTCGGTCAGGACACCGTCCACGTCCATGAGCAGGAGTTTAATCCGGGCGGCGCGCGTCAGAACGCTCTTCGTGATATTTGTTTTCTTCATCTCTTCGGGTTGATCCGTCTCCACAAGACATGAAAGCTACAATGGGAGCAGCGTGAGTTCGTTGGTCGAACGCGTCGCGGAGACTATAACACGTTATAACATGGCGGCTGCCGGCAGCCGGATCGGCGTGGCTGTTTCCGGAGGCGCGGACTCCATCGCGCTGCTCCGGCTGCTGGTGCAACTGGCGCCGGCGCGCCGCTACGAGCTGGAAGTCATCCACGTCAACCATAAGCTGCGGGGGGCCGAGTCCGACGCTGACGCCGAATTCGTGCGAGCCGTGGCAGCCGGCTTCGGTCTGCGGTGTGTGGAGGCCACCGCGGACGCCCGGAATTCGGGCGGAAATGTCGAGGCTCACGCGCGCCGCCTGCGCTACGACTGTTTCGCCCGCCTGATGCGGGAGAACCAGCTCGACCGCGTCGCGGCCGGGCACACGCGGTCGGACCAGGCCGAGACCGTTCTCATGCGCCTGCTCCGCGGGGCCAGTCCAGGAGGTTTGCGGGGCATCCACCCAGTGACGGAGGCCGGCGTGATCCGGCCGCTTCTCGAAGTCGACCGCGAGGAGGTCCGTGCCTGGCTTCAGAGGCAGGGCGCGGTCTGGCGCGAGGACTCCTCCAATTCCGACCGGCGTTTCCTCCGCAACCGGATCCGCCTCGACCTGCTGCCCGCCCTCGAGCGCGGCTGGAATCCCGCCCTCTCGAAACTGCTTGCTCAGACGGCCCGGCTTGCCTTCGAGGACAGCGTCTATTGGAGAGAGCAAATGGATCGGCTGCTCCCGGCCGTCGCCGAGCTGGGTTCCGGCGAAGCCGTGCTGAAACTGGATGCGCTGGCGGCGCTGCCGGCCGCCGTGCGCCGCCGCCTGATCCGGGAAGCGTTGGGGCAGGTGAGGGGAGGCCTCGACGGCATCGAGTTCGAGCACGACGACAGGCTCCTGGACCTGGCGGAGTCCCGGCGTGGCGAGGGATCGGTTTCGCTGCCCGGCGCGCTGGCGCGCCGTTCGTTCCGCCTGCTCCGCATCTCCCGGGCGGGAGCGGCGACAAGCGAAGCCTGTCCTCAGTTTGAGATCCCATTTCCTGTCCCCGGGGCGCTGGGCCTGCCCGACGGCCTTCGACTCGGCGCCGACCTTGTCCGGCGCTCTCGCGATTCTCGCTATAATACGGAGGACCCTGGGATCGACTGGAAGAAGGTCCGGGGCAGTGAACTGTTCGTCCGAAGCTGGCGGCCAGGCGACTCCTATCAGCCGACAGGCCTAGAAAAGGTCTGTAAACTGAAGGATTTGTTCGAGAAGGCGCGGATACCCTCTTGGGAGCGGGCAGCCTGGCCGATGATTCTCTGTGAAGGGGAAATCATCTGGACGGAGCGGTTCGGGCCGGCCGCGTCGTGGGTGGCCACGCCCGAGACGGAGACGGCGCTAGTCATTTCGGTGACACGGCAGGAGAAGTGACGGAGGACATAGTGGATCGGAGTGGTTTCAGCGTGAATCAGGAACCCAACTGTGTCCGGACAGCGTCATATAGGAGGAGTAGATTTTAACTCGATGCAATGCGATCTCGTGTTGCCGAATCGAAACCCGCGGAACCGGCCGCCTAGCCGCCGGCAGGGGTCCCCGGGCAGGCGCCCGCCGGGAGGGACCAGGTAGCTTTCATGAATTCAAACGTTAAGACCGCCCTGTTCTGGGTTGTTCTCATCGGGATCGTGGTTCTCATGTGGGCCGTTGTGAAACAGAACAACGGCAAGAAGGAAGAAGTCCAGTCCCTGACGGCGTTTCTCTCCGATGTCGAAAACGGCCGGGTAAAGTCGGTTGAGATCGAAGGGAACGTGGTGAAAGGCGTCTTCAAGGAGGACGCCACAAAGACCCTTCGCACCAACATCCCGCACAACTACCCGGATTTGTACAAATTGTTGCGAGACAAGGGCGTGGTGGTCTCCATCAAAGAGACCTCGTCGGCCAACTGGGTTTCCTTTCTCGTCAACGCCATTCCGTTCATTCTTCTCCCTGCTTTCTGGTTCTTCCTGATGCGGCAGATGCAGAGCGGCGGCAACAAGGCTCTGAGCTTCGGCAAGAGCCGTGCCCGTCTCCATTCCTCCCAGCAGAAGAAGGTGACCTTCAAGGATGTGGCCGGCGTGGACGAGGCCAAGGAAGAGCTTCAGGAAATTATCGAGTTTCTGCGCGAACCGCAGAAGTTCCAGAAGCTCGGCGGCCGTATTCCCAAAGGAGTGCTGCTGATCGGACCCCCGGGAACCGGCAAGACGCTGTTGGCGCGGGCCATCGCCGGCGAGGCGAACGTACCGTTCTTCTCGATCTCCGGTTCGGATTTCGTTGAGATGTTCGTGGGCGTCGGCGCCAGCCGCGTACGGGATCTCTTCGAGCAGGGGAAAAAGAACGCGCCATGCATCATCTTCATCGACGAAATCGACGCTGTGGGACGCCACCGCGGCGCGGGTCTCGGCGGCGGCCATGACGAGCGCGAACAGACGCTCAACCAGTTGCTGGTCGAAATGGACGGGTTCGAATCCAACGAAGGCGTTATCCTGGTGGCCGCCACCAACCGGCCGGACGTGCTCGATCCGGCGTTGCTCCGTCCGGGCCGATTTGACCGGCGCGTCGTCGTGCCCCGGCCGGATGTGAAGGGCCGGGAGCAGATCCTGAAGGTCCACACCAAGAAGGTCCCTCTTTCCGACGACGTCAACCTGTCGGTGTTGGCCCGCGGCACGCCGGGATTCGCCGGCGCGGACCTGGCCAACCTCGTCAACGAAGCGGCCCTGATCGCTGCCCGCCAGAACCGCAAGGTGGCGACAATGTTCGACTTCGAGCACGCCAAGGACAAGGTCATGATGGGCGCCGAGCGCAAGTCCATGATGCTCACCGAGGCCGAGAAAAAGACCACGGCGTACCACGAGGCCGGACATGCCGTAGTAGCCTGCATGATCCCCGAAGCGGATCCGCTCCACAAGGTCACCATCATTCCGCGGGGCATGGCGCTCGGCTTGACCATGCAGTTGCCCATCGACGACAAGCACTCCTATTCGCGGGAGTACCTCAAGGGACAGATCGCCATTCTGATGGCGGGGCGCATCGCCGAGGAGATCTTCCTCAACCAGCTCACGACCGGGGCCGGCAACGACATCGAGCGCGCCACCGACCTGGCCCGGAAGATGGTTTGTGAGTGGGGCATGAGCCAGCTCGGTCCGCTGAGCTTCGGCAAGAAGGAGGAGCAGATTTTCCTCGGCCGCGAGATCGCGCAACACCGCGACTACTCCGAGGAGACCGCGCTCAAGATCGATGAAGAGGTGCGGACCCTCATCGACACTCAATACCAGCGCGCCCGCTCGATCATCGAAGAGAACCGGGAGGCGATGGTCCGCGTTGCCGAGGCGCTGCTCGAACGGGAAGTTCTCGAAGGCGACGAAGTCCGCCAACTTATTGAGGGACGGCCCTTGCCGGCCTACCACAAGCCCGGCGGCGATTCCGGCCGGCCCAAGTCTCAGGAAGCGCCACGGCCCGAGGGCGGGCTGCGCCTTCCGCCTCTCATCGACGGGGAGCGGCCGCAGCCGGCGTGATTCCCCCCTTTCAGGCTTACCTGTTCGACATCGACGGCACGTTGCTCGATTCGGCTGCCGACATCTGCGGCGCGGTCGAGCAGGTGCTGTCGAAGACCCGGCAGAACCAGGTTCCTCACAGCGTTCTCAGAAGCTTCATCGGACGGCACCTGATCGACCTGTTCCAGCATCTGCTGCCGGAGATGAGCGCCGCCGGACATGAGGCGCTGATCCAGGAGTATCGGGCTCTTTATCCGGCGCGCGGCCATCGGCTCACCAGGCCGTATCCGGGCGTGAGGGAGACCTTGGCCGCTTTGGGCGGTAAAAAGTCCACGGCCACGACGAAGGGCACCCCTACGGCGACCGCGGTCCTCGAACTGTTCGGGTTGTTGCCCTACTTCGACTTCGTACAGGGCACCGACGGATTCCCCTGCAAACCGGCTCCGGACGTGATCCACCGTTCGCTGGCGGCCCTCGACGTGCGTCCGGAGAACTGCCTGTTTGTAGGAGATTCAGGTCCCGACATGGAGGCCGGCCGCCGCGCCGGCGTCAAAACCTGCGCCGTTCGGTGGGGGTACGGAAACCGGGAGGAGATGGAGCGGTGGCGGCCCGACTACTGGATCGATCACCCTTCCGAACTCTTGGCCTTCAGTTGCTCTTCGCCCCGTTCGCACTCGGCGACGCCCTGAAACGTGATCATGAACCGGCCGTTGTCCAGTGACTTGATGCACCCGGATTCGTTGAGAAACCACATCGCGAACTCGAGCTGCTCCTTCGGAATCTTCAGCGCGGTTTCGAGTTGACGCATGTTGAGGCCGGGCTGAAGGGGCGATGCGATGATCCGGTCGTATAGAACGCTCAGAATCATCTGCCGCTTGCGCGCCTCGAACCGCCGGTCAACAGCGCCGCCCGCGGGGGAAGCAGGATCCGGTTGGGAGGGCGCCTGCTCCGAAGCGCCGCTGGCTGCCGCGCGGACCTGTCCGGAAGGCGCGGCGGGCGCCGGACCGGCGCTGGCGGGGCCTTTCCGCTGCCGGTCGTAGGCCAGGCGTTTGTCCTTGTTGCTCAGCGTTTCATACGCTGTTTTGATCAGGTGATAGCGCTGGGCGTTTCCCGTGGACTTGTTTGCCGGGTCGTATTTGGCCGACAGGACGCGGTAGACGGCCAGGATCGCCGCCGGTTCCGCCGTCGGCGACACCTGTAACAGTTCGTAGTAGTCGACTGACGGGTCAGCGGCCATGAGGCTCCCGTCTTCCTCTATCGGCCCCGGGCCGCACGTTGTTTAGCCGTGCCTGGGGTAAAGTGAAAGCATGGAACGCCGAACCTTCCTTGCCGCCGTCGCCGTCACGCCCGCCTCGCCCGCCGCCAAAAGCGCGATGCCAATGTCCACCCTTGGCAGAAGCGGACTGGTCGTGTCGCGATTCTGTCTTGGCGGGTTTCATATGGCCAAGCAGGGGCGCGACAACGCCGTGCGGATCATCCATCGCGCCATCGATCTCGGCGTGAACTTCTTTGACTCGGCTCACAAATACCACCAGGGCAAAAGCGACGAGTTCTACGGCGAGGCGCTCCAGGGCGGCCTGCGCAAGAAAGTGCTTCTGATGTCGAAGGCCGAGAAGCGGACCAAAGCCGAGGCCATGGCCCAACTGGAAGAAACGCTGCGCCGCATGAGGACCGACTATCTGGACCTGTGGCAGTGTCATGAAGTGTCCCGGCACGACGAGGTGGACCGGATCTTCGGACCCGGGGGATCCCTCGAAGCCTTCGTGCTCGCCAAAAAGCAAGGCAAAGTCCGGCACATCGGTTTCACCGGCCACCACGACTACACCGTGCATCAGCGGCTCCTGGACGGCTTTGACGGCTGGGAGACGGTGCAGCATCCGGTCAACCTGGTCGACCCGCACTACCTGAGCTTCATCGGCAACTTCCTGCCCCGCGCCGTTCAGCGGGGCATCGGCCGCATTGCGATGAAATCCAACGCCATCGGTGGAATCACGGACAACCGTGTGGCGACGATTGACGAGTGCCTGCGGTTCACCTGGAGCCACGATGTTCACACGCTCGTTTCGGGCGTTGAAACGGTCGAGCAACTCGAACACAACGTCGGGCTGTGCAAATCGTTCCAGAAGATGAGCCCGCAGGAGATTTCTGGCATCCTCAGCCGCACCCGGCAGGGCCCGGTTGGAGTCAAGGTCGAAAGGTATAAGAAGCCGGAGGCGGGAGCCGCGTTCCGGCCTCATTTTGACGGCGACAATTCCTGAGCAAATCAGGCCGGCTGCGGCCCGGCGCGGACCGGTTCACTGTCCGCCGGCGGGCTGACGTCAACCCACACCTGTCCGATCAGGCGTGCGCCCAGAAGGATCCGCACGGGCGCGGGACCTCGCGAGATGCCTTTCGGCAGGCGGAAATTCAGTTCGTATCGGGGCAGTCGTGGGTCCGTGCAGAAAAACTCGGTGTCCAACGCCTCCCTGTCGCCCACCATGACGCGGAGCCGCTCCGGCGTCTCCACTTCTTCGATAGTCGCCTTGCCCGATCCGGACACGATCCGCGAACCGGAAAGCAGGTCGATCCCGTCGGTGAGAGACAGAACGCGAGGCACGGGCGGCCCGGGCGGAACCAGTCGCACTGTGGACGAGGCGATGGACCGCCTGTCGGTCAACCCGGCCTCGACAGGATGAATCCCCGTGCGCAACCCTTCCGGCAGAAGCAGGTTGACCTGCTCGAGCCCGTCGTGCTCCGGGTGGCCGACGTGGGTGACAAATCCCGGTACGCCGCCCACGCGCACTTCGAGCGAGTTCAGATCGGCGTCCTCGGCCAGGTTTTCCATCCACAGCGAGAGCGCCGCGAATCGACCGCGAACGGGCGCGACCGGTTCGGAAGAATGGGCGTTGGTGACGCGGCGGATTCCCGGGACTCCGGAAACTGTCCACGGTGGGGGCGGCTTTCGCATCGTCGTCCACATGTACTGCGTATCCCGGCCCTCCAGCGCAAGCAGGTGCAGGCCGTTCGTTGCGCAGAACGCACGGACCTCGTCCGATGAGATCCGCACTCCCGCCCAGGTATCATACGTTCGGGCTGTTTTCGGCAATCCGTTTAACTGGCAGCGGATGATGCCGCCCGGTTTCAAGACCCGCGCCGCTTCGGCCAGGTAGTTCATCACGATCGCGCGCGACGGAATGTGTTGGAACACGGCGTAGGAATACACGAGATCGAACGACTCATCGGCAAAGCCGGAGAGGTCGGAGTCCGGCGCGTGGTGCGCATGGGCATGGGGTGTCCCGGCCAGGTTTTCGCGCGCCCGGCGGACCATCTCGTCCGAGATGTCGACGCCGTGGATTTCGCCGAAGTGGCGCGACAGCGGAAGCATCAGCCGCCCGGGCCCGCAGCCGATCTCGAGAGCGCGCCGGGCGCGCGCGCGGGCGGGGGGCAGCCGGCGCAGTTCGTATTCGATAGCGCGGACCTGCTCGGCGCCGGTTGCGAAAAATTCCGCGTCCGTCTGGTTGCGCCGGCCGAAGGCGACGTAATAGTGCGCGTCCTCGCGCGCGCGCCGGTTCCAGTCCTCGCGCATCCGGGCCCGAACTTCCGCCGTCGATTCACTCACTGTCCGAACACCGGTTGTTCCGGATCGTGTTGTCGGCGGCGCTGAGCCTCGGTGTGATCATCACGCACCGGGTGCTCATGCGGTATCCGGATATTTCGTTGTCCTCGATCACGTTGCCGCGCGCCGGCGCGAACCGCTCAGCTTTGTCGCCGAGGTAGATGCCGGCCTGGGTCAGGTCCGGGTCGCGGGGCAGAGCCGGGCATGGGGAGCCGGGCAGTCCCTCGTTACAGCGCCACCGGTTCAGGTTCCGCAGCTTGTTCCGGAAGATCCGGTGGCGCTCTCCGATCACGAAGATGCCGCCGAATTTCGTCCCGTCGAACACGTTGTCGCGGATTACGATCCCTTCCGACTGCATCTGGTCGTTGGTGTTGTTCATCACGAGCGCATAGTGTCCGTTCGGATAGTCGGCGCCGCCCTTGTTGATGCACGTGTTCTCGCTGACCTCTCCGTCATGGAAGCCGTCGAGATCAAAGCATTTCCCGTTGATCTCCTCGAAATGGTTTCGCGTGTAGACGCCCTCGTCGACCTTGCCGGCGGTGTCGACGGCCACCGGAATTCCCTGGTTCTCCTGATCCACAAGGTCGAAAGGAAAGCCGATAAAGCGGCCCCGGTTCCCCTCCACCCGGACGCGGTTGGCGTGGCCGACCTGGACAGCGTCGCGCCCGATGGTTTCGAAGTTGTTGCCGGCGATCCTTCCACGATAGTTGCGCGGGGACAGGAACGTGGAATGGGTCCAGATGCCGTTGCCGGTCACGCGCTTGAGCGAACAGTCGATCACTTCGAAGTCCTCAGTTCCCTCTTCCAGCAGGATTCCCCCGGTCGTGTTGTTCCGGCCGCGGCTGTTGCGTCCGCCGGAGTCTTCGATCCGGACCTTCTCGATCCGGATCTTCTTGACCCGCGCGGCGAGGATCGCCATCGCCGGCGCCTCCCGGATGTCGATGTTCGAGATGAGCACGTCCCGGCTGTCGTCGAGGGCGATGATGTTGTTCTGGAAGTGGTTCAGAAACGGGGACGCCGCGGGCGGCATTTCCGCCGGCTTGCCGATCTCCGGCCGCGACCCGTCGAAGGCGACGTCGCGGATGCGGATTCCCTGGGCGTTCTGCACGACCAGCATAGCCCGGCCGCGGAACTCGCGGTCCGCTTTGAGGATGGTTCCCGGCGAGCCGGCGATTTCCAGGTTCCGGGCCCCGGGTGGCGTCCGCAGTTCGCGCGTCAGCACCGTGACGCCGGGAGGCAGCGTGACAGTCCCTGTGCCTTTGTCGAGCATTCTCTGGATATCGCGTTCGGGGTTTGAGCAGGAGGTAAGAAGCACCAGCAGGACAGTCGCGGCCGCGGAAATCGAAACCGAAGACATCAACCCGTTATTCTAACTTTGATGGCTATTCGCTTTCGGGAAGCGGCGCGCGGCCGCCTTCAGGCGCTCACGGCGGACATTCCGGACGGAGCCGTGATCGGCGTGACCGGCCTTGACGGAAGCGGCGCGGCGACGCTGCTCAAGCTGGCCTGCGGGCGCGAACTGCCGGAATCCGGCGCCGTGGAATCAGCCGGACCGCGCCGCTGGATCGGCTGCGGCGAACCGCTCGACTTTTCCCCCGTCGCCACTCTGGCGCTCGAACACGCCCTCGCGCCGCTCGATCCGGTGGTGCGCATGACAGCCCGAAGATCGATGGAAACCCTCCGGCGCTCCGGCGCTTCCATCCTTCTGTACTCCCACGAGCGGGAACTGCTGGCCGATTGCTGCGACGAGGTCTGGTGGATCGACGAGGGATGCCTGCGCGCCCGCGGCGACGCCAGGGAGGTTTTGGACGCCTTCGAGCGGCGGACGATCGAGATCCTGCGCGAAGCGGGACGGTCCGCGCCGGCCGTGGTCGCACCCTCGATGCGCCGCGGCGACGGCCGGGCGGAGATAGTCTCGGTCGAAACACTGGATGCGCAGGATCGGCCCTCGGCTGTGTGGGTGAACGGAGAGCCGGGATCGGTGCGCGTGCGGGTGCGATTTCGCGACGCCGTGGAGGACCCGGTTGTCGGCATCATGATCCGGACCCGGATCGGGTTCGAAGTCTACGGCACAAACACGCAGCTGGAGAATGTCAAGCTCGGCCCCGTCCGGGGCGGGGAAGAGCGCGTCATCCGGTTCACGATGCCGTGCAGCCTGTGCCCCCGCGAGTACACGCTGACGGCGGCCTCCCACGACCCGGACGGGGTCTGGCATGACTGGATGGAAGACGCCGTGGCGTTCACAGTCGCCTCGCCGCGCTACACGGCCGGCGTGGCTGATCTGCGGGCCTCGGTAGTCGTCGAACCCGCGGCGGGTTGAACAGAACGCGGAGGTCTATCGTCCAGCCAAAAAGCCGGGTGTTTCCGGCAGCGCGGCGGGAATCTCGAACAGGTCGCGCCCCAGCGCCGCGCGAAGGACGGGATTCACGTCCGGAACGGTTTCCCGGCCGCCGGCGAAGAACTGGATCGCCTGCTGCAACGCCGCGAACCCCACCGCCTGCGCCACCGGCGGACCCAGCGGGATCAGGAAGGTGTGCGGATTCGGGTCGAGGTCAGGCGCAAGGGCCAGGGCGAGGTCATGGCGGTAGAGCGAAGTCTGTTCCCGAAGGTTTGCCGCGCGGACCAGCAACGTCGTGGAAGGGTTCGGGACGGTCCGGTCTCCGAGCGCCATCTGAATCAGCACGCGGTGCACCGAATGGCCGGGCAATGTTGACTGCTTCCAGTGCGGCGCCACCGACGCCGGACTGACGAACTCGATCCATTCCAGCCGTTCGAAGAAGTCCTGGAGAGCGGCGGCGTTTCCCTCGCTGCGAATCCGAACTCCTTCATACCGGAAGGGTATCTCCTCGTCGAACCCGCCGCGGGCGTCGAGCAAGGACGGTTGCCGCCGGCCGAGCAGGATTCGTGTGGCGTTGTCGCGGAGTCCGGGGCTGAGACGCAGCAGGTCCACGCTGGTCCCCGGCGCCACGTTGAGGACCGCCGCGGCCACTTCCGGCGCGAGGGCCGTGACGAGGGCGCCGTATCCCCCGCCGAGCGACTGCCCGAAATATTGGATGCCGGACGGGTCGAGATCGCGCCGGCCGTCGCCATCGAGGTCGATTCCGTCCCGGATTGCGTGAATCAATTGAAGATAGTCGGCGGCGGTCTGCCGGAAGCAGTCGCGCAGCACGACCGGGACGGCGGCGTCGGCCGAGATGCAGCCTTCCGACGCGCCGATGACCCCGTCATCGTCGAGATCGACCGACCGGCCCCCGGAGACGAACTCGACGGTTCCTGTTGCGAGCCCGAGCCGGATGGCCGAGCGCGGCCCTCCGCCATTGCCAAATGCATTGATCGCAACCACCGCGTAGCCGGCCTGGTTGGCCAGTGACAACACCGTGGGCATTCCGAAGCGTGAGTCGCCCAGTCCGTGTCCGGCCAGCAGGACGGGATAACCCGCCGCCGGCGCCGGGCGGGCCGGAAGGAACGCGTGGAAGAAGATCTCCTCCCGCCCGGCTGGCGTCGGGCGCGTGTTGGAAGGAATCAGAGGAATCGTTCCGTCCGGACCGGTGAACCGTGGTGACTGATAGGAGCCGAATGCGATGCGGCCCACGCCTGCCAGCGAAAACCAGCCCGGCGGCACCGGAACAGGAGTCTCGCGAAGCTGCCGGTCTCCTCTGACAGCGACGTGCTCCACCAGGGTGACCGACTGGATGGCCTGCGCCTGTACGACGTTGGCGCCGCCCTGTCTCCGGAAATCCGTCGGCGTCGACTCGACGACATCGCGGGCGCGCTCGAGCCACGCTGTCGTGCTGACCACGGTGAACACGCTGGCGCCGCGCACCGCCTCGCGGCGGAAGTTCACACGGTCCACCGCCAGCGCCAGCCTGTCGCAGTAGGCGCCCCCGAGCAGACGGTCAATGCAGCGTTGGAACCCGGGGTCGCGCTCCACGGGATCTCCGCTGGCGTCCCGCACCCCGTCGGTCACCAGCAGCACGTACCGGCGCGATCCCTGCAAGATCTCGTCGGGTTTTCCGTATGCCGTGAACGTAACGGGATCGTAGATCACCTGGTTGATCGGAATCAAACGGTTGGCCGGATGGATCGGAAATGCTCCGGCCAGTGTCATCTCCTCGGGGACCACAAAGATTCCGTTGCGCAGGCTGTCGGGATCGATCGGGCCGCTGAACTTCACGGTCAGGCGCGCGTTAGAACTGAACCCGTCGAGGTGATTTAGCTGTCCTATTTCGGCGCAGTCGGCGGGCAGGCGGCCGCAGTCCGGCAGCGGGAGATTGACTCGCAGCGCGGTCCGCTGGCGGTCGTCCGGCAGAGTGAGAAAGTCGGTCGGAAACGGGCCGACAGCTGGGTCGCGGGGGTCGAACTCCACGCGGACGTCCCGGGCCAGCATTACGATAGCCGGAACGGATACAAACAGGGACAACCTTACCAAAGCAGCGCTCACCTCCCCAGTTTAGGAGGATTGCGGCCGGCTCGGACCGACGGAGCGAAAAGGTTGAATTTACACCTGTTTCCACACAGGCCCGAAGTCGACCCCCACTGTTGCCGGCGGCCGAATGGTGGTACATTAAATTCGCAGTTGGCCGGTGAGGCGCGGTGGGTGGCCGGCCTGAACTCAATCGAGGAAGGAAGAATATGCGAGTTCTGGATATCGCGGTTCTTTCGGTCCTGGCGGCGGCAAGCCTGTCCGCCCAGGATTCGGCGACGCAAGCGCGTCAGTTGGAGGAGCGGGGAGACGCCGCCGGTGCGCTGCGCGTGCTGAAGGAGGCCTCGCAGCAGACCCCGGCGATCGAGATGAATCTCCTCGCCTATGCCGAGTTTCTCGATCGATACAACCATCCGGAGGCGCGAGCCGCCTACGGCCGTCTTCTGTCCGGGAACCCGAACGCCGCCACCAGGCAGATGGTCCTGCGGCGCCTGATTGTTCTCGACCTGATGGCCGGCGACCGGGCCGCCGCCGCCCGCCACCTGGAACAGTATCGCGCCGCAGGCGGCAGGGCCTTGCCCGACCGTCTTCCCGACCCTGTGAAGCCGCCCGAACCCGCCACCACCGAGATACCGGGCCCGATCACGAGCTTCAACCGCATGGCGGCCCTCTCGCCCGACCTGAAGCCGGAGGAGGTCCTTTCCGCTCTTGCGCGGAACATCATCACCAACGGCTACCAGGCGTCCAACAGCCAGGAAGCTCTTGAGCAGACGGAGTATCTTAAGCTCGTCTACCGCTACCTGTCCCAGGCGCGCGAGGTCGAGAAACTCACGACTCCGGAAAAGCAACTGGTCGTCGAAACCTGTGACTCACCGAAGACAGGCGAACTGCTCAAGGTGCTCGGGTATCGTATGCGAGGCCAGTGCGGCGGAGACGTGGTGCTTGAAACAGTGAACGCGACACGGGCTTTCGTCACCATCGATTCCGGCTTTCCTCTGGCGGAGCTGGAGCAGGCCCTCCGGACCAATCGCAAATTTGAATACGACTACCGTCCGGCGAAGATCCCGGTGAACTACACGGTCGACTACTGGCTCTCTGGCGGAAAGCAGAGGGAGAAGGGCGACTTCATCGACACCTTCATGTCCGACCCGTCTTTGTGCCGTCTCTACCTCGGCCTATCGAAGCTCGATCGCGAAACAGCGGAGGAGCTTCGCAAGGCCGTCCCCATCACCAGGCTCAAGGCTTTCGCCCACGTCCTCGACTTCTTCGGCGGCATGTTCCTCATCCGCGACGGCAAAGTGGCGGTGCCAGGCGGCGCCAAAGCCGAGCCTGTGTGGGCGGAACTGGTGGGAGTGCCGCCGGCCCAGGGCGCTCAGTTCATCGAGCGGCTGCTTTCGAGAGATGACGGCTGGCTGAACAGCTATTTCGACGCGCTGTCCCGCATCGAAGGCCCGGCGCTGGACTATCTCACCAACCCCGAGCGGATGAAACGTTTTTATGGGGCGCTGCGCGGCCGGGTCACCAGCCCCGGTCCGGCGCGGCCCGTCTTTCGCTCCAACACCGATCTGATGCTGCTGACCACGCGTCTCCGAATCGAGCCGGACGGTCAGGTGCACCTGCCAGGTGGCCTCGAGATCTGGAAGAACCTGTTCGTGAACCATCCGCACGGCAAGTACGACGGCAAACTGACGAAATCCGCCCAGGGATGGAAGAACGCGGACGACGTGATCGAAGCGCTGTTCGCCCTCTGCCGCAAGGCTGTCGAGAACGAGCCGCTGAAGATTTTCATGGCCGTGTCGGACATCAACCGGACCCGCGCAAAGCCGCTCGAAGCCGCCACCGTCGACAAGATCGCCCGCAACTGGCGCACCTTCGGCGCGCAGCTTCCTCTGTTCGCCGAGGCTCCCCAGTTGAGCGACGCCGCCATCACCGGCTTCATGGACAGCGCTCTGGCCGTGAGCGCCATCCGCGATCAGCCGGCGCGCGCCGACGCCGCCGGCACGATGCAGGCTCTCATCGGACTGTGGCAGATCTTCACGCGCAACGGAACGCTGCCGGCCAACGAGGTCGAGCGCGTCTTCCAGTCGATCACATCGAGTTTCGCCAAAGTGAAGGAGCCTCACGAGATCTTCACCGCCGGAGTCGCCGGCGTCAAGCTCCTGCTCCAGGCCACCGGCACGCCCGCCAACGTCTCGGCGCAGGACCGCATGCTCCAGCTGCTGGCCGGCACCGTCAATCCCCGCGACGACGAAGCCCACCAGCAGATGATCCAGGAAAACACGCGCATCTTCGAGGCGCAGAAGCTGATCTCTCTGAAGACGCTCCTCGATCTGGCCGATCATCTTGACGCCTTGGCGAAAGGCGAAAAGTTCAACCCTGTGTTGGTCAACCGCCTCGCCACGCGGATGCAGGAAATACAGCTCCCCCGCGCGTCGCTGACGGGCGTGGAGAAGAACGCGCTCTCCTTCGGCTACTGGACGGAGAAGCATATCGAGTCTCAGCGCAAGCTGAACCTGCGGACGGCTCTCGAGAGGCCGGGTCTGGACGCGGGCCGGATCAACGGAGCGCGCGGCCAGCTGGCGGCCACGCTGCGCGACACGCTCGTCGGCTTCAACTACGTTCACTACGCGCCGCCCGGGGCGCAGTTGCTCAAGACGAACCCCCTGTTCGTGCGCAGTCACGATTTTCTCGGCGTGCAGGGCACCAACCAGACGTGGCGCGGGACGGAGATCCTCGGCACGGGCTGGCCGTCGAGCGCCGGCGGGCGGCTGGTCGGTTCTCTGGCCGGCCTGCCTTATGCGCTGGCTGAAGCCGAGCAGAACTTCCTGGTCCCGACGCGCGAGCAGGCGCTCATCTGGGGCGACCTGGTCCCGCAGATGATGCTGAGCGCCAAGATCCCGCGCTGGTGGAACGTAAGCCCGGCGCAGATGCACTGGGTCGGCCTGCACCTGCGGCTGGGCGAATCGACCGTGGCCGAATCGATGATCTCGCCCAAGGTCCGCGAGCGGATGCTCGCGGTTCTCGGCCGGCTGGCCGCTCCGGCCCGCACGGCGCGGGTCGACGACCTGCTGGCGGCGGGCAACCTCAAAGGCGCGCTCGAGAATGTGACGTCCTCCGAGCTGTTTCTCATCGGCTCCGACGCCGCCTCGGCGCAGGAGAACAGCAGCGATCCGCTGGCGCGGCAGATCAAGGCGCTGTCATCGAAGCCCGAAGTGCGCCCCGAGGCGATCTCCCGGGCGTTCGGCACGCCCAAACCGACTTTGACCACCTCGCACCGGCCGGAGATTCTCAACATCCGCACGTTCCCGACCCTGATGGGTTACTCGTCGCGCATCATGGCCGAGAGCTGGGAGGCCAGCACGCTCTACTACGTGGCCGTCGCGGATGAAGTCCACATGAATCCGGACCGCCTGAATGTCGCTATTCCGGAATGGACCCAGTTGACCGTGGAGCGGATCTTCGCCACGCACCTCGAAGACTGGCCCGCTTTGTTGCGTTCCCTGCGCACGGTGGGCGACGATGTACGAATGCGGCATCGCAGAGGCGATTCGGCCGGCGAGCGGACAGCCGGACTCTAGGGAGGTACTGACGATCGTGTCTAATGCACGGAAAACGGTTCTGGGAGCATTCGTTTTGGCATTGGGGCTCTGGGGCGTCAACGCGCAACAGGGCGCCGGTCCGGCGCCCGTGACGGTGGGTCCGTCGATCGAAGACGAGAAGCCCACCTTCAAGGTGAAAGTCGACATGGTGGTGCTGACCTTCACCGTGCGCGACAGCAAGGGCAACTACAAGACCGGACTCAAGCCCAGCGACTTCCGCATCCTCGAGGACGGAATCGTTCAGAAGATGAACACGTTCGGCGAAGGAAACAAACCCCCTGTTCTGGTCAACCCCGACGGCACCACCCGCCCGCTCGCCCCCGGCGCCGATGTGAGCCGAGAAGGGCCCGAAGGCGCCGACGCCCGAATGGACACTTTCGTCGGCACCAACGTGTTTGTGCTGTTCGACACGTCCAATTACATGTACCGCGGGTTTGTCTACGCCTCGGATGCGATCGCCGACTTCATCCGCGGACTCGACCGCGCCGACTCGGTGGCGGTCTACACGTTCTCCCGCAACCTGTCGCGCGCGGCCAATCTCAGCCGCGATCGCGGCGCCGCTATCATCGGTCTCCGCAAGGCGGTCGTGGGTGACGACGCGGCCCTCTACAACGCTCTTCTTCTGGCGGTGCGCGACGCCGCCAAAGTCCCCGGACGAAAAGTCGTGATTGTCTTTTCCAACGGTCCTGACAACGCGTCGATGGTCGCTCCCGATGACGTCAGGGCGGTCGCCGAGGACGAAGGCATCCCGATTTACGTCATTTCGACGAGCGACGCCACGCGGGACCCGATCTCCTCGAACGTTTTCAAGCGGATTTCGCAGCGGACCGGCGGGCAGGTCTACTTCGCCAAGACCTGGCAGAAACAGGTGGAAGCGTTCGAGTCGATTCGCGAATCGCTCGGCAACTCCTACACCATCACCTACTATCCCCAGCCGAATCCGAACGAAGGCTTCCGCAAGATCACGGTGGAACTCGTCAACGACCCGGGCAAGAAACTGCGGGTCAGCACCCGGCCGGGATACCGGCCCAGCCGGCAGTTCTGAACCGGACCACATCTGGAAAGCGCGTCCGCCCGGACGCCCGCTACAATATTGGGTTATGTCCCCGACGGGAACCGCGGAACCGGCGGCCTCCACCCAGCCCGTTTCGCTTGAACGTCAGATTTGCGAAATCGTCCGCGAACTGCTCCTCGAGCAGGGCAAAGAGCGCGCCGCTGCGAATGTCACGCCCAAGTCCAGCTTCCAGAACGATTTGGGCATCAGCTCGCTGGATCTGGTCGAAATCGTCGTGCGTTGCGAAGCCAGGCTGGACATCGAGGTGCCGGATGAGATCGCCGAGCAGGCTGATACGCCCGCCGGATGGGCCAAGGCGATCCGCGAGGGGAGCGAAAAGAGCGCCGCGCGATCCGTGTATCGGATCTCGCCGCCCGGCGGCGAGCCCGTCGCGCTGCCCGCGGCGGCTTCCAACCTGGTCGACGTGCTGCGGTGGCATTCGGAAGCCGCCCACGGACGGGTTCATATCCACCTGATCGAGGATGGCTCCGGGCAGGGAATCACTTGCGACCGTCTGCTCGACGGCGCTTCGCGCGTGGCCCGCGGCCTCATCTCCCTCGGCCTGGTTCGCAACGACACCGTCGCGATTCTGCTCCCCACCGGCCTGGATTTCTTCGAATCCTTCTTCGGCGTCCAGCTTGCCGGCGGCGTGCCCGTGCCGCTATACCCGCCGGCGGATCTGTCGCGCATCTCCGAGTACGTTCAGCGGCAGATCCACATCCTTCGGGCGGCGGGCATTCGCTACCTGATCGGTTTCGACCAGGCCGCTTCGATTTCGCGGATTCTCCGCGTCAACGTTCCCACCCTGATCGAAGCCACCAGCGCGGCGGAACTCCGCCGGTACGGAATCCGCACCTCAGCCCGTTTCCCCGAGCCGTCACGGATCGCTGTCGTGCAGTTCACCTCGGGCACGACGGCGGACCCGAAGGGCGTTGTGCTGACCCACGAGAACGTGCTCGCCAACGTCCGCGCCATCGGGCGAGCCGTGGGCGTCCGCCCGGACGATGCCGTGGTCAGTTGGCTTCCGATGGCAAGCGACCTCGGCCTGGTGGGCTGCTGGCTGTTCGCGCTCTATCACGCCGCGCCGATCACGATTCTGCGGCCCCAGGACTTTCTCGAACGTCCGGAAAGCTGGCTGTGGGCCATTCACGACTCGCGCGGGACGCTGTCGGCCGCTCCGAATTTCGCCTATGAGCTTTGCGCCCGCCGGATTCCGATGTGGACCCTCGAAGGCATCGACCTGTCCTGCTGGCGCGTCGCCGTCAATGCCGGCGAGGCGGTGATGCCGGAAACCATGGAGCGCTTCACGAGGCGCTTCCGCGGCCTGGGATTCCGGCCAGAAGCGGTGACGCCCGCCTACGGGCTCGCTGAGAATACGGTGGCGGTCGCCATCGCCGATCCCGGATCGGTTCCCCGCGTCGAGCGCGGAATCCCCTCCGTGGGTCCGCCGCTGGAAGGTCATGAGGTCCGCATCGCCGGGCCGGACGGAAGGGAACTTCCGGAAGGGGAAATCGGCCGGCTTCTGTTCCGCGGACCCTCGCGCTGCTCCGGCTACATGCATCGCGGCGCCGTGGTCCGCGCCAGCGAGCCGGCGGATTGGACCGACTCGGGTGACCTCGCCTTTCAACTGGGAGGAGAGATCTTCTTCGCCGGCCGTGCCAAGGATGTACTCGTGCGCCGCGGCCGCGTGATTTCGCCGGAGCCGGTTGAACGGGCCGCCGGTGATGTGGCCGGCGTTTGTCATGACGGCGCCGCGCTGGTGGGTGTTCCAGACCCGGAAGCCGGGACGGACCGGCTGGTGCTGGTCGCCGAAAGCGCCGCCCACGGCGCAGGCGAGACGGCCCGCGTGGCCCGGTCCGTCCGCGCCGCCGCCGAGACGGCCCTTGGCGAAGAGCTCGATGAAATCCGGATTGTTCCCCCCGGTACGCTGCCCAAGACCACGAATCGCAAGCTGCGCCGCGGTGAACTCCGGCAAAGGATCCTCGACGGAACGCTGGCGAAGTCCGGCGCGCCCGTTGGCGCTCAGATGGCCGGGCTGTGGTGGAGCAATCTGGGCGGACTCGGCTCGCGGGCCGCGTCAAAGGTTTACCGACAGGCCCGCGCGGCTCTCCGTGGGGCGCTCGCAAGGTCGCTCGCCGCCTGCGGCGCGTCCGCTCCCGCCGTTCTGGACGCGCTGGGACGCCGGCCCACCCCGGAGGGAACGCAGATGCGGGGGGGCGTGGTCATTGTTTCCAACCGCTGCACACGTCTCGACGCGCTCTCCGTCGTGTCCCTGGTCGAGGGGACGTGCGTGCTCGCCGGCGAGGAGGCCCTGCTCGGCCTCCCCGCCTGGGCGGCGGACATCCTGAGGCCCCGCCTCGTGCGGACGGCGGAGCAGATGGAATCCGCCCTGCGCGCGGATACGACCGTCATCCTGTTTCCCGATTCGCCGCTCGGCACGCCCGTTCCACGGTGCCGGTATCGTCTGGCCGCGCTCGAAGCGGCTGCCCGGGCGGGCGCTCCCGTGCTGCCGTTCGGGATGCAGATCATCCGCAACAAGCTTTTTTTCCGCGTCGGAGCGAAGATCAGCGCCGGCGGACGCGAGCCCCGCGAACTCCGGGCCGAGGTGCGGCGCGCCATCCAGAATATCTATGCCTGACGGCGCCGCTCTGGACGCCCTTCGGAACGCTCCGGAGGCGATTCGAATCGGACTGGCCTTTCTCGTCGGATCCATTCCATTCGCCAAGGTTGCCATGTGGGGCACCGGAATCGACATCACCCGATTCGGTTCGGGCAATCCCGGGTTCAACAATGTTCTGCGGTACAGCAAATGGCGCGCCGCGCTCTGTCTTCTCGGCGACGCCGGCAAGGGGCTGGCCGCCGTCTGGCTGCTGTCCACGGCCGCCGAAGGACTGCTGATGCGGTGGGGCTGCGGCATGGCCGCGATCGCCGGACACTGCTTCACTCCGTTCCTGCGGTTCCAAGGGGGGAAGGGCATCGCCACCGCGGCCGGTGTGATGCTGTATCTCTATCCCAGCGACCTGCTGCCGTGTGTGCTGCTCTACATCCTCCTCCGGGTGATCGGCGCAAAATTGGCATGGGCCGAGCGCGGCATGATCGCGTCCATGTCCGCCTCGGTTTTGTTCGTCGCGCTGCTGTTCTGGCGCCATGGCGTTCGCCCCGCCGCGCTCGGCGCCATCCTTCTCGCCTTCGTGGCCTGGAGGCACAAGAAGAACTTCCAGACGCTGGCGGCCCGGTAGTCCAACGCCGCATGTCGCGCCGCCTGGCCTTTTACGACTTCGACGGCACGCTCGTGTCGTCCAACGTCGTCCACCAGTACCTCTGGTATGCGCGCCGCGCCCGCTCTCCCCTCCGGCTGGCGCTCCTGGCGGCATGCGTGCCCGCCTTTCTCCTGGCGGACCGCGTCTCCCGCGGCCTCTTCAACCAGATCTTCTACCTGCACTACCGTGGCCTCAGGCGGGACTGGCTGGAGGCCAATGCCGCCGCCCTCGCCGACGAGTGCCTCCGTCCGCGCATGTTTCCCGGTGCGCCGCAGCTGCTGCGGCGGAATCGCGAGGAAGGCTTCCTGAACGTGCTTCTCACCGGCAGCCTGGACTTCGCGGTCGTTCCATTTGCCCGCTCGCTCGGATTCGACCGCGTCGTGGCCAACAGGATCGAGTTCCGTGACGGTGTGGCCACCGGCGCGCTGCTCGAGCCCGTCCTGGCGGGAACCCAGAAGGCTGTTGCGATCGCGGCGTTGTGCTCCGAGTACAATGTGGAGTCAATGCTCTGTCGAGCCTACTCCGATGACCTCTCCGATCTGCCCATGCTTGAGGCGGTCGGCCACCCTGTGGCCGCGAATCCGAAACCCTCCCTCCGCACCGTTGCGGAAAAGCGAGGATGGGCTGTCGCTGACCTGCGCTAGGCGGTCGCGGTATCGATGAAACCGATTCTCGTCACAGGCGCCACCGGATTTCTCGGCCGTCACCTCGTCGATCTGCTCCTGCGCGGCGGGCGGCAACCGGTGCGCGTGCTCTGCCGTGCGGGCCAGGTCGAAGGCTGTGCCGTGGTGCACGGCGATGTTACGGCCGCCTCCGATGTGCGCCGGGCGGTGGAGGGCGTGCGATCGATCTATCACCTTGCAGGGCTGGTTTCCCGCCGTCCCGCTGACGCTGTCCGGATGCGTGAGATTCACGTTGGCGGCACGCGGCTGCTGCTTGAAGCCGCCCGCGACCAGGGGGTGGAGCGCGTCGTCGTCGCCAGCTCGTCCGGGACGATCGCGGTCAGCCGCGATCCCGCCGTTCATGACGAACAGTCCGGCTACAAGGACGAGGTCGTGGCCAGGTGGCCGTACTATACGACAAAGATCGAGCAGGAACGGCTGTCGTTGCAGTTCGCCGCCGAGGGCATGGACGTGGTTGTCGTCAACCCCTCGCTGCTCCTGGGTCCGGGGGATGATCGCCGCTCGTCAACCGGCGACGTCGTCCGGTTTCTCGAAGGACAACTGCTCACGGCGCCCCGGGGCGGATTGAACTTCGTGGATGTGCGCGATGCGGCCGCCGGCACGCTGGCCGCGATGGAGAGGGGACGCCGGGGTGAGCGCTACCTTCTCGGAGGACCCAATATGACGTGCAAGGCGTTCCTGCGCGAGCTCGCGGCGGTCAGTGGCCGGGCCGCGCCCCGGTGGACCAGTCCCGCGTGGCTTGCCGCCGCCACCGCTCCCCTGCTGCGCGTAGTCTCGCCCCTGGCCGGGAGAAAGTTTGACATCGACGATGAGAGCATCCGAATGGCCGCGCTGTTCTGGTATTGCGATTCGTCGAAAGCGGCGCGGGAACTGGGGTTCGCCTCGCGCCCGCATCAGGAGACCCTCCGCGATACCGTCGCCTACATCCGGGGCGCGTCATGAGACCGGTGGCCATCGTGAATCCGCGGGCGGCGGGAGGCAAAACCGCCCGGGCCTGGAAGGAGATCGCCGCAACGCTCGGGCCGGTCGAAACGCGATACACCGAGGCTCCCAATCATGCGGCGACTCTCGTGCGGGAAGCCATCGGCGGCGGCGCCCGGCGCATTATCGCCGTCGGCGGCGACGGTACGGTGAACGAGATCGCCAACGGGCTGATCGAGGACGGCCGCCCCTTTGACCCGCGCGTCAGCCTGGCCGTGATGCCTTTCGGCACCGGAGGCGACTACCGGAAGTCGCTCGGGATCCGCGACGTGGAGTCGGCGGTCCGGCTCATCCGCGAAGACGCTCCGGCCCTGCCGACCGACGCCGGCCGCATCGTCTATCGGTCGCACGAAGGAACCACCGAGTCGCGCTACTTCGTCAACGTCGTCAGCTTTGGGATGGGCGGCGAAGTCGCCGCCGGCGCGCGAAACTGGTTCTCCCGCTTCGGCGGCAAGGCGGGATTTTTCTACTCGACCCTCCGGGCGTTTTTCTCCTACCAGGCGCAAACCGTGGAGCTGACCGTGGACGGCGAACGGGCGCCCCTTCGACCCGCCATGAACATCGCCGTCGGGATTGGACGGTATCACGGCGGCGGGATGCATGTGTGCCCCCGGGCCCGGCTGGACGACGGTCTTCTCGAGATCACCAAGATCCGCCAACTCCCCTTCTGGGAACTGCTGCGCGACATTCACGTGCTGTACTCGGACAACATTTACGCCCACAAAAAGGTCCGCCACTTTCGCGGCAAATCGATCCGGGCTTCGGCGTCGGGCAGGGTCGCAATCGAGGTGGATGGAGAGCCGCTGGGTTGTCTTCCTGTAGAGATCGATGTGCTGCCGGGGGTCCTGTCGGTGGTGCGGTTGGCCGGTCCGCGATAGCCGAACAGCGCAGCCTTCGCCTGCCCGCCCTGGCGCCGCGCCTTGACTTCCTACTTCAACTCTTTGATGAAGAGGTCCTTGAAGTGCATCTCGAGGGGCGGACCACTATGTAGTTGAAGAGCAATGAATCCTGAGTGTTCAATTCCGGCCTCGGTTTCCGTGTAGTCGACTGTTTTCCTGCCGTTCAACTCAAGTGTGATGCGCGGTCCCCGGGCCGTGATCACATACTCGTTCCATCCTGTCTTGTCGAGTCCGGCGAGGCTTTCCGGGGACGCCTGCGCGAGGACCCTCCGGCGGCGCGATTCATCGTACAGGCAACCCCAGTGGTTCTGCCCGACGTCGGCCTGGTATCCGATCACCTCGTGCGATCCGGGCATCGGCCTGCTTCGAAACTGGATCCCGCTATTTCCCTTGCCTGTCGTGTCGACCATTCGAAACTTCACCTTGAGGATGAAGTCCCGATAGTGCTTTCGGGTCCTCAGGAAGTCGTTATAACGAAGCCCCGGGGACACGCCTATGATAGAACCGTTCTCAACCCGCCAGAGGCCCGGGGTGTCCACGGTGAAGTCATTCAGATTCTTTCCATTAAACAACGGCTTGAATCCGTTGCCTGATGGGTCCGCCGCCGCCGCCGTGCCGGCGGTCAAGGCAATCGACAGGAACCAGGCTGCTTTCATCTTCCGGTGACTCCGATCCGGTTGAGGCCATCAAACGCGGCGGTCTTGTAGCACTCAGCCAGCGTCGGATAGTTGAACACAGTCCGGATGAAGTAGTCAACCTCTCCCCCGTAGGAGAGCACCGCCTGTCCGATGTGGATCAGTTCGCTGGCGCCTTCGCCTATAATGTGTACGCCCAGCAATTCCCTGGTTTCGAGATGGAAGATGAGCTTGAGCAGACCTTGCTGGTCGCCAATGATCTGGCCTCGCGCCGTTTCCCGGTATCGCGCCTTTCCGGTCTCGTAGGGAATGTTGGCGGCCGTCAGGTCGTTCTCCGTTTTTCCTACCATCGAGATTTCAGGAATCGTGTAGATGCCGTAAGGAAACAGGTCCGGACAGGTCTGGGCTTCAATGCCGAAGGCGTGGCAGGCGGCGATGCGCCCCTGCTCCATCGACGTTGACGCCAGGCTCGGGAATCCGATGACGTCGCCGACCGCATAGATGTCCGGGCAGGTCGTCCGGTAGTGGCTGTCGACGCGGATCCGGCCCCGGTCGTCGGCCGAAAGCCCGGCGTTTTCCAGGCACAGACCCTGAGTCGACCCTGTTCGCCCGATGGAATAGAGCACCTTCTCGGTGACCACCTGTTTGCCGCTCGCCAACTGGAGACGGACATGCTCGCCGCCTTCGTCCATGTCGATGCCCGCCACCTCCTCCCGCAGCCGCAATGTCACCCGGTTCTCGCGAAGGTGATAGACCAGTGTGTCGCCGATCTCCTCGTCGACAAATGAAAGCAGTTCGGGCCGCTTGTCAACAATCGTCACCTTCACGCCCAGAGCGGCGAAGATGCTCGCGTACTCGCATCCGATGACGCCCGCTCCGACCACGGCCAGTGACTTGGGCAGCCGCTCCAGCTGAAGGATATCGTCGCTGGTGAACACCGTGCGGCCGTCAAACGGGATGTGTGCGTCGCGCGTCGCCGTCGTGCCGGTGGCGATGACGATCTTCGAGGCGGTCAGCGTCGAAGAAGCATGGCCCGGCGTCTCGATGGCCAGCGTGTGCGGATCGCGGAAGGACGCCGAACCGCTGAGCAGGTCCACGTTGTTGCGCAGCAACTGGTTTCGCGTCACGTCGATCTCGTGGCTAATGACGTAGTCGGCGCGGACCAGCAGGTCTTCCATCGTGATTTTCTGCTTGACCCGGTAGGACGCCCCGTACACGCCCCGCTCCCGGTATCCGGAGAGGTAGAGAACGGCTTCCCGTAACGTCTTGCTGGGAATTGTGCCCGTGTTGATGCAGACGCCCCCGACGACCGCCTTGCGCTCAATCACCGCGACGCGTTTCCCCAGCTTAGCGGCCTGGATCGCCGCCCGCTGGCCCGCCGGACCGGAGCCGATGACGAGGAGGTCGTAGTCGAAGGTACTCACCGGTCATAAAACGGCCGAATGGGGCCGCGGCGGCGTGAGCGGAACCCCTGATATGGGGCCGCTACTCGCCGTAGCCCCTGGGTAGCCTCTACGAACCGCCTACGACGGTGTTCCCGCATCGGTCGTGACGACCAGGCGCACGGGCTCCTCAATCAGCTTGGGGTCGTCCCCGGCGGTGAGCACCATAAGAGAAAACCGGCCCGGCTTCATGTTCGCCGGAATCTTGAAAACGATCTCCTTTGCGCCCTGCTTGACCACCTCGACCTTGAAGTCGTTGGTGCCGTCGGTGAGGAAGACCTGCGCCACGTGGGTCTTGTCCAGGTACTCTCCGGTGACCGTGGCAACGGCGCCCGGCCTGGCGGTGTCTGGTGTGACTGCGGTCATCATGGGCACGCCTTCGGCGGCCCTAAGCAACAGCGGCACGGCAAGGATCGCCGCTATCAGAATTAAGGACCGTTTCATCTGAATTAACCTCCGGCCTAAGGGTACACCCGGTGTCGAAAAAATGCAAGCGTTGATTTCCAGGTTGCGGAGTTTTCAACGTGCCGCGAGTTCAGAGGACCCCGAACTTGCGGAACGCTGCCTGCGCGCTCATCCCCTTCTCGAGGGCTTTCCGGACCGTCTTTTCTCCTCTCGCCTTCCCGATCGCCCGGACGAAGACCTCACGCTCCGCCTTCCGGGGTACGACGCAGACGCCATCCAGGTCCCCGAAGACGATGTCTCCCGGCTCGATCCGGACTCCTCCCTCCATTTCAATCGGCGCCCTGAAGTCGACCACCTTGCCCCTCGGGCCCTGGTCTTGGGCGTAGGCCCCCCGCGAAAAGCAGGGAAATCCGGACGCCAGGATGCCATGCGTATCCCGCGAATAGCCGTCCAGCACGGCTCCGGCGGCCCCCAGTTTCTGAGCGCGGATGCTCATCAGTTCGCCCCACAGCGCGTATCGCGGCGAGGCGCCTGCGCACACATACACTTCGTCGGTCTTCAGGTCGTCGAGCGCCTGGAGCATGATCCCGAACGGATTGTTCCCCTCTTCAAAAAAATCGGCCTCGAGCACCGTCATCGCCCGCCCGATGACGACCATCTGCCGGTCGAGCGGCTGGATCTGGGGCGGCAGAAACTGCCGGCGGAGTCCGCACTGATCCATCACGTCTCCAACCACCGCCGTAAACAGTTCGGTCCGCGCCAACCGGAACAGTTCCGCGTCGTTCCGCCACAGCTTCGCAGGCTTTTTCATACGCAGTCCAATAGTGTACCGGTTTCGTTATAGTCAGACTTGGCGTGCTTCCCATCGACGACGTCATCCCCTCAATCGTGCAGTCGCTGCGCCGGTCGCCCAATGTCGTCATCGAGGCGCCTCCGGGCGCGGGAAAGACGACGCGCGTGCCGCCGGCGCTGCTTGAATTCGGCCCGGTGCTGGTTCTCGAACCCCGCCGGCTGGCCGCGCGGATGGCGGCGCGTCGCGTGGCCGAAGAGATGGGCGAGCCGCTGGGGGAAACCGTCGGCTACCAGGTGCGTTTCGAAACCGTCGTCGGCCCCCGGACCCGCCTGCGCTTCCTCACCGAAGGGGTCCTGACCAGGCGGCTGCTTGCCGACCCCGATCTCCGCGGCGTCTCTACCGTCGTCCTCGACGAGTTCCATGAACGCCACCTCGACGGCGACCTCGCTCTCGCGCTCCTGTTTCGCCTCCAGCGGCGGCGGCCTGAAATGCGCATTGTCGTAATGTCTGCCACCCTCGACGGAGAGGCTCTATCCCGCTATCTCAACCATTGTCCGGTGATCCGCTCCGAAGGCCGACTGCACCCGGTCGAGGTCTCCTACCGGCCGCAGTCGGCTGCGCCGCTGGAGGAGCAGGTGCGCGACGCGGTCATCGAGACCGCCCCGGAGTCCGATGGCCACATCCTCGTGTTCCTGCCCGGGGCGGCCGAGATCCGCCGCGCCCTCGACTGCTGTGAGGGGGTGGCTCGGCGGTTCGGCCTCGCCCTTTACCCGCTTCACGGTGATCTTCCCGCCGAGGAGCAGGACCGCGCGGTGCTGCCCTGCGCCGGACGCAAACTGATTCTCTCCACCAACGTCGCCGAAAGCTCGCTCACCATCGAGGGCGTCAGCGCGGTGATCGACTCGGGACTGGCTCGCGTCGCCCGGGACTCGCCCTGGACGGGGATCGCCTCGCTCGATATCGCCCGGATCAGCAAGGCCTCGGCCGCGCAACGGGCGGGTCGCGCCGGCCGCACCGGTCCCGGGCGCGCCATCCGGCTCTACCCGCGAGAGGATTTTGTCCGCCGGCCGGACGCCGAGGCCCCGGAGATCGCACGACGGGAACTCTCGGGCCTGCTTCTGACGCTGGCGGCTATGGGACAGGATGTCGACCGGCTGCCTTGGCTTGAGGCCCCGCCGGAGCCGGCTGTCCGGGCGGCCCGCGGGCTGCTCGACCTCCTGCGCGCCTGGCCGCGCGCCGCCGACCTGGCGGCCCTTCCGGTCTCTCCGCGTCTCGGTGTGCTGTTGTTGGAGGGAGGCGCCGGCGCGGCGCCCGTGGCGGCAGGGCTTTCCCTCGGCGAGAATTCCGGAGGGGTTGACGTGCTGGAATGGACCGTAGCCGGGCTTTCGCCGCACGCCCGCCGGCTGTGCGACCAGTTGCGCCGACTCGCGCCGGATCCCGCGCCTCTGCCCGTCGAGCAGGCCCTGCTGCGCGCGTTTCCAGACCGCGTGGCGCGGCGCCGCGGCGACCGGGAACTGCTGCTGGCCGGCGGCGGCTCGGCGTTCCTGCCCGCCGCCGCGTCCTCCCTCGCCGGCCGGCCTTGGCTGCTTGCGATCGATGTCGAGGGGCGCCGCGAGCGGGGCCTGCCGCTGGTTCGCGCGGCCTCGGCGATCGAACCCGAATGGCTTCTCGACCACTTCCCCGACCGCCTCACCGAACGCTCGGGCGTCGAATGGAACAGGAGTGCGGAACGAGTCGAGGCGGTCAGCGCGCTCCTCTACGGCTCCCTGACGATCGAGGAATCGCGAAGCGGCGCCGTGGATCCCACCGCCGCGGCGGCGCTGCTCGCGACCAAGGCGATCGAATCCGGCGTGGAGCGGTTCACCGATCCGGCCTCTCTGACGGCCTTGCTCGCCCGGTGCTCCTTTGCCGCTTCCTACGCGGACCTGCCCGTTCCCTCGGTCGAGGACGCGCTGCGATCCGCCTGCGCCGGGCTGCGCAGCTTCGCCGAACTCAGGCAAATTGACATCCCCGGCCTGGTCCTGGCTCAGCTTAGCCCCGTCCAGCGGTGTCTGCTGGACGAGATCGCGCCGGAGCGCCTGCGGCTCCCCGGCGGACGCCTCGCGCGGATCCACTACGAGCCCGGCAAGCCGCCGTGGCTTGCCTCCCGGCTTCAGGACTTCTTCGGGATGCGCGAATCCCCCCGGGTCGGCCGCGGGCAGGTCCCGGTGGTCCTGCACCTTCTGGCCCCGAACCAGCGCCCGGTTCAGACAACAACGGACCTCGCCGGTTTCTGGGAGCGGCTGTATCCCCGGCTGCGTCGGGAGTTGGGCCGGCGCTATCCCCGTCATCGGTGGCCCGAGGATCCTCTCCGGCCGGAAGCGGAAACAAGCTGACTCCGGCCGCATGGCCCAGCCGGATGGGATCGGAAGGTGGTTTGCTCTTTGAGACGGCGGAGGTTGGCGCAAATGGAACAATCCACATACCGCCGCTACAGTTGGCAATCGATCGGGGCTGCGTGGCTGGCGCTGTTCTGTTTCATCGGCTTTGGAGTGACCTTCGTCGCGCTCCGCGGACCTCTCGCCGCGGAGATGCGCTGGACGGAAGGGGAACTCTCCATGGCCTTCGCGATCATGATGGCGAGTTGCGCCCTGAGCGCCCTCCTCGGGGGCGTCGCCGTTGACGCCTATGGCGCCAGGCCGGCCTTCGCCGCCGCCGCCGTGATGGGTTTCCTCGGGTGCCTGCTCGGGACATTGACCACGTCCGCCAGCGCCTACGCAATGGCCTTCGGCATTCCGGCCGGCGTCGCCACGGGGCTGATGTGGGTGGGAGCGGCCGTTTCCGTGCGCGACTGGCTGCGCGGACGCCAGTTCGGCGCCGCCTGGGGTATTGCGTTTCTCGGCGCTCCCGTCGCCCAGTTGTTTCTCTCATCCCTACTTGAAACAATGGGTTGGGCGACCGGCATGAGGGTGTTCGGGTTTCTCGTGCTCGCCCTCATGGGCGCCGCTGCGGCCCTGGCCCACAAGGCGCCCCCGCGGGAAGAAGCGGAAGCTGACTGGACATTTCGGGAAACGGTGATGTCCTACCCGTTCTGGGGGCTCGTCATCGCGCTTTTCGCCAGCGTTGTGGCGGAGTTCGTCATCTGGGCGCAGGTCGTCAACTTCGCCCTGGTCGCCTTCGTCAGCCTGTTCACGATTCCGCTGGCCGGGGTCGCCTCGGACTACCTGGTCAAACGCTTCGGACGCGAGCCGGAGGCCCGGAAGGCCATGCTGGTTATCGGCGCGGGTTTCGGCATCCTGGCCTGCGTGCTTTTCCTGTTCACCGATGACAGGCTGGCGTTCACCATCGCCTCGGCGGTAGCCTTCGCTCTGTATTGGGCCGTGGAAGTGGGCGGCGCCATCGGGTATGCCGCCTCCGTCTTCGGCCGGCGGGCTCTAGGGCGGATTTGGGGTCTTGTCGCGCTATTGTGTGTGGGAATTGCCCCAGGTGTAGGGGCTTTCTTCGGGACCTACATGCCGGATGCGTCCTGGGACATCAGCACCCGCGTGCTGTATGCCCTCGGCGGATTCGTCACGTCGGCTCTGGCAGCCGCCACGCTGCCTGTGGTCGCCCCGGAGCATCGCGTGAAGAGGACGATGGAATCCGCGGCCGCGATGAGGTAGGTGGTCGGGCCGGCCATGTGCTCGCCGGGAAAATCCTGGAAAGCCGCGGCGGACTCTGGTATAAAACAGTCAGGCCTTGTAATGTTTTCGGATAAGTTGTGGAAATCTCCTGAATCTGACTATTGAATCAATGGCTTAGCATCCACAGGGGAACTTTCTGGAATAACGTGCTTTTCCAGAGGGCAACCGATTCAAAGCAGAGGGGAGATTCAGGCTTGCCGGCGGCAGACCAAGGCTTGTATGTTGGATCGTCCATGGCCGCGCGCGACGTTACCTTCGAGAAGGGGCTTCCCAGCAATCTGGACGCCGAGCAGATGGTGCTCGGTGCGATCCTGCTCGACGACTCCAACTTTGTTTCGGTGGGCGCCTCGCTTCAGCCGGAGGATTTCACCCTCGAGAAGCATCGCCGGATTTTTCAGGCGATGGTCGGGCTGAACCTCTCGGGCGAACGCATTGACCGGGTCACCGTCGCGGAGGCCCTGATGAAGCGGGGGCAACTCGAGTCGGTCGACGGTCTGGCCTATCTGGTCTCCCTGGACGATGCTCTTCCGCACATCTACAATCTGGACAGCTATGTCCGGATCGTCCGGCAGAAGTCTCTGTCGCGGCGGATCATTCTGAGCGCTCAGGCGATCATTCAAAAGGCGATGCTCGATGAGGAAACGCCGGAGCAGATTCTCGCCGAAGCCGAAGAGTCCTTCCTCGCGCTTGGCCAGGTGGACCCGTCCCGGGCGCTCAAGAATCCCGGCCAGATCATCGAGGAGTTCGAGGGCGGGATCAACGCCTTCCTCGACCCCAGCAAGCGCGTCATCGGCCTGTCGACGGGCTACTACAAGCTTGATGAGATGACCTCCGGCCTGCATCCCGGCGAACTGATCATCCTTGCGGCGCGGCCGGCGATGGGGAAAACCGCCCTCGCGCTGAACATCGCGCAGCGAGTGGCGACCAGGGAGGCTAATCCGCAGACGGTGGCCGTATTCTCGCTCGAAATGTCGAACGAACAGCTCCTCACGCGCATGGTCTGTTCGGAGGCGCACGTGGACCAGCAGAAGTTCCGGCTCGGCTACTTGAACCAGGATGAACGGCGCCAGCTTCAAATGGCTGCTGTCAAGCTGGCCGAGGCGCCTCTCTACATTGATGATTCCGCTGGCGCCAATCTGATGGACATTCACTCCAAACTGCGCCGGATCAAGTCGGAGCACGGGCTCGGACTGGTGGTGATCGACTATCTGCAACTGATGAGCGGCCGGGGACGTTCCGAGAACCGCACACAGGAGGTGAGCGCCCTTTCGCGCGGACTGAAATTGCTGGCCAAGGAAATGAAAGTTCCCTTCCTGGTGCTCTCGCAGCTCAACCGGTCCACCGAGACCCGCCCCTCGGGCGACCACATCCCGCAGTTGAGCGATCTGCGCGAATCCGGTTCGATCGAACAGGACGCGGACATGGTGTGGTTTATCTTCCGGCCGGAGTATTATAAGCCCGAGCGTGAAGACCTCAGGGGCCTCGCCGAAGTGATCGTGGCCAAACAGCGGAACGGCCCCACGGGCAAGGTCAAGCTGGCTTTCCTCCGCCAGTTCACGAAGTTTGAAAACCTGGCTGAAGACGTGGAATAGCCCGAACCGATTGAGTGAGCGAATGCGTCAGTAGGAATGTAAGAGGCGCCGGGTGCGTGTTGCGAATCGCTACACTCCTCCATCGATGCGCGACCTCCGCTGGTCCCGGCGCCTCTTCCCCCGCGCAAACTCGGAGACGAACTCTCTCCTTCGTCTTCGAGGTCTAACTACTTTCCTGGATTGGGCTTAGCAGGCAGCAGAGCGAGGCTGCCCGAGGCCGTTTTCGAGATTAGCAAGGAGCGGCTGGAGTGTCATCACCTCGTTTGCGTGACGAATCGGCCTTCTTAGAGGGTAGCCGCGACGGCGGGCGTCAGCGGATCGACGGAACCAGAAACGAATCGGGCGCGTCCGTCGCAAGTGGCATGGTGTCCCGCGCTAACCCGATGAATATGGAGTCGAAACCCGCTTCACAGCCGTTCCAGGACGCCGAGCGGGCGCAACTCAGCCTGCTGGCGCCGGTTGAACAGAAAGCCCTTCTCTGGCTGGCCGGACATATGCCTGCGGCGGTCACCTCCGACCAGCTGACCGCAATCGGGTTCGTTTCGTTGGCCGGCGCGGGGTTGAGCTACTGGTATGCGAGCCGGAATCCGGCCGGCCTGCTGATGGTCATCGCGTTTCTGGCGGCAAACTGGTTCGGCGATTCCCTCGACGGCACTCTCGCCCGTGTGCGCCAAAAGCAGCGGCCGCGCTATGGCTTCTATGTTGACCACGTCGTGGACATGTTTGGAACTCTGTTTCTGATGGCCGGACTCGGGGCGTCCGGTTACATGAGCCCGGTGGTTGCCGCCTGCCTGATCATCGTCTATTTCATGTTGTCGATCGAGGTGTACCTTACCACCTACACGATCGGCCGGTTCCACCTCTCCTTTTTCAAGTTCAGCCCCACCGAGCTGCGGATTCTGCTCTGCGTGGGGAACCTGGTTCTCTACGCAGGGCACACGAAGGTCCAGATCCTGGGCCGGATGTATCACCTCTTCGACGTCGGCGGCGCTGTGGGCATCGCGGGGATGACATTCATGTTGCTCACGGCCGTCGTGCGGCATACCGTGCACCTTTACCGGCTGGAACGGCTCCCATGAACCTCCTTGTGCGGTGGCTCCGGTTCAACGCCGTGGGCGCCGGGGGCATCCTGGTGCAACTCGGGACGCTGTGGCTGCTGATCTCTGTGGCCGGGCTTCATTACCTGCTGGCGACCGGGCTGGCCGTGGAGACCGCCTTGCTGCACAACTATGCCTGGCATCGCGTGTGGACATGGTCCGACCGGCGCGGCAGCCTTCTTCGCTTCCATGCCACCACCGGGATGATCTCGATCGTTTCCAACGTGCTCGTCATGTGGGCGCTGCACCGCCTGCCCATTCCCTTTCTGGCCGCCAATGGAATCGCCATTGTGATGACGAATCTCGCCAACTTCGGGGCCGCCGAGTGGTTTGCCTTCCGCCCGGCGCGGCGCTAAGACCGCTTCCCACGGCGATCAAACCGCAGCTACCATGGAAGAATGCCGGCCGAAGTTCGCCACTCCACTTGTGCGCTGGACTGCCCCGACGCCTGTTCGCTCCTTGTCACCGTCGACGGGGGACGGGCGATCCGCCTTCGCGGCAATCCCGGCCACCCTGTCACACAGGGGTTTCTTTGCGCAAAGGTCTCGCGATATCTCGAGCGCCAGTATCACCCGGATCGCCTCCTCTATCCGCAGCGCCGCACGGGCGCCAAAGGGGAAGGCCGGTTCGAGCGTATCAGCTGGGATGAAGCCCTGAACACCATCGCGACCCGGCTGAAGCAGATCGCCGCCGAATCGGGCCCGGAAGCGATCCTGCCGTACAGCTACGCCGGCACCATGGGTTACCTGCAAGGCGGCAGCATGGACCGGCGTTTCTTCCACCGTCTGGGCGCCTCGCGGCTGGACCGCACCATCTGCTCGGCGGCGGGTGGCGCGGGGCTCATGCGCGCCTACGGCGTGCGTTACGGCACGGAGCCGGAGCAGTTCCGCCACTCCAGGCTGATTCTCGCCTGGGGCGCCAATGTCCTGACCACGAACGTGCATCTGTGGCCGTTCATCGTTGAGGCGCGGCGCAACGGCGCGCGGTTCTACACGATCGACCCTGTCCGTCACAAGACGGCCAGCCTTGCCGACCGTCACTACTTCATCAATCCGGGCTCGGACCTTGCTTTCGCTCTCGGCCTGATGCACGTCATCTTTTCCGAGAAACTGGAGGACTCCGCCTACATCGAACGGCACACCACCGGCGTGGAGGACTTGCGGTCTCTGGCCGCGTCCTATCCGCCCGAGCGGGTGGAAGCGCTGACCGGAATCGCGCGGGGGGACCTGGTCGCGCTGGCGCGCGAGTATGCCACCGTCAAGCCGGCGGTCATCCGGCTCAATTACGGCCCTCAGCGCAGTGAGCGCGGCGCAGCCGCAACGACGGCGATCGCCTATCTGCCGGTCATTACAGGCTCGTGGCGCGATACCGGCGGAGGCCTTCAGCTCACCACGTCCGGCGCCTTCCAGATCGACCGCGCGGCGCTCGAGATGCCGGAGTTGCAACCCGGAGGGCCGAAGCGGTTGATCAACATGGTGAAGCTGGGCGAGGCGCTCGGCGATGCGTTCCGGCCGCCGGTGAAGGCGTTGTTCGTCTACAACTCGAACCCCGCTGCGGTGGCGCCCGATCAGAACGCGGTGCTGCGCGGATTGGCTCGCGAGGACCTGTTTACGGTTGTCAGCGAGCAATTTCAGACGGACACGGCGGACTACGCCGACATCCTGCTGCCGGCGACTACGTTTCTCGAACACACCGACGTCTACTTCGCTTACGGCCACTACCACATGCAACTGGCCCGCCCGGCGGTGGAACCGCCCGGAGAATGCCTTCGCAATACCGAACTGTTCCGCCGGCTGGCACAGCGCATGGGGTTCAACGAAGACTGTTTCCGCGAGTCCGACGACGAGATGATCCGCGGGATGCTCGGTTCCGGCCATCCCTTCCTCGAGGGGATCACCTTGGAGCGGCTCGAACGCGAGCACTCCGTCCGGCTCAACCTGAGCGCTCCCGGCGCCCCGTTCCGGCCCTTCGCCGAGGGCGGATTCGGCACCCCCAGCGGCCGCTGCGAATTCGACGCTGGGGCTCTCGAATACGTTCCCCCGGTCGAATCGCGCCACGGCGACCGCGAGATGGCAAGCCGCTATCCCCTCGAACTGGTTTCGCCCAAGGCCCACGACTCGATCAACTCGACGTTCGGCAACCGCGCCGACGCCGACCGCGAGACCTCGGTCCTGCAAATGCACCAGGAGGATGCCGAACCGCGGGGCATCGCCGATGGAGACGCCGTCCGGATCTTCAACGCGCGTGGATCGATCCGATTGAAGGCGTCCGTCAACGGAGCCGTGCGCCGCGGCGTTGTGAGCGCGCCGGCGGTTCGCTGGAACAAGAATGCCCCGGACCGGCGGAATGTGAACGCGCTGGTTTCCGGGCGGCTCACCGACGCCGGGGGTGGGCCCACCTTTTATAGTTGCCTGGTCGAAGTGGAAAAATGCGGAGACTGAAGCCGTACCGCCGATGGCTGCTGCCGGCGCTGATCGCCCTCGCGTTGACAGTGGAGGCAGGGTGCCGCCGTTCGAAGCGGCCCCGGGTGGAGACCGTCGAGGAGGATCAGGGCCCGCTGGCCAGCGTCGTCGTCTTTTCTGATCCCCGGACGTCGATGCAACTGGTCCGTGGCTTCTACGAGATGGAGGGCGGAGCGTGGCGCTGGACGATGGGCAAGTTCACAGTCACGCTGCGCCCCCCTCCCGGGTCGAGCGAGAAGGGCGCGCGCCTTGAGGTGAAGCTGGCCGTACCCGAGGCGGTGATCGCAAAGATCGGGCCCGTGTCGCTGTCGGCGACCGTCGGCGGCCTGGCGCTCGAACCGCAAACATTTTCTGCGCCGGGCGACGGGGTCTACGCCCGCGATGTACCGGCTTCGGCGTTGGGTGGTGAAGCGGCGACCTTCGACTTCGCTCTGGACAAGTACCTGGCGGCGGGAGTGGTGGAGCAGCGGGAACTGGGCATCATCGTCAGCTCGGTGGGCCTCACCACAAAATGAGGGAGCGGCTGATCCGGCTGTCCGGCTGGATTCTGCCGGTTGTCCTTTGCTGGGCCGTGTTCTGGCCGGGCATCCAAACGTGGTTCCTGCGTGACGACTTCGCCTGGCTCGGTCTGCGACTCGAGTTGCAGAGTTGGGCGGACCTGCCACGGATCCTCTTCGAGCCTCGGGCGCAAGGCACTATCCGCCCGTGGAGCGAGCGCGCCTTTTTCCTGGTCCTTTCGGGAATCTATGGACTTGACGGGCTTCCCTTCCGGGTCGTGGCGTTTCTGACTCAGGCCCTTAATCTCGTTCTGCTGTCGTGGGTGGCGAAACGGCTCACGGGCAGCACGGCGGCAGGCATCCTGGCGGCGGCGCTTTGGGGAATCAATGCGAACCTGGGGATCCCGATGTCATGGTCGTCCGCGTACAACCAGATCCTGTGCTCGGCGTTTCTGCTGGGCGCATTGTCTCTGTTCATTCGCTATCTGGAAACGGGCGCCGCCACGCTGTACTGGACTCACATCGCCGTCTTTGTGGCCGGATTCGGGGCTCTCGAACTCAACGTCGTGTACCCGGCGCTCGCCTTCGTCTGGCTTGCCGCTCATGGACAGCTCCGGGCGAGGTGGAAGAGTATGCTCCTGCCGGCTTTGCTCTCGATCGCCTACGTGCTCCTCCACAATCACTTCGCGCCCAAAGTGCAAGCCGGACTATATAAGATGCACGTGGATTCCTCGATGGCTTCCACCCTTGGCCGGTATGTTCTCGGATCGTTCGGCGGCGAGCGCCTGTCGGACCTCAATCTTGCCCCCTGGTTCATCACCATGGGCAAACTGACGCCGGTGGCCGCGCTGGGCGGACTGGCCGTGGCTCTGGCCGCTGCGCTGCGAACAGGACGGCGCCGGATGGCGGCCGGTCCGGCGTGGTTCCTGGTCGCGATCTCGCCCGTGCTGCCCCTGCGGGACCACATCACCGACTATTACACGATGATTCCGCTGATGGGTTTCGCGATGCTGGCAGCCTGGGGGCTGACCGCAGCGTGGGCCCTGGGAGGCTTGTTCCGAACGGCTGGCGTGGCCGCGGCAGCCTGGTACGCAGCAACGACGATCCCGGTCGCCCGGTCCGTGGCTGAGTACCATCGGGACCAAGGCAATCTGGCCCGGAACCTTGTGCTCGGGGTCGAGCGGGCGGCCCAGTTGCATCCGGGAAAAATCATTCTCTTGCATGGAGTTAACACTGACCAATTCTGGTCTGCGTTGAACGACAGTCCGTTCCGGCTGCTCGGGCTGTCGAACGTGTTTCTGACACCGGGCTCGGAGCGCACGATTCAGTCCTTCCCCGAGTTAGGGAGTGTGGCCGAGCACGTTCTCGAAGCCGGGCCGGCCAGGAAAGCGCTCGAGGCGGGCGCCGCTGTCGTCTATGATGCGGAGGGTGAGAAGCTGAGGAACATCACCAAAGGCTATGCGCAGATTGCCCGCCAGATGCCCGACGAACTACCACGACACGTTGACGCCGGGAAGGCGATTTACTCCGACCAGCTTCTGGAGGGCTGGAAGCCTATTACGGAGTGGTATCGTTGGAGCGAGCGTCGGGCCCGCCTGGCGCTGCGGGGTCCGGGATCGCCTCAGGAGCGGCTGCACGTCACCGCATACTGCCCGGCGTCGCACCTGACCCAGGGACCCGTCATTCTGAAACTGCGGGTGAACGGGGCGGATGCTCCTCCTTTTCGGATCGAGAGCGCGGGGCCAGCAACGGCGGTGTTTCCACTGGACGCGCGCCTTGTCGGACAGGCGCGAATCGAAATCACAGTCGAAGTCGACCGGACCGTTGACAAAAGTAACGAGGATGCCTCCCTCGGGCTGGTCTTCGGCACCTTTTCCATACGCTAGCGGGCCCCGCTGATCCTTTTGTTTGGATTGTTCCGCGTAGAGTGTATGGCAAGTGGTAGAAAGTGTTGATTTCTTCGGTGATCATGAAAATTTTCGGGAAAGAATCGGAAGCGAAAGACACGCCGGTGAAACTTCAGGTCCAACCGAGCGTCTTATTAAAAAGACTTGCAGGAACTGAACAGAGGGCATCCGGCTGGCGATGGCGGATCGTAGGAACGAGAGAGTGACGCGATGGCGCAAAATTTTGGCATGACAATTGCTCAGGATGTGGTATCATTCGTGGAGCCTTCAAGGGTGAACTCGAAGGTCAGGCGCCGTCGTGCGGCCATCGAGGCTAAGCAGATTTTAGTACAGGCAACTAAAATTTTCTGCAACTTCTCCCGATGAAATGCGTCTATACGACTTGCGGAAGGAATGAAACAACAGAGGGCGAATAGAGGGGTTGAGACCGGACAAGGTGAGACTCTGAACGCCACGAAGGGACTAAGGTAGGAGGACAGTGATGACGAAAACAGAACTCAACAAATACAAGCAGATCCTGGAAGCCCGGCAGACCGAGTTGGCGCGATTACTGCGGAACCGTGAAGCGATTGCGATCGAGAAGTCGGCTGATGCTCTCGACGAAGTGCAGCATGCCGCTGAGCGGGAGCTGGCGATTCGGAATCTTGACCGGGAATCGGGCCTGCTCCGGCAAGTCAAGACGGCTCTGGTGCGGATCGAGGATGGCACTTACGGAACGTGCCTGCATTGCGACGAGGAAATCAATCCCAAGCGGTTGGCGGCGGTGCCATGGACTCCGTACTGCATCCGTTGCCAGGAGTTGGCGGACCGGATGCAGCACGAGGAAGAGCACATGGAAGACGGCGTCGAGGAACTGCTCGTCGCCTGACGGCGGCGCATTCGAAACACAGCTGGAGACGGGGCGAGCCTTGGGCTCGCCCCGGATGCTTTTTGGGGGCTGTCTACGGGCGAATGCGGACCGCTGTCCACATCCTTCCGGCCGCATCTTTGTCACGCCGGAAGGAGTGGAACTCGTCGGCGCGGCAACGGGTGCACCCAGCGCCGCGGACGATCTGGCCGGCCGGCACGCCGGCCGAACGCAACTGCCTGAAGATCGTTTCCTCTAGGTCGAGCTGCCGCGCCGAACTGTTCCATTCTGGAAACCAGTCTGCGAACTCGGCGGCCACTTCGGGACCCACTTCGTAACAGCACGGTCCGATGGCCGGCCCGATGGCGGCCCAGGCATCGCCGGGTTCGGTTCCGGCGTCGGCGCCGAGGCGGTCGAGTGCACGGAGGGTGATCCGCGCGGCCGTACCGCGCCAGCCGGAGTGGATCACCGCGGCGGCCCGGTGAACGGGGTCGGCCAGGATGACGGGCACGCAGTCGGCGGTCCGGACTGCCATCCAGACGCCGGGGGTGGAGGTGATGAGCGCATCTCCAGCTCCGAGGCAGCCGGAGTGGCCGTCGGAGCGGAGGACGGTGGCGGAGTGAACCTGCTGGAGCGTGGCGACCGGTTCCTGTCCGACCCAACAGCCGGCCATCCGGTTTCCGAAGCCGTGTTCGAGCCACGGAAAGCGATCGAAGGCGATCGCGCGAAAGACGCCTGGTGTGTCTTTTCGGAACACGGCCGTGGCGGGCGTGCTGGTCACGCGGCGGGATTCGCGGTCTGGGCCACCATGACTTGGCGGCGGAAGTTCTCAACCATTCCTTCGTGGAGGCGAATCTCGGTGGGGCGGCGGACAAGAGTCGTCATGTCGTCGATCTTGTCCTGCAACTTGAGGAGTCCATAGAAGAGGTTCTCCGGCCGGGGAGGGCATCCCGTAATATAGACATCGACCGGGACGATCTTGTCGACGCCCTGGAGAACGGAGTAAGTATTGAAGGGGCCGCCGACGCTGGAGCAGGCGCCCATCGAGATGCACCACTTCGGATCGGGCATCTGGTCCCAGATGCGCTTCAGCACGGGCGCCATCTTGAGGGCCACGGTTCCGGCGACGATCATCAGGTCGCTCTGCCGGGGGCTGGGGCGGAAGACCTCGGCGCCGAAGCGGGCGATGTCGAAGCGCGCCGTCGACGAAGCGATCATTTCGATCGCGCAGCAGGCCAGGCCGAAGGTCAGAGGCCAGACGGCGGATTTGCGCGCCCAGTTGAAGACGTAGTCGACCGTGGTGGTGAGAAAGTTCTTCTCAAACTGGTTTTGCAGGTAGAGAGACATCCCGAACTCAGTCTAGCAGATGGACAGGCCGGCAGCGGCCGTTGGACGAGGAGGGAGCGTCGGCGCATCCGGCGAGCCCGGGACGGCAGTTCCGGGCGGCCCGGATGTGCTACGATTCCCTTTCCGAAGATCGACACATGGCCGCGACGCGCGAGAAAACCCAACTGATGAGCGCGAGCGAGATCGACCGGACGCTGGTCCGCCTCGCTCATGAAATTCTGGAGAAGACGCAGGACCTCGACAGGCTGGCTTTTATCGGAATCCGCCGGCGGGGGGTTCCCCTGGCGCAGCGGCTGGCGGCGAAGATCAAGGCGATCGAGGGCCGCGAGGTACCGGTAGGAATCCTGGACATCAACCTCTACCGGGACGACCTGTCGACGGTCTCCTCCGCGCCGGTTGTGAACGCCACCGAGATCGGGTTCGCGATCAAGGACCGCGACATCGTTCTTACTGACGATGTGCTATACACGGGGCGGACGATCCGCGCCGCGCTCGACGCGCTGTTCGACCACGGCCGGCCGGCGCGGGTTCAACTGCTCGTGCTGATCGACCGGGGCTGGCGGGAACTTCCCATCGAGGCTCGGTACGTGGGCCGGACGGTGCAGACCACGGACCGGGAGATCGTCGAAGTAAAATTCCAGGAGATCGACGGGCAGGAGAAGGTCCTGCTCGTTGAGAGGATCGACTGACAGAGGCCCATGGCGAAGGGACTTCTCGGGATCGAGGAACTCGGGCGCGGGGAGATCGAGTCGATCCTCGAACGGGCGCGGGATTTTCAACAACAGCAGCAGCAGCCGGTGAAAAAGTTCGACCTGCTGCGAGGCAAGATGGTTGTAAACCTCTTCTTCGAGGCGTCGACGCGGACCCGCACGAGCTTTGAGATCGCGGCGAAGCGCCTCGGGGCGGATATCGTATCGATCACGGCTTCCGGTTCAAGCGTGTCAAAGGGGGAGTCGCTGGTCGACACGCTCAACACGCTGGGCGCGATGCGGCCGAACGCGATCGTGATGCGCCACGCGGCTTCCGGAGCTCCGCACTTTCTGGCGCGTTACCTGCCGACGCCGATCATCAACGCCGGCGACGGGA
>Ga0073934_10000902_pt1 | contig 77773 bp, 65 predicted proteins | sample LarsenN4metaG_FD_76834 | JGI IMG/M metagenome (GOLD analysis project Ga0073934, IMG submission 76834) | Hot spring sediment bacterial and archeal communities from British Columbia, Canada, to study Microbial Dark Matter (Phase II) - Larsen... ...
CAACGCGTTCGCCCACAGCAGCGGCATCCACCAGGATGGCGTGCTCAAGGAGCGGTCCACCTACGAGATCATCGACCCGGTCGACGTGGGCGCGGGTGGCTCGGCGATCGTGCTCACGGCCAGAAGCGGCCGCCACGCGCTGCGCCACCGCCTCGAGGAGCTCGGCTTCATCGTCCCCGACGACGAGTTCGAGCGCATCCACGAGGAGTTCTTGCGCCTGGCCGACAAGAAGAAGGAAGTCTACGACGAGGATCTCGAGGTGCTCGTCGGCGAGTCGGAGCGTGCACTGTCCGAGGTCTACCACCTCGAGGCCGTCCAGGTCATGACCGGTGAGCCCGGCATCCCGACCGCCACCGTCGAGCTCATCGACAGCGAGGGCGTGCACCTGGTCGACTCGAGCCACGGCACCGGACCGGTCGACGCGGTCTACAAGGCGATCAACCGCATGATCGACGTCGACAACGACCTGACGGAGTTCCGGGTCGAGGCCGTCACGCGCGGAATCGACGCCCTCGGCGAGGTCACGATCCGCGTGCGCAGCGGCACTGGCGACATCTTCACCGGCCGGGGCGCGCACTCGGACATCATCGTGGCGTCCGCGAAGGCCTACACCAACGCGCTCAACCGCCTGCTCGTGGCCGAGCGACGTGTCGTGGAAGACGAGGTCTAGGGCGCAGCGAGCAGCTGCTCGAGCGTCCGGCGAGCAGGGTCGGAGAGCTGCGGGTACTCGAGCGCCCGGGCCGCGTAGTCCCGCGCCTCGGCGTCGAGTCCCCACGCGTCGGCGGTCAGCGCCGCGGCGGTGTCCCACAGCCCGGTGGCCGGGTCGGCCTTGCGGCCGCGCTCGATCGCTGCCGAGTACAGCCGCCATGCAGCCTGGATGTCGTCGGGTTCGAGCACCCGGGCCATCTCGGCGTCGAGCAGTGCGAGGTCGACGTAGTAGGTGACGTGGTCCGTCGCGACCGCGTGCACCTCGCTGGCCAGGGTGACGGCATCCGCATCGCCGTCGAGGGCGTCGGGGGCCAGCCGGCTCAGGGCGGCATATGCGTACGTCGCTGTCGGCCGGTCACGCAGCGCCGACAGCGAACTCGAGAGCGGCGCAAGTCCGCTCGCATCTTGCGTCAGGGCGAAGCGGTACTCGACGCGGACGGCTGGTGCGACCACGACGCCCGCAGCGACCGCGATCGCGAGCAGCGTGACGCCCGTTCCGCGAGCCCACGTGCGGGTCGTCGTTCCCGCCAGCCGTCCCTCGTTCCGCGGAGGCGCCTGCGCGATGATGAGTCCTGCCAGCGCGGCCGCCACGACCGAGGTTACCGTCACGACCCAGGAGACGGTCAGTGCCGCGGTGTATCCGATAAGCCCCGCGACCAGCGCTCGCACCGGCCGAGACGCCCCGCCGCGGTCGTGGGTGTCGACGAGCGCGCCCAGCAGCCACGCCGCGCCGAGCAGCGCGAGCAGCCCGCCGAGGACGCCGCCTCCCAGCAGCGCGGCGTACACCACGTTGTGGGGGTCGTACGCGGAGTAGACGTACAGGCTGCGGTCGGGGTTGATGCCCCAGTCCACCCAAGCGCTGAACTGATCGAGACCCTGCGGCCGGAGCGGGTCGGCAACCAGGCGGGCGACGGCTGAGTTCCAGATCGCGAAGCGCAGGTTGGTGAGCCGGTTGGCGGTTGCGAAGACCGCGGGTCCGAACGCGTTCGCAGCCACGGCCGAGGCGACGGCGGCTACCAGGACCGAGACGGTGGCGAGCATGGCCGAGAAGCGCCATCCGCGACCGGGGGTACGTGCAGGCAGCGACAGGGCGGCGTAGGTGCCGCCCATCACGATCAGCGCGAACCACGGCAGCGATGCCTCGGTGATCAGGGCGCCGACCGCGGCGGCTACCGCGCACGCGAGCGCCGCGAACCGCTGTCCCCGGACCGGCGTCGCCAGTGCCCAGGCGAGCGAGCAGCCCAGCGCCAGCACCAGCATCTGGGCGAGCTCGAGCGGGTTGGCGAAGACCGCCTCAGCGGCGCCCCATTCGGCGAAGCGCTGTGGCACGATTCCAAGGTGCTGGAGGAGCGCGAGACCCGCATAGGCCGCTCCGACCACGGCGACAGCACGCGTGAGTAGCCTTAGGTCGGCACGTGTGCCCGATAGTGCGGTCACGGCGAACCACAGTACCGCCGCGAGCCAGGTCGCTCCGCCGGCGTGTTGACCGACCAGCCCAATGAATGAAACCCCGGGCGCCGCGGCGAAGACACTTCCGAGAATGGGGGTCGCGAGCAGCGCGCACGCGAGTACCGCGCCGACGGCGAACCGCGTGACGGGCCGCGGACGCACGGCGACCAGGAGCGCCAGCGTCGCCGCCCCGACCAGTGCGCTCAGCAGCGCGACGATCGAGGCCGCACCCGCAGGCGCAGCGGCGGGTGCGAGCATGACGGCGAGCGCCCCGAGCGCCCGCCAAGGCATCCGCTCAAGCACGCCGGGCGGCTGTTCAGTGTGCTCAGGCATGCCCGCATCATAGCCGTGGTAGGCGGAGGGCGGGCAATTGGGTGCCCCAAACTCCGCTCACGCACGGTACAATCCCCACACGAACCGCCCGTTTCACAAGGAGTCGCACCATGCCGCGTCCCATGACCATCACCGAGAAGATCCTCGCCGCCCACGCCGGCCTCGATGAGGTCGAGCCCGGGCAGCTCATCAACTGCAAGCTCGACATCGTGCTATCCAACGACGTGACGGCGCCCATCGCCATCAAGGAGTTCAAGAAGATCGGCGTCGAGCACGTGTGGGACCCGACGCGCATCGCGCTCGTGCCGGACCACTACACGCCGAACAAGGACATCAAGTCCGCCGAGCAGGCCAAGATGGTGCGCGACTTCGCGCGCGAGCAGGGCATCACCCACTATTACGAGATCGGCTGCATGGGCGTCGAGCACGCGCTGCTGCCCGAGCAGGGCGTCGTCGTGCCCGGCGACGTCATCATCGGCTCGGACTCGCACACCTGCACCTACGGCGCTCTCGGCGCGTTCGCGACCGGTGTCGGCTCGACCGACGCCGCCGCGGGCTACGCGACCGGCGAGGCGTGGTTCAAGGTGCCCGAGTCGATCAAGTTCGTCGTCAACGGCGAGCTCGGCGAGTGGGTGAGCGGCAAGGACGTCATCTTGCACATCATCGGCATGATCGGTGTCGACGGTGCGCTCTATCAGGCGATGGAGTTCACCGGATCGACCATCGAGGCCATGGGCATGGACGACCGCATGACCATCTGCAACATGGCGATCGAGGCCGGCGGCAAGTCCGGCATCATCGCGTTCGACGAGACCACCCGCGCCTACGTCGAGGGCCGTGCGGAGCGCGAGTGGGCCGTCTACCAGTCCGACGCGGACGCCGTCTACGCGCGCGTCATCGAGATCGACGCGGCCGACATCGTGCCGACGGTCTCGTTCCCGCACCTGCCGTCGAACACCCGGGCCGCGGCCGACAGTCGCGACGTCTGGGTCGACCAGGTCGTGATCGGCAGCTGCACCAACGGCCGCATCGAGGACCTGCGCATCGCAGCCGAGGTCCTCAAGGGCCGCAAGGTCCACGAGCGCATCCGACTGATCATCATCCCTGCGACGCAGGAGATCTACCGCCAGGCGATGCACGAGGGGCTCTTCGACATCTTCCTCGACGCCAACGCCGCGGTATCGACCCCGACGTGCGGTCCGTGCCTGGGTGGCCATATGGGCATCCTGGCGGCGGGGGAGCGGGCGGTCGCCACGACCAACCGCAACTTCGTCGGCCGTATGGGCGACCCCACGAGCGAGGTCTACCTCAGCTCACCGGCGGTCGCCGCCGCTACCGCGGTCGCGGGACACATCGCCTTGCCCGGCGATCTCTCCTAGTTAAGGAGTACGCGTGACGCAAGCAAAGAGCGGGTGGTTCGACTTCGTCTCACGTGAGGTCTGGGCGATCGCGGTGGCGGTCTCGGTGCTGGGCATCGCGATCCTGCCGAGGAACGCAGCGGCGCTGACGGCGCTGCTGGTCGCCGCGCTGTGGCCGCTCCTGGTCGCCGTGCTGCGATGGCGTGATGTCTCGCTCCCGCCTCGCAGGTCACTTCTCGCGGTGGGTATCGCTGCCATCCCGGTCGTGTTCATCGCGATCCGCTCCGCGCTCGCGTATGACCCGCGTGTCTCGCTCATCGGCACCGTCGGCCAGCACGCAGGCTCGCTGCTGTGGCTCACGGCGCTGTGCGCGCTGGGCGCTGCCGCACTGACCGTGCGTCCGGGGGACCTGGGACGCATGTCTCGCGCGTTCGGCGTGACCGGTGCCGTGCTCGCCGTCGCCGGCGTGCTCGACCGTCTCGGCGCGTTCGCTTCGATCCGCTACTCGACCGAGCCCTCCGGCTTCATGGAGAACTCGGTATCGCTCGGTCAGGTGCTCGTCGTGGCCGCCGGGTGCGCCGCGGCGTGGGCGCTCGGCTCTCGCTCGATGGTGCAGCGCACCGTCGCCTGGATCACGTTCGGTACGGTGCTCGGAGGCCTGCTCATCGCCGATTCGCTCGGCGCGTGGGTCGGTTTGGGCGTCGGTGTGGTCGTTGCGCTGGCCGCCTACGGCCTCGCGCGCGCGGGCAAGCTGGGACCGGCGCTCGTGGCATCGGTGCTCGTCGCGGTGCTCGCGCTGTCGACGGTGTGGCTCGTCGTCATGCTGTCAAACGGCGTCCAACCCGGATTCGAGAAGACGCTTGCCGACGCCTCCAACAACCGCTTCCGCATCTGGACGAGCGCCGTCGCGCAGTTCCGGGCGATGCCGGTGATCGGGGAGGGTGCCGAGCAGTTCTCGGCGTGGGTGACTTGGGATGTCGATCCGGGGCCGGCGCTTCGCAAGACCGGCACCTACGATCCGCACAACCTCGGCCTGTGGTGGCTGCTGGCCGGTGGCATCGCGGGGACGCTGGCGGCCATCGCCGGTGCGTGGGCGCTCACCGAACGCTCCCTCGCTTTGCTCGCCGCCCGCCCCGCGCCGCCCGTGGCGGCGCTCTTCGCCGGAGTCGCTGCGTGGACGGTGTCAGCCCTGTTCGCTTGGGTGAGCCCGCTCGCACTGATGATGGCTGCCGTGGTGTCGGGCGCCTTGGTCGCCTTGGCGCCTGACCCGCAGAAGTCTCCAGCGCCCGCCGCCGAGGAGGCAGGCGACGCGGAGGCTACGGCAGAGCCGGCCGGCGAAGCCGTGACACCGGCGCCGGGTCGCGGCCGCATTCTGGTCGGCGTGCTCGCAAGTATCGGAGTCGTTGTCGTGGTCGGCCTGTTCGTCGCCGGCGCGTCCTACGAGTATGTGTGGGCCCGATCTGTCGACCTCGGGCAGCCCGACGGTGGCGCGCTCGTCCTCGCGGCCGTCGAGACCGGGGACCCGTCGCTCGCTTCCATTGCGGTCGACGCCTTGTTCGCGCGTGTCCGTACCGGTGGCGAGGGTCCGCAGGAGGTACGCATACTCACCAAGAGCATCGAGCCGGTCCTGCGGCGGGCCGCGGTGTGGCACGTCGACGCAGCGTTCTCGCTGTTCTCGCTCGAGACCGTGGACCTGGGCGTCAAGACGGACACCGACTTCGGCGACGTGGCAGCCGTACTCGACTCCGCAAGGAAAGCCGATCCCACCACCGGCTTCTGGGATACCATCGGCGCGCTGCAAGCCGAGTCCATGGGCTTCACGGAGGCCGCCAAGGTCTTGCGCGAGGCCGCGCTGAGCCACCCGCTTCCGCCCGGTGCGCAGAGCATCATCATGGAGCAGTCCGCACAGTGACCGAACGCACATGTGGATTTCGTGGTGCGGCTGTTTGCGGGATGTCCGCCGCAAACCTTGTGATAGATTAGCCGCTTGTGACCGCCGATTCGGCAAGCCACTTGCTCATGGTCCAGCAAGGCTTAACGTACATTCATTTCCGCCGCAGGAAGGTGTAGTCCTACATGGCTGATGAGACCACCCGTCGCGAGTTCGTCGAGGAGTACGTCGAGGTAGCTCCGGCTCCCGATCCCGTGGCCAACTGGCTGAAGTTCGGGATCCTGTTCCTCGCCGTCACGGCCCTGACCGCGGTGCTGTACGCACTGCTCGTCGGCGTGATCAACCCCTCGAGTCCGCGCACCGCCGTCGAGGCGCGCCTCGTCGTCTTGCGCAACGCAGCGACGAGCATCCCTGAGTCCGGGAAAGCGAGGCGCGACTACATCGACGCGCTCATCGTCGCGGGCGATATGGGCGAGGCCAAGGCCCAGCAGGCCAAGGCCAAGAAGGAGATCAAGGAGACCTTCGAGATCGCCTATGTCGATCTCGCAGAGCTCGATATCCTGTGGGCCGAGAAGAAGTACCCCGAGGTCGTCACCAAGACCGCTGCGATGGTCAAGGCCGAGCAGAAGCGTCGCGACGACTTCTACAAAGAGCGCAAGAAGTCCAAGAACATCGAGGGTATCGAGGTCCCGGTCGCACCGATGGTGCAGATGCTGACCTACCAGGCGCGTGCGAACGGCGCCCAGGAGAAGTGGGCCGAGGCCGTCAAGTCCCTCAACGCCGCGCTCAAGCTCGACCCGCTCGCCGCCGACTTGCTCATTCTGCGTGCCGACGCCTACATCGAGGCCGGCCAGAAGGACAGAGCCAAGAAGGACTTCGAGAAGGCGCTCGAGTACATCCCGGACTTCGCCCCGGCGCTGGCCGGCCTGGAAGCGCTCGAGAAGGATTCCCAGTAGCGGCGTGCCCCGACGCGGCCGTGATTGACTTCGTGAGGACTGACACACATGCCTGAGGACAACGTGAACAACCAGCAGCCTAACGGTGAGACCGTCTACACCGAGACCGTCGTCGAGTACGTGGACAACCGGCGCAGCCGCACCGTTCTCGCCGCCATCCTGGTACTGCTGTTCCTGCTTCTGATCGGCGTCGGTTTCTTCATCGTCCGTATCAGCCAGCCGGCTGCACCTCCCAAGAAGGCCGACCTGCCCACCGGCGTGTCGTGGGTCCGCTCTTTCTACGCGTGGGGCCGCACGCCCGACACGATGATGACCGCCCCCGTCGACGCGGACATCGCGCCCGACGGTACCGTGTGGGTCACTACCAACAAGCGCGTACTCGTCGGCTTCGACCAGAATGGCCAGACGCGCCGTGTCATCACGCGCCCCAACGTCGGCGCGCCCGGCGGGTTCATCTCGATCGAGGGTCTGGCCGTCGATCCCGACACCGGTGATCTCTACGTGGCCGAGTTCGGCCGCAACTCGGTCATGGTCTTCGGCCCCAACGGTGAGCTCAAGCGCGAGTTCGGTGTGGAGCTGCCGATGGAGATCGACGTGCGTGACGGCAAGGTCGCCGTCGCGGCCGCCTACGGCATCGGCATCTTCGATACCGAGGGCAAGCTCATCACGCAGTGGGGGCAGCGCGGCAAGGAGGATGCCGACGTCGACCTGCCCCACGGCATCGCGATCGGCCCCGACGGCAACGTCTACGTCTCGGACACGCAGAACAAGCGCATCAAGGCCTACACCCAGGACGGGCGCCTGCTGTGGATCAAGAGCTCCAAGGTGGCCGGTGACCTGAAGTCCAAGGTCGAGACCGAGACCATCGACGGCGTCATCCAGAACATGCAGATCCCCTCGAGCCTCACGTTCGACAACGCCGGTCGCCTGCTGCTCGTGGACCCCTTCGAGTTCCAGATCCTCGTGCTTGATCCCGCCAAGAAGGGCCAGGTCGTCGCGCGCTACGGTGAGTTCGGCCAGGAGGACGGCAAGTTCGCATATCCCACGGGTATCGCCTACGACCCCGCTCGTGACCTGATCGCGGTCGCCGACACCTCGAACAACCGTGCTCAGCTGATACGGCTCCCGGACACGGGAGGCAGCGCCATTCGCCGAAACCTCGCGTGGGCGACCGATCAGCCGATCTGGCTGTGCGCCATCCCGCTGATCCTGCTGCTCGCAGCGGTCGTCGTGTCAGTCCTTCGCCGTCGTCGTGCCAAGAAGGCCGAGGCCGAGCAGACGGCTGGAGAGCCGCTTGCCGACATGTGATGAGAATCACGTGAAAAGTACGAAGAAATGATGGATAGCAACCGATGATTATGTTAGGTTAAGCAAGGTACGTCCCACCATTGGGTTGAACGGGGCTTATTGCCCCGCAACGATTCTTGTCGCGGAAGGAGGTGAACGATCAAATGACACTTTCCAAGTCAATCGTTTCCAAGGAGTCTCAGACCATGAAGAAGACCCTCATCGTTCTGGCCCTGGCCGCGGCTCTTGTCCTCATGTTCGCGAGCGTCGCCATGGCCCGTCCGAACGGCAATATCTACATCTCTTGGAGCTCGGCCGCCCCGAACAACGTGGTGCCGACCCCGCACGCCGGTTACACCTCGGCGACCGAGAAGTGCAACGTGTGCCACTCGGTCCACTACGCCGCCACCTCGAACTTCACCTGGCCGGACACGGCCGGCGGTGGCGCCAACGCCTGGACCTCGGATGACACCGACACCGAGATGCTTCTCCGTTCGTCGGTTGCCAACGCGTGCAACTACTGCCACATCGAGACCTCGATCGGTGGCGTCCAGCTGTACGGCGGTATCGTGACCAACTACACCGTTGGTTCGACCTTCGCGCACAACGGCCCCTCGGCCGCGTGCTCGGGTTGCCACGCCGTTCACGGTGCGAACACCTTCCAGGGTGCCAACGTCACCAAGATCCTGCGTGTGCGTGCCGACCGCCCGATCCAGCCTGAGGTCATCGGCGCCGCTGGTGGTAACCCCGCCATCGCCCCGGTGTTCGCCAACCAGGCCGCTGCGGTCGTTTCCGCCAACAAGTACCAGCAGCAGATCGCCTTCTGCACCCAGTGCCACGCTGAGTACACCGATGCCTCCGAGTCGACCATCACTGGCGGCCCGGGTTACTACGACAACGGTTCGTACATCGCCGGCTCTGAGTACAAGGGTCACCCGCTGAAGAACTTCGACGCCAACTTCTCCGCGAAGGGCGCGAACTTCACCGGTCAGGCTGCCTGGGTTACCGCCGAGACCTGCCGCAACTGCCACGACGCTGGTAACGTGGACGAGTCTGGCGTGACCTTCAACAGCTTCCCGCACTACACCGACGGCTACTTCGTCTTCTCGACCTACGGCGACTTCCAGGGCAACAACGACGGCCCGGACAACGCCCGTACGGGCGCCTCGGACGGCAACTGCCTGAAGTGCCACATCAACGCCGCTCAGACCGCTGGTGTTGGCATCACCTTCTAGTCTCCTAGAAGCGATGCGTACCACGTGCTGAAACGCACGGAACGGCCCCCGGCAACGGGGGCCGTTCTTTTTGTCGGCTTCATGCCGTCTGCACACATATGGGCAGTGCATTTGCTACCTTGGTGAACCAGACTGAATGAATCGCCCCTCCATCGAGAGAAGCCCGCACACCGTGGCTGCCTGGTTCACCCCTAAGCGCATCGCATGGATCGTCGGCATCGGCGTATTTGTGCTGTTCGCCGTTGTGGTCGCGGCGGGCTCGAGCCCGCGCGCCTGCGCGGCATGCCACGGGGAGCTCGCTACGGCCCAGCAAGACTCCGCGCATGCATCCACCGGCTGCTACCGGTGCCACGCTCCCGGGATCGCAGACAAAGTCGCGTTCAAAGCGACCGAACTGTTCGTGATGTATCCCGCTGCGCTCACCGGCGGCGGGCTCACGGGACCGGTGGCCGAGACTCCGCGCGACGGCTGCCTCGACTGTCATGGTGACGTGCTCGACGACATCGCGCCGGGCAACTCGGGCATCCGTATCGATCACGCGGAGTGTGCTCCGGGTGCCACGTGCGACTCGTGCCACGCACCCACTGCGCATGGCAAGCAGGTTCGCTGGGTTCGCCAGCCCGTCATGGAAGACTGCACCGCGTGCCACAAGGAGCAGAACGCTCCGCTGGAGTGCGACACCTGTCACGCCGGCAAGCTGCGCACAGAGCGCCTCGAGGCAGGCCCCTGGCAGGTCACCCACGGGCCCGACTGGGAGCAGGTCCACGGCATGGGCGACCTCGAGTCGTGCTCGACGTGCCACGCCGAGGATTACTGCGTGAAGTGCCACAAGGTCGCGGTGCCACACACCAAGACCTTCGGCTCCGAGCACGGTGCTGCCGCCATCGCCGACAAGCAGTCGTGCTTCGACTGCCACAAGTCCAAGGCCTACTGCGACAGCTGCCATGGCATCGCGATGCCCCATCCGGGCGACTTCCTTGAGCGACACTCCCAGATCGCCGTCGATGTGTTCGACCCGGCGTGCGAGCGCTGCCACGCCCCCGAGGACTGCGAGCGTTGCCACAAGCGCCACGTCCACCCCGGTTTCGCGCGCGAAGCCGCCGGCCTCAAGCCGCCAGTTCCCGGGGCGGGTGATACGCGATGAACGAGAGGCAGATCGCGGCCGTACGCGACTCCATCCTCCAGGCCTTCCAAGACCCCACTGCTGACCCGATCGCGTCGGTCTTCGTGCTCGGCGCCGTGATCATCCTGGTTCTCATGGCGGTTCTCGGACTGCTGCTGCTCATCACTCCCAAGAAGCGCAAGGTCGTGAAGGTCAGGCGCTACGTCCGTCGACCGGTGGACGACGCGGCCGGCGAGCAGGTCACGGGCGATGTGCCCGCAGACGTCACCGCCGCCGCTACCGAACAGATGGACGAGGATGCGCTTGCGATCGAGGTCGCGGATGGGTCTGCCGATGCGGAGCTCACCGAGCCTGACACTGCCGTAGGTGCCGATGCGGCCGCTGCGAAGCCGGCACGTAAGCGCTTCGCGCTCCCCAAAGTGACGCCCCCCAAGTGGCTCACCGTGGGGCTGTCGTGGCTGTTCTCGGTGCCGGTGCTCCTGTTGCTCGCCTTCGCGACCACCTATGTGATCACGGGAACGGACGAGTACTGTGCTCGCACGTGCCACGCGAGCCAGGACGTCGTACGCCAAGCCGCAGAGCTCGACCACGCGTCGTGCGTGAGCTGCCACGAGACCCCTGGGATCCCGGGACTGTTCGCCAACAGCGCTTCGAGGACCAGGATGGCCGTCGCTGCCGTCATGGACCGGGAGCCGGGCGGCCCGGTGACCGTGGCATCTGCCAACTGCTCGAGCTGCCACGCCGAAGACATCGCCGAGACCACCCGCAGCGAGCGTGGCCTCATCATGTCGCACAAGGAGCCCGATGCAGCAGGCGTTGCCTGCACGTCGTGTCACGATGCGTCCGGGCACACCAAGCGTCGCGACTACTCCATGTCGAGCTGCCTGACCTGCCACGACGCCAAGCAGGCCTCCGCTGAGTGTGTCACCTGCCACTCGGGCGACCCGTACGCGATGCCGTCAGCCAACGCGAGCGAGGAGTCCACCCAGACGATGGGCTCCGGCGACGTGCTGTACCCTGCTGTCTTCATCTCCGACACCTCGTGCGGCGGTTGCCACAACGAGAAGAAGGAGTGCGATACCTGTCACGGCATCAGGATGCCGCACACGCCCGCGTTCAGGACCACAGGGACCCATGCCCGCGCGGCTGCCTTCGATCGTAAGCAGATGTGTTTCGAGAAGTGCCACGTCGAGGACGACTGCGCTTCGGCCTGTCACATCGGCAACTTCAACGCACACGGCGAGAACTGGAAGGTCGAGCACGCCAAGGCCGACCGGAACTCGGCATGTGTCTGCCACGCGCAGCGCACCGGCCGCACCGAGCCCATGTGCACCCTCTGTCACGACTTCTAGGAGCCGTGCTCGAACCGATGATGCTGGAGCGTGGGCGCCGCACTCGCTACAATGGCTCCCACGCATTCCAAGTCCCGTGACACGAGGAGCCACGCCGTGAAGTTCTCAGGTACCGCGCACAAGTACGGCCGCGACATCGACACCGATGTCATCATCCCGGCCCGCTACCTGAACACCAGCGATCCCTTCGAGCTGGCCAAGCACTGCATGGAGGACCTCGACGCGGGCTTCGTCGGCAAGGTCGAGTCCGGTGACATCCTCGTCGCCGAGGAGAACTTCGGCTGCGGCTCGAGTCGCGAGCATGCACCGATCTCGATCAAGGCCGCCGGCGTCTCGGTGGTCATCGCCAAGAGCTTCGCGCGCATCTTCTACCGCAACGCGATCAATACCGGCCTGCCGATCATGGAGTCGCCCGAGGCCGTCGACGGCATCAGCGACGGCGACCACATCGAGGTCGACGCGGATGCCGGCGTCATCACCAACCTGACCACCGGCGCGACCTACACCGCGCAGCCCTTCCCGCCGTTCGTGAAGGACATCATCGAGAAGGGCGGCCTGATCGAGGCCGTCAAGGAGAAGGTCCGCTCCTAGCGCCGAGCGCGCTTCACGAGCTCGAGCAGCACGTCTTTGAGGCGTGAGAACCGGACGTCGGGATCGAACTCCGTCAGTGCCCACGCCTGCCCCTCAAGATCGGGGGTCAGCTCGCCCGCGTCATGGCGTGCCTTGAGTCCGGACAACGCCTCGACCAAGCCGGGCACGTCGCCGAATCCCACCGTCGTGGTGTGGGGGAGCGGCATCGTGTAGACCACGCGCCGGCCGAACAGCAGCCCCTCCATCACCGTCCCGCCGACGGCGTCGTGCTCGACGAGGCGCACGACAACGCTCGCACGCCGGTAAGCGCTTGCAGGATCGTCCACGCGCCCCAGAAGTGTCACGTTGCCGGGGAGTTCCTCCCCATGGATCGAGCCGGTCCCCATGACCTCGAACACGACATCCGGCAACGACCGGGCCGCCTCGAGCAGCTGCGGGCCTCCATAGAAGCGGAAGCGGTCGCCTTCGCCGGTCGGCAGGTAGGTGAGTACCGTGAAGCGCTGTGGCATCGGCGGGACTTCATCAGGTGCTGACAGGACCGGTGCCGGGAACGGCACGGCGATCGCATCCACTCCGGCGGTCGCCAGCTCGTCTGCGAGGTGCGCGGCGCCCGCCATCGAGGGCATGACCTTGAGCGCCTCGGCGACCTTCGAGGGAACTGTCCCGGACTCGTAGGCGCGCAGGTGCGTCAGCACATCGGTGCCTATCCAGAACAGTGCGCAGCAGTCGCGCCCGCGGAGGCGCGGTGTCGCCATGAACATCCGGTCGAGCCGAGAGGCCGGGTCCAGTGTCACACCGACGCGAACGACCAGGTCCGCCGTCGCGAGACGCTTCACGAACCCGGGAATGCTGCCCGTCCCCGCACCCTGGACGAACGACGAGGCACGAAGCTCGGCGCCGAAGCGTGCGTTGAGACCGTCTGCGAGGATCGACGGCCACAGGTGGTGCAGCCCGACGAAGACGACGTGGGGTCGCGCCGCGTTGCTGGTCGGAGTCATCGGCGGGTCACCTCTTCGGCGACCCGAGCGAACTGCGCCGCCATCGATTCTGCGGTCACAGGCATCCGATCGGTGGCGGTCACATCGAGTGACTCGCCGGCCGACCAGCGTCGCCAGTAGCCGGTCAGTGCGGTGTCGATGTCCTCGTCGGTGTAGGCGAAGGTGACGCCTTCGGTGCCCTCGAGCAGGCAGGCGAGCTCGCTGTCGGGGCTTGCGCCCAGCACGAGCACGGATTTTCCGGCTGCCAGGTAGTGATGCGTCTTGAGCGGCACGCTCCACACGTCCTCGGGCCACGCCAGCAGCAACGCGACGTCGACGCGGGCAAGCTCTCTCGGCATGTCGCCGGGGTCCACCCATCCGTGCTCCACGAGCGCGTCGGACAGGCCACACTTCGCGGCATCGCGTGCCACCGAGTCGTCGGTGAGGCCGAACATCTCGATGCGCACCCGTGTCGCGTCGATCGTGCCGGCATCAGCCAGGCGTCGGATCGACTCCGCGAGCGGGCGGATCGTGCGGCGCCCCGTGTACCAGACGCCGAAGTGGCCGAGGCGGAGGAGCTCGTCGGGCACTCGGGGCGCCTGAGGGCGCCAGGGCTCGGGGTCGACCCCGGTGTAGATGGCGTGCGCCGGCGGGGAGAATCGTGAATCCAGCGTGGCCTTCAGGTGGCCGGTCACGGTGGTCAGCGCGTCTGCCCGGTCCACCAGTCGCCGCTCCGGGATGCGGTCGAACGCCTTGCGCAGCGGCCCGAGCGTGTACGAGGGGTTGTCGGTCCACAGGTCGCGGAAGTCGTAGACGAGCGGCGTGCGGCAGTGGTCGGCGACCATGCGCCCGACGAACAGCGCCGAGGGCGGCGGCGTGCTCGCGATGACGAGGTCCACCCCGGCGAGTGGTGTCGGTGCCTGCGCGAGGAAGCGTTTCACGGCGCCGATCCACCCGCGGTACTTGTCGGGGTGGCGGAGTAGCACGTCGGCCATCCGGGCAGCAGCGCGCACGGCCTTCTCGGCGGATCGGCCGCGTTTCCGGGCTTCAGCGGCGAGGTTGGCATCGGCGGTGAGGCCGGCCGCGTTCTTGGCCGCGTGGGCGGCGGAAGTGTAGGGGATGGCGACGACGTCGAAGCGCGGGTCGTCGGCGCCCGCCTCGGAGGTCAGGAAGACGACCTCGTGTCCGAGAGCGACGAGGCCCTCGGCGAGGCTGCGCATGCGCTGAGCCCGTGCGAACTCGAGGCATACGATGGCGACGCGCAGCCGGTCAGGGGCGTGTGTGGGCTCACTGGTTTCCATCGCCTCACAGGATAGCCGTTCACAGGCGCGCTCGCGTACACTGGAGCGCACCGCGTAACCAGCCAGGGAGGACTGAACCCGTGAGCACGTACCGCATCTGCTTGCTGCCCGGAGACGGCATCGGCCCCGAGATCACCGCCGAGGCGGTCAAGGTCCTCGGCGTCATCGGCGAGCGCCATGGCGTGAGCTTCGAGTACTCGGAGGCGCTGCTGGGCGGTGCCGCCATCGATGCGACCGGTACGGCGCTGCCCGAGGCGACGCTTGAGGCGGCGCACGCAGCCGACGCGGTGTTGCTCGCCGCCATCGGCGGGCCGAAGTGGGACACCACCGACCCCGCGAAGCCGCGCCCCGAGCAGGGGTTGCTCGGCATCCGCAAGGCGCTCGGGCTGTTCGCCAACTTGCGGCCGGTCAAGATCTTCGACTCGCTGCGTGACGCCTCGACCCTGAAGCCGGAGTTCCTCGAGGGCGTGAACATGCTCATCGTCCGCGAGCTGACCGGCGGCCTGTACTTCGGGGACCGGGCGCGGGAGATCGATGTCGCGGGCGCCGGCGAGGACGGCACGGTCGGCATGCGCGCGTACGACACGATGGACTACCGCGAGTTCGAGATCGCACGCATCGCCCGTACGGCGTTCGTGGCGGCTCGTGCACGCCGCGGCCGGGTGCACAGCGTCGACAAGGCCAACGTGCTCGAGTCGAGCCGCCTGTGGCGTGAGGTCGTACACCGCATCCATGAGTCCGAGTTCGGCGATGTCGAACTCGTCGACCAGCTGGTGGACAACTCGGCGATGCAGCTTATCCGCTACCCCGCTCAGTTCGACGTCATGGTGACCGAGAACATGTTCGGCGACATCCTCTCCGATGAGGCGTCGATGCTCACCGGCTCGCTCGGTATGCTCGCCAGCGCCTCGTTGGGGGACGGCACGGCGCTCTACGAGCCCAGCCACGGCTCGGCGCCCGACATCGCAGGCCAGGGCGTCGCCAACCCGCTCGCCATGCTGCTCTCGGTCGAACTGATGCTGCGCTACAGCTTCGAGATGAACGCGGCTGCCGACGAGCTTGCCGCCGCGATCGACGGTGTGCTGGCGGAAGGCTGGCGGACGCGCGACATCGCGGCTATCGACACGCCCGAGGACAGGATCGTGGGCACGCAACGGATGGGGGACCTGGTCGCGCAGCGACTGGGCGGATAAGAGGGGGCGCTTGGGTGGGGGGCAAGAAGCGCAAGAACGACGGGGGCGCGAGGACAGGTACGGCTAACGGAGCGGCCGTCGCGGAGACGAGACCGGGCGCGGGGCCGATAGCGCTCGTCGTGCTGACGCTCGTCGCGATGGTGAGCCAGCTGGGAAGCGCCGTGCAGGCGCAGGCCGTGGACGCGGCTGCCGTGGTGCTCGCGGCCACCGCGGTCCTTTCGGCGGGGCTGATCGCCTGGCGTCCGGCCACGCGGTTCTCGGTGACGCGGCTGGGGCTTGCCTGGACCGCGCTGCTGTCGTGGCTGCTGATCTCGACGCTGCTGTCAGATCGCATGTGGCCCGCGTTCATGGGGGAGGCCAACTTCCTCTTGGGATTCGGCGCCTTAGGTGCGCTCACCCTGATCGCGGGCGCCGCGCTGGACCGCGGGTCGGAAGTGCGCCGGCTGCTCGTGCTGGTCGCTCCGTGGGTCCTCATCGCACAGATTGCGATAGTCGCCGTGCAGCTTGTGGTCGGCGCGCATGCGGGCGGCTCGATGCCGAACTCGACGTATCTCGGCCAGATCGTGGTCATGTTGCTGCCGTGGGTGCTCGCGCATGACGCGCCGGCGTCACTGCCACGTGCCGTGCGTCTCGGCATCGCCGTGGCCTCCGTCGTGATGCTGGGCGCTGCAGGATCGCGTGTCGCCGCGGTCGTCGCAGTCGCCTGGCTCGTCGTCACGGTGATCAACGCCTCCCACCTGGCCAGGCGTACGAGGATGTGGGTCACTGCTGGCACCGTCGTAGCGGTGCTGCTGGCCGGGTTCGTCTTCGCGCGCGCCGAGATCGTCGGCACCGCGGGCATCGAGACGTTCGGCGAGCGCCCGGCGATGTGGCGCGTCTCGCTGCTCGCGCTCGAGGAGTCACCGTGGGTGGGCTACGGGCCGGATGGCTTCATCGCCGGCGGGTCGGAAGTCGTGTCGGTCGCGCTGGCCGAAGCCGGCAATGTCATCACCTTCCGGCCGGGTGCCGCCGACCCGCACAGCCTCGTGATCTGGATGGCGCTCGCGGGCGGTTTCGTGGCGTTGGCCTTCTCGGCGTGGTTTGCCGTCGAGCTCGCGTTGCGCTGGTTCGCTGCGCGTCGTGGCGGTGTGGACTTCGCGCCGGGAGCGTGGGGCGTGGTCGGCGCGGTGGTCGTGTACCTCACGGCTCCTGCTGCGATCCAGACACTGCCGCTCCTGGGTCTGGTCGCCGGTGTGTCGATGATTCTCCCGACGTCGTCTGAGCGCACGCAGCCTGCGTGGGTGCCCGGTGCTGTGCGTTTCGCCGCGGCAGCGCTGGGCGCGCTGTGCCTGGTGTACGGGCTGAACGCCGCCACGCGCTTTGGTCTGGAGGAGACCGGCCCCGAGGTCTCGCCCGGCAAGGTTGCCGGAGTGCAGCGGGCGATCGGTATGTGGCCGATGGATCCGCACCTCATGTATCTCGCGTCGCTGCACCTGGGGTACGTGGCGGCGACGGATCCTTCGGTCGCGGCCCAGCGCCCGGATCTGGACGCGATCCAGCAGACGGCGGACCTCGACTCCCACAATCCCTTCCACGCGCTCGAACTCGCGCGCACGCTCAAGTTCTACGGAGAGCCCGCCGAGCGCATCGAAGACGCGTTCATGGAGGCATTCCAGCGCTACCCCGCATACCCCCTGGCGCGAGCCGAGTACGCGGCGTTCCTCGCCGAGCAAGGCCGCCTCGCCGAGGCCGCCGAGCAGGTGCGCATCGCCGAGCTCGTGCCCGATCAGGACACGGGGCGTCTGGGCGCACTCGAGGCCGCACGGGCACTGATCCAGGCGGGAGCGGTCGGGGGAGAGACGACGCCGACGCCCGCGCCCTGAGCCTTCAGCGCAAGGGCCGGACTAGCAGGCGTTGCCGGGCGCGGTGGCCTGCAACAGGGCGAGAGCCTCTTCGCGCAACCCTTCCTTGCGGCCGTCGAGTGCCGACTGCACCAGCGCATCGACGCGGGCGTCGAAGTCGGCGCACAGCAGCGGCAGGGCGTTGAGGCGCAGGATCGCGTCGCGCTCTGTGGCCACGAGCTCCTCGGAGTGGCTCACGAGCACCTCGTGGAGCTTCTCGGCGGGGCGCAGGCCGGTGAACTCGATCTCGGCGGGCACGCCTGAGAGCGCGATCATCTTGCGGGCCAGGTCGACGATCTTGACCGGCTCGCCCATCTCGAGGACGAACAGGTCGCCGCCGTCTGAGAGCGCCTGGGCCTGGAGCACCAGGCGGGCGGCCTCGGGGATCGTCATGAAGTAGCGGGTGACGTCGGGGTGCGTGACCCGCAGCGGCCCACCCGAGCGCAGCATCTCCTCGAACAGCGGCACGACGCTGCCTCGGCTGCCCAGCACGTTGCCGAAGCGGACCGCGACCGCCTTGAGCCGGCCGCGCGAGCACGCCGAGAGCATCACGCGCTCGGCCACTGCCTTCGTGGTGCCCATCATCGACTGCGGCTCGACGGCCTTGTCGGTCGAGATCAGCACGAAGCGCTCGACGCCGTTGCGCTCGGCGGCCCACAGCACGAGTCGCGTGCCGAGCACGTTGGCCTTCACGGCCTCGTCGGGCTCTGACTCCATGAGCGGCACGTGCTTGTACGCGGCGGCGTGGAGCACGACCGCGGGCTTCTCGGCGGCGAACAGCGCGTCGAGCTTGCGGGCGTCACGGACGTCGACGAGGTGCATCTCGGCGACTCCGGGGGCGATGCGGCCCAGCTCGAGGTAGAGCTCGTAGAGGCGGCTCTCGTCGGTCTCGATGAGCAGCAGCCGCGAGGGGCCCAGCGTGAGCAGCTGGCGGCACAGCTCGCTGCCGATCGAGCCGGCGGCGCCGGTGACGGCGACCACGCGGCCGGCGATGGTCGAGGCGACCTGGTCGACGTCGATGGGGGCGGGAGCACGGCCGAGCAGGTCCTCGACCTCGACGCGGCGCAGGTCGGTGAGGCCCACCGACGACTTGCCGATCACGAGCTGCGGCATGATGCGGGTCTTGACCCCGGCCTCGGCCGCGCAGTTCAGGACCTCGCGGATGGCCTCGGGGGTGGCCGATGGCATGGCCACCAGCACCTCCTCGGCACCGAAGTCCGCGATCGCCTCGGGCAGCTGCGAAGTGGGGCCGACGACCGGGACGCCACGGATGACGCGTCCGTGCAGGTTGGCGTCGTCGTCGAGGAAGCCGACGGGGTGGAGCGCCAGATCGGGCTGGTTCTCGATGTCGCGCAGCAGCAGCGAGCCGGCGTTGCCTGCGCCCACGATCAGCACTCGGGTGCCGACGCGTGCCTGTGCGGCCTCGGCGTACGCGTAGACCCGCACGCTCAGGCGCAGAGCCGCCGAGCCGAGCAGCACGAACAGCCACTGGATGACGAGGATGCCGACCGGCACGAGGCGGTTGCCCGGCTCGGAGAGCACGATGTCGAGGGCGAGCAGGCCCGCCAGCCCCAAGACGCTGGCTCCGACGAGTCGGATGAGCGCGTCGACGCCCACGAAGCGCAGCACGAGGCGGTAGACGCCGAAGCTCCAGAACAGGCCGACGTAGACGATGACGCCCGCGCCGATCGCGAGCGGGATGTTGCGCTCGGCCCAGGTGGGGGGCATACCCTCGAAGCGCACGTAGTACGCCGCCACCGTCGCGACGATGACGATCGCCGCGTCGAGCAGGCGCAGCAGGATGCCGCGCACGCGGCCGGTGAAGGCGCCCCTGATCATGCCGGGCTTCTCGGCGCTCACGGGGCGGCCACCTCCATGACCTTGGCCACGGCGGCCGCCATGTCGTCGATGTCGGTGTCGGTGAGCGTCGGATGCACGAGGAAGGCGAGCGAGGTCTCGTGGGCACGCGCGGCACCCGGCAGAGGGGCGGCGGGACGCAGGCCCGCGAGAGCGAACGCCTCCTCGCGGTAGATCTCGGCGGCTGAGCCGTAGAAGCAGCCCACGCCCTCGGCTGAGACGGCGGCCATCACGCGGTCGCGGTCCCAGCCAGGCGCCAGGGCCTCGGGCTCCACGTGGGTGTAGAGACGGTAGAACGCGTGGGTCGCGCCCTCGCGCGGCAGCGGCACGCGGATGCCGGGCAGCTTGGCGAGCGCGGCGGCGAGCCGGGTGGCGTTGCGGGTGCGTGCGGCGTGCCACGCGGGGAGCTCGGCGAGCGCGGTCAGGCCGATGGCGGACTGCATCTCGGTCAGCCGCCAGTTGGTGCCGAACGAGTCGTGCAGCCACTTGAAGTTGGCGCCCGGCGCCTTGCAGGGGTCGAGCACCTTCTCGAGCGACTTGCCGTGGTCCTTGTACTCCCAGGCGCGGCGGTAGACCACGTCGTCGTCGAGCACGAGCATGCCGCCCTCGCCGCCGGTGGTGATGATCTTGTCCTGGCAGAACGAGAACGCGCCCGCGTGTCCGATCCCGCCGACGGGTACGCCGTCGAGCGTGGCGCCGTGCGCCTGTGCGCAGTCCTCGATGACGACGAGGCCGTGCTTCGCGGCGAGATCCATGAGCGGGGCCATCTCGACCGGCCAGCCGCCCAGATGGACGGGGATGATCGCGCGGGTGCGCTCGGTCACGCACGCGGCGGCGGTCTCGGCGGACATGTTGCCTGAGTCAGGTTCGATGTCGGCGACGACCGGGGTGGCGCCGACGACGGCAACGGCGCTCGCGGTGGCCACGAACGTCCGGGCAGGGACGATGACCTCGTCACCGGCACCGATCCCGTACGCTCGCAGTGCGAGTTCGAGGGCGAGCGTGCCGTTGGCCAACGCGATGCCATGGGAGCGCCCGCAGTACGCGGCGTAGGCGGCCTCGAAGGCACGGCCGCGGTCACCGGTGTGGTAGTTGATGCGCCCGGAGCGCAAGACCGCCTCGACCGCCGCGATCTCGGCCTCGGTGGGGTCGGGCCAGCGCGGCATCGGCGCGCTGCGCAGCGGCGCTCCGCCGTCGATCGCGAGCATCGGTGCCGTCATCGGGCGTGTCCGCGCACGATCGGGCGTGCCGGGGTGCCGACGCAGACGGTGTCGGCGGCGACGTCGTCGGTGACGGTCGCGCCCGCGCCCACGATGCTCCAGGCGCCGATGCGCGCTCCGGGCGAGGCGCACGAGCCCACGCCCACGAGCGCGCCTTCGCCGACGCTGACGTTGCCGCACAGGTTCACACCCGGTGCGATGTGGGCGTGATCGCCGATGCGGCAGTCGTGATCGACGGTGCAGCCGGTGTTGAGGATCGCGTCGTCGCCTATGACCGCGTCAGGATTGACCACGACGCCGGCGAACACGACGCTGCCCGCGCCGATGGTGGCGGACTCGGCGATCACCGCGTCGGGATGCACGACCGGCACGGCCGACAGGCCGGCGGCCGTGAGCTCTGCGAACCGCTCGCGCCGCGCCCGGTTGTCGCCAAGCGCCACGACGAACCCCTCGGCGGCGACGCCGTCGAGCGAGCGCACGAGCGTAGCGCCGAGCAGCTCGGCGATGTCGGTGCGCTCATCGAGCACCGCGACGATGTCGTGGCCGGCAGCGCGCGCGGCGTCGATGACGACCTTCGCGTGCCCTCCGGCACCTGCGACAACGATTCTCACTTAGGCTCTGTCTCCTCGGTTTCGTCCTGCTCGGCCGTGCCGGCGAACGGGGTAGCGGTCGCTGCGCCCGGCTCGGCCACGCCCTCGCGCGACAGCGCGACGGCGAACGTCTTCACAAGGATACGCGAATCAAGGGCAATCGAGCGCTCGTCGACGTAGCGCACGTCGAGCGCGAGCCGCTCTTCCCACGACAGCGCGTTGCGCCCGCTGACCTGCGCAAGCCCGGTGATGCCCGGCCGCACGTCGTGGCGGCGCGCCTGCTCGGGCGTGTAGCGGTCGAGGTAGTCGAGCAGCAGCGGCCGCGGCCCGACGAAGCTCATCTGCCCACGCACCACGTTGACCAGCTGCGGCAGTTCGTCGAGCGACGTCGCGCGCAGGAACCGCCCCAGCCCCGTCAGTCGCTGCGCGTCGCTGCCGACCGCCTCGAGGTGGCCGGTGCCCGCGGGGGCCGGACGCATCGTGCGGAACTTCCACAGCTCGAACGGCTCGCTGAGAAACCCGGCGCGCGTCTGGCGGAAGATCACGGGGCGCCCCATTCCGATCGCCACGACCAGCGCAATGGCGGCCAGCAGCGGCGAGAGCACGACGAGCAGCAGCAGCGCGAAGGTCGCGTCGAGCGCGCGCTTGAGCGGATCGTAGGAGCGGCGTTCGGGCAGGCGGTCGCTCATCGGCGCTCCTGCGCTCTGCGCGCGTCTCGGATAGCCAGCGCGTCGGCGTAGAGGCGGTCGTGCTCGGCGAGCACCCGCTCGATGCCGAACTCGGTGCACGCGCGCTCGCGTCCGGCCGCCCCGCGCCGCGAGGCCTCGGTGCGATCCGAGGCCGCCTCGGCGAGCGAGCGCCCGAGCGCCTCGGCGTCGTTGCGCGCTGAGATCCAGCCGGTCTCGGGGGTGACCGCGTCGGCGATCCCGCGCGTGTCGGTCCCGATCACCGGCAGTCCGCATGCCATCGCCTCGAGTACCGAGCGGGCGAGCCCCTCGCGCACCGAGCACAGCAGCAGCGCGTCGCTGGCGGTGAGCAGCCCCGGCACGTCTCGGCGGTAGCCCGCGAAGCGCACGCGGTCGCTCAGGCCTCGTGCGACCACGGCGGTGCGGATGTCGCCTTCGAGTGGTCCCGCGCCCACGAAGCACAGCACCACGTCGTCGCGGTGGCACGCCTCGAGCGCGTCGAGCGCGAACGCGTGCCGCTTGAGCGGCGCGAACTCGGCGATCATGGCGACCATGAAGTCGCCGTTGGCGACATCGAGCTCGGCACGCAGGGCGGCTCGGCGGGTGAGCGAGACGGCGTCGGGGCGGTAGCGCTCGCAGTCGACGCCGATGCCGGGGAGCAGGCGCACGCGCTCCGGGTCGATGCCGCCCAGCCCGCGCGCCGCCGAGAAGTCCTCGGCGTTGATGGTGATGAGCAGGTCGGTCCACGGCGCAGCGGTGCGCTCGAGCGTGCGAAACACCGCGTTGGTCGCCTTCGAGCCGCCCTTGAAGAAGTGGAAGCCGTGGGCGGTGTAGACCACGGCCGGCCGGGTGGACGCGGGGATCGAGCGGGCGGCGCGTCGGGTGAGGAACGCGGCCACGGGCGTGTGTACGTGCACGAGGTCGTAGCCGCCTTCGAGTAGCAGCTTGCGTACCTGGCGGGTGGCGGCGAGGTTGCCGGGGTGTGCGGGGCTGCGTCGCCACGTCGCATCGAAGCGCCGGTCGAAGTGGGATGCGATGCGGGAGTTCGAGCTCGCACCGTTGGCGAGGGCGTCGACCTCCCAGCCCTGTTCGCGCAGGTGGTCGGCGAAGGGGGTCAGGAACGCCTCGAGCGTGATGTCGACGGTGGTGACGAACAGGGCCCGGCTCACGAGGCGCCTCCTGCCCGGTGCGACCGTGCGCGGCCGACCGCGGCCCTGATGACCCGGTCGGTATCGGCGGCGCGTGCGGCCCACGAGTGCTCGGCCACGGCGGCTTCCCGGCCACGCCTTCCCATCTCGGCGGCGGTCTGCGGGTCGCCGGCCAGCGCCGCCACCGCGCGCGCGAGCGCCCCCGCGTCGCCGGGTGGCACCGACAGCCCGCAGGCGGTGGCTTCGACCAGCTTGTCCATGCCGCCGACGGCGCTTACGACGACCGGCACACCGCAGGCCATCGACTCGAAGAGCTTGAGCGGCGCCAGGCCGCTGGCCTCGTGCACCGACGCGCTCTTCGGGATCAGGGAGGCCACGGCCCCGCCGACCAGACCCGGGATCTCGCGGTAGCCGATCGGTCCCAAGTAGGTTGCAGCGGAGTTCTCGACGGCCTCGCGTTCCATGCCGTCGCCGGCGACCACCAGGGCTACGCCAGCGGACCACTCCGGCGATTCGAGGGCGGCAAGCGCGGTGGAGATGCCCTGCCACGGCGCAAGCGCGCCGAAGAAGACGGCGTAGCGCTCCGGCAGTCCCTCGGGTCGGGGCGCGTCAGGGGAGAACAGCTCGGTGTTCGCGCCGTTGGGGACCACCGCCGCGGTGTGACCGCCGGTCTGCTGGGTGAGCCACTCGGCGAGCTGCGGGGTCACTGCGATGAGCGCGTCCGCGTCGCGATACTGCTCGCGCTGGCGAGCGATGAACCAGCGCTTGGCGAAGCGCGCGGCCGGCCACGCGATGAACAGGTCGTCGTAGGGCCCGTTGCACTCCTGGATCACCGGCCGCCCGGCGGCGCGTGCGGCGCGCGAGGCGGTGTAGGCCAGTGGGTGGGCGCGAACGTAGACGGCGTCGTACTCACCGAGCCGGGCGATCAGGCGCTTCTGCACCCGCGAGAACTCGGCGAGGCGACCGGCGATACCCGGAGCGGTCCCGCCGACGTATGCGGGCTGGTAGAGGTCGACGCTCCAGCCGAGCCCTTCGAGCCCGGAGATGATCTCGTGCACGTGAGCGTAGCTCGCTTGGCCCTCGGTGGTGGCCTGCAGGCACAGGTAGGCCAGACGCTGGCTCATCGCTCGGCTCCGTCCGCCAGGGCGCCGGCGAGCGCCGAGAAGCGGGTCGCCGGGTCGAACTCGCGCCGCGCCCACGCGCTCGCGTCAGCGTCGGGCTCGAACGTGCCGGCGGCGTGACGCTGAGCGAGCGCCTTGAGCGCGCCGATGAGCGCCGGGGCGTCTCGGAACGGCACGAAGGTGGCGTGTGCCAGCTCGTGGCTGTAGATCACGGGGCGTCCCCACGCGAGCCCCTCGACCGCGGTGCCGCCGATCGAGTCGTACTCGGTCAGGCGCACGACGCACGACGCGTCGGCATACAGCCCCGCTGTGTCGGCGACCCATCCGGCGAACTCCAGGTTGGCGGGTGCGTCCTCGACCCACGCACCGGCCCCGCCCATGACGACGAATCGTGCGTCCGGCAGCGCGCGGGCGGCTGCGACGAGCTCGGGGCCGCCGTAGAACTCCGGGCGCGCGTCGGGGACGTAGGACAGCACCGTGAAGCGCTCGGGCATCGCGGGCAGCCGATCAGGGGAGGGGACGCCCTCCCACGGGAACGGCACGACGCGGGCGCCGATCCCGAGTGTGCCCAGATCGCGCGCGAGCGGCTCCGAGCCGGCGAAGTGTTCGCGGCCCGAGATCGCGCGCCGCAGGCGGTCGCCGTGCCCGGCGGCCGTGTCGGCCAGCGCCCGCTGTACGTCGGTGCCGATCCAGTAGTGGATGATGCGGGTGTCTCGGCCGGCGAGGGCGAGCGCGAGTGTGGCGTCGAAGATCCGCCCGCGCACCGTGGTCGCGCCGGGGCGGAACCCTACGAGCAGCAGGGTGTCGGCGCTGTGGACGGCGCCCCATCGCGACAGGGAGAGTGCGTCGGATCCGCGGTCGAAAGCGGCTACCTCGGCGCTCAGACCGGCGTAGCGCGCCAGGCCCTCGGCCAGCGCGCGCGCCCATCGGCCCTGGCCGGCGAGCACGACGCGTCCGGGCGAGCTCACCCGTCGACCTCCGCCAGCCCCACCGCCGCGCCGACCACGAACCACCCCATGATCAGGAACGCGAGCGCCTGGGTCGCCACCGCGGTCATCGACGACAGCCCCAACGCGATGGCGAAGGCCGGGCCGAAGCTCGGAGCGGCAGGCGGACGGACACAGAACCACAGCCACAGCAGCAGCGCGACCGCGGCGAACACGCCGAGCGGACCGGCCAGCACGAGCCGGTGGATGAAGTCGTTGTCGGGAGCCCCGCCCAGCACGCGGCCCGGGGCCTCCCAGGCGCCGAGCGGCTTCTCGAGGAACACCTCCCACGCCCGTCCCCACACCTGGGTGCGCGCGTCGAGGTTCTTGTCGGCGCCGGTCCCTTGAGTGACGGTCGCGGCGCCGGTGGTGAAGCGCGAGGTGAGCGACTGCATGGCGCGCGGGCCGATCGTGACGTAGGTGAGCGCGCCGACCACGAGCAGCCCGGCGGCGCCGACGATCACCCAGCGCAGCACGGCGCCCTTGGAGTTGCGGCGCAGCGCGTCGAAGACCGCGAACGCGAGCAGTGCGATCACGACCAGAGCGGCGGTACGTGACTGGCCGAGTGCGATGACGATGAGCGACCCGGTCACACCGGCCCAGCGCATCGGCCCGTTCTTCATGCCGAACAGGGCCCACGTCAGCACGACGACGCCGAGGAACGAGTAGCTGTTGGGGTTCACGTCGAAGCCCTCGGCACGCCCCATGGCGAACTGGGCCTTGAAGACCTTGGCCATCTCGAGGTCCCACTCGGCTATGAAGCGGCCGGGCGCCGTGTCGATGCCCTGGCGCTGCATCATCTGGAACGCGCCCATGATCGCCTGCGCCCACACCGCGAGCAGCGCGGCCCAGTCGACGACGCGCCGGTCGTGGTAGGCGAACGCGATGCCGGTGGCGAGAGCGCCTGCCGAGGCCAGCTCGGGCAGCGCGAAGTGGAAGACCACACCGGCGTGCCCGGTCCTGGCCGCCGCCACGCCGAGCGACACGCAGTCGAAGGCGAGCACCGCCCACGGCACCCACCACCACGAGCGCTTGCGCATCGCGACGAACACGGCGGGCACGAGCGTGAGTGCGGCGATGCCCAGCACGACCGGCACGAGGTGCAGCAGCCGCAGCCGGATCGTCGAGCTACCGAGAAGGACCGGCTCGACGAAGCGCATGATCCAGAAGAAGCGGTTCGCCATGATCGCGGTGAACGCGATCACGAGCGCCATCAGCAACGCCGAGACGGGACCGTTGGCGACGCCCTCGGATGCGGGGGGCGCGGCCGGCGCGGGCTTCTCGGGATGCGGGATCATGTCGTCGGCTTCGGGCACGCCACAACCTTACCGCAAACACCTGCGGTTATGGTCGATTCGTTGCCCCTTCGCCACAGTCGTGCTGCTACACTGTACGGACTCATCAGGCGTCACCGAGCGTGGGAGAGGGGTGTGGTTTGCGATGTCGCTTCCGACCGTGGACAAGATCTGGATGGACGGCGAGTTCGTCGACTGGGACAAGGCCCAGGTCCACGTACTGACCCACGCCCTGCACTATGGCTCCGGTGTCTTCGAGGGCGAGCGGTGCTACGAGACGGCTGAGGGCCCTGCGATCTTCCGCTCCCGCGAGCACGCCGAGCGCCTGCTGCGCAGCGCCAAGATGCTCTACATGGATCCCGGCCTCACGGTCGAGGAGATCATGGAGATCAAGCGCGAGCTCGTGCGGGTGAACAACCTCAAGAGCTGCTACCTGCGCCCCGTGGTGTACCGCGGCTACGGCGTGATGGGGCTCGACCCGATGCCGGCTCCCACTCAGATGTTCATCGCCGCGTGGCCGTGGGACACCTACCTGGGCGCCGAGGGCCTGGAGAAGGGCGTTGCGGTGGGCGTGAGCAGCTGGCGTCAGCGCGGCATCAACTCCACCCCGCCCGCGATCAAGGCCTGCGGCCAGTACCTCAACTCGAGCTTCGCGCGCATCGAGGCCAACCGCCACGGCTACATGGAGGCCATCCTGCTCAACGAGGAGGGCAAGGTCTGCGAGGGGACGGGCGAGAACCTGTTCATCGTCCGCGACGGCGTGATCTCGACCCCGCCGGTCTCCGACGGCATCCTCGAGGGCATCACCCGCGACTCGATCATGGTCATCGCCGACGACCTGGGCTACCCGGTCATCGAGGAGTCGATCGTCCGCACCGACCTCTACACCTGCGACGAGTTCTTCATGACGGGCTCGGCCGCCGAGGTCGTGCCGGTGCGTTCGGTCGACGGCTATGAGCTGGGCGACCCCGGCCCGGTGACCAAGGAGCTGCAGGAGACCTACTTCCGCGTGGTGCGTGGCGAGGAGCCCGCCTACGCCGAGTGGCTCGACGTCGTCTAGCGCCGTGAATGCGGCCGCCGACACGGTGGCGGACACCCCCGACATCGCCGAGAAGCCCGGTGCGCTGCGCGCGCTGGTGGCCGAGTTCGGCGTCCCCGGTGCGCTCGTCGCGCTGACCGCGGCCACGGGCTTCGTCGCGTTCCCTTGGGCCGGCAGCGGCTACGATGCGCGCTATGCGCTCGTGGCGATCGCCGCCGCCTGCTGGCTCGCGGCCTGGGCGCTCGCGCCACGGCTCGGGTGGAGTGTGGACCCGGTGCTGGCGCGCGCGGCAACGGTGGCCGGCGCCGTCGTGCTCGCCTCGACGTTGCTGTCGCCGGTGCCGCTCGACGCGCTGTTCTCCGAGGCGACCACGGAGGCCGGTGCGATCCACTGGCTCGCGAACCTCGCGGTGTTCGTGCTGGCCGCGGCGCTGCCGTTCGACCGGCGGGTTGCCCGCGGGCTGGCACTCGCGTTCGCCTGGGTCGTGCCGATCGCGTTTCTCGGCTTCGGGCAGTCGTTGTTCGGGGCCGTGCGCACCACGCTCGAGAACGCCGACTACTTCGCGGCCGCGATGGTGCTGTTCGTCCCGCTCGCCTTCGGGTTCGCGGTGCTCGCGCGTCGCCGTTGGGTCGCGGTCGTGTGGCTCGCCTCCGCGGCGCTGCTCGCCATCGCCATCGCGACTGCGGGCGCCTCGTCCGGGTTCGCCGGCCTGGCGATCGTGCTGCTGCTGTTGGGTGCCTACGCCCCGCGCGCCTACACGCTCGCGCACCCCGTCCCGGGTGCCAAGTGGGCGGCTGCGGCGATAGCCGCCGGGCTGCTTGCGCTGCAGGTGCCGCAGATCCTGCGCGCGGTGGTCGCGGCGCCGGTCGTGGGCCCGCTCGTGGGCGTGGCCGGCACGACGCGCGCGAACTTCTGGGAGGCCGCGGCGCGCGCTTTCGAACTCAGGCCGCTGCTCGGCCACGGCGTGGACGGCTACGCCCGCGCGGTCCAGGGCTTCATGCCCGCCGAGCAGTTCGCTCTCGAGTCCGCCGTACTGCCGCAGTACCAGCTGCCGGCCGACGCGCACTCGGCGATCTGGACGATCCTCGTGCTGTTCGGCGCGGTGGGGCTCGTGGTGATGGCGTGGCTCGGGTGGCTGTGGGCTCGCAGGCTGCCGGTGCAGTGGAAAGCCACCTGGCGCGACGTCGAGGCCCCGCCCGAGCCGGGCGCCGACCCGGCCGCGGACCTCGCGCTCCTGCGTGCGTGCGTATGCGTGGGCGTTCTCGGCTACGCGACCGTGCTGCTCTTCGTACCGATGAGCCTGCTCGGCGGCTCGCTGCTGTCGCTGTTCGCCGGGCTGTCCGTCGCGCGTGTGGCGGGGAGCGCACCGATATCGCTACCCGCTCGGCGCACGCCGGGCGTCCGGGTGCCCGTGCTCGTGGCCGCCGCGCTGCTGGTACTGCTCGGGGGGGTGCGTGCCGGCGACTCTGCGCAGCTTGCGTGGGCCGTCTCGACCGAGGACCCGGCCATCCAGCGCGCGGCGCTCGAGCGCTCGATCGCGCTGGAGCCGTTCCGGGCCGAGATCCGGTTCCTGCGCCTGCTGCAGGAGTTCTCGGCGGGCGCCGAATCCGGCGACATGACGGCGTTTCACGAGGCGGTGGACGCCGAGCGCCCCATCGTGCGCGACTACGCGCCGTACATGGCCTTCCTCACGATGGTGAGCCTCACCGAGGCCCAGGGCACGGGACGCACCGACGTCGAGTGGGAGCGCGCCACGCTCGAGCGCACGCGCGCGCTGTCCCCGCATCTGCCGATGGTGAAGTCCTCTGCGCTGCAGATCGCCATCGTCGAGGGCGACCAACCGGCTGCCCTCGAGGCCATCGAGGTGCTCGAGCGCGACCGGGTGCCGCTGCTGTACTGGAAGGGCCTGACCGACCCCGAGATCGGCCCGATCGCCCCGTAAGCGGTATCATCGAAGGTCCACGGGCGATGTGGAGACGGCCCGCGGACATGACGCGGGAGCGAAGGGGCATCATGGCGGTCACGCTCTACGACACCACCTTGAGGGACGGCACGCAGCGCGAGGGCATGTCGCTGTCGGTCGAGGACAAGCTGCGGATCGTGGCCAAGCTCGACCAGCTCGGCGTGCACTACGTCGAAGGCGGCTTCCCCGGCTCGAACCCCAAAGACGTCGAGTTCTTCGAGCGGGTCGGCGAGCTCAAGCTCGAGACCGCGGTCGTCTCGGCGTTCGGGTCGACGTGCCGCAAGGACACTCCGGCCGCCGAGGACGCGGGCCTGCAGGCGCTGCTCGACACCGGCTGCGCGGCGATCTGCATCTTCGGCAAGGCGTGGGACGTCCACGTCACCGAGACGCTGCAGACCTCACTTGCCGAGAACGTGCGCATGGTGCGCGACTCGGTCGCCCATCTCAAGGCCGCCGGACGTACCGTCTTCTTCGACGCCGAGCACTTCTTCGACGGCTTCAAGGACAACACCGCCTACGCGATCGAGGTCTGCCGCGCGGCCGCCGACGCCGGTGCCGACGCGATCGTGCTGTGCGACACCAACGGCGGCACGCTGCCCCACGAGGTCATGAAGATCGTGACCGAGATGGCGCTCGTGCTCGACGTGCCGCTCGGCGTGCACGCCCACAACGACTCGGACTGCGCCGTGGCCAACTCGATTGTCGCGGTCGAGGCCGGATGCGTGCACGTGCAGGGCACGATGAACGGCTACGGCGAGCGTGCCGGCAACGCCGATCTCACGAGCATCATCCCGGCGCTCGTGCTCAAGATGGGCGACGACTGCCTCACGCGCGACCAGCTCAAGCTGCTCACCGAGACGGCGAACTTCGTCGCCGAGACCGCGAACCTTTCGCCCAACCCGCACCACCCGTACACGGGCGCGAGCGCGTTCGCCCACAAGGGCGGCGTGCACGCGAGCGCCGCCGCACGGTTGCCCGAGGCCTACGAGCACATCGACCCGACCGCGGTGGGCAACCTGGCGCGCGTCGTGGTCAGCGAGCTCGCCGGACGCGCGTCACTCACGCTCAAGGCCAAGGAGATGGGCATCGAGCTGACCGGCGACACCGCTGCCGAGGTGCTCGACTCGATCAAGGACCTCGAGTACCACGGCTACAGCTTCGAGACCGCGGACGCCTCGCTCGAGGTCATGCTCAAGAAGCGACTCGGCACCCACGAGCCGGCGTTCCGTCTCGAGGCGTTCCGCGTGATCGCCGAGAAGCGCGAGGACGGGCGCGTCATGACCGAGGCCACCATCAAGATCCACGTCGGCGGGCAGCGCTACATCGCCACCGCCGAGGGGAACGGTCCCGTCAACGCGCTCGACAAGGCGCTGCGCATCGCCATCGGCCGCTACTACCCGGCGCTCGCCGACATCGAGCTGACCGACTTCAAGGTCCGCGTGCTCGACGAGAACAAGGGCACCGGGGCGGTCACGCGCGTCCTCATCGAGACGAGCGACCACGAGAAGACGTGGGGCACCGTGGGTGTCTCGGAGAACATCATCGAGGCCTCGTGGGAGGCGCTCGTCGACGCGGTCGAGTACGGCCTGGCGCACACGCGGAGCCCGCGGGACTGAGCGAACGCGTCGTCGGGCTCCCCGCGCGCCGATGCCGTTGACGGCAAATCATCCCTGCAAGCAGCAGGAAATCAGAGGGAGCGCATGGAAGACCGCATACAGACCGACCCGCTCGATCGCATCAAGGGGCTGGGAATGCGCGTCGTCCGTGTGCTTCACGAGGGCGATTGCAGATTCGGACTCGCAGACACTGACACCGTCACCCTCATGACAGATGAGCCCTTCGCGGCCTGGGAGCCCGAGGGCCTCCTTCCGCTCTCCGAGGCACACCTGCTCGCTCCCGTCGCGCCCACCAAGGTCGTGTGCGTGGGGCTCAACTACCGCAACCACATCGCCGAGATGGGCCACGACATGCCCACCGAGCCGGTGATCTTCCTCAAGCCCTCGACCGCCGTCATCGGCCCCGGCCAGACGATCCCGCTGCCGCCCGGCGTGGGCCGCGTCGACCACGAGGGCGAGCTGGGCGTGGTCATCGGGCGCCGCACCCACAACGCGACGCTCGAGGAGGCGCGGGCCAACGTGCTCGGCTTCTGCTGCGGCAACGACGTCACCGCACGCGACCTGCAGAAGGTCGACGGCCAGTGGTCGCGCGCCAAGGGCTTCGACGGCTTCTGCCCGCTGGGTCCGTGGGTCGCAACCGACATCGACCCTTCCGACCTGCAGCTCGAGTGTCTGGTCAACGGTGAGGTGCGGCAGAGTGCGCGCACGAGCGACATGCTGTTCAGCCCGTTCGAGCTGGTCAGCTTTGTGAGCCGGGTCATGACGCTCGTGCCCGGCGACGTGATCCTGACCGGCACGCCCGGGGGTATCGGCCCGCTGCACCACGGTGATACAGTGACCGTGCGCATCGAGGGTGTCGGGGAGCTCACGAACGGGGTGGGCGAACCCTCGTAGCTTGGCGCGGGGCTCACGGGGGAGCAAGATGGGGGCTGCAAAGACCGGCTGGTATCTGGCGCTCGGCGCCGTCATCGCCGCACCGCTCGCGTATCTTCCGCCCGCGTGGTTCGGGCCTGACTCCACGTTCTTGCTGGTAGACGGTGCAGCGATGCCCAAAGTGGCGCTCGTGCGGCTGCTTGTCGCGGCATCCTTCATCGCGTGGGGCGTCGCGGTCGCGACCGGCGAGCTCGGCGTTCGACGCTGGCGCTTCGACTGGGTCGCGCTCGCGTTTCTCGGCTGGGCGACCGTCTCCACGATCCTTGCCCCCGACTGGCGCACCGCGCTTGGCGGCGACACCTTCCAGCGCATGGGGCTTGCCGACATCGCGACGGCGCTCGGCCTGTGGTGGCTGCTTGTGCAGTTCGTCGACGGCCGGGAGCGCTTCTTCGCGCTCGCGCGCTCGATCTCACTGTCCGGTGCCGCGGTCTCAGCCGTGGCGATGCTGCAGGTTCTGGGCGCAGACCCCTTGCGCGAGAGCGAGGGCTGGGCCGACCGCGCCGCCTCGACGCTGGGCAACCCCGGCCTGCTCGCGGTCTTCGCGATCGCTCCCTTCATGCTCTCGCTCGGCCTCTACCTCGCCGAGAAGCCCGGGCGCTGGCGCACGGTCGCGCTCGTGGCGCTGCTGTTCAACACCGCGAGCGTCGCGGCGGCCTTCGCGCGCGCCGGCTGGATCGGCGCGCTCGTGGCGTTGGGCGTCTTCGCCGCGGTGGTCGGCGTGCGGCGCCTTGTGGTGCCTGCGACCGGGGTCGCCGCGGTCGCCGGACTCGCGGTGCTCGGCGGGTTGCGGTCCGGCGCGTCGGACGCCTCGGTGCTGGGCCGCGTGACGGGGGAGGGCTCGGCGGGGTTGCTCGGCGAGAGGCCGGCGATTTGGGAGGCCGCGCTCGAGGCCACGGCCAAGCGCCCGCTCACGGGGTGGGGCCCGGACTCGTTCTCGCAGGTCTACTGGCGCTTCACCGACCTGCCCTACACCGCGACCGACGGGACGGCCCTGCAGGCGCTCGATGCGCACAGCTCGGTGCTGGGCACGGTGGCCGCGCTCGGCGTACCCGGGGCGCTGCTCGGTGTCGCGTTCGTGGTGCTCGTGCTGTGGAGCGCGCGCGGTGCGCTGTCGCGCGCACGCGGCGCCGAGGGCTCGGGGCCGCTCATGGTGGCCTGCTGGGCCGCGCTACTCGGTATGTGCGTGGCGTCGCTCGCGTCGATCTCGAGCCTCGCGGTCGCATCCACCGGGCTCGCGCTCATGGCACTGCTGGTCTCGCCCGCGGCCACCGAGCGCCCGGCGACGGCCGTCGCGAAGAGTGTTGCAGGCGTCGGCGCCGCGGGACTGGTTGTGGCGGCGGTCCTCGGCTTCATGGCGCTTCGCGCGACGCATCTGGACGCGGTCGCGCTGTCCAGCAGCGACCCGGCGCTCTCGCTCGCGCTGGCGCAGGCGGCCGCTGCGGCCGACCCGCTCGAGTCGGTGTATGCGCGCCACGCGGCCGATCGCGCCCGGGTGATGGCGGAGTCGACCGACCCCGCGGCCGCGACCGCGTACTATGCGCAGGCACGCGCGGAGCTCGAGAGCGCCCTGCGGCGCTCGCCCGGCGACCACGCGCTCTACCTGTCGCTGCTGCAGCTCGAGAACGTGTGCGCCGCGTCGGGAGCGCCCGCGAGCGGCGTCGAGGCGGGGAAGCGCGCACTGGCGGTGGGCGAGACGCCCGAGCTGCTCGCCGAGTACGGCATGGCGCTCAAGTTCGCCGGAGACGACGAGGCCTGCCGCGAGGCGCTGACGCGGGCGGTCGCGCGCGCTCCGCGCTACGTGCAGGCGCGCCTGTGGCTCGCAGGGTCGCTCATGGAGGCGGGCAAGACCGACGACGCACGGCAGCAGTACGTGGCCATCAGCGAGATCGACCCGTCGAACGCCGACGCCGCCACGATGCTCGAGCGCCTCTCCGCCGACAAGCCCTGACACCTGCGCGCCCCTTGACGGCGCTGGTACCGTATAAACAGATAGCGTTTTCGCATACACGAGCGGCCGCTTCCTCAGGGCCGCTTGTGTGCGTTGAGGGGCCGGTCGCCAACGAGCGCGCCCGTGCCCGCAGAAAGGTTCCACCGTGCTTCGCGACCGCAACATAGCCCTCGTCGTAGCCGCGCGCTTCGTCTCGCGTGTGGGTGGCTCGGCTGCGTTCTTCATCGGGGTCTGGGGCACGGCCGCCTACGCGTTCGGCGCCGATGCGACCGCGCTTGCGAAGCTGTCCGCGATCAACGCGCTGGCGGGGCTTCTCGGCACGCTGGTGGCCGGTGTGGCGATCGACCGCATCGGGCCCCGGCGCGTGCTCGTGATCGCCGAGATCCTCACGATCCCCGCGGTGCTCGCGATGTCGCAGGCCGATACGCTCATGTGGTTCGCGGTCTTCTCGGCCGGGTTCTCGTTCGCGGGTGTGCCCACCTTCACGGCGGGCGCCTCGTTCGCGCCGTTTTTGGTCGAAGGCCGAGACAAGCTCGAGAAGGTCAACGCGCTCATCGACGCCGCCGGCTCGACCGGCTTCATCTTGGGGCCGGCGCTGGGCGCGGTGGTGTCGCAGGCGTTCGGGCTGCCGGCGGTGTTCGTGCTGATGGCGGCGGCCTCGGTGATCGCGGCGGTGCTCGGCTGGCTCGTTCGCATCGACGAGACGCCGGCTGAGCCCGACGAGTCCGGCGAGCGGCACCCGCTCTCCGAGCTCAAGGACGGACTGGCGCTCAGCTACTCGACGCGCTCGCTGCGCTACTACATCCTTCTCGGCACCGCGGCGTGGTTCACGTTCGGGGCCTTCTCGGCGCTCGAGCCGCTGTTCTTCCGCGACGTCGTGGGCGTGGGCGTGGAGTGGATCGGCTACATGAACACCGGCTTCGGAATAGGCCTGGTGACCGGAGCGTGGCTGCTGCCGCGGCTGCCCGGCCGCGTGCTCACGGCGCGCGGGGCGGCGGTCGTGACCGCGCTGCTGGGCCTGGGCGCGATCGGCTACGTGGGCACCGCCTCGCTGCCGGTCATCGCCGTGGGCGCGGTGACGTGGGGCATCGTGATCGGCCTGGCCGATCCGCTGCTGCGCACGCTCATACATCTCGATACGCCGCACGACTTCGTCGGGCGCGTGATGGGCACCGTCCAGCTGCACCGCAGCGCCGGCGAGCTCGTTCCGCTCGCGTTCGCGCCGGCCCTGGCCGCGCTCGTCGGCGTGCAGCCGGTGCTGATCGGCGGGGGCGTGCTGGTGGCGATCGCGTCGCTACTGTCGCTGCCCGTCGCCGCGTCCATCGACGGCGCCAAGCGCGACGAGCAGGCGGCCGAGGAGCCGTCGCCCGCGACCGCCTCGTAGGCCCTGCCGCTTGTCGCGCGGCGCGTGCCGCTCGGCTATCCACAGGCACATCATGTCGGTGCTGGGTGCTATCGTGGACCCGACATCTTGTGGTTCGAGGCAACGTCGAGGGGAAGTCGCAGTCGCATGGGTACCGACCGTCTCCGCACGCCTGAAGTCGAGGAGCTGCTGCGCTCCCTGCTCGCGGTCGAGACCGCCGACGAGGCCTACGCACTGCTCGTCGACCTGTGCACCGTGCGCGAGATCGCCGAGATGGCGCAGCGCCTGCAGGTGGCTCGCCTGCTGGCCGCCGGCGAGCACTACACGGCGATCCAGGACGCGACCGGCGCCTCGGCGACCACGATCTCGCGCGTGAGCAAGGCGCTCAACTACGGGGCCGACGGGTACCGCACGGTGCTTGACCGCCTCGAGCGCACCACCTGATCATGACCAAGGGGCGTGGATAGGCTCGTGTCGTTCGTCCATCTTCATACGCACTCCGAGTACTCGATGCTCGACGGTGCGGCGCGCGTGAAGCAGCTCGTCGACCGCGCGGTCGAGTGCGAGATGCCCGCGCTCGCGCTCACCGACCACGGCTACATGTACGGTGCGGTGGACTTCTACAAGAAGGCCCGCAAAGCCGGCGTGAAGCCGATCATCGGCTGCGAGGTCTACTTCGTCGAGGAGCGCAAGCTCAAAGACGGCAAGCCGGACCTCTACCACCTGCTGCTGCTCGCCAAGAACAACGAGGGCTACCGCAACCTCATGGCGCTCGTCTCCGACGCCGCCGTGAAGGGCTTCTACTACAAGCCGCAGGTCGACTTCGAGCTGCTCCAGCGCTACTCCGAGGGGCTCATCGGCACCTCGGCGTGCATGAGCGGCATCGTGAGCAAGTCCATCGAGCGCGGTGATGTCGACCGGGCGCGCCTGTGGGCCGAGCGCTACGCGCAGACTTTCGCGCCGGGCGACTTCTACCTCGAGATACAGGAGCAGGGCATCGTCGCCGACAACGGCGTGAGCCAAACGCAGCTCAACGCCCAGATCGCCGCGATCGCGCGCGAGATGGGCGTGGGGCTGGTCGCCACCAACGACATCCACTACCTGGGCCGCAAGGACGCCGAGACCCAGGACATGCTGCTGTGCATCGGCACCGGCTCGACCATCGACGAACCCGGCCGCATGAAGTTCTCCTGCGACGAGTTCTACATGAAGACCCGCGAGGAGATGCTGGAGGCCATCGGCAATCAGTATCCCGAGTCGATCACCAACACCCTCGAGGTCGCCGAGAAGTGCAACGTCGACATCGAGACCGACCAGATCATCTTGCCGGTCTTCGAGGTGCCGGGCAGCCACGACGAGGCGAGCTACCTGCGCGAGCAGTGCATCGAGGGCCTCAAGGAGCGCTACGGCGACCCGATCCCCGAGCACGTCATCGAGCGGCTCGACTCGGAGCTCAAGGTCATCAACGACAAGGGCTTTCCCGCGTACTTCCTGATCGTGGCCGACTTCACCCGGTGGGCCAAGGCGCAGGGGATCGGCGTGGGTCCGGGACGAGGTTCGGCCGCCGGATCGATCATCGCGTATGCGCTGGGCATCACGGCGCTCGACCCGATTGAAAACGGCCTACTGTTCGAGCGGTTCTTGAACCCCGAGCGTACGGAGATGCCCGATATCGATATGGACTTCGACGACGAGCGTCGCGGCGAGGTCATCGAGTACGTGCGCCAGAAGTACGGCGAGGACAAGGTCGCCCAGATCATCACCTTCGGCACCATGAAGGCGCGCGCGGCCGTGCGCGACGCCGGGCGAGTGCTGGGCTACCCGTACGGCACGCCCGACAAGATCTCGAAGATGATCGTCGAAGACCTCGGCGCCACCATCGACAGCTCGCTTGCGGCCAACCCCGAGTTCAAGGCCGACTACGACAAGAACTCCGACACCCAGCGCATCGTCAACGCCGCCCGCGCACTCGAGGGCATCACGCGTGGCGAGGGCGTGCACGCCGCCGGCGTCGTCATCTGCCGAGACCCGCTGCACCACCACGTGCCGGTCAAGTACGACACCAAGGGCGGCGCGGTCATCACCCAGTACGACGGCCCGACCGTGGCCGACATGGGCCTGCTCAAGATGGACTTCCTGGGCCTGCGTACCCTGACGGTCATCGCCGACGCTGTGCGAAACGTTAAGCGCAGCCAGGGCATCGAGGTCGTCCCCGACGACATCCCGCTCGACGACCCCGACACCTTCAAGCTGCTACAGGCCGGCGACACCGTCGGCGTGTTCCAGGTCGAGTCGGCCGGCATGCGGCAGCTGCTTCGAGACCTCAAGCCCACGACCTTCGGCGACATCGTCGCCGTGCTGGCGCTCTACCGTCCGGGCCCGCTGGGATCGGGCATGGTGAAGGACTTCGTCGATCGCAAGCACGGGCGCAAGCCGGTCACGTACTACGACGACCGGCTCAAGCCGATCCTGGAGCAGACGTACGGAACCGTCGTCTACCAGGAACAGGTCATGCAGATCTCGATGCTCATGTCGGGCTTCTCGGCGGCCAAGGCCGACAAGCTAAGAAAGGCCATGGGCAAGAAGGACAAGGAAGTCCTGGCCGCGCTCAAGGACGCGTGGATCAGCGGTGCGTCGGAGAACGGCTACGACCCCAAGCTCGCCGACCGCATGTGGACCGACATCGAGAAGTTCGCCGAGTACGCGTTCAATAAGAGCCACTCGGCGGCCTACGGCGTGCTCACCATGCAGACCGCCTACCTCAAGGCCCACTGGCCGCTCGAGTACATGGCGGCCGTGCTCACGAGCTACACCGGCAAGACCGACAAGATCGTCCACTACGTCGCCGAGTGCAACCGCGCCGGGCTCACGGTGCTTCCGCCGGACGTCAACAGCTCGGGCGCGGCGTTCACGCCGGTGCAAGGCGAGGGCATCCGCTTCGGGCTCGCCGGCATCCGCGGCGTGGGCGAGGCGGTCGTCGAGGCGGTCATGGAGGCCCGCGAGTCCGGCGGTGCGTTCACGTCGCTGCACGACTTCGTGAACCGCGTGGACCTCGCCAAGATGAACAAGAAGACGCTCGACGCGCTCGTGAAGGCCGGCGCGTTCGACTCCACCGGCTACACCCGCCGCCAGCTCGCGGCGTTCGTGGAGGACGGCGGCGTGCTCGAGGCCGCCAACAAGCGCGCCAAGGACAAGAGCTCCGGGCAGACCTCGATGTTCGATCTGTTCGCCGAGGAGGACCACGGGTTCTCGGACGACATCCCCGCGCCGGAAGGCGAGGAGTGGGACAAGCGTATGAAGCTCGCGTTCGAGAAGGAGATGCTCGGCATCTACGTCTCGGACCACCCGCTCAAGGAGATCGAGGAGCAGGTGCGCCGCGCGGCGGACTTCTCGCTTGGCGACGCCGATGAGCTCAAGGACGGCACGTCGGGCTGGTTCGCCGGCATGCTCGCCTCGGTCGACCTGCGGCCCACCAAGAAGGGTCCGCTCATGGCGATCTGCACGCTCGAGGACCTCGACGGCGCGCTCGAGGCGGTCATCTTCCCCAACGTGCTCGAGCGCTACCGCGACCTCATCAAGCCCGAGGCGGTCGTGCGTCTGCGCTCCAAGCTCGAGGCGTCGGACCGCGGCAAGAAGCTCATCGTCGCCGAGGTCGAGCCCTTCGACGGCGAGGCGTTCGCCAAGCCCCCGCGCAAGGTGATCATCAAGACCGACGGGGGAGCGCTGGTCAACGGCCGCGCCGTGACGCTGCGCGAGATCTTGGGCCACTTCCCGGGACGCGACGTGGTCGAGATGCACGTCTTCGACGCCGAGAAGGACCGCACCGTGGTCTGCACGATGCAGGAGCGCGTCAACGCCGACGCGAACGGCCTGTACGCCGAGCTCATGGAAGTGTTCGGACCCGAGGCGGTCTCCAGCGCGGCGTAGGGGCGGGGCGCGCCCGCGGAGCGAGGCGCGGCCTGCGGGCACTCGACCGGCTTCTCTGCTGTGACTCTCGTCACACTTGCGCACGCTCGAAAGTCCTCGTGGACAAAAGATACTCACGTGGTGCTGAATTTGCATCACTCTCCGGTGTGGGGCCGGAGAAGTCAGCGATTCACGGGCGGTGAGTCCATGCGTTCGAGCTGTTCGCGAGTGATGGGTGTGGTGCTGGCCGGGTGTCTGGCGTTGGGGGCATTGCCGAGTCTGGCTTTCGCAGCTCCGCCTGCTCATGCCGCAGCTGCTGCGCCTGCCGGCAAGCCTAACCGCGGCGTTGAAATCACCGTTGAGAGTTACCCGCGCAAAGGGCATGCAGTTGTCCGCGCCAAGGGCGGTGTGGCGCCCTACGACATCAACCTCGTCCTTCCCGGAGGTCAGCGTTTCTTCGCCACCATCGAGCGGGGTGAGCAGACCACGGTGCCCATCGTCCCCGATTCGGCGATCGTGCGCGCCACCGACCAGCGAGGCATCTCCAGCGAAGCGACGCTTGCGGCCACGCAGCAGCTGTGGCTGCTCGACACCGTGCGCGGCAAGGCTCGGCGCTGGGATGCCAACGTCATGACCGTCACCGTTGAGGCGACCGGTTTCGCGCATGTGGGCGCGCGCAACCTGGGTGTGCGTCCGACCGACGAGCACCTGTTCATCGTCGACCAGATGCGCACGAGCGTCGTCGAGTACGACGCGAACGGGGCCTTCGTCCGCGAGATCCCTGTTCCCGGCGCATACCGGCCGCAAGACATCGCGTTTGCGCCCGACGGGACCGGCTACGTGATCGATCGTGGCGGTAAGGCCGGCGCGGTGTTCCGACTCGATCCGGTGACCTCGGCGTTCGTCGGCGCGGCGAGCGTCCCGCTGCCCGGCGGCATCACGTATCCGATGTATGGCAACACGATCACGCAGATCGTCTACCTGCAGCCGAACGACATCCTCGCCGCCCGCATCAACGCCTTTACGATCGCGCTGGTGGACCCGGCGACGCTCTCGGTGACCGGCTACCGGTTCGCCTACGACCCGCTCGTGGCGCCGGCGTGGGACATCGACGCGGCCGCCGACGAGCTGCTGAGCGCCGCCGAGCCCGGCTCGTGGGGCAGCCAGCGTGCTTTCATCGCCGGACCGGCGTCGCACTCGCTCGCGACTCTGCGCGCCGAGACGTACGCGACTCTGTTCACGTGGGCGGTGCCGTCCGTCGCACCGCTGATGGCCGACATCCGCTACGACGGTACCGGCGCGGTGTGGGGCCTGCAGTCGCAGACCTACCCGTACGGAGCCTCGCCGAGGGGCACCGTCGTGGCGATGTACCTGCGCACCTGCGAGCACACGAAGCTCGCCGAGCACACCGCCGACTGCCGGCTCGTGGGAACGTATGCGATGCCTCCGGCCAATCGGGTCGAGCTGGTGCCGTAGGAACCGTTCTGGAGACCGTGACGAGCCCCGCGATCCGCACGATGGGATGGCGGGGTTCTTCGCTTGGCTCTTCGTTCCGGGGTTGACGCTCTAGCACTCTACTGTGCTAAAGTGCCCACGACGCGCTAAGGTGTGTCGCCGCACCCGGCGTGCGGGTACATCCACAGGGGAGTTGCACCAGATGAGACCAGTCACCCCTCGGGGGTTCAGAGACGTCCTTCCTGCCGAGGCCGCAGAGCGCGAGGCGCTTGTCGCCGCGCTCGGCGAGTCCTTCTCGGCGTGGGGGTATGGCCGGGTCGAGACGCCGGTCGTCGAGAGGCTCGACGCGCTGGAGGCCGGCGCGGGGGCGCTCGAGGGTACGGCGTTTCGTTTCGTCGACCTCGACGGCCACCTGCTCGCGCTGCGCCCCGACGTCACCGTGCCGCTTGCGCGCGTTGCGGCGTCGCGGCTGGCAAGCGAGCCCGGGCCGTACCGGCTGCGCTACGTCGCCGACGTCTTCCGTGAGCACGAGTCGCTGCGCGGCCAGTCCCGGCAGTTCACCCAGGTCGGGATCGAGCTCGTCGACGCGGCCGGCCCCGAGGCCGACGCCGAGGTCGTGGCGCTGCTCGTCGAGGCGCTGCGCGCGACCGGGCTCGCGGAGTTCTCGGTGGCGTGCGGCACGGTCGCGGTGCTCTCGGCTGTCGTTGAAGCCGCCGGGATGCCGGAGGCCTGGGGTCGCTCGGTGTTCGCAGCCGCTCACGACCGCAACCTGGTCGAGCTCGACCGCCTGGCCGCCGAGCCGGGCGTAGCGGAGGCCTCGGCTCGCGCGCTGCGAGCGGTCCCGCGCATCCGCGGTGGCGCCGAAGCGATCTCGGCGTGCCGCGCCGCGACCGAGGGTTGCGGGTGCGCCGACGCGCTCGACGCGCTCGCGCGCACCTGGGAGCTGCTCGAGGTGGCCGGCGTGAGCGACTCGGTCGCGGTGGACTTCTCGGTCATGCGCAGCTTCGACTACTACACCGGCCTCGTCGTCGAGGCCTACGCGCCGGGGCTCGGCGTGCCGCTGGGCGGAGGCGGGCGCTACGACGGCGTGCTGGCCGCCTACGGGCGCTCGATGCCTGCCGCCGGCTTCGCGTTGGGGCTCGAGCGGCTCACGATCGCGCTCGTGGAGCAGCAGCGTGCCCCCAGGGTGCGCGGGCTCGACGCGGTCATCGGCGGCGACGGGCGCTTCGCGATGGCGGCCGCAGCCGCACTGCGGGCTGCCGGCTGGCGGGTCGCGCTGTCGGCGCGCACCGGAGCCGAGCTCGTCGCCGAGGCCGAGCGCCTGGGTGCCGCAGAGGCCCTGCTCGCCGAGGAGCGCCGTGTCGTGCGCCTCGACCGGGCAGGGGAGCCGGCGTTGCCGCTCGAGTCGCCGGTGCCGTACCCGCCCACCACGACGTGGGCCGAAGGCGGTGATGCGCTGTGATCGCGGCGATGCGGACGAACGGTGATCGCCGGTTGCGGGTCGCGATCCCCAAGGGCGCGCTGTTCGCCGACTCTGTGGCGATGCTCGCGGGCTGCGGCCTCGACGTCACCGGACTCGCCGAGCCCGGGCGCCAGCTGATCGTGTCGACCGCCAACGCGGACTTCGTGATCGCCAAGCCCACCGACGTGCCCATCTACGTCGCCTACGGCGGCGCGGACTGTGGCATCGCGGGCAAGGACGTGCTGGTCGAGGCGGCACTCGACGTCGTCGAACTCGTCGACCTGGACTTCGGCGGCTGCCGCTTCGTGGTGGCCGCCCGTGAGGGCTCGGCGTCGATCGCCGAGCGCTACGCACAGCTCGGCGTGGTGAGGGTCGCGACCAAGTACCCGGGCATCGCGCAGGCGCACTTCGACGAGCGCGGCATCCAGGTCGAGATCGTGAAGCTCAACGGCAACATCGAGCTCGCGCCGCTCATCGGCATCGCCGACGTGATCGTCGACATCACCGCGACCGGCACCACGCTGCGCGAGAACAACCTGCGTATCGTCGAAGACGTGCTGCCCTCCACGGCGCGCTTCGTCGCCAACCCGGTCGCGCTTCGTACCGACCCGCGCGTCACGGCGCTCGCCGACGCGATGTCAGCCCAGTCGGTAAAATCGACCTCTGCGGCCGGTGCCGCGGACACCGAAGATGAGGGGACAGGGACACCATCATGATGCGACGCATCGTGCTCGAGCCCGGACAACGGCTCACGGAATCGCAGCTCGCCCGCAGCGGCGGCGTGGATGCCGAGATAATCGGCGTGGCGGCCAAGATCGTCGACGACGTGCGTGCGCGCGGCGACGAGGCACTGCTGGAGTACACCCGCCAGTTCGACAAGGCCGAGCTGTCGTCGCTGCGTGTGACCGACGCCGAGATCGAGGCGGCTGTCGCGTCCTGCGACGAGAGCTTCCTCGACTCCATCTCGATCGCCGCCGGCGCCATCGAGGACTTCCACCGCCGCCAGGTGCAGCAGAGCTGGTTCACCGCGCAAGAGGGCGGCATCTTCCTCGGCCAGAAGGTCACGCCGCTTCGGCGCGCGGGCCTCTACGTGCCCGGTGGGCGCGCGCAGTACCCCTCGAGCGTGCTTATGAACGCGATCCCAGCGGTCGTCGCCGGCGTCGAGGAGATCGTCATGGTCGTGCCGCCCGCGGCCGACGGCACGGTCAACCCGTACACGCTGGCCGCGGCCGCCGAGGCCGGCGTCACCGAGATCTACAAGGTGGGCGGCGCCCAGGCGATCGCCGCGCTGGCGTACGGCACCGACTCGATCGAGCGTGTCGACAAGATCGTCGGCCCGGGCAACGCCTACGTCACCGCCGCCAAGAAGCTCGTGATGGGCGACGTGGGCATTGACATGCTTGCCGGCCCCTCCGAGGTGCTGATCCTGGCCGACGACACCGCCATCCCGGCGTTCGTCGCGGTCGACCTGATGGCACAGGCCGAGCACGACCCGCGCGCAGCGACCTACCTGGTCACCATCGATCCGGAGCTGCCCGACCTGGTCGATGAGGCGCTCGCGATCCTGCTCGCGGAGTCGCCGCGCGGCGAGATCACCGCGCGCTCGCTGACCGACAACGGCGTGGTCATCGTGTGCCCCGACATCGTCGCCGCGCTCGACACGAGCGACCTGATCGCCCCCGAGCACCTCGAGGTCATGATGGCCGAGCCCTACGAGCTGCTCGGCTCGATCCGCAACGCCGGCGCCATCTTCTTGGGACCCTGGACGCCCGAGAGCGTCGGCGACTACGTCGCGGGCCCCAACCACGTGCTGCCCACCGGCGGCACCGCGCGCTTCAGCTCGCCGCTGTCCGTCGATGACTTCATCAAGAAGTCGAGCGTTGTGGGCTACAGCTACGACGCGCTTGAGCTCGACGGCCCCACAGTGCTCGAGATCGCCACGGCCGAGGGGCTGTGGGCGCACGCCCGGGCGGTCTCGCTGCGTCTCGAGGCGCTCGAGGACCTGCGCGGCGAGGATCTCGACGAGGGCGGTGACGCGTAGATGGACCGCTACCGCCCCTCACGCCCCGAGCTCGACTCGCTCGTGCCCTACGACGCCAAGGACATGCGCGTCGATGTCGCGCTGGCCAGCAACGAGAACCCCACCAACCTGCCGTCCGAGATCCTGGCCAAGCTCGCATCGCGGCTGCCGGACTTCAACTTCAACCGCTACCCGGACCCGACCGCACACGACCTGCGCAAGCTCATCGCCGACGCCAACGGCCTCGAGCCGGAGAATGTGCTCATCGGCAACGGTGGCGACGAGCTGATCTTCGACCTGCTGCTCGCGTGGGGCGGTCCGGGCCGCAAGCTGCTCGACATGCCGCCGACCTTCTCGATGTATGCCATCGACGCCCAGACGACCGGGACCGAGATCGTGCGGGTTCCTCGGCGGGCCGACTTCACGGTCGACCGCGAGGCGGTGCTCGAGCGCGTGGCGCAAGGCGACATCGACATCGTGATCGTCTCGAACCCCAACAACCCCACCGGTGACCTCACCGACGAGGCGTTCCTGATCGAGCTCATCGAGTCGACCGACGCCATTGTGATGGTCGACGAGGCGTACTTCGAGTTCAGCCGGCACACCATGCGCCCCCACATGATGCGGCACAAGAACCTGGTGCTGCTGCGCACGTTCTCGAAGGCGTTCTCGCTGGCGGGACTGCGCGTGGGCTACCTGCTGGGGGATCCCGAGGTCGTATCGGAGTTCATGAAGGTCCGCCAGCCGTACTCGGTCGACGCGTTCTCGCAGTGGGTGGCCGCGACGGTGTTTCGCGAGCGGATGATCTTCGAGACGCAGATCTCCGAGATCATGCGTGGCCGAGACCAGCTCATGCACGGGCTGTCGATGCTGCACGGCGTCGAGGTGTTCCCGAGCGAGGCGAACTTCGTGCTGTTCCGAGTCGAGCACGCGAGCGCCCTGTGGCGCGACCTGCTGCACAACCACTCGGTGCTGATCCGCGACTTCTCCCGCTCACCCGGGCTCGAGAACTGCCTGCGCGTCACCGTCGGCACCGCCGAGGAGAACGAGAAGTTCCTCGCCGCCATGGACGAGGAGCTGACCCAGCGACGCGCCTCGGAGCACTTCGGCGAGCGTGTGAAGTCCAGCCGGCACGACAACGCGTGAGAAGGGAAGCGAGATGAGCCGCTCGGCGACGATCAAGCGCACCACCGGCGAGACCGACATCACGGTCACCCTCGAGCTCGACGGCTCGGGGACGACCCGGGTCGCGACCGGCGTGCCCTTCTTCGATCACATGCTCGATGCGTTCGGGCGCCACGGCCTGTTCGACCTGACGGTCGAGGCTCAAGGTGACCTTGAGGTCGATGCCCACCACACGGTGGAGGACGTCGGCATCGTCATCGGGCAGTGCATCGCTGAGGCGCTTGGCGACAAGGCCGGCATCCGGCGCTTCGGTGACGCTGAGATCCCGATGGACGAGGCGCTCGTGCAGGCCGCGGTCGACATCTCGGGCCGCGGGCAGCTGCACTACGCCGTCGCGCTGCCTATCGAGTTCATCGGCGCGTTCGACACGACGCTGGCCAAGGAGTTCTTCATCGCGCTCGCGACCAACGCCGGCGTGACGTTGCACGTGCGCTCGATCGCAGGCGACAACAGCCACCACATCATCGAGGCCGCGTTCAAGGCCGCCGCGCGCTCGCTGCGCGAGGCCGTCGAGCTCGACGAGCGCGTCATCGGTGTGCCGTCCACGAAGGGCGCCCTGTGATCGCGATCATCGACTACAAGATGGGCAACCTGCGCAGCGTGGAGAAGTCGTTCACGCACGCGGGCGTGACCGACATCGTCGTCACCGACGACCCGGACGTCATCGCACGCGCCGACGGCGTCGTGCTGCCGGGCGTGGGCGCGTTCCGTGACGCCGCGGCCAACCTCAAGGCGAGCGGTGTCGAGGACGTCATGCGCGAGCGCATCGCCGCGGGCGCGCCGTTTCTCGGCATCTGCCTGGGGATGCAGCTTCTCGCCGATACCGGCCTCGAGGAGGGGGAGTGGACGGGCCTGGGGCTCGTGCCCGGCGTGTGCGACCGGCTGCCGGGAGGCGTGAAGATCCCGCACATCGGCTGGAACACCGTCGAGTATCCGCACTCTTCGCCGCTGTTCGACGGCGTACCCGAGTCGACCGCGTTCTACTTCGTGCACAGCTACCGTCTGTCGCCGGCCGACGACTCGGTCGTGATCGGCAGCTGCGAGTACGGCGTGCGCTTCGCCGCGGCCGTGCAGTCCGGCAACATCTACGCCGTCCAGTTCCATCCCGAGAAGTCCTCGACGATGGGCCTCAAGGTCCTCGCGAACTTCGGCTCGATCGTAGAAGGGGCCCGCTCGTGATCGTGCTACCCGCCATCGACCTGCTCGGCGGTCGCGCCGTACGCCTCGCTCAGGGCGACTACGACCGCGTGACCGTCTACAACGAGGATCCCGTCGCCCAGGCGCGTGCGTTCGCCGAGGAGGGCGCCGAGTGGCTGCACGTCGTCGACCTGGACGGCGCGCGCGACGGCGTTCCCGGCAACATCGAGATCATCGAGCGCATCGTCGCCGAGGTGGGCCTGCCGGTCGAGACCGGCGGCGGCATCCGCACGCTCGAGACGATGCAGCGCCTCGCCGACGCGGGAGTGAGCCGCATGGTGCTCGGCACCAAGCTCGCCACCGACCACGACTTCGTGCGCGAGGCCGTGGCGCGCTTCGGCGACGCCGTGACCGCCGGCATCGACGCCCGCGACGGGATGGTCGCGGTCGAGGGGTGGCGCGAGGGCACCGCCACGCCGGCACTCGAGCTCGTCGCCGAGCTGCGCGACCTGGGCATCCGCCACCTGGTCTACACCGACATCAGCCGAGACGGCATGCAGACCGGCGTCAACGTCGACGCCTACGAGCAGGTCGCCGAGACAGCCGGCTTCCCGGTCATCGCGAGCGGCGGCGTCTCGACGCTCGACGACTTCCGGGAGCTCGCGGCGCTCGGCCCCGACACGATCGAGGGCGCGATCACCGGACGCGCGATCTACGAAGGCGCGTTCAAGCTCAAGCACGCCATCCGCGCCGCGCGTGGGGAGTACTGACGCCATGCTGATGAAGCGCGTCATACCCTGCCTCGACGTCCATGAAGGCCGTGTGGTCAAGGGCGTCAACTTCGTGAACCTCGTCGACGCGGGCGACCCGGTCGAGATGGCCGCCGTCTACGACAAGGCCGGCGCCGACGAGGTCGTCTTCCTCGACATCACCGCCAGCCACGAGGAGCGGCCCTCAATGCTCGAGGTGGCGGCCCGAACCTCCGAGGAGTGCTTCATCCCGTACACGGTCGGGGGCGGCATGCGCTCGGCCGAGGACGTGCGCAACATGCTCAAGGCCGGAGCCGACAAGATCTCGCTGAACTCGGCGGCGGTGCGCAATCCCGAGCTCATCACGCACACGAGCCGCATCTACGGCGCACAGTGCATGGTCACCGCGATCGACGCGCGTCGCGTGCCGGGCTCGAGCCCCGCTCGCTGGGAGGTCTTCATCAACGGCGGGCGCATCAACACCGAGCTCGACGCGGTGCGCTGGGCGGCCGAGGCAGAGCGTCTCGGCGGCGGGGAGATCCTGCTCACGAGCATGGACTGCGACGGTGTGAAGACGGGCTACGACATCGACCTGACCCGCGCGGTCACGCGCGCCGTCAACGTGCCGGTGATCGCGAGCGGGGGAGCAGGCGAGCTCGACCACTTCGCCGAGGTGGTCATCGAGGCCGACGCCGACGCGGTGCTGGCGGCGAGCGTCTTCCACTTCGGCACGTACACCGTGCGCCAGGTCAAAGAGCACATGGCCGCCGCCGGGATCCCCGTGCGGCTGTAAAGAAGGGCGGCGGAGGCTGACGCCTTCGCCTCGGAAGGGACACGTGATGAGCGACAAAGAGAAGGACCTGCTCGGCATCGACGAGCTCACGTACGGAGCCGACGGGCTGATCCCGGCGGTCATCCAGGACCAGGCCACCGGTGACGTGCTGATGGTGGCCTACATGAACCGCGAGTCGCTCATCGAGACCATCGAGACCGGCAAGACGTGGTTTTGGTCCCGGAGCCGCCAGAAGTACTGGATGAAGGGCGAGAGCTCGGGTCACGTCCAGGACGTCCACGAGATCTACTACGACTGCGACGCCGACTGCCTGCTGGTCAAGGTGACCCAGCACGGTCCGGGCGCGTGCCACACCAACGAGCGCAGCTGCTTCTACCGGCGCATGTATCCCGACGCGGCCTCGCTCGCGTCCGACAAGGGCTGATGCCATCATGACGAACCCGAACCCCAGCCTCGGCACCGCCATCGACGACCTGTTCGGCGTGCTCATCGAGCGTCGCCGGGAGATGCCTGAGGGCAGCTACACCGCCAAGCTGCTCGCCGATGAGAACCTCGCGCTCAAGAAGATCGGCGAGGAGGCGACCGAGGTCGTCATGGCCGGTATGGCGCATGACGCGGCCGCGCTGCGCTACGAGGCGGCCGACCTGATCTACCACCTGCTCGTGGTCATGGTGCGTGAGGGAGTCTCGCCCGCCGACGTGGCCGCCGAGCTCGAGTCGCGGCGCGGCTGAGTCCTCAGCGGAGTACTCACGAAGTGACGTCACTCAAGGGCGCCCCCGACCCGCGTCGGCGCGAGCCGCTGTGGGACCGCGTCGACCGCAACCGCATCAAGCTCGCCTTCTATGTCGCCGTGTTCGTGGTGGTCAGCGTCGCGGTGCTCGACGCCATGCTTGTTGCCTTCAGTTGTTGCCTTGCGGTGTATTCGGTCCGGATGGGCGACACGGAGTCCGCCGGCGCGCTCTACGGACTGTTCGTCAGCTCGAGCGTCCTGTTCGCCGGCGCCGCGCTCGGTTGGGCGCTGTTCGCGATCATGCGATCCGAGCGCTGGTTGCTGCGCCGGCTCAAGGCCGAGCTCGTGCCCAAGGGCGAGCTGATCGATACCAAGATGGCTCTCAAGGACATGGCGATCGCAGCTGGGCTACCGGTAGCGCCGGCGCTGTACCGAGTGCGCAGCAACAACGCCAACGCCTTCGTCTTCGCCGCCCGCCGCCGCAGAGCGGTGCTCGGCGTCACCGACGGGTTCCTCAAGAAGCTGACGGTCCGGCAGCAGCGTGCCGTGTTCGCGAACCTCGTCGCGCGACTGGCCTCTGGTGACGTCATCAGCGCGACCGGCGTGGCCGCGTTGATGGACCCGCTGTACTGGTGGCGGGACAGCCGACTGCCGGATGACCCGCTGACCTTCAGCAACGACCCCGAGGCGCTCTCGGTCGAGAGGGACGCCAGGAGCGTGCTGGTGTTCATGGTGTTCGGCATAGCGATGGTCGTGGTCGGCGAGATGATAGCCGCGGCTCACCGTCGAGGGCAGCTCAAGACCGCCGAGAAGGCCGACGCCGAGGGGATGCTGCTGCTCAAGGATCCGTCCGCGATGCTCGATGCGCTCGAGCGCTGCGTGGAGCTCGACAACCTCGTGCCGCAGGGGTCTGAGGCGCTCGCGGACCTGTTCTACTGCTGGCCGGGCGACAGCACCAACGATGAGGACGACCCGGAGTGGGAGCGGGTCGCTCGGCTTCGCGAGATCGTCGGTGTCGAGGGATACGTGCCGGACGTGAGCTACGACGTGGATGCCGTGCTCGCGCCGCCCGCACCCCGGCTCATCGCCGAGAAGGACGACGACGTCAACGTCTAGCGGGCGCAGAGCTCCTCAAGCGTCGCCGGGTCCATCTCGCGAACCAGGTCCAGCACGAACTGCCCGGTCTTGCGGACGAGCGGCTGCTCGATCTTGCCTGCCTCGCCGTCGCTTTCCCAGGTGATCCACGCCGCAGGGATCGACGCCTTCTCGAACGCCTCGTGGTCGCTCGAGCCCTCGCTGAGCTCGTCCTTGCCGCAGCCCATGCCTTCTCCGCGATGGATCGCCGCGTCGAGCACCCGGTTGCGCATGCCGAGATCGGCGATTCCCATCGTGCGCACCATGAATGCGTCGCCCGCGCCGATGCAGTCGAGCGAGATCATCCCGGCGACCTTGCCGCGCTGCGCGGCGGTGAGATTGCGTACGTAGACGCGTGAGCCCATGTGACCGCGGGTCGAACCGGCCTTGGCAGGAGCTCCCGAGCCGAAGAACGCGAACTCCACGGTGGGGACGACGGGCTGCTTGGCGAGGATGCGCGCGATCTCGAGCACGGCGGCGCATCCGCTCGCGTTATCGTTGCCTGCGTCACCGGCGCCGTCGAGGTGCGCCGCCAAGACGATGACGCGCTCGGAGCTGCCCTTGGCGGAAGCGACCACGTTGCGGCTCGTTCCGCCGCCGGGAAGCCTGAACTCGGTGACCTGCGGATCGTAGCCCATCTCAGCGAGCTGCGAGACCACGTAGTCGGCGGCGCGGCGCTCACCCTCGCTGCCTGCGCGGCGGCTGCCCAAGTCGCCGAACTCGCGGACGGTGACCATGGCGTTGCCGCCGTTGAACGGCTCCGCCTTCTCGACCGTGCCCGCTGGCCGGCCCTTCGGGGTGGCGGGTGCCGTTGCGGCGACCGTGGTCGCGGGGGGACGCGGCGGTTCGGTCGGCGTGGCCGATGCCTGGCTCGGGTACGGCTTGCCGCCGATGGACGGCGCCTGGTTGGTGACGGGTGCCGGTGTCGGCGACTTGGGGCGGCTGCTTGCGTCGTCAGCGGGGGAGATGTTGCCGGCGATCGCGCCGGCCGCGATCAGTGCGCAGCCGACGGCCACGCCGACGATGGCGCCCACCAGCAGGTTGGAGTCCGAGAACCCGGTGCCGCGACCAATGCCGCGGATGCGGTCGTTCAGGCGTGGAAGCATCTGTCCCCTCGATGGATGATTCTGCCTACATGACGAATTACCAGCAGTGTAGCGGTGCAAAGTGCATCCGTGTACGCTTCTTGCTCAACTCTCTACGGATTCCTTCTTTTCCGAGGTGAGGCAACGAATGCAGGATCATCGAGACAGGCCCGGCGCGAAGCGGATGGCGCTTACGGCACTGGTCGCCTTGGGCGGACTGGTGGCTGTGGTGCTGGCCGGCGGCGCGCTCGTCTCCAACCTGCTCGAGCCTGAGCCTGTCGCGGTCTCGCTTCCTGCCGACAGCACGCCAGTGCAGGCGCCGATCGCCACGGCACCCGCCGAGCCCTACGTCCCGGAGCCGACCAAGACCGAGACCAAGGCGCTCGCCGCGGTAGCCCCTAAAGCCGCCGCACCTGAGCCGAAGACGTCGCCTGCGCCGAAGCCGTCATCGGCATCGGGTGTCGTGGTCATCGACGCCGGCCATCAGGCCAAGGGCGACTCCTCGCTCGAGCCGATCGGCCCCGGAGCGTCGGAGCGAAAGCCCAAGGTCGCCAGCGGGACCTCCGGTGTGGCGACAGGCAAGCCCGAGAGCAAGGTCAACCTCGAAGTGGCCCTCAAGCTGCGCGACGAGCTCCAGGCGCGCGGCATCAAGGTCGTCATGGTTCGCACGAGCCAAGACGTCAACATCTCGAACTCCGAACGTGCCGCTGTCGCCAACGAGGCCGGGGCGGACCTGTTCATCCGTCTGCACTGCGACGGAGGCGCCTCGAGTCTCACAGGTCTGTCGACGCTGATCCCGGCGCGCAATCAGTGGACGGCGCCGATCATGTCCGAGAGCACCAAGGCCGGCAAGATCGTCCACAAGGCGGTCATCGCATCGACCGGTGCGAAGGACCGTGGCGTGGTCAACCGCAGCGACCTGAGCGGCTTCAACTGGGCCAAGGTGCCGACGATCCTCATCGAGATGGGCTTCATGTCCAACGCCGCCGAGGACCGCAAGCTGTCGACCGACGCCTACCAGCGCAAGCTCGCCGACGGGATGGCCGACGGCATCGTCGAGTACCTCGGCAGGTAGGGCTTGCGCCGGGCTTCTCGGCGGGTATAGACTCCTCCGCAACCGAATATGCGGCCTTTGACGGGGAAGAGTACGTCGGCATTCGACGCAATAGAGAGCCTGGGACGGTGGAAACCGGGCGCGAGCGGACTGACGGAATGGGCCCCTGAGGCTTCGAGGCAACGGCTCTTGAGGGCCTACTAGTCTCGACGGACTCCCACCGATACAAGGGACCGGGTATGGATGGCGCGCAGTGAAGGCGCCGGAGTACTGACAGGCTGAGTGGGCCGAGAGACGCGATCTTTCGGTCAACAAGGGTGGCACCGCGAGAGAAGCTCTCGTCCCTTGGAGGACGGGGGCTTTTGTGTTTTCCCGGACCTCCAGGAAGGGTCGCCCGGGAAGGAACACAGGCATGATGTTGCCGAGCAGAGAAGAGTTCGTGGCGCTGGCCGCCGAGTACGACGTGGTGCCGGTCGCACGCGAGGTGTACGCCGACCTGGCGACGCCGATCAGCGCGTTCATGGCGCTGGCCGAGGGCGCGGAGCATGCGTTCTTGCTCGAGAGCGTGGTCGCCGGCGAGCGGTTGGGGCGCTACAGCTTCCTCGGGGTGGGCGAGCGCGCGGTCATCACCGGGCGCGGGCACGAGGTCGTCGTCGAGAACGGCGGCGTGCACGGCGAGCGCTCGGACGACCCGCTGCGCGTGGTGCAGCGCGAGCTCGACGCAGGCAGCGTGGCGCGCGTGGCCGGGCTGCCGCTGTTCGTCGGGGGCGCCGTCGGCTACGTGGGCTACGAGGCCGCCACAGCGTTCGAGCGCGTGCCGCGGCACCGCAACGACGAGCTGGGCGTCCCGGACTTCAGCTTCATGCTCGCCGACGTGGTCGTCGCGTTCGATCACGCGCGCCGGGTGATGCAGGTCATCGCGCCCGTGCGTCCCGGCGGCGCGCCCGAGATGGCCTACGACGCGGCCCTGAAGCGCATCGACTCCTACCTCAAGCGCATCGACCGCGGCCCGCGCGGCGCCGAGCTTGGCGCCGTGGGCATCAAGGCCGAGGTGCCGCTGTCGCCGCACACCCCCAAAGACGAGTTCCTCAGAAGCGTCGAGCGCGCCAAGGAGCACATCGCCGCGGGCGACATCTTCCAGGTGGTGCTCTCGCAGCGCTTCTCGGCGGAGTACGACGGCGACGGGCTCGACCTGTACCGCGTCCTTCGCGCCGTCAACCCGAGCCCGTACATGTTCTACGTGCGCACCCGCGACGTGACGCTTGTGGGCTCGAGCCCCGAGCCGCTCGTACGCGTCGAGGGCGACGAGGTCCTCACCAGGCCGCTCGCCGGCACGCGTCCGCGCGGCGCGACCACCGCCGAGGACGGCCGCCTGCGCGCCGACCTGCTCGCCGACGAGAAGGAGCGCGCCGAGCACGTCATGCTCGTCGACCTCGGGCGAAACGATCTCGGGCGCGTGTCGGTGCCCGGCTCGGTCACCGTCGACGAGCTCATGGAGGTCGAGTACTACAGCCACGTCATGCACATCGTGAGCAACGTGACCGGCACGCTGTCGCCCGGCAAGGACGCGATCGACGCACTCGAGGCGACCTTCCCGGCCGGCACCGTGAGCGGCGCGCCCAAGGTCCGGGCGATGGAGATCATCGCCGAGCTCGAGCCGGCGGCGCGTGGTCCGTACGCGGGCACCGTCGGGTACTTCGGTCTCGATGGCGCGATGGACATGTGCATCACCATCCGCACCGTGGTGCTCGCCAACGGGCGCGCCTACGTGCAGTCGGGAGCGGGCATCGTGGCCGACTCCGATCCCGAGCGCGAGTACCAGGAGTGCCGCCACAAGGCCGAGGCGCTCCACACGGCGCTGCAGTTGGCGGCCGGGATGCATGCCTCCGAGACGGCCCTTACGGCGCCCGCCGCCGACGCGGACGGCATGGCCGCTGCGCGAACGTCCTCGGCGGGGGCCCGCGCCGCTGACGCGGCTACCCCGCCTGCGGGGGGTTCGCTTCGGGCCACGCCGTCCACGCCGGCTACGCAGGGAGGGTCGGACGCATGATCTTGGTCATCGACAACTACGACTCGTTCACCTACAACCTGGTGCAGCTGCTGGCTGCGCTGGGGGCCGAGGTCGAGGTGCGGCGCAACGACACGCTGAGCGCTGACGAGGCGCTCGCGCTGGGCGCGCGGGGCATCGTGGTCTCGCCGGGTCCGGGCACGCCCGAGGACGCCGGTGTGAGCCGCGATGTCGTCCGGGCTGCCGCCGCGGCAGGCGTCCCGCTGCTGGGTGTGTGCTTGGGGCACCAGTGCATCGCGGAGGTGTTCGGCGGCACGGTGTGCCGGGCTCCTCGGCCGATCCACGGCAAGACCGACGAGGTCACGCACGACGGTACCGGCGTGTTCGCCGGGGTGCCGAGCCCGTTCACCGCGACGCGCTACCACTCGCTGTGCGTCGAGGAGTCGACCGTCGGGTCGGACCTGCGGGTGACCGCCCGCACGCCCGACGGCGTCGTGATGGGGCTGCAGCACGTGTCGCTCCCGGTCTTCGGCGTACAGTTCCATCCCGAGAGCGTGCTCACGCCTGAAGGCGCCAAGCTGCTCGCGAACTTCCTCGACGCCGCGGGCGAGGTGCCGCTCTCCGGCGAGGCCAGCGGGACGCCCGACGTGTTGGCCGCTGCAGGCGGTTCGACGCGCGCGAGCGCCGCGGCGTCCGCGGTCACCAGCGTGCCCGCGGCGATCGGGCGCGTCTCGGCGGGCGAGTCGCTCTCCGAGGTCGAGGCCGAGCGCGTGATGGGGCTCGTCATGGACGGCGAAGCGACGCCCGCGCAGATCAGCGCGCTCGTGGTCGGCATGCGCATGAAGGGCGAGACGGTCGACGAGATCGTCGGCTTCGCACGTGCGATGCGCGAGCGCGTGACGCCGGTGCGCCCGACCGTCACCGGTTACATCGACACCTGTGGGACCGGCGGCGACGGCCTGCACACCTTCAACATCTCGACCACCACGGCGTTCGTTGTGGCGGGCGCCGGCGTGCCGGTCGCCAAGCACGGCAATCGCGCGGTCTCCTCGGCGGCGGGCTCGGCTGACGTGCTCGAGTCGCTCGGCATCGACATCTCGCTGGGTCCGGTCGACATGGCGCGCTGCGTCGACGAGGCCGGCGTCGGCTTCCTGTTCGCCCAGGCACTGCACGCGAGCATGCGCCACGCGGCCGGCCCGCGCCGCGAGATCGGCATCCGCACCGTTTTCAACATCCTGGGGCCGCTGACCAACCCCGCCGGCGCGACCCGGCAGCTTCTCGGCGTGTACGACCCGCGCCTGGCGCCGGTGATGGCCGAGGTGGCCGGTCGTCTCGGCTCCGAGCGCACACTCGTGGTGCACGGGCATCCGGGAATGGACGAGGTCTCGGCGAGCGGGCCGACGGTCGTGGCGGAGTACGACGCGGCGACCGGCGAGGTCCGCACCTACGAGATCACACCCGAGAGCGTCGGCATCGCCCGCGCGACGCTGGCCGACATCGCAGGCGGCGACGCCGAGGAGAACGCGCGCATCGTGCGCTCCATCCTCGGCGGCGAGCACGGTCCGCGCCGCGACGTCGTGCTGATGAACGCGGCAGCGGCGCTGGTCGCGGCCGGCGCTGCGGGCGACATGGCCGCCGGCGTCGCACTGGCGCGGGAGAGCATCGATTCCGGACGGGCATCGGCCGCGCTCGAGTCGCTGGTCGGCGTCTCGCAGCGGTTGGGGGAGGCGGCCCGCGCCGCCGAAGGGAGCGCGTCGTGACAGAACAGTTCCTCGATACCGTGATCCGCGCACGCCGAGAGGCGCTGTCGGTGGCGTTCGGCGACCTGGCGCCGTCAGACCGCGAGCGGCTCGCCGCGTCGGCGCGTCCCGTGCGCGACTTCCTCGCGGCGATTCGCGACCCCGAGGTCGTCGGCGTGATCGCCGAGGTCAAGAAGTGTTCGCCGTCAGCCGGTGAGATCGCACCCGACTGCGAGGCCTCGAAGCAGGCGCTGCACTACCAAGACGGCGGCGCGGCGTGCATCAGCGTGCTCACGGAGCCCAAGTTCTTCGGCGGCAGCTTCGTCGACCTGTCCGACGTGGCCGACGCCGTCGACATCCCCGTGCTGTGCAAGGACTTCGTCGTCGACCCGGTGCAGCTGTTCGCCGCGCGCGGCCACGGGGCCGATGCGGTGCTGCTCATGGTGAGCGTGCTGGGCGACTCGATCGGCGAGTACCTCGATGTGGCCGGCACGCTCGGCCTGACCGCGCTCGTCGAGATCCACAGCGAGGCGGAGCTCGCGATCGCGCTGGACGCCTCGGCCGAGCTGATCGGCGTCAACAGCCGAGACCTGCGCACGCTCGACGTCACTCCCGAGAAGGTCGCGCCGCTGCTGCGCCTTGCGCGTGAGGCCGGGGCAGTCGTCGTGGCCGAGAGCGGCGTGCGGAACCGCGCCGACGTGCAGCGCGCCGCGCACAACGGTGCCGACGCGGTGCTGGTCGGGGAGGCGCTCATGCGCTCGGACTTCCCCGAGGATGTCTTGTCGGAACTCACGGGCGTTCCCAAGGGCCCGTTCGTATAGACCAGTCGTAGGGAGCGGGCCGGGAGGCCTGCATGCAAGGGAGGTACTGAGATGGGCAGTGACAAGACGAGGTTCGGACTCGACGAGACCAGGATCCCCGAGGCCTGGTACAACGTGATCCCCGACCTCAAGAACCCGCCGGCGCCACCGAAGGTCGTCACGCCGGACGGCGTGGAGCTGGGCCCGGACCAGATCGGTGAGGTCATGGCCAAGCTCTTCCCGATGGAGTGCCTCAAGCAGGAGATGAGCGCCGATCGCTGGATCGACGTGCCGGGCGCCGTCATCGACGTCTATAAGACCTTCCGGCCCTCGCCGCTGTTGCGTGCGCGGCAGCTCGAGAAGGACCTCGGCCTGCCGAGCGGCGTGCGCATCTACTACAAGTACGAAGGCGTGAGCCCGGCCGGATCGCACAAGCCCAACACCGCGATCCCGCAGGCCTACTACAACAAGCAGGAGGGCATCACTAAGATCTCGACCGAGACCGGTGCCGGCCAGTGGGGCTCGGCTCTCTCGATCGCCGGCGCGCTCTACGGCATCGACGTCGAGGTCTTCATGGTCGGCGTGTCCTACGACCAGAAGCCGTACCGCCGCATCCTCATGGAGACCTACGGCGGTACAGTCCACAAGTCGCCGAGCAATCTGACCGACGCCGGCCGCCGCGTGCTTGAGATGGACCCGGACTCGACCGGTTCGCTCGGCATCGCGATCTCCGAGGCGGTCGAGGTCGCGCTCAAGAACGACGACGTCCACTACGCGCTGGGCTCGGTGCTCAACCACGTGTGCCTGCACCAGACGGTCATCGGCCTCGAGGCCATCGAGCAGATGAAGCTCGCCGACGACGAGCCCGATGTGGTCGTCGCTTGTGTGGGCGGCGGCTCGAACTTCGCCGGTCTGGCGTTCCCGTACTACCACCGCAAGCTCGAGGGCAAGAGCAGCGCGAAGCTGCTCGCCGTCGAGCCCAAGGCGTGCCCGACGCTCACCGCCGGCGAGTACCGCTACGACCTGGGCGATGAGGCCGGCATGACGCCGCAGATGCTCATGTACACCCTCGGTCACGACTTCGTGCCGGCCGGCATCCACGCCGGCGGCCTGCGCTACCACGGCGACTCGCCGCTGGTGAGCCAGCTCGTCTACGAGGGCGAGGCCGAGGCGGTCGCGGTCGATCAGACCAGGTGCTTCGAGGCCGCCGTGCAGTTCGCGCGCGCCGAGGGCATCCTCCCGGCCCCGGAGTCGAGCCACGCCATCCGCGCGGCGATCGACCAGGCGCTCGAGGCCCAGGCGGCCGGCGAGGACCGCTGCATCCTGTTCAACCTATCGGGCCACGGCCACTTCGACTTGGCCGCCTACGCCGCCTACAACGCCGGCGAACTGCAGGACTACGACTTCGCTGCCGGCGCCACGCTGTGCGGCGACGATCTGTAAGGAGCTCGAGTTGGCGAGGACGCGCATCAAGATCTGCGGCATGACGCGGCCCGAGGACGCGGCGGCAGCCGTCGCGTGCGGTGCCGACGCCATCGGCCTGATCTTCGCGCGTTCGCCGAGGCAGGTGACGCTCGCGCAGGCGGCGGCCGTGGTCGAGGCCGTGCCGCCGCCTGTCGGGCGTATCGGCGTGTTCGTGGATGCGGGGCTTGAAGAGATCGAGGCGGCCGTCGAGTCGCTCGCGCTGACAGCGGTGCAGCTCCACGGCTCGGAGCCGCCCGCCATGTGCGCCGCACTGAGCGTGCCGGTCATCAAGGCGGTGCGGGTTGGCACGGACTTCTCTTTGTCTGACCTCGAGCCCTACCGGGGCCATGCCGCCGCCCTTCTCCTCGACACGTATGTGGCCGACAAAGCGGGCGGGACTGCGACGCCTTTCTCCTGGCAAGACGTCGGCAAACCCCCGGTGTGGGCTCCTCCTGTTTTCGTCGCCGGAGGACTGCATCCCGATAACGTCGGCGAGGCGATCCGCGCGATGCGCCCCTACGCCGTCGACGTCTCCTCGGGGGTGGAGTCGTCTCCGGGCATCAAAGACCATGACGCCATCACACGTTTCTGCGCGGCTGTCGCCGCCGCCGACCGGGAGGTCTGAAGCACCATGAGCAACCTGTTCCCACGCTCCGACGAGGTCTACGCGGGCCCGGACGAGAACGGATTCTTTGGCGTCTACGGCGGCCAGTTCGTGCCCGAGACGGTCATGCCGGCGCTGCTCGAGCTGACCGCGGCGTTCGAGGAGGCGTCCGACGACCCGGTCTTCCAAGACGACCTGCGCGACCTGTGGGTCGACTACGTCGGCAGGCAGACGCCGCTGTATGCCGCGCACCGGCTCGCCGACGAGCTGGGCTTGGGCACCGTGTTCCTCAAGCGTGAGGACCTGTGCCACACCGGCGCGCACAAGATCAACAACACGCTTGGCCAGTGCCTGCTCGCCAAGCGGATGGGCAAGCAGCGTGTCATCGCCGAGACCGGGGCCGGCCAGCACGGCGTGGCGACCGCGACGGCCGCCGCACTCATGGGGCTTGAGTGCGCCGTGTTCATGGGCACCGAGGACATCCGGCGCCAGTCGCTCAACGTCTACAAGATGAAGCTGCTCGGAGCCGAGGTCATCCCCGTCGCCGAGGGCACCGGGACGCTCGCCGATGCCGTCACGGCGGCGCTTCGCCACTGGACCGAGCGCGTCGAGGACACGTTCTACGTGCTTGGCAGCGCCGTCGGTCCGCACCCGTACCCGCTGATCGTGCGCGAGTTCCAGTCGATCATCGGCCTGGAGATCATCGACCAGCTGCAGGCCAAGGGTGTGGCGAGCGTCGATGCGGTCGTCGCGTGCGTCGGTGGCGGCAGCAACGCGATCGGCACGTTCTACCCGTTCGTGATCGGCGGCGACGTCTTCGGCGGGCCTCAGCTCATCGGGGCGGAAGCCGCCGGCAAGGGCGTCGACACCGACCAGACCGGCGCGTCGATCGCCCTGGGCTCACCGGGCGTCATGCATGGGTTCTACAGCTACCTGCTCCAAGACGAGGCGGGCAACCCCCTCGAGGCCTACTCGATCTCGGCGGGTCTCGACTACCCCGGCATCGGCCCCGAGCACGCGCACTACCACGACGAGGGCTACGTCACCTACGAGCCCGTCACCGACGAAGAGGCGCTCGCCGCGTTCGACCTGCTGTGCAAGACCGAGGGCATCATCCCGGCCATCGAGTCGGCGCACGCGCTCGCGATCCTGCCCCGGCTCGCCGAGCGTCTCGGCCCGGCGGGCACGGTTGTCGCGACCCTCTCGGGCCGTGGCGACAAGGACATCGATATCGTCCGCGAAGCGGGGTTGGGCGGGTGAGCGGGCTCTCTCGCGCCTTTGCGGCGGGTCGACCCGCGCTCGTCGCCTACGTGATGGCGGGATTTCCCGACCGCGCGGGTTCGCTTGCGGCACTCAACGCACTGGCTGAAGGGGGAGCCGACCTCATCGAGCTCGGCGTGCCCTACACCGACCCGCTCGCTGACGGTCCCGTGATCCGTGAGGCCGCCGAGGCCGCACGTGCCGCCGCCGGAGGCGTGTTCGGGCTGGCCGAGACGATCGCGCTGGCCGAGGAGTTCCTGGCGGCCGCGGGCGACAGCGCCCCGCCGCTCGCACTCATGACCTACCTCAACCCCCTCATGCGCATGGGGCTGCCACGCGCCGCGGAGTCGATGAGGTCGGCCGGGGTGTCGGGCGTCATCATCCCCGACCTGCCCACGCACATGGCCAAGCCGTGGCTCGCGGCGAGCGCGGGCCTCGACACCGTCTTCCTGGCGGCGCCGACGTCGACGCCCGAGCGCCTCGAGCAGGTCGGCTCGCTGTCGTCGGGCTTCGTCTACTGCGTGTCGACGACCGGCGTCACCGGTGAGCGCACCGAGCTGCCCGCCGAGCTCTCCGAGCTGGTAGCCCGCGTGAAGGCTGCCACCTCGCTGCCGGTCGCGGTGGGCTTCGGCATCTCGACGCCCGAGCAAGCGGCGCTCGTCGCGAGACACGCCGACGGGGTCGTCGTGGGGTCGGCGCTGGTGAAGCGGCAGTCGGATCCGGAGGCGCTTCGCGGCTTCGTCGCCGAGCTCGCGACGGCGGTCCACGGCGTCGGGTAGACTCGAAGACGCGCACAGATACGGCTGACTCCCACGGAAGGGTGCAGATGCGCGTCGCACTCGCACAGCTCAATCCCGTCGTAGGCGACATCGACGGTAACGTGGCGCTCGCGCTCGACGCGGTCGCCCGCGCGGCCGAGGCCGAAGCCGGCATCTTGTTGCTGCCCGAGCTGGTGCTGACCGGCTATCCCCCCGAGGACCTGCTGCTCAAGGACCACTTCGTCGAGGACAACCTCATGGCCCTGGAGCAGGTCGCCGGTGCGTGCGGCCACCTCACCGTCGTCGGGTTCGTAGACCGCGTGGGCGATCGTCTCTACAACGCCGCCGCCGTGTGCGGCAACCACCGGGTTCAGCAGATCTACCACAAGCGCGAGCTGCCCAACTACGGCGTGTTCGATGAGCGCCGCTACTTCACGCCCGGCGCCCACCCGGGGCTCGTCGAGCTCGGCGGCACCATGTTCGGGGTGTCGGTCTGTGAGGATGTCTGGGTCGACGGCCCCGTGGCCGACATGGCCGCCGAGGGTGCCTCGGTGGTGTTCAACATCTCGGCCTCGCCGTTTCACGCGGGCAAGGGCGTCGAGCGCGAGCGGATGCTGTGCGACCGTGCTCGCGACAACGGCGTGTGGCTCGCGTACTGCAACCTCGTCGGCGGCCAAGACGAGCTCGTCTTCGACGGCCGCAGCGTCATCATCTCGCCGAGCGGCGAAGTGCTCGCGCGCGCGGCCGCCTTCGAACCCGACTTCATCGTCGCCGACTTCGCCGCCGAGGGACGTCTCGGCGCTTCCGGTGACCTGACCGAGCACCTTGAGGGTCCCGCCGAGGTCTACACCGCGCTCGTCACCGGGCTGGGCGACTACGTCCGCAAGAACGGCTTCAGCGACGTCGTGCTGGGGTTGTCGGGCGGCATCGACAGCGCGCTCGTGGCGACGATCGCCGCCGACGCGCTCGGACCCGACCACGTGCACGGCGTGCTCATGCCGAGCCGCTACTCGTCGCCGGGCTCGGTGAGCGACTCGCTCGAGCTCGGTTTCGCACTCGGGGTCGAGACGCTCGAGCTGTCCGTGGAGCCGGCCTTCTCGGCGCTGCTTGGGACGCTTGAGCCCGCGTTCGACGGGCGCGAGCCCGATGTCGCCGAGGAGAACCTGCAGGCCCGGGTGCGCGGCACGCTGCTGATGGCGCTGTCGAACAAGTTCGGGTGGCTGACGCTTGCCACGGGCAACAAGAGCGAGCTTTCGGTGGGCTACTCCACGCTCTACGGCGACATGGTCGGCGGATTCGCGCCGATCAAGGACGTGCTCAAGACCCGCGTCTACGAGCTTGCACGCTGGCGCAACGCCCAATCGTCGGGTCCCGGGCCCATCCCCGAGGCGATCTTGGACAAGGCGCCGAGCGCGGAGCTGCGTCCCGATCAGGTCGATCAGGACTCGCTGCCGCCCTACGAGGTGCTCGACGCCATCCTCGAGCACTACGTAGAGCAAGACGCCAGTGCCGAGCAGATCGCCCAGATGGGCTTCGACCCCGAGGTCGTCGCGCGCGTGGTGCGCCTGACCGACCTGGCCGAGTACAAGCGCCGGCAGGGTCCCATGGGTGTGAAGATCACGCCGAAGGCCTTCGGCAAGGATCGGCGCGTGCCGGTGACCAACCGCTATCGCGGCTGAGGAATACCCTGACGAATGCGGGGGTTTTCCCCGATTCATTCAATTGGGTCGATGACTCACCCTGTTTGCCAAGGGTCCGCAAGCCGAAACTCACCTGAGACCGCGCACGCCGGACGCGCGGCCACCCGCCCAGCACAACCAGGGGGTTCAATGTCGATCAGAGCTCGAATGACCTTGTCCGTGTTCGCCGTCTTCCTCGTCGGCGCGATCGTGATCGCGTTCTTCATGCGCTCGTCGTATCAGGATGCGCTCGACTCGGCGGCTCAGCAGACCGTCTCGCGAGCCGCGACGATCTTCAACGAGCTGCTCCAGGCCGATACCGCGAAGCTCTCGGCGACGCTGACCGGCATCTCCGGTGACGACACGTACCGCAAGCTCTACCTCGCCAAGGACCGCGATGCCCTGCAGGCGGCTGCGGCGCCGGTGTTCAAGCGGCTCAAGGACGAATTCCAGATCACCCACTGGTACTTCGAGACACCTGAGACCTCCGCAACGGTGTTCCTGCGGGTGCACAAGCCCGAGCAGTTCGACGATGCCCTCAAGCGCAAGACGTACCTCAAGGCCGTCGAGACCAAGGGGTTCGGCACCGGTCTGGAGCTCGGCAAGACCGCAGTGGCGCTGCGTGCGGTCCACCCGTACTACGCTGAGGACGGCTCGACCCTGATCGGCTACCTCGAGCTCGGCCAGGAGATCGACACCTTCCTCGAGCAGATCAAGGGGCAGACCGGCGACGAGGTCGCAATGCTGCTCAAGAAGGACAAGATGGACGAGCAGGCCTGGGCCGACTACGTGGCCCAGAAGGGGCTGGAGAACAGCTGGGCGGAGCTGGATACCTACGTGCTCGCTGGCTCGACCTCCGATGAGGCCGCCGAGGATGTTGCCGATGTCGAGGGCGCGAGCGTGCCGGATCAGGGCGTCGTGATCGGCATCTTCGACGACGGTGACCGCACCGAGGTCCGTGGCGCGTTCCCGCTCAAGGACGCGTCGGGCGAGGAGATCGGCGTCATGTTCGTCGAGCACGACATCACCGAGCAGGCCAACGCGCTGCTGGTCGAGCGGTTGACCATCATGGCGGTCGTCATCTTGATGATGCTCGCGGTCACGGTGGTCATCATCATCCTCATGAACACCCTGATCTTCGGGCGGCTGGCGACGATGATGAGCGGCATGGAGGACATCTCGACCCGATTGGCCGGTGGCGACTTCGAGGTGCACTACACACCTGACGGCACCACCGATGAGATCGGCCGTTTCGAGGCGTTCTTCGGCCGCTTCATCGACGTTGTCGCCTCCACGTTCAAGCAGTTCACGAAGTAGCGACTCAGGATCAGGGAGCCATCGGCGGGCCGGCCCGGATGTGGGTCGGCCCGCCGTCGTGATGCCCGCCTCGGTGAGCGGTCGCTCCCGGGCGCCGAGCGATTCGGCGGAAGTGCTTCGCAGGGCGGGTGAGTGACACCGTGCGCCGGCAGCCTGGGACTAGACTCAGTGGCGAGAGGCATCGTATCCATGAGATGTGGTGGTCATCATGGCGCCAGACATCAAGGTCGCGTTCATCACACCGCTTGCGCCCGAGTTCTACGAGGCCAAGCGGCTGCGCTATTCGGTGCTCTACGAGCCCCTCGGCATCCCCGAGTCCGCCGTTGATTGGGACGACGATCTGCCTGGCACCCACCACTGCATCGTCTTGGATCGGGGCGACCTGGTCGGATACGGTCGCGTCGTGATCCGGGACGGCGAGGCTCAGATCCGTCACCTCGCCGTGTCGACCGACCGTCGGGGACGCGGCATCGGTACCACGCTCCTCGATGCCCTGCTCGGCCGCGCCCGGGAACGCGGAGCGAAGACGGTGTTCCTGAACGCCCGGTTCACGGCGCTCGGCATGTATCGCTCGCGCGGGTTCGAGCCGGTGGGGCCGGTCTTCCACTCCGAGTCGACACATCTGCCGCACCAGCGCATGGAGCACGTCTTGTCCTGAGAGCCCGCGCGTGGCGCTAGAATCGTGGCAGTGACCGTTACCGCGCGAAAGCCCGACTTCCACGATGACACCACACGTGAGCTTCCTTGATATCGAGTGCGCAGTCGGTGACGTGGCCGGCCTGCTCTACAGCGTGCTCTACGAGCCGTACGGTGTCGCGCGCGGCGACAACTGGCTGCACCCCGCCGAAGGCGGCGTGTTCGCGGTGGCCCGTGACGACGCCGGTGAGGTCCTCGGTGTGGCGCGGCTGCTGCCCGCTGCCGGTGACATGTCGCGCATGCTGAGGCAGGTCTCGGTGGCTCCCGTGGTCCAGGGCATCGGTGTCGGACGGCTGCTCGTCACGGGCCTCGAGGAGCGGGCGGCTGCAGAGGGTACGCGCGAGGTGTGGCTCAACGCCCGGGACTCGGCGTTCGGCTTCTACCGGGCGCTGGGCTACGACTTCGTCGGGGAGGAGTTCGTCAGCGAACTCACCCGTATCCCTCACCGCAGGATGGCCAAGCGGCTGCCCTGAATGCCCGGATTGATGGCGCTCGTCGGCGCCGCTGCTTCTGGCGCCGAGCAGCCCTGTCGGGTACCCTGTCGGTGGTCAACAGCCGCCACGCGCGAAGGGGCACGTGGCGCGGCCGTCGAAGAAGACGACTCGTTAGGGAGGGGTTTTACGATGCCGAGCATCACCCGTGACCAGGTGCGCGTGCCCGTCGACGTTCCGGCGGACGCCCGCGAGGCCTACATCGACAACTACCTGAAGGCGACCCGCAACACCGGCCGCCTCATGCTGTTCGCGTGCGACCAGAAGATCGAGCACCTCAACGATGACTTCTACGGTGAGGGCATCGACAACGCGGACGCCGAGCCCGAGCACCTGTTCCGCATCGGCTCGCAGGGCGTGTGCGGCGTGCTCGCCGGTCAGCGCGGCCTGGTGGCCGCCTACGCGGCGGACTACCCGGAGATCAACTACCTCGTCAAGATGAACAGCAAGACCCACCTCATCAAGACGAGCCAGGACGATCCCTACTCGCCGCAGCTCTACAGCTTCGAGGCCGTCCTCGAGCTGGTCAACAACGGCATGAACGTCGTCGGCATCGGCTACACCATCTACCTGGGCTCGGAGTACGAGTCGCAGATGATGGCCGAGGCCGGCGAGCTCATCGCCCAGGCCCACGCAGCCGGCCTCGTCGTCGTGCTGTGGATGTACCCGCGCGGCAAGGCCGTGGCCAACGAGAAGGACGCGCACCTCATCGCCGGCGCCGCCGGTACCGCCCTGTGCCTGGGTGCGGACTTCGTCAAGGTCAATCCGCCCAAGGGCGACGACGCCGGTTCCTCGGCCGACAAGCTCAAGGAGGCCTCCTCGGCTTCCGGCCGCTGCGGCTTGGTGTGCGCCGGTGGCTCGACCGTCGAGGCCGACGTGTTCCTGCAGCAGCTGTGGGACCAGATCCACGTGGGCGGCGCCGTCGGCAACGCGACCGGTCGCAACATCCACCAGCGCTCGCTCGACGAGGCGGTTCGCCTGACCAAGGCCATCAGCGCCATCACGCTCGGTGACTGGAGCGTCGAGGACTCGGTCGCCGTCTTCAAGGGCGAGAAGGACTTCACCATCTAGGGACTTCAGGGCCATGTCATAACGCGGCATGTGAGCGCGGCACCGTCTGGGAGTTCGATCCACGGGCGGTGCCGCGAGCCGCTTAGACGGGTAGAGTTAATCGCGTTCACACGACTGACGAGGAGCACGGACCACACCCATGGCGATCGCAGACTGGTTCTCAGCGCGAGAGAAGCGCCGATACACCCGGATGCCGGAACGCTCGGCTACGGCCGACACACCCGGAGGCCCCGAGGGCGACTGGGTGCAGTGCGACGCGTGCAAGCACGTCACGGGAGTCGCCGAGCTGGCCGAGTCGCTCAACGTGTGCCCGCGCTGCGCGAACCACCTGCCGGTGGCCGCGCCCGATCGCGTCGCGCAGATCGTCGACGCCGGCAGCTTCGTCGAGTTCGACGCCGAGCTGACCTCCTGTGACCCGCTCGGCTTCGTTGCCGCGAAGCCGTACGGCGAGTCGCTCGCGACCGGTCGCAGCAAGAGCGGGCTGGCCGAGGCCGTCATCACCGGCCGGGCGACGATCGATGGGAAGCCGGTGGTCGTCGGCGCGATGGACTTCCGGTTCATCGGCGCGTCGATGGGTTCGGTCGTCGGCGAGAAGGTCACACGTGCCTTCGAGGCCGCCACAGAGCAGGGTTGTCCGATCGTGCTCGTCATCTCGTCGGGTGGCGCGCGGATGCAAGAGGGCATGCTCTCGCTCATGCAGATGGCCAAGACCAGCGCGGCCGCACGCAGGCACGCCGACGCCGGCCTCGCGTACATCTCGGTGCTCACCAACCCGACGTACGGCGGCGTGACCGCCAGCTTCGCGGTGCTCGCCGACGTCATCTTGGCCGAGCCGGGCGCGATGATCGGCTTCGCCGGCCCCAGGCTCGTCGAGCAGACGATCCGCCAGAAGCTCCCCAAGGGGTTCCAGACCGCTGAGTTCATGCTCAAGCACGGGATGGTCGACGAGGTCACCGACCGCCGCGAGCTCGGGGCACACCTGTCGCTGCTCCTGGGCTACCTCGAGGCCGGGGAGGCGGTGGGCTGATGGCGCGCAGATACGTCATGGAGTTCGAGCGGCCGCTCTTCGAGCTCGAGGACAAGCTCGCCGAGCTACGCACCCTCGATGTCTCGGCCAATCCTGAGCTCGCGGCCGAGATCGAGCAGCTCGCCGCCGACATCGCGGACCTGCACCACGAGACCTATGCGCATCTCGAGCCGTGGCACCGCGTTCAGATCTCGCGGCACCCCGCACGGCCCAAGACGGAGCACTACCTCGCCGCACTCTTCGACGATGTCGTCGAGCTCCACGGTGACCGCAGCTACGGTGACGACGAGGCCATCTTCGCCGGCCTGGCCACGTTCCGGGGCACCAAGGTCGCCGTCCTCGGTCACCGCAAGGGCACCGACACCGCATCCAACGTGCGCCGCAACTTCGGTTCCCCGCACCCCGAGGGTTACCGCAAGGCGATGCGGGTCATGCGACTCGCCGATAAGTTCGGGCTGCCCATCGTCACCTTCCTCGATACCGCCGGCGCCTACCCGGGCATCGAGGCCGAGGAGCGCGGGCAGGCACTCGCGATCGCCGAGTCGCTCGCGCTGCTGTCCGGCGTGTCCGTCCCGGTCATCGTCGTCGGCATCGGCGAGGGCGGTAGCGGCGGAGCGCTCGCCATCGGGTTCGGCGACCGCATGATCATGCTCGAGAACGCGTACTACTCGGTGATCAGCCCCGAGATGTGCTCGAACATCCTGTACAAGGATCCCGGCAGCGCCGAGGTGGCCGCGACGTGCCTGAAGATGACCGCCGACGACCTTGCGTCGCTCGGCATCGTCGACACGGTGGTGCGCGAGCCGCTCGGCGGTGCGCACCACGACCCCGCGCAGGTCTTCGAGGCTGTTGCCGCGGCCATCAGGGATGCGCTCGCCGGTCTTTCGGGTATCGACGCTACGAGGCTGGTCGCGTCGCGCTACGAGCGCCTGCGCGCGGTCGGCGAATGGTGCTCGATCGACGAGGGGTAGGCCATGCCCGTACCGCGCATCGCCGTGCTGACCAGCGGGGGAGACGCCCCCGGCATGAACGCCGCGATACGCGCGGTCGTGCGCTCCGCGATCGCTGCTGGCGGCGAGGCCGTCGGCGTGCGTCACGGCTACGAGGGCCTGCTCGAGGGCAATCTCCAGCCGCTGGCCGTGGGCGACGTGGGCGGTATCCTCGACCGGGGCGGCACGTTCCTCGGCACCTCGCGCTCCGAGCGGTTCAAGACCGAGGAGGGCATCGCCGAAGCCGCCTCCATCCTGCGCGGCGCCGGCGTGACGGGGCTCGTGGTCATCGGCGGTGACGGGTCGTACCGTGGCGCCGAGGCGCTGCACCACGCCGGGATCCCGACGGTCGGCCTGCCCGGCACCATCGACAACGACGTGGACGGTACCGACACCTCGATCGGATTCGACACCGCCCTCAACACCATCTGCGAGACGGTCGGCAAGGTGCGCGACACGGCCTCCAGCCACGAGCGCACCTTCGTGATCGAGGTCATGGGCCGACAGTGCGGCCTGCTCGCCACCTATGCCGGACTGGCCTGCGGTGCGGACTGCATCCTGGTCCCCGAGGTGCCCTGGCGCATCGAGGACGTGTGCGAGTGCGTCTTGCGCGGCCAGAAGCGCGGCAAGAAGCACTGCATCATCTTCATCGCCGAGGGTGCCGGTCACGCGTTCGGATTGGCGACGGATCTGGGGCAGCTGTGCGGACAAGACGTGCGCGCGGTCGTGCTGGGCCACATCCAGCGCGGCGGCTCGCCGTCCGGGTTCGACCGAATCCTCGCCTCGCGGATGGCCGCCCGGGGAGTTCAGGCGCTGCTCGACGGTGAGTCGGGCGTGGCGGTGGGGCTGCGCTGCGCGCAGTGCGACCTGTATCCTCTCTCGGAGGCGTACCATCACCGCCACCCGTTGCGCCGCGAGATATACGAGCTCGCGGGTATCCTCGCCATCTAGAAAGGCCTGCTCGCGATGACCACAACCTGGCACGGCTACACCGGCCGCGTCCTTTTCGTCGACCTCACCACGCGCTCCTCGCGCGTCGAGCCCCTGTCCGAGTCCCATGCCGTCGACTTCATCGGTGGCCGCGGTATCGGCGTCCGCATGCTCATGGACCTCACCGAGGCGGGCCTGGATCCCCTCGATCCGCGCTCCCCGATGATCTTCGCGACCGGACCGCTCACGGGCACCAAGGCCCCCACGAGCGGCCGGTTCTCGCTCACCGGGCGCTCGCCGCTGACCGGCACCGTGCTCGACACCAACTGCGGCGGTGCGTTCGGCGCGCGGCTCAAGAGCGCCGGGTACGACGTGCTGGTCGTGACCGGCGCGAGCGAGACGCCATGCGTGCTGCAAGTGGGGCCCGAAGGCGTCGCCTTCGAGGACGCCGACCCGGCGCTCGTCAATGCGGAGGTCCACGAGGCGACCGCACGGCTGACCGATGGTCGCAGCGCCGTCTCGGCGGCGGTCGTCGGCAGCTCCGGCATGCGACTGGTCAAGCTCGCGACGATCATGGTCGATGCCAAGCGTGCCCTCGGCCGTGGTGGCATGGGCGCTCTCATGGGCTCGAAGAACCTCAAGGCCATCGTCGTTCAGGGCACCGCCGAGAAGCCCTCGGTCGCGCGCCCGGACGACCTGGACTTCTTCCTCTACGAGGTCAAGAAGACCCTCTCGGCCAACCCTGTGACCTCGACGGCGCTGCCGCGCTTCGGCACGGCGATGCTCGTGGGCGTTCTCGGCAAGCGGGGGCTCATGCCGGCCGTGAACTACCGCGAGCCGGGCGGCTCCTACGTCGACGCGCTGTCGGGCGAGCGGCTCGCCGAGGAGTTCCTGGTCAAGCGCTCCGGCTGCTGGGGATGCCCCATCGTGTGCGGTCGCCAGACCAAGACCGCCACCGGCGAGGGTCACGGGCCTGAGTACGAGACCATCTGGGCGCTCGGCGCGAACCTGGGCGTGAGCGACCTCCAGGCCGTCGTCGAGCTCAACTACCTGTGCAACGAGTTGGGCCTGGACACCATCTCGGCCGGCGGCACCGTCGCCGCTGCCATCGAGCTCGGTGAGACCGGCGCAGTCGCCGAGGCGCCCCGACGAGGCGATGTCGACGCCATCGCGCGCTCGATCCGCGCGCTCGCTGCGCGCGAGGGCCAGCTCGGCGACGCGATGGCCGAGGGTTCGCGCTCGCTGTGTGAGACCTATGGACGCCCCGAGGCTGCGATGCAGGTCAAGGGCCTCGAGCTGCCCGCCTACGACCCGCGCGGCATGCAGGGCCAGGGCCTCGGGTATGCGACCAGCAACCGTGGCGGGTGCCACCTGCGCGGCAACATGCTCGGCTTCGAGGTCCTGGGCACACCCAAGCTCGTGAGCCGGCAGGCCACCGGCGGCAAGGCCGGCCTGCTCATCGTCGCGCAGCATCTGGGAGCGGCGCTGGACTCGCTGTCGCTGTGCAAGTTCTCGAGCTTCGCGCTGTCCGAGGAGCACTACGCGCGGCTCTACTCGGCGGTGACGGGTTTCGACCTGGGCGGTCAGGAGCTGCTGATCGCCGGCGAGCGCATCTGGAACCTGGAGCGGCTCTACAACCTGCGCGAGGGCTTCTCGGCGAGCGATGACCGGCTGCCCACGCGGCTGCTCGAGGAGCCCAACCAGGAGGGCGACGTGGTCGACCTTGCGCCGATGCTCGCGGAGTACTACCGGTTCCGCGGCTGGGATGAGGCCGGTGTGCCCAAGCCGGGCAAGCTCGAGCGGCTGGGGCTGGCCGAGGACGGCGCGCGGCTCGGCGGCACGGCCGGGCCGAAGGGCTGACGCGTGCTGACGGCGGCGTATGCGGGTTACGCCCTGGCTCAGGCGGCGCTTGCGACGTGGGCCTTCGTCTTGTGGCGCAGGAAGCCGTCGGCTGCCGCGCTGACCCTGCTGCTGCCGATCGCGGCCGTCGTCTACGACAACGCGATGGTCGCTTTGGGTGCGGCGATCGGACCGGGACCGGCTCTGGTCGCTCTCACCGCCCCGCGCTTCTGGGGACACGCGCTGCTGACGCCGTTGTGGACCGTGACGGGGGTGCTGTTCGTGCTGCGAGTCGGCACCCTGGCCGGACGCGAGGTCGTGGCGCGCCGGGCCGTGTGGATCGCCTACGTGGCCCTCGTGGTGATCGGGGTGATGAACTCGGTCGTCTTGTTCACTCCGGAGCTCGTAACCGAGGGCGGGCTTGTCTACTACACTAACGGCGGCGGGCTTCCGGGTCCGCCCACCCCGTCCATCGTCATGGTGGTCGTCCTGATCGCCTCGGGCGTTGTCGTCGGTCGTGCGACGGGGTGGTGGTGGATGCTTGCAGGTTCGCTGTTCATGTTGGGCGCGGCGTCCGTGCCCACGGCATTGGTCGGGTTCGTGGTCAGCAACTCAGGCGAGGTGGTGCTCGCCGCCTCGCTCGTCGCCACCGAGGCGTTCCTGCAACGGCGTGAGTCGTTTGTGCCGGTCCGCCCGTCGACACCATAGGAGGGGCTCGTGTACGAGCAGTTCGCCCAGATCGGCCGCGACATCTACCTCGCCGGGCTCATCTCGAGCCACGGCGGCAACATGAGCGTGCGGGTGGGGGACCGGATCCTGATCACCCGGCGTGGCTCGATGCTGGGCCGGCTGCAGCCTCACGACATCATCGAGACCTCGCTCGAGTCGGACGACTCCGAGGTCGCTCTCGCGTCGACCGAGATCGTCGTGCACCGGGCGATCTACGCCAAGACCAACGGTCTTGCCATCGTGCACACGCACTCGCCCAACACCATTCTGCGCTCCATGATCGACGACGAGATCGTCCCGATCGAGTCCGAGGCGAGCTACCTGCTGCACAAGGTGCCGGTGTACTCGCTGCAGCTGACCGCCGGCTCTGCCGAGGTGGCCGAGACCGTCTCGGACGCGCTGCAGGACTACAAGGTGGTCTGCCTTCGTGGACATGGGCCGTTCGCCATCGGCACGGTGCTCGAGGAAGCGTTCCAGTGGGTATCGACGCTCGAGATGGCCTGCAAGATCCTCAATCTCGCAGACTCGGTCGGCCGACCGCTCAAGGAGTTCCGCGAGCACGGTGAGGAGTATGCGAAGTGGTAGAGGAGCGGCGTCACGATCCTGACCGGCCGGCAGCGCCGGTGTCGCGTTGGCACGACCCTGACCGGGCACGGCCGTCGCTGCTCGATCAGGTCCAGGGCGCCGAGGCCGCGTTCCTCTCCGGCCATCAGGCGCATCACGACGACCTCGAGAGCGCCGTCCGCTACTTCCTGGAGTTCCTGCAGGGCTTCGAGTTCATGCAGATGGACCGTCCGTGCGTGACGGTGTTCGGCTCGGCGCGTTTCCCGGAGGGTCATCAGTACTACGAGCAGGCCCGGGAGCTGGCGGGACACCTTGCGGGACATGGGTACGCGATCATGACCGGGGGAGGGCCCGGGATCATGGAGGCGGCCAACCGCGGGTGCAAGGAGGCCGGCGGTCTGTCGATCGGGTGCAACATCCGGCTGCCGCACGAACAGAAGCCCAACCCCTATGTTGACCGCTTCATGGAGTTCGAGCACTTCTTCGTTCGCAAGGTGATGCTGGTCAAGTACTCGTGCGCGTTCGTGGTCATGCCGGGCGGCTTCGGGACGCTCGACGAGGTCTTCGAGACCATCACGCTGATGCAGACCGGCAAGATCGAGTCGTTCCCGGTGGTGTGCGTCGGCGGTGAGTTCTGGCGCCAGATGCGCGGGTTTTTCGATCGCGTGCTCGTCGGCTCGGGCACCATCAGTGCCGACGATTTGAAGCTGATCCACTTCGCCGACTCCATCGAAGACGCGTGCGCCTACATCCGCAGCCACCCGCGCGGCTGCGAGAACCTCGACTTCTAGGCGGCCGGTCTCAGCTCCACAGGTTCCTGACGCCGTCGCGGATCGAGGCTGAGGTCACGCGCGGCAGGGGTTGCTCGGCGGGCATGTCGGTGTCGGGGTGAGCATCGACACCGATGAACCTCGGCAGCACCTCGTCGCTCACGAACCGTGTGCGCTGGGCGTAGCCGTGCACGTCGGTCATCGGGTTACCGGCCTTGTAGTAGCGCAGCGGGTGCGTGACGTAGAGGTGGCGGCGTGCGCGTGTGCACGCGACGTAGAACAGTCGGCGCTCCTCCTCGACCTGCTCGGGCGACCCCGTCGCCATGTCCGAGGGGATGTTGCCGTCCGCCGCGTGGATGACGTAGACGGCGTCGAACTCCAACCCCTTCGCGGAGTGCATCGTGGACAGCACCAGCCAGTCCTCGTCGAGCAGCGGCGGCCCGGCGAGGTCGCCGGTCCACGCGGGCGGGTCGACGGCGAGTTCGGTGAGCAGGTCCGCCCGGGTGTGAGAGCGCCCGGCGAGCGCCTCGATCTGCTCGATGTCGGCGCGCCGTGCCGCGACGTTGTCGTAGCGCGCTTCGAGCAGCGGCAGGTAGACGCTTGAGATCGCATGGACCTGGGCGGAGACGTCGCCGTCCGAGCCGGCCAGTGCGCGCAGCAGCCCGACGAACGTCGGCCACACCTCAGACGCCGCCTCAGGCACCCGCTCGCCGACCCAGACCTCAAAGTCGCGACCGCCGTCGGCCAGCCGCCGGGTGAGGGTCGCCGCGGTCTTGGGGCCGATGCCGGGAAGCAGCCCCAGCACGCGCATGGAGGCCATCGCGTCGCGGGGGTTCTCGGCGAGGCGCATGAACGCGACCAGGTCCTTGATGTGTGCCATCTCGACGAAGCGCAAGCCGCCGTACTTGCGAAATGGGATGTTGCGGCGCGACAGCTCCATCTCGAGTGCCATCGAGTGGTGCTGTGCGCGGAACAAGACCGCCTGCTGTTTGAGCTCGGTGCCCTGCTCGCGGTGCTCGAGCACGCGGTCGGCCACCCACGAGGTCTGCTCGGCCTCGTCCCGGCAGCGCACGAGCGAGGGGCGCGAGCCACCCTCGCGCGCGGTCCACAGCTCCTTGTCGTAGCGCTCGGTGGCCTCGGCGATGATCGCGTTGGTGGCATCCAGAATCGCGCGGTCCGAGCGGTAGTTGCGGGTGAGCGTGAGGACCGTCGCGCCTTCGAAGCGGTCGCCGAAGTCGAGGATGTTGCGGTTGGTCGCCGCCCGGAACGAGTAGATGGCCTGGGCGTCGTCGCCCACGCAGGTGATGCCGCTGCCGTCGGGCCTGAGCCCCGCGACGACGTCGGCCTGCACGCTGTTGGTGTCCTGGTACTCGTCCACCAGGACGTGGTCGAAACGCTCCCGCACCCGCGCGCCGGCCGCTTCGTCGGCGAGCAACGCGCGCCAGAACAGCAGCAGGTCGTCGTAGTCGAGCACCTGCTGCTCCTGCTTGGCGTCCGTGTAGGCGGCGAAGAGCCGGCCGAGCCCCTCCTCGGCGGGCCTGCACCAGGGGAAGTGCAGCGGCAGGACCTCCGAGAGCGGCATCGAGGCATTCACGCAGCGCGAGTAGATGTCGAGGCACGTCGACTTCTGCGGGAACCGGCCCGATCCCCGGCCCAAGCCCAGCTCGGTCCGGCAGACGTGCATGAGGTCCTCGCAGTCCGCGCGGTCCATGATCGTGAAGTCCGGCTCCATCCCCAAGTCACGCGCGTGAAGCCTGAGCAGCCGCGCGGCGACCGAGTGGAAGGTGCCGCCCCACACTCGCGCGCCGGTGCGTCCGGCGCCCGTGCGCTCCAGGATCGCCTCGGCACGCCGGATCATCTCGGCCGACGCGCGTCGCGTGAACGTCAGCAGCAGGATGCGTCCCGGATCGGCCCCGCCGGCGATGAGCCACGCGACACGGTGGGCCAGCGTGGTGGTCTTGCCCGTGCCGGCGCCGGCCACGATCAGCAGGGGACCGTCTCCGTGGCTGACGGCGCGCACCTGCTCTTCGTTGAGACCGTCGAGGGCGGCGGCCGTGGCATTGAGGGCTTCCATACGAACTCCTGTTCGATATCGGATGGGGGGAGCGTAGCACCGCGGTCTGTCATCTGTCGAACATGCGTTCGCATGGTGCGCGCCGACCCGTTGGGGGTATCGACTGGTCGGCGGTGCTGCTGCGAGCGAAGGGGGGCGATCCGATGTCGGCCAAGGTTGTCGCGATCACGGGCTCGACGTCGGGGATCGGTCTTGCGGCTGCGCAGGCGCTCGCGCGAGACGGCCACACGGTCGTGCTGCTCGTGCGACACGCCGAGCGCGGGCGTGCGGTTGCCGAAGCTCTCACCCGGCTCACGGGCGACAGCGGACGCGCCCACGTTGTCGAGTGCGACCTCGCGTCGTTCGCGAGCGTCCGCGGGGCTGCGGACGAGGTCTCGTCACGCTTCGAGCGCCTCGACGTACTGGTCAACAATGCCGGCATCATCGCGCAGCAGCGCGAGCTCTCGATCGACGGCAACGAGCTGACGTTCCAGGTCAACCACCTGAGCCACTTCCTGCTGACCCACCTGCTGCTCGACCGGCTGGAAGCCGCGGCGCCGTCGCTCGTCGTCAACGTGTCGAGCGACTCTCACCTCGCGGCGGTCTCCGGCATCGACCTCGATGATCCGCAGATGGAGCGGGGCTGGGCGCCGTTCGGCGCCTACGCCGCGTCCAAGCTCGCCAACATCGAGTTCACGTACGCGGCAGCCGAGCGCTGGGGCCCGCGCGGCATCGCCTCGTGCGCGGTGCACCCCGGCATGGCCGACACCGGGTTCGGGTCCGACGGGTGGGGCGCAGCCGGGGTCGTCTGGCGCCTGCTCGCGCCCAAGCTGACCGCCGAGAAGGCCGCCGACACCGTGGTCTGGCTCGCCGAGCACCCCGACCCCGCGTCGCTGAACGGCGGCTACTTCTACCGCAGGCGTCCCAGGCGCTCCTCGGGGGCGAGCCGCGACGTCGACGCGCAGCGACGGCTGTGGCGCCTGTCGGAGGAACTCACCGCCGTGCCGCAGGCGGCCTCGTGAGCGCCTACACCTCCAAGAAGGTCGTCAGGGCCTACACGTTGCTGTCGGGGACGTTCACGCTTGCAGCGTCGTTGATCTGGGCGATCAACACGGTCTTCCTTATCCGTCTCGGCGGCCTGAGCTTGTTCGAGGTCATGCTCGTCAATGCGATCTTCACGGTGGGGCAGATGGTGTTCGAGGTGCCCACCGGGGTGGTGGCCGACACGATCGGCCGCAGAGCCTCCCTGCTCCTGTCGATGGTCACGCTCATCGTCTCGACGATGCTGTACGTGCTCACGCCGCGCTTCGGGTGGGGCTTTCTCGGTTTCGCGTTGGCCGGGGTCATCATCGGGCTGGGCTACACCTTCCAGACCGGCGCCATCGATGCGTGGCTGGTCGATGCGCTCGACGCCACCGGCTTCATCGGGCCCAAGGACCCCGTCTTCGCGCGCGGCCAGATCGCCGGCGGCGCGGGGATGCTCGTCGGATCGCTGGCCGGCGGGCTGCTCGGCCAAGTCGACCTCGTGTTGCCCTACGTCGTGCGCGCGGTGCTCATCGCCGTGTGCTTCGTGATCGTCCTGCTCATGGTGCGAGATGAGGGCTTCGAGAAGCGCCCCCTGCACCTGGGCAACTTCGCCGCCGAGACCCGCCGGATCTTCGATGCCGGCGTGAAGTTCGGGTGGCGCAGCAGGGTGATCCGTCCCATGATGTGGGTCTCGGCGCTGGGAGGGGCCTTCTTCTTCTACGGCTTCTACGCCTGGCAGCCCTACGTGCTCGAGCTGCTTGGCGACGAGTCGATGGTGTGGGTGCTGGGGGTCGTGCAGGCGGCCTTCTCGGCGGCGGGCATCGTGGGCAACGTGCTCGTCGGGCGCCTGACCGGCCGAGACGGAGCGCCCAGGGATTCCGCTCGCGTGCTCGAGTGGTGCGCGTGGGGCAACGCGGCCATAGCGCTCGCGATCGCGGCCGTGGGCTTCGCCGGGTTGGCGCCCGGCTGGATCCCGGCCGGCATCGCGATCGCGCTGTGGGTCGGGTACGGGCTGATCTTCGGCATATACGGGCCGGTGCGCATGGCCTTCATCAACGAGCACATCCCCAGCTCGGAGCGCGCGACGGTGCTCTCGCTCGACGCCTTCTTCGGCGACGCGGGCGGGGCGGTGGGGCAGCCGGCGCTGGGCTGGATGTCTGACCGCTACTCGATCAAGGTGGCGTGGGCACTCGGCTCGCTCGCGTTGCTCGCGGCGGCGCCGCTGTACCGGGTTGCGGGGAGGGCGGCGCGAGAAGAGGCTGCCGAGGGGGACTGAGCGCCGGCCCCGAAGTGCGTGCCGGCGCCGCATCGGCGTGATGGTGCCCGGGGTGGGAGTCGAACCCACACGGGGTTTCCCCCAGAGGTTTTTGAGACCTCCGTGTCTGCCATTCCACCACCCGGGCGCTTCAGCGCGCCGTGGAGTATATCGCAAACCCCCCGACCTGCGCCGCAACGTCCGTTCGGCGCGGGTTATCGACCGTTCGCAGAGTGAGGGGGGTTCACGCCCTGATGTGGACACCGGCTTGCATCTGCGGGGGGACCATCGGGCGTCCCGAAATTGCCTGTGAGAGGGTGCGTTTTCGGACGATAACTCGACGGTATGTATGTCGGGACGCGACACGCGTCAGCTGCATGGCACGGGCAAACAGGGACGGCGAAAGGTGCGACAGTGCGTGTGGCGAGGGGCGGGTCGGGGCCCGTGGGCCGCGAGATGAGATCGGGCATCGTCAGGCTGGCCGTGGCGTTCATGCTCCTCGCCCCGACGTTGGCTGGAGCGGCTGAGCCGTTCGTGCCGCCGCCACCGGAGCCGCCGCCGGTGCCGCCCGCATCGCTCAAGACGCTCGCGGGTC